>Ga0134125_10009710_pt1 | contig 10819 bp, 7 predicted proteins | sample KB31751_FD_96464 | JGI IMG/M metagenome (GOLD analysis project Ga0134125, IMG submission 96464) | Terrestrial soil microbial communities with excess Nitrogen fertilizer from Kellogg Biological Station, Michigan, USA - KB3-175-1 | ecosystem: Environmental > Terrestrial > Soil > Unclassified ...
GCCGGGGACGGGGCGTGCAGGGTGACCTGTGCTGTCAGGTGGACGCCGTGCTCGGCTTCCAGGGCGTCCCAGCGGTCAAGCAGCGACTGGCCGGCCGCGCGGGCGGTGGCGGCCAGCGACAGCAGCGCGAGGGCCGCGCTGATCCCGTCCTTGTCCCGCACCACGTCGCCCACCGCGTACCCGAGCGCCTCCTCGTACCCGAACACGAAGCGGCGGCCGGGAATCCCCTGCCCGGCCCGGACGATCCACTTGAACCCGGTCAGCGTCTCGACGTAACGGGCTCCGGCCGCCGCGGCGATCTTCCCCAGGAGCGTGGAGGAGACCACGGTGGTCACCACCAGCCGCCGCCCTGCCCCCGGGTTGGCGGCCGTCTTGTCCAGCAGGTAGGAGCCGATGAGCGCGCCCACCTGGTCGCCCGAAAGCACCCGCCAGCCGCCGGGTGCGGCGGGGTCGGGCACCGCGACGGCGAGCCGGTCGCCATCCGGGTCGTTGGCCAGCACGAGGTCGGCGCGGTCGCGTTCGGCCTGCGCCAGCGCCAGGTCGAGCGTGCCGGGTTCCTCGGGGTTGGGGAACGCGACGGTCGGGAAATCGGGGTCGGGCTTCTCCTGGGCGGCGACCACGAGCGGGGGCGGGAAGTCGGCCCGATCGATGGCCCGCAGCGCGAGACTGGCCGCCACCCCATGCAGGGCCGTGTAGACGACGCGCAGCGGAAGCGACCCGGTCGGCGAGGGCAAAGCTATGGCGGGGGCGGCGGCGATGATGGCGTCGAGGTAGGCCTGCGCTACCTCGTCGCCGTGCCTGGTGACCAGCGGGCCATCCAGGGGCCCAGCCGGGATCTGCGACAGCGGGCCCAGGCCGCCGATCGCCGCCTCGATCTCCGCATCGACCGGCGGCACGATCTGCGCGCCATCGCCGAGGTAGAGCTTGTAGCCGTTGTCGGCGGCCGGGTTGTGGCTCGCCGTGATCATGATGCCCGCCGCGGCCGACAGGTGCCGGATCGCGAACGCCAGCAGCGGGGTAGGGTTCGGGCGCGGCAGCAGGTGAACAGCGATGCCCGCCCCCGTGAGCACGGCCGCCGCCTCGTCGGCGAAGGCGGCCGACCGGTGCCGCGCGTCGCATCCGATGACCACCGCCAGCCCGGCCGTCGAGCCGGAAGACGGCAGCGTGGGTGCTGCGTCCCGGCGTTTCTGTTTGCCGGGACGCAGCACTCCGGTGCCGGCACCAGCCGCCGCGGCAGCACCAGCCGCCGGGGCAGCAACGGGAGCGTGCTCGCGCAGCCAGCCGGCCAGCGCCGCCGTCGCCGCCCTGACCACCGCCCGGTTCATCCGGTTCGGCCCCGCCCCCACCTGGCCCCGCAGCCCCGCCGTGCCGAACTGCAGGCGGCCGGCGAACCGGTCGGTGAGCCCGGCCACCGCGGTCCGCCCCGGCTCGCCGCCCTGCTCGCCGGCGGCGAGCAGCGCCCGCAGTTCGGCCTGGTCGCCGGGATCCGGGTCCTCGCGGATCCAGGCCTCCACCTGGGAGCGCAGGCCGTCGGTGATCACGAGGTCCCGCTCATGCGGGCACGACCTGCGGCAGGATGCTGGCGAGCAGGGCGCCTATCCGGCCCGCTGCCTCCGCCCCGGCCGCGATGACCTCGGCGTGATCCAGCCCGTGGTCGGCCAGGCCGGCGGCGAGGTTGGTGACCAGCGAGATCCCCAGTACCTCGGCGCCAAGGTGGCGGGCGGCGATGGCCTCGAGGACCGTGGACATCCCCACCAGGTCGGCGCCAAGCGTGCGGAGCATCCTGATCTCGGCCGGCGTCTCGTAGTGGGGCCCGGGCAGCGCGGCGTAGACGCCCTCGGCCAGGCCGGGGTCGCTCGCGTGGGCCAGCGCCCGGAGCCGGGCCGAATACACCTCGGTCAGGTCGGCGAACCGCGGCGGGTATCCCTCCGGCGGAGGCGGGCCGGACAGCGGCGACCGGCCGGTCAGGTTCAGGTGGTCGCTGATCAGGACCGGCTGGCCGACCAGGTAGCTGGCGTTGATCCCGCCGGCCGCGTTGGTGAGCACGACCACCGTGACCCCGGCCGCGATCGCCGTCCGGACCCCGTGCACCACGGCCTGCGGCGGATTGCCCTCGTACAGGTGCACCCGGCCGAGATAAAGCAGCACCCGCCGCCCGCCGACCGCCAGCGAGCGCGCCACGGCCGCGTGGCCGGCCACCGTGGGCGGCGGGAAGCCGCCGAGGTCGGCGAGCGGGATCTCCGCATCGGCGGGCCCGAGCGCCGCGGCGGCCGGCGCGAAGCCGGAGCCGAGCACGACCGCCACGTCGTGGCGGTCCTGGCCGGACAGCTCGGCCAGGCGGGCGGCGCTGGCCCGCGCGGCCTGGTAGGGATCGGCCGGTGCCGTCATGCCTTGACGTACGGTTTGCCGTCGGCGGCGGGCGGGCGTACCCGCCCTACCAGCCCGGCCACGGCGATGATCGTCGCTATGTACGGCGCCATCAGCAGGATGAACGAGGAGACGGGCACGCGCAGGATGGACAGCTCGGTCTGCAGCTGGAAGCTGAAGCCGAACAGCAGCGCCGCCGCCACCGCGCCGAGCGGCGTCCACCGCCCGAAGATCATGGCGGCGAGCGCGATGTAGCCGAACCCGGAGCTGATGTCCGAGGTGAAGAAGCCGACCGAGCCGACCGTCAGGTAGGCGCCGCCGATCCCGGCGACCATGCCGCCGAGGATGACGTTGCGGTACCTGTTCCACAGCACCCTGATGCCGACCGTGTCGGCCGCGACCGGGTGCTCGCCGACCGCCCGCACCCGCAGCCCCCACCGGGTCCGGAACAGGGCGATCTGGATTACCAGGATCAGCGCGTACGTGATGTACAGGAAGATGTTCGCGTCGAAGAAGATCGGGCCGATGATCGGCAGGTTCCCGAGCACCGGGATCTTGATCGTGGCGAACGTGTTGCCCGCGTTGAACGTGTTCGCGTAGGGCGCCATGACCCGGTCGTACAGGTAGTTGGTCAGCCCGAGCGCGATCACGTTGAGCACCACGCCGACGATGATCTGGTCGACCAGGAACATGATCGCGAATATCGCGAGCACCGCTCCGACCAGGCCGCCGGCCAGCGACCCGCCGATCAGCCCGAGCCACACCCCGCCGGTGACACTGGCCACGGCCGCCGCGACGAACGCGCCGGTCAGCAGCTGGCCCTCGATCGCGATGTTGATGACACCGGCCCGCTCGCCCAGCAGGCCGGCCAGGGCGCCGAGCACCAGCGGGATGGACGCGGTCAGGGTCCCCTGCAGCAGGTCGATGACCTGGAGCGGGCCGACCGAGTTGCCGGCGTCCGCCCAGGCCAGCAGCGACAGCAGGAAGCACAGCAGCACGACCGCGATGGATAGCCGCTTGCCCCAGCGGGGGAGGTCGACGGCGGCCCGCAGGATGCCCACGCCGATCGAGATCGCGCCGAGCACGTAGGACATGAGCGCCCCGGGCACGTGGATCACCGGCAGGCGCGGCGTGGCGCCGGGCAGCGACAGCGCGAAGCGGGCGTCGCCGCGGTGGGCGAAGAAGCCGAAGACCAGGATGTCGATCAGGCCGAGCAGGATGAACGTACCCGCGGCGAGGTACCTGCGGCTTATCGAGACCGGCACGCGGACCGGGGCAGTCAGAGTGGTCATCCCGACCATCCCTTCGACGCGATGGCCTGTGGGCCGGTGCCGCCGGTGCGGCGCAGCCGGAACAGCAGCCGGATCAGCGGTGGCGCGGCGACGAGGAGCACGATCAGGGCCTCGATGACGTTGACGACGTCGGACGGGACGCCGGTCGCGGCCTCCATGACCGTGCCGCCGGCGTCCAGCGCGCCGAACAGCAGCCCGGCGAGGACCACGCCCCACGGCCTGGCCCGGCCGAGCAGCGCGACCGTGATGCCGTCGAAGCCGTACGTGCCGTAGCTGGTGGTCGTCAGCGGCGCCGTCTGGCCCTGCACAATGGTGGTCGCCGACAGCCCGGCCAGGCCGCCGGCGATCAGGAACGCGAGTATCCAGACCCGCTCTACGCTGATGCCGGCGCTGCGTGCCGCGCTCGGGCTCGCGCCCACGGTCCGGAACTGGAAGCCCAGCGTGCTGCGCGAAAGCAGCCAGGCGGTCGCGGCGGCGGCGGCCACCGCGATCAGGAACCCGACCCCGACCTGCGGCGGTGGCCCGCCGACGTGCGGCAGCATCGCGCTTGACGCGATGCCCGGCGCGACCGCGTTGGTCTGCTTCGGTGCCTGCATCAGGTTCTGGCTGGTCAGCAGGAACGACAGCAGGTTGTACATGATGTAGTTGAGCATGATCGTGAGGATGACCTCGTGCGCGCCGGTCCGCGCCTTGACCACGCCAACGATCCAGCCGATCACCGCGCCGCCGACGAAGGCGCCGATGATGCAGACCACCGCGTGCAGCACGACCGGCAAGTTCACCGCGTACCCGAGCCAGGTCGCGACGACCGCGCCGCCGATCCACTGGCCGGCCGCGCCGATGTTGAACATCCCGGCCCGGAAGGCCACCGCCACCGACAGGCCGGTGAGGATGAGCGGGGTGGCCTCGAACGCGGTGAGCGACAGCGGGTAGAAGATCGCCGCGATCGAGCCGCCGTGGAAGGCGGCCGAGATCGTCGCCGGGCTGAAGATGGAGCCCTCGAACAGCGCCGAGTAGGCCGCGGACACCGATGTCCAGGTCGCCGAGAGCGCGGTGCCCGGCGCGTAGCCGAAGGAGGCCCAGGCGCGCAGCACGACCGGGTCGCTCGCCACGATCAGCACCGCGCCGATCACCAGGGCGACGAAGAAGGCCAGGATGACGATGACGGCCGTTTGCCCCTCGGTCACCGCCCGGATGATCGCGCTGCCGGTCAGCCGGCCACGCGGCGGGCCGCCCGCGGGTGCGCCGGTGCCGTCGGCGGTGGCGGTCGCCGCGGTCGCCGCCCCTGGCTCGGCCGAGGGTTCTGCCTCGTGCTGATCAGTCATGACTGGTTGGCTCCTGCACTGGCGTCTCCGGCCCGCTCCCCGAGCCGTCCGGCCCGCTCCCCGGGCTGGCGCCGCTGGATCCGTCTGCCCCGCTCCCGGCCATCAGCAGGCCGAGTTCCTGCTCGGGGATGGTGGGCGGGCAGAAGGCGACGATCCGGCCCTCGTACATGACGGCGATCCGGTCGGCCAGGGCGTAGATCTCGTCGAGCTCGGACGAGACGAGGAGCACGGCCGCGCCCGCGTCCCGCTGGGTGACCAGGCGTTTGTGCACGAACTCGATCGAGCCGACGTCGAGGCCGCGGGTCGGCTGGCTGACGAGCAGCAGCTTGACGTCCCGGCCCATCTCGCGCGCGACCACGACCTTTTGCTGGTTGCCGCCGGACAGCGTTCCGGCGGGCGTGTCCACCGACGTGGTCCGCACGTCGTATTCCTGGACCCGGGTCGCCGCAGAGTCCCGGATGGCGGAAAGGTTCAGCGCGATGCCGTTGGCGTACGGCGGCCGGTCGTAGACGTCGAGTATGAGATTGTCGGCGACCGAGAAGTCGCCCACGATGCCGTCCTCCGACCGGTCCTCCGGGATGTAGCCGATGCCCGCCCGCAGCCGGTCACGGGTCGAGGCGTGGCCGAGGTCCGCGCCGTCCAGGTGCACCGAGCCGGTCGAGGGCCGCAGGCCCATCAGCGCCTCGGCCAGCTCGGTCTGGCCGTTCCCCTGGACGCCGGCCACGCCGAGGATCTCGCCCGCCCGCACCTCGAACGACACGTCACGCACCGACTGCTCGCCGCGCTCCCCGTACACGCTCAGGTCCTTGACGTCGAGCACCACCTCGCCCGGCCGGGCCGGCTCCTTGCTCACCCGCAGCTGGACCGACCGGCCGACCATCAGCGACGCCAGCTCGACGCTGCTGGTGCTCGGCGGGCGCTCGCCGACGACCTTCCCACGCCGGATGACCGTGACGTTATCGGCGATGGCCTGGACTTCCTTCAGCTTGTGCGAGATGAAGATGATCGACCGGCCGCCCGCCCGCAGCTCGCGCATGACCCGGAACAGGTCCTCGGTCTCGCCGGGGGTCAGCACGGCGCTGGGCTCGTCGAGGACGAGCACGCTGGCGTCGCGGAGCAATGCCTTGATGATCTCGACCCGCTGCTGCACCCCGACCGGCAGGTCTTCCACCAGGGCGTCGGGGTCGACCTGCAGGCCGAACCGCTCGGAGAGCTCGAGCACCTCGCGGCGGGCCTTGCGCCGGTCGAGCAGGCCGATCGAGGGCAGGCCGAGCGGTGGGACCCGGAGCCCGCCCAGGTGAAACTCGGGCGTGGCCAGCCGGCGCACCGGCTCGGCGCCGAGCGTGACGTTCTCGGCCACGGTGAAGACCGGCACCAGCATGAAGTGCTGGTGCACCATGCCGATCTTGGCCCGGATCGCGTCCCGGGGCGAGTGGATCGCGACCGGCTTGTCGTCGAGCAGGATCTCGCCCTCGTCGGGCTGGATCAGCCCGTAGAGCACGTTCATCAGCGTGGTCTTGCCCGCGCCGTTCTCGCCGAGCAGAGCGCGGATCTCGCCGGGCTGGATGACCAGGTCGATGTGGTCGTTGGCGACGAGGCTGCCGAAGCGCTTCGTGATCCCGCGCAGCTCAAGCTTCACTGGCAGCCACCCTCCGCCGACTCCGGTCAGTGTCCCCGGCCGGGGCCGGGGACACTGACCAGCTTGAACGTACTTCCTGCCAGGTGCCCCTGACTACACAGGGCTCTTGGTCTGGGGAACGATCTTGCCGCTGATGATCTGCTGCTTCACCGTGTTGAGCTCGCTCTGGAGCGACGCGGGAACCTTGCTCGCGTAGTCGTGGAACGGTGCCAGCACGGCCCCGCCGTTCTGGAGCGTGCCGACGTAGCTGCCGCCACCGTGGCCCTTGGAGGCGTCGAGCACGGCGGTCTTCACCGATTCGCTGATGCCCTTCTCCACGCTGGTGACGAAGTACTTGCAGTAGGTCGCGGCGCTGACGCAGCCGTCGGTGTCCACCCAGAACATGGCGATGTTCTTGCCGGAGGAGTTGGCGGTCTGGATCGCCTTCGCCGTTCCGAGCCCGACGCCACCCGCCACCGGGAAGATGATGTCGGCGCCATCGTGGATGAACGTGTTGCCGATGGTCTGGCCCGCGCTGATGTTGGTGAAGCTGCCCGCGAAGGTGCCGTTCTGGCTCGGGTAACTCCAGCCGAGTACCTGGACGTGGGTGTGGTGCTGCTTGTTGTAGTACTGCACCCCGTCCCAGAAGCCGTCCTCATAGATCGTGACCGTGCCGAACTTCATCCCGCCATAGGTGGCCACCTTGCCGGTCTTGGTCATCCCGGCCGCCAGGTAACCGCCGAGGAAGGCGTCCTGCACGGTGTTGTACACGAGCTGCTTGATGTTGGGCTCATGCGTGCCGGTCAGGCACCCGGAGGAGTACGAGCAGTCGACGATCGCGAACTTCTGCTTCGGGTTGGCCTTGGCCGCGGCCTCGGTAGACGCACCCATCAGGAAGCCGACGGTGACGATGACCCCGCACTTCTGGCTGATGAACGTGCTGATGTTCTTGGCGTAGTCCGACGTGGAGGTCGAGGGCAGATACTTGACCGTGATCTTGCCCCCGCTGGCGGACGCGGCCGCCTGCATGCCCTCCCAGGAGGACTGGTTGAACGACTTGTCGTTGATGCCGCCGGTGTCGGTGACCATGCAGCCCTTGAACGTGGATGTGGTCGTGGTGGTCGACGAGCTGGGTTTGGCACACCCAGCGGCAAGCAGGGCCACCGCGGCCAGTGCCGCGCCGGCCTGGAGAGCTTTCCTCACGTGTTACCTCCTGTTTCAGGAGCGCCTGTCACAGGCTGCTCCGCCCGGCGGGCTCCCGCTGCCCCCGCGGGACCGCTGGTTCCCCCTCCGCCACCCGGGACAACCGGACTTGCCGAACCCAGACCCCCTGCCCCGGGATGATCGCAGGCTAGACCGGGCCGACCTTCAGGGGGAAGGTCACGGGCGGTGATCTTGCACGCCGTTGCCAAATCGCAATAGGAAAATCGGGATGACCCTGGCGGCGGCGCAGGTATTCCGCCCGCCGCCGCCGGGCGGGGGCGCTGTTATCGTTGCCGCCGGAGGCGTTGCGATGGCGATCGACTGGGCCGGGCTGAGGACGGCGGCGGCCGAGGTGGCGCAGCGGGCGTACGCGCCCTACTCGGGGCTGCGGGTCGGTGCGGCGGGCGAGACCGGCGACGGCCGGATCGTGGCGGGATGCAACGTCGAGAACGCGTCCTACGGCCTCACGCTCTGCGCCGAATGCGGGCTGGTTTCCGCGCTGCACACCGCGGGCGGCGGCTCGCTGGCCGCGGTGAGCGTGGTCTCCGGGGACGGCCAGCATCTCCTCCCCTGCGGGCGTTGCCGGCAGCTCCTGCTCGAGGCGGGCGGGCCGCGCCTGCTGGTGGACACCGACGCCGGGCCCGTCGAGCTCGGCCAGCTGCTGCCGTCGCCGTTCACCCAGGCCGACCTGGCAACCGCGCGCGACGGCGATGACTGACCCCGCCGGGCCCGGCGGGGCCGCGCCCGCGTACGCGGCGGTGGACCTGATCCGGGCCAAACGCGACGGCGCGGCGCTCACCGGCGACGAGATCCGCTGGCTCATCGGCGCCTACCTGTCCGGCGAGGTCGCCGAGGAGCAGATGTCGGCCATGCTCATGGCCATCTATTTCCGCGGCCTCGACCCCCCCGAGCTGCGCAGCTGGACCTCGGCGATGGTGGACTCGGGCGAGCGGCTGGACCTGGGCCGCCTGACCCGGCCCACCGTGGACAAGCATTCGACCGGGGGCGTGGGGGACAAGGTCTCGCTGATCCTCGCGCCGCTGGTGGCCGCGTGCGGCGCGGCCGTGCCGCAGCTGTCCGGGCGCGGGCTCGGCCACACCGGCGGCACGCTGGACAAGCTGGAGTCCATCCCCGGCTGGCGGGCCGCCCTGCCGCCCGCCGAGATGGTGGACATCCTGCGCCGCGTGGGCTGCGTGATCAGCGCGGCCGGGCCCGGCCTGGCCCCGGCCGACCGGCGCCTGTACGCGCTGCGCGACGTCACCGGGACCGTCGAGTCGATCCCGCTCATCGCGAGCTCGATCATGTCGAAGAAGATCGCCGAGGGCACCGGGGCGCTGGTGCTCGACGTCAAGGTCGGCAGCGGCGCGTTCATGCGCGACCTCGCCGACGCCCGGGTGCTGGCGCAGACGATGGTGACCCTGGGCGAGGAGCACGGCGTGCGCACCTCGGCGCTGCTCACCCGGATGGACACGCCGCTCGGGCGGGCGGTGGGCAACGCTATAGAGGTAGAGGAGTCGGTCGCCACCCTGGCCGGGCAGGGACCGCCCGACCTGGCCGAGGTGGTGCTCGCGCTGGCCCGCGAGATGCTCGCGCTGGCCGGGATCGAGGCCGACCCGGCGGCGGCGCTGGCGGACGGCAGCGCGCTCACCCGGTACCGCGACATGATCGCCGCCCAGGGCGGCGACCCGGACGCGCCGCTGCCCGTGGCCCGGCACACCAGGGCGCTGGCCGCGCCCGCCGCCGGCTTCCTGGTGCGGCTGGACGCCCGGGCGGTCGGCAACGCCGCCTGGCGGCTCGGCGCCGGCCGGGCCCGCAAGGAGGACCCGGTCAGCGCGGCCGCGGGCGTGCTGTGCCTGGCGAAGCCGGGGGACTGGGTGAAGGAGGAGCAGCCGCTGCTGGAGCTGCGCTCCGACGACGAGTCCCGGTTCGACGCGGCGCTGGCCGCGCTCGGGAACGCCATCGAGATCGGCGCGGGAGGACCCGGGGAGATCGACCCGGTCATCGAGCGCGTGGGAATGCGACAATAAGGACATGAACGCGGACGTCGTGACGGGAGCGGCCGGCGTGGTCGCGGCCGGCCTGGCCAGTCCCGGGATCACCGGCGCCGGGGCGACCGGTACGGCGGTGGTCGGCTCCGACGCCGCGCTCCGGCAGATCCTGCACGGCCTCCCCGGCGTGGACCAGGTCGGGGCGCAGGAGCGGGCGGCGTCCCTGGCCACCCGCTCGATCAAGCGCGAGGCCAAGCTGTGGGCGCTGGAGACGGCGGTCACGATGGTGGACCTCACCACGCTGGAGGGCGCGGACACGCCCGGGAAGGTGCGCGGGCTGTGCGCCAAGGCGCTCCACCCCGACCCCGATGACCCCGCCGTGCCGCCGGTCGCCGCCGTGTGCGTCTACCCGGACCTCGTCGCGCTGGCGCGCGGCGAGGTGGCGGGCAGCGGGGTGGCGGTCGCCTCGGTGGCGACCGCGTTCCCGTCCGGGCGCGCCTCGCTCGCGGTGAAGCTGGCCGACGTGGCCGAGGCGGTGGACGCGGGCGCCGACGAGGTGGACATGGTCATCGACCGGGGCGCGTTCCTGGCCGGCCGGTACGCGCAGGTCTACGAGGAGGTGCGCGCGGTGCGCGAGGCGTGCGGCCCGGCGCATCTCAAGGTGATCCTGGAGACCGGCGAGCTCGCCACGCTGGACAACACGGCCCGCGCCGCCTGGCTGGCCATGCTGGCCGGCGCCGACTTCATCAAGACCTCGACCGGCAAGGTGACGCCCGCCGCCACGCCGCCGGTGGCGCTGGTGATGCTGTCCGCCGTGCGGGACTTCGCCGAGGCGACCGGGCGCCGGGTCGGCGTCAAGGTGGCCGGCGGCATCCGGACCGCCAAGGACGCCATCCGCTACCTGGTGCTGGTCCGTGAGATCGCGGGGCCGGAGTGGCTGACGCCGGACCTCTTTCGCATCGGCGCCTCCAGCCTGCTCAACGACCTGCTCATGCAGCGCAGCAAGCAGCTCACCGGCGCCTACGC
>Ga0134125_10009711_pt1 | contig 10818 bp, 10 predicted proteins | sample KB31751_FD_96464 | JGI IMG/M metagenome (GOLD analysis project Ga0134125, IMG submission 96464) | Terrestrial soil microbial communities with excess Nitrogen fertilizer from Kellogg Biological Station, Michigan, USA - KB3-175-1 | ecosystem: Environmental > Terrestrial > Soil > Unclassified ...
ATGTGTCGAAGACGCCGCAGCGGTCGCGGCTGAACGTCCGCCGCCAAACACGGGCCGCAGCAACGCTCGCGGAAGAAATGACTCAATTACAAGCGATTTTTGAACATTGTACAGCGCGTGTCGGTGCGAAACGGTGCGAGCTTCGGCTGGTTGCCGCGAGGCGTTGGCAGGTATTACAATGGGCGGACGGGAAGGCGCAGGACGAGAATTCACCCGGAATTGCCCGCAATGAAGGTTCGCTGTCCCGCCTGTCAAAAATCCGCGGATCTGGCCGTCGGCAAAGTAGGCCGGCGGGCGGTCTGCACCGCCTGCGGAACGCGGTTCGTCATTGATCCAACCCAAGCGCCGACGTCGAAGTTCGCTGGCCGGATGCAACCTGCCGCCGCGGGGGATGAGCGTTCGATTGAACATCCCATCTCTCACTCGAGATGGACCACGTGGGCCATTTCGATTTGCTTCCTCGTGATGGTCGCGTCGCTGATGTGGGCGGTGTACGAAACCCAACAGGCCCGCCGGGTGCAGCGCAGGGCCGGCGTTCCGGCTATGGCGGTGCGGAACTCGGCGCCGCGACTTGCGACGACTCGTCGGGCCGCCACGCGGCCGTCGCAGCGCAGTGCGAATCTGGCAGCGGCCACTCGACCGGGCCGCGGGAGCAGGCTCGCCTCCGTCGCATCGACTCGGCCGCCAAACCCAGTGAGCAGCGAAGTGATCACCCCCCGGCCCATCCGGGTGACGGAGCTTCCGCCGTCGACCCAGCCGGCGATCGCCCGCCGGCCGCCCGTCCCCTCATCGGCGGTCGCTTCGCGGCCGCCGATTCAGCCCATCCGCACCCCGGCGGAAGACTTCTCCGATGCCCAGATCGGCGCGTCCATTCAAAAAGGCGTCAACTGGCTGTTCGCGCAGATGGACCCGCGCACGCACATGTTGCAATCCATCTTCGACGACCAGTTGGGCATCACCAAGGGCCAGGACATCCTGGCTGTTTACGCGCTGATGCAATGCGGAGAGGCGATCGACGATCCGCGGCTGAAGAAAACCGGCCGGGAGATGCGCGAGCTGATCGCCGCGATGAAGTCGATCCCGCTGGCCAACTACGGCTATGAAACCTACGCTCGCGGCCTGCGGGCCACCGCCCTCTCGCTGTACAACCGCCCGGAAGACAAGCTCATGCTCCAGGCGGACACCGAAGCCCTGGTCAGCGGCTGCCGGGCCGGGGGATACTCCTATTCGCTGACGCACCGCGCCGCACTTCGGGGGATCCTTGGGAACTGGGACAATTCCAATTCTCAGTACGGCCTGCTCGGCGTCTGGTCCGCCGCCGAGGCGGGGATCGAAGTCCCCCAACAGTATTGGAATCTGGTCAATCGTCATTGGAACACGACCCAGTGCCGCAACGGCCAATGGGCCTACCTCGAACCGGATCGCGGCGGGACTTACACGATGACCTGCGCGGGGATCGCGTCGCTGTTTGTCTGTTACGATTACCTGTCGGGCGCCCGATTTGCGGGCGACCCGGGCCGCCCGCCGTTCACGCGAGGAATCTCGATGGGGTTGCGATGGCTGGAAACCGGCGATAATTGCATCCCGCAGGCCAAAACGCACCACGGGTATGCCCTTTACGGCCTGGAGCGGGTGGCGCTGGCCTCCGGGTTCAAATACTTCGGAAGCCATGACTGGTATCGAGAGCTGGCTCGCCAGACCATCTCCACCCAGCAGGCGGACGGATCGTGGGACGGCGGCACCGTCGAAACCGCCTACAACCTGCTATTCCTCTCCCGCGGCCGTCACCCGATCCTCATGAACAAGCTCCGGTTCGACGGCTACTGGGCCAACCGCCCGCGCGACATCGCAAACCTCACCCGCTTCACCTCTCACCAGCTCGAGCGGCAGATCAACTGGCAGGTCGTCCCGCTCGAGCGGCCATGGACCGACTGGATGGATTCACCCATCCTCTACCTGGCCAGCCACAGGAAGGTGAATCTGAGCGAGGCGGACGTCACCAAGATCCGCTCGTTCGTCGAGAACGGCGGGCTGCTGTTTACGCAAGCCGATGGCGATTCGGAGGAGTTCAACACGTTCGCCGCCGACCTGGCCCACCGGCTTTTCCCGGCGTACGAATTCCAGCCGCTGCCGGCCAATCACCCGCTTTGCACTTCAATGTTCAAAGTGAAACCCGATGCCGCGTTCAAGATCGTGACCAACGGCTCGCGGATTCTGATGCTGCATTCGACGGTCGATCTTGCCCGCTACTGGCAGATACGCGACAACAAGCGGACGCCGATTCCGTTTGAACTGGGGACGAACCTGTTCGTCTATGCCGCCGGCAGGCAGGAATTCCGCAATCGGCTGGTTTCCACCTACATTCCAAAACCCACGCAGAAGCCGACCAGGACCTCCCGCATCGCCCGCCTGAGTTACGCCGGCAATTGGGACCCGGAGCCCGCCGCCTGGCAGCGGTTCGCCCGATGGTTCCAAAACCAGACCGGCTACGGGCTCGAGATCGTCAACATTCCGATTAGCCAACTGAAGGCCGAAACGGCCCCCGTCGCCGACCTCACGGGCACCGCTCGATACGAGCTCACCTCGGATGAGGCCGAGGCGGTCAAAAAATACGTCCAATCCGGCGGCGTCCTCCTGATCGACACCTGCGGCGGAACCGGCGCATTCGACCAGGGACTGCAAAGCTCTTTGTATTTCAAAGCGTTTCCCAATGCCTCTCCGGTTTCGATCTACCCCAGCCATCCGTTGCTGTCCGCCGACCGCGCCGGAATGGACGATCTTTCCCACCCCAGGCTGAGGCCCTTCGCCACCGACATTCTGGGCCGGCACGCCCGCCTGCCCGACGAAATCGCCTTCGGCCGCGGGCGCGTCATTCTCACCTCGTTGGACCTGACGACGGGACTGCTCGGTACCGACACCTGGGGCATCCTCGGCTACGACCCCGCCTACGCCCAGGCGCTGGTCAAAAACACCATCCTCTGGACGCTTGACGGCCAACACGACGAATACCCGACCGCTGGAGCCGAGTGATTCGCCAGTTCGGTGCTGCCGGACGGCTTAGAATGGGCCGAGGGGGATTGGGGACGACACGATAAATAGGGACGGGAGCTATTTTTCGCTCCCGTTCGAAATGAGGCAATGCGATGCAGCCGCCGATGATTGGAAGCTGGTCGGTGCGGGTTGACGCGGTCAGGCCGTTCACGATTCACGGGGATCTTTATTACGACCTGCAAGCCGTCCGCACCAACGACCCGCAGGGGCAGGCGTTTTCATTGAAGATCCCGCAGCACGCTACGGCGGGCGAGCCGACGCCGGGGCAGGTGTTGCTCGTCAAATTCCTCATGGGACAGGTGACGGAAGCCAAGCCGGTGCAGGGGCAGTCGTGACATTTGTGATTTGCGATTTGCAATTTGCGAATGAGACCGCGCGAAGCGTTCCGCCCAAATCGCAAATTCCGTCATTTCCCCCAATGCGGGGGCGTCATCAACTCCAGCATCCTGTCCCTGTTCCTCAGCTTCAGGATGGAGATTCGAAACGCGTGACCAACCGGTGGGTCCAGATGGATGCCGTGTTTAAGCGTGAACAGTTGCTCGTATCGCGACCATTCACGATTGAGGTTTCCGTAGGACTCGTGGAGGATGTGCAGGTCGCAGCAGACGGCCACCCGCAGGCCGGCCAGGTGGGCGCGGAAGGTGAAGTCGATGTCGTAGAGGTGAAAGCCGCTGAAGTTGTCCTGGTCGAACGGGATGGCCTCGACGACCTTGCGGTAGGTGCAGAGAAACACGCCGTCGAGGGCCTTCATGCCGACGATCCGGCGGGCCGGGGTTCCGAACACCAGGATGTCGGTTTTGTTGTCGTAGGGATTGAGCTGTGCGATCTGCCCGTAGAGGAAAGGCGGCCCCGCCGCCGGCCAGCGGCCGCCGACCAGGCGCGTCGTCCCCGCCACGCCCAGAACGTCACACTCTTTCATGTGGCCCAGCAGCCGCTCGCGAAAATCGGGGGCAAGAATCTCGATGTCGTCGTGGCTGAAGATCAGCAAATCGCCCTTGCTCTGGGCGACGCCGCGGTTGTACCCCTCGGCCAGGCTCTTGGCGTCATGGATCCCGATGATCTCGTGCGGCTCGTCGCCCAGCAGCCGCCGGTAGTTCTCAGACACGCGGCTGAATTTCTCGGGCGTGATGCTGCAAATGATGATGGAGATCATCGGTTTTTCGAATTGGCTACCGCACTGCCTTGCTCCCTCTCCCCCTGGGAGAGGGTTGGGGTGAGGGCGATTCAGAGGCGCCTCCGACAGGCCCTCACCCCGACCCTCTCCCGGAGGGAGAGGGGGTAAGAGGGCGCGGCCCAGTGGCCTATTTAGCACACCAGCAGAACACACGCCACCGCTTGCCCCGGCGATTGGGCCGGATAGAGTATCACGCCCTGATGTCTGACTCGTCCTCGCGAACCATTCCCTCACCGCTCGTCGCGCTGGCGGCCTGGCTGCTGCCGGGCGCCGGGTACTGGCTCCTGGGCCAGCGAAGCCGTGCACTGACCGTCGGCATTACCATTATCGTCCTGTTCGTCGTTGGTCTGCTGATCGGCGGCGTGAGGGTGATCGAGGTGCCGGGTTACGGAGACCACGGCCAACCCCTGGTCGTCACACAGGATGAGGAATCCAGTTATGACGGCCGCCGAATGGTGCTGGAACACACGACTGAGGCGGGGTCCGTCCCGCCCGGCGCCAACACGGCCGGCTGGGTCATGCAGGTTCATCCGCTCGACGAAATCCGAAACAAGCCGTGGTACATCGCACAGATCCTCAATGGCCCGATCAACCTGCTGGCGTCATGGGGAAGCGTCGTCGCGTCGCGAGACAACGCACAAGGTCATGCCATTGGCGCTCGCTCGCATGCTCGAACCAACGAGCTCGGCGTGCTCTACACCGCCGTGGCTGGAATGCTGAACCTGCTGGCGATCATCGACTCAGGCTGGCGGGCGACCCAGCATCAGGAGGAGGGGCAATGAGTCACCTGCTCGCATGGACGCCGTTTCTGGACCCGATCCCGATCTGGTCAAACGCGGTCTGGCCGTGGCTGCTGCTGCCGCTGGCGGTGGCGGTTTCGGTGGTCTACAAGTCGATCAAGTGCCGCACCATGCGACAAGTCCCCGGCGAGGCGAGCGTCATCACCATCACCATCGTCCTGGGCATGGTGGCCGCGGCGGTGGTGCTGGCGGTGTTCGTCCGGGCGATGGAGTGGTGACAACCCCGTGGCAGTTGATGCCGATTGGGAGGGCGAGGCTCCTGCCGAGCCGTAGCTTTCCGAAAGGCTCGGCTCGGCGGGAGCCTCGCCCTCCCGGAATTGGTGGCCGTCTGCCTCGGGTCATGCACCCTCAAGCTCCGGCACGTCCAACCACCGGCGTTCCCGCCAGCTTTGCAGGCCAAGCTCGGCCAACTGCACCCCCTTCGCCCCCTCGCGCAAGGTCCACGGGAATGGCTCATCCAGCGCGACGTGCCGCAGGAAAAGCTCCCACTGGATCTTAAACGCGTTCTCGTACTCGGTGGCATTGGGGAGCTTCTGCCAGCCTTCGAAGAAGTTGATCGGCTGCGGGATGTCGGGATTCCACACGGGCTTGGGGGTTTCGCTGAGGCTCTGGACCCATGCCTCCCGCAGCCCGGCGACGCAGGAGCCGCGGGTGCCGTCAACCTGAATGGTCAGCAGATCGTCGCGCCGCACGCGGGTACACCAGCTCGAATTGAACTGGCAGAGCGTGCCGTCCTTGAGGCGGAAGATCGCGTAAGCCGAGTCGTCGGCGGTCGCCTTGTATGGCTTTCCATCTTCGGCGATCCGCTCGGGGACGTCGGTGCTGCCGCAGGCGACCAGCGACTGAATCGGGCCAAACAGGTTGTCGATCACGTATCGCCAGTGGCAGAACATGTCGACAATGATTCCGCCGCCGTCTTCCTTGCGGTAATTCCAGCTTGGGCGTTGCGCGGGCTGGTCCTCAATCTGTCCGCTGAAGACCCAGTAGCCGAACTCGCCGCGGACGGAGAGAATTTTGCCAAAGAATTCCTGCTGGCGGAGCATGCGGATCTTCCGCATCCCAGGGAGCCAAAGCTTGTCTTGGACGACGCCGTTTTTCAGGCCCGCGCGTTCGCAGAGCCGTGCCAGGCGCAGGGCTTCGGTGGCTTCGACGGCGGCGGGTTTTTCGCAGTAAATCGCCTTGCCGGCTTTGTCCGCCATCTCCACGAAGGGACCTCGCTGAAGAGTTCCGGAGGCATCGAAGAATACCTGGTACTGCTTGTCCGCGAGTGGGGCATTCAGGTCCGTCGTCCAGCGCAGGGGCTTGCCGATGGTTGGAGGACCGTGCGTCTCGGACAGTGATCGGAGCTTCTCAGGATTGCGGCCGGTGAGAATGGGGTCCGGCATGAGCCGCAGATCGTCGGAGACTTTGATGCCCCCCTGCCGGATGATCGCCAGGATGGAACGGACCAGATGTTGATTTGTCCCCATGCGTCCGGTGACGCCGTTGAGGATGATGCCGATGGTGCGAGTTTCCACGTGTGCTCCGATACTCCCAAATTGCATGCACCCTCTTGCTCCCTCTCCCGGAGGGAGAGGGAGAAAATGCGTGCCCCTTATCAACTCGGCCTCGCGCGGTTGGCAATTTCAACCGCCTGTCGGGTCAGCTCCGTCACCCGATCGAATTGTTTGGCAGCCAGCAATTCCTTGGTTGCCATCCAGCTCCCGCCGCAGGCGAGGATCTTGTCGAATTTCAGATACTGCTCGAGGTTTTCGGGATCGATCCCGCCGGTCGGGATGTAGCGCATCATGCCATACGGGGCGGCGATCGCCTTGAGCGTCTTGAGCCCGCCGAAGGCCTCGGCCGGGAAGAATTTGACGACCTTCAATCCGTGGTCCATCGCCATTTCAATATCGGTCGGCGTCGCGCAACCGGGGGTGATCGGGATCTTGTTGCTGACGCACCACGCAACCACCTTCGGATTGAATCCAGGCGTGACGATGAACTGGGCGCCCGCATCAATCGCCCGCCGGAGGGTATCGAGATTCAACACGGTTCCGGCGCCGACGAGCATGTCGCCGCGATTGGCAAGCGTCCGAATCGCCTGCTCCGCGGCGGCGGTGCGAAACGTCACTTCGGCAATGGCAAGCCCGCCGGCCAGCAGCGCGTCGGCCAGCGGATTCGCATCCTGCGCGTCCTCCATCGAGACAATGGGGACGATCCGAAGCTTCGCAATGCGATCGAGGACATTTTCCATAATCAGAGCCGTTGGACCCTCATTCCGCCGTCGATCAGGAGCACCTGGCCCGTCGCATAAGGCAGTTCGCCTCGGGCGAGCATGGCCACCGCCCTGCCGACATCTTCGGGCGTTCCCCAGCGGCGCTGGAGCGTCAGGCCCTGCGCGATCATCGCATCGTATTTCTCCTTCACCCCGGCGGTCATGTCGGTGGCGATGATACCCGGTCGGACTTCGAACACGTCAATTCCAAACTCGGCCAATCGCGCCGCCCAGAGCTGCGTGGCCATCGCGACGCCGGCCTTGCTGATGCAATAGTCGCCGCGGTTGGTCGACGCGACGGCGGCGCTGACGGACGAGACGTTGACGATGCAACCCCGAAAGCCCGAATCCTTGCTCCGCTGCTCGATCATCCGTCTCGCGGTGGCCTGCGTCAGGAAATAGGGGCCGCGAAGATTCGTGTTGACTAGACGGTCAAAACTTGAAGGAGTCGCATCCAGGATGTCGGCACGGACATCGGGCGCGACGCCGGCATTGTTGACAAGCACGTCGAGCCGGCCGAAACGGTCTTCGATGGCGCGGAGCATGCTGGCGTGCTCGCCCAGCTCGGCAACATTCGCTTGAACATACATCGCCTCGTTTCCCGAGACTTGTAGTTCATTCAGCACATCGGCGACCTCGGAGGCATGACGCCGGCCGTTGATCGCCAGCGCGAACCCGCTCCGGGCCAGTTCGCGGGCAATGCCCAGGCCGATCCCTCGGCTGCCGCCTGTCACCAACGCCACTTTGCGGGACGATGCCATCGACGTGAGAGTCTACCGGACCGGATCGAAGAATGCGTAATACGGGCCGCCGGTTGCGAGCCGCTGGATGTACAGCGCCAATTCGATCGCGTGATAATCCCCCCACATGCTCGATTCCCCGCACGGTACCTTCCGGCCCGGCGGAATGTAATCCCAGCCGTTGGGACGGTGGTAGACCGAATGGAGCAGAAGGCCCTGGTGCTCCGGAGCGATCGACAGATACGGCTCGGCAAAGAGAGTTCGGGCGACCGTCAGGCCGGCACGCGTGTAGCGATCTCCTGAACTGCCAAGAGAATGTCCGAGCCGCAGGAGTCCCTGCGCGGCGATCGCGGCCGCCGAGGAATCGACCGGCTCGTAATCGTTGAACGGGTCGGCGGGCCGCGCCTGCCAGCCGGCCATCCTCGCCAGGCCCGGAGCACTGTCGTCCCAGTACGGGATTCCATCGCTGGCCGTGCAGCCTTCGATGTAGTGATCCGCCGTCGATCGGGCTGCGTCTTCGAAGACCGATTTAACCTTTTCGAACGCGGCTGGTTGCGTCGCGTTCAGGAATTCGAGCTGTTCGGCGAATCCGAGAATCGCCCAGGCCAGGCCGCGGGTCCACGTGCTGAACGGCGAATACCCCTGCTGCGTCGAGCGGCAACGAAAGTTGCCGTCGGCGGGGTTGAAGATGGCTTCATGGGCAGTGCGGCCGCGGACGTCATACGTTTGGCCCGACTCACCCCGAAAAACGATGTACTTCGCAGTTGTCAGGCCGTGCTGGATGAGGCGGTCGAGCAGGTTGATGCGGATGTCATTCTCACCCATCGCGGTATGGCCGAGCTGCTGCGCCAGTGCGAGGATGCTGAGCGTGCGCATGGTGTCGACGAAAAGCGAGTGCGGGCCGTTGAAGGAGTAAATGTACCCGCCGCCGTCACTTACGGAAGACCATCGGGCGGCCTGGATCGCTCCGCTGGTTTTGAGTGCAAGTTCATAGAAGGCCATCTCCCATGAATCGTGCGGGATCCGGCCTTCACGCATCAGGCGGCGCAGGTTGCCGTACGTGGAGATGTTGTTGAACGCGTGATCGTGGACTCCGGTGTGGGAGACGTGCGGGGCCATGTGGCGCACGGTGTTTTGCCGGCCCAATTCCAACAGCCCGCGATCGGCGGTGGCGTCGAACGCGAGGATCGCGCAACCGTATTGGAATCCTTGCGTCCATTCGGTCCAGCCGCGGGTGATGTACCGGCCTTCGACGGTGAAGACGGGAGTGCCGCGCGACTTGTTCCAGGTCTGCTCGATGAGACGGACCTTTTTTGAAGCAAGATCGAATACCTGCTTCGTCGCGGGAAGCAGGTCTGCGCACTGGATCGTCGCGTCGATGTTCATGGTCAAAATCAGCAAGTTCCCCGGCCCGGCGAGTCGGACGGCGATCCCGCCAAGCGGCAAGCGGGCCAATTACGGCGCCTCCGATTTGGTCGCAGGCAACACCCCGCAATGAGCGAGTGTCGGAATGACCTCCGCCGACTGGAGAGCGGCTTCCTTGAGCCACGAGCGATACTCGGCCGCGCTGTAAGCCCGGCCCTCCGTCAGGCAGAACAGATTGGCCGAGTACATCGCGACCGAGAGGGGCCCATTCATCGCATCGTTCAGGTATACGTCATGAATCAGCAACCGGCCCTGATCGGGAAGCGCCGCCGTCAGGCGGTTGATCAGCATCTTGCACTCGGGAATGTCCCAATCGTGCAGCACATTCGACAGCAACATCAAATCGCATCCCTCGGGCACCGCATCGGCAAACATGTCGCAGGCCAGGAACTGGATCCGGTCGGCGACGCCATCGGCCTCGGCAAACTCCTTCGCGACCTTCAACACCTGCGGCCGATCCCAGATGATCGCCCGCAGCTTCGGGTATCGCTTCAGGCAGGCGATGCTGTAGATGCCGGTGCCGCCTGCCACGTCGAGCAGGACATTGGCACCGCCCATGGGAACGCGCTGGGCGAGGATCGGCGCGACGTTTTTCGCCCGTCCGGCCAGCGCCAGCGTGTGCTTTCGTGCGGCGGCCTCCTGCTCCATGGCGGAGGTCATTCCCTGTTTGTAAATGAACGCGACGCCCTGCTCGTCGGGCTTGGCTCCGGCCGGGCGGTTGGTTCGCAGGCGCTCGACCATCTCGCGCACCAACTCGGTGCCCCCCGTCTGGCTGACGTAGTCGCTGACGTCGAACTCGCCGCCGTGGATCAGATGCTCGCGGGCGATATCGGTGGGGATCAAGCGCCCTGATTCGTCGACCTCAAGCAGCCCCATCGCCCGCAGGGCGACCAGCAGCACGTTGCCGGCCCGCGCCGAAAGCCCCAACTCTTCAATCAGTTGCTGCTCGGTCTTCGCGCCCCGCGCAAGCCGGTCAAAGACCCGGAACTCCGCTACCGCCGCGGTCAATAGTGCGGTGGTGTACGATCCGCGGTACAGCTCAAAAATGGCCGCCGGATCGGTTCGGGGGCAATGAATCTGCGAGTCGGGCACGCGTGCGTCCTCCGCGCGCGATGGTAACGCGACAGCCTCGACGGGAAAAGCCGCACGCGCCGGTGGAACTGTCCCCGCAAAACGTGCATTCCGTTCGGTCGCTGTTTCGGAATACGCTTTGCTTCCCGGCACGTATTGGAGGTTCTCTCATGAAAGTCGCTGAACAAATCGAACAACAGGCTTCGCAGGTGAACGAGGGCGTCGCGAAAGTCGGCAACGACGTGTCACTGGGGATTCATCACGCGATTCTGGCCGGCGGCGAGCCGACTCGCAAAATCG
>Ga0134125_10009712_pt1 | contig 10818 bp, 9 predicted proteins | sample KB31751_FD_96464 | JGI IMG/M metagenome (GOLD analysis project Ga0134125, IMG submission 96464) | Terrestrial soil microbial communities with excess Nitrogen fertilizer from Kellogg Biological Station, Michigan, USA - KB3-175-1 | ecosystem: Environmental > Terrestrial > Soil > Unclassified ...
CGATCGCCGGCGGCGAATCGCCGACGTTGAGCTGCCCCAAGCTCGACGCGCTCGACGCGAGCAAGGACTTCACCGTGAAGCTGGCGGGCGCAGCCGCGAACACCACGCTGGCGCTCAAGTACGCGGCGACGAAGACGGGGGCGCGCGCCAAGCAGGAAGACTGCCCGCTGGCGACCGCCACCGGCTTCTATTCGTGCGCCAAGCGAACGACCCCCGGGAACGGCATCACGCTCGTCGCTTCGCCGCCCGGCGCCGCCCCGGCCAAGCTGGACGGCGCCACAAAGACCTTGACCGCCAAGAACGCCACCAAGCCCGCCGACGAGAGCCGCTCAGATTCCGGCACGCCCTCCAGCTTGCCGATCGTTTCGTACGATCGGGACGTCCAGCGGAAGCTCGAGAGCGCGGTCGCCGCGGGCGACGCCGATCTGGTGGAGGGGGACGGGTACCGGTTTTCGTACACCTCGGGCGGCAAGGTCCTGGTGGTCCTCAACTCGCAGGCGCAGCCCTTGCGGCCCATCCCGGAGGTCATCGACGAGACGGACGAGATCGTCGTCGCCGTCGTCGACACCAAGGACCTCATGCAGGACGTCACCGTCTCGATTTCGGGGTGCAATCGGCCGCCGGTCGACGCGCGCGTCTCCGGTGAGCCCGCCGCGCCGCAGGTCAAGGGCGCGGAGAACGCCCCCCTCGAGCTCGGCACGCCGATCCTGCGGTACCTCGGACGGTGCGCGGGCGGCGACTCCAGCGGTCCGACGGTCACCGTCAAGACCAACGCGGCGAGCTCGAACGCCGCCTCGAGCTCGGTTCAGATCCCGGTCAATCCGGTCTACCGGCTGGCGGTGGGCCTCGCGCTGGGGGCGGACCTCACCACGACGCGGACGTTCGGCGTGGCGACCCTCCCCGCAGACACGATCGGGACCGTGACCGAGACCAACGATCGCATCGGGCTCGCCTCGCTGCTGTTCTTCGGGTGGTACCCGTTGGGCCGCGACTTTCGAAAGGTGGCTCCCAAGTACGCCCTCCAGCGGCTCGAGCTCTTCATCGCGCTCGATCCGAAGTCGCTCGACCAGAGTCTGATCATCGGCGGCGCCTTCAACCTGGTGACGGGGCTGGACTTCCTCGTCGGGTGGCGGGCCCTCAACAAGACGACCGAGCTTCTGCCGGGCGCAGGGCTGCGCCCCGGCAGCCCGTTCGACGGCGCGGCCGGCAGCCTCCCGACGGCGCAGGTCTGGTCGACGGGCGGGCTCTTCCTCGGCTTCGGAGTCACCAATGCACTCTTGGCCAAGCTCCACTAGTCGACCCGGCCGGACCGCTCGCCGGACCTGATCATCATGGCGCTCGCCCATTTCAAAGCTCCACTCTACTTACTGGCGGGCGCAGCGGTCACCGGCCTGTTCGTGAAGACCGCCCTCGGAACCAGATCCGAGAGCGACTCGTCGAAGACCGAGACGAGCCACTCAGCACCAAAGTCCCCTGCGAAGCCCGTCGCCAGGACCGGTCCCCAGCCTCAACCCGCGACCAACCCGCCTCCCGGCGCCGGCGGCCCACCCGATCCGTTCGACGCGGCGGCCTTCGTGAGGCGGGACTTCTTCTGCCCTTCGAACGCGCCCTGCCCCTCTCCGCGGCTCGAGTCCTTCGACGTCGTGATCGCCTCCCTGCCCGATCCCGCCACCTCCGGGTTCGTCGAGGAGTTCGACAACGGGATCGACGCCCTCGAGCAGGCGGCTCAAACGCAAGACTACACGGTCGACCGGCACTGGCTTCCCTGGAGCCGCGACGGCGCGACGATGACCGATCGCGCCGACGCCAGGCGGGCGGGTTGGATCCTGTTTCGCAAGGAAGTGCAAGACGCGCGCTACCGAGGTCTGCTGGTCCTGGTGGTGGGCGAGCGGCTCGGCAGCGGCATTCAGCCGGCGATGCTGGACGACGCGATCAAGGTGAAGCGCGCGCTGATCGGGCGGGGGCGGCCCGCCTTCGTGCTCGGTCCCTACTTTTCGGGCACGGCGGCCTCCCTGCGCGACGGGCTCGAGCGGTCCTGCGGATCGACGGAAGATCCCGCCAAGCCTCCGGCCACCGGCGGCTGCGAGAGCACCACCATCATCTCGGGGACGGCGACCCGGCCCCTCAACGCCGCCATCTTGACCGACAGCAAGCGGCTGGCCGTCACCTTCCAGGCGACGGTCAATCCCGACGCGCTCTTGAGCGCGGGGATGCACGAGTTCCTCCACCATTCCCTGGGCATCGAGGACGCGCACATCGCCGAGCTCACCGAGATGAGCACCGCGTTCGGCGTCGGGCATGCGGACAACCAGGAGCTCGTCGACCACGGCGGGTCACGACCGCTTCGGGTCTCCATTCCCCTCCACCTGCCGAACCGGAGCAGCCCGTGCACGGACGCCAAGCCGTCGCCCGCCCGATCCGGCGACGCAGAGGTCTCCGTCGACGAGACGCCGCTGCTGACCTGCCAGGCGCTTTCCGAAGCCGACCAGATGCTGGCCAGCACCATCGAAGCGCTTCGCCGGCAGGACATCACCGACGTCGGTATCCTGGCGACCTCGAGCGAAGAGAAGATCGCGCTGGTCACCGCGCTGCGGGCCGGAGCAGCCGATATTCGACCGCACGTGTACGAGGCGAATCAGGCGCTCGCCGATCTCCGGCAGCACGAAGCGATGGACGGGACGCTCGTCGCCTCCTCGTACCCGCTCGCGCCCGTCACGCAGATCTGGTCGGCACGACCGGAGGTTCGAGATTTTACCTCGGACGCAGCGGAGGGGACCTACAACGCGCTGCTGGCCCTGCTCTGGCAGGCTCGCGCGATCGACGGCGACGACCTCCGGCGTGCGCTCCGCGACTATGCGTTTCCGTTCGGGCCGGACAGGCCGTCGGGGCCTCCGGTCTGGATCAGCGTCATCGTGGGGGGACAGGTCTGGCCGCTGGCGGCCTACCGATCCGACTTGCACCAATCAGAGCAGTACGTCTTCGGCCGCCAGCCGAACGCGCCAGGCCAGGCGGCGGGACCGGAGGTCGCGGTCCTGGCCAGCACCGCCACCGGCTACGGATCCACCGCGTCGCTCCTGGTCAGAAGCGGGTTCGCCACGCTCACCCTCTTCGGTCTACTCGCTTTCGTCCTGGGGAACCTCCTTTCGCTCGCCCGCGCGTTCCCCTCGCTGCGCAGGTGTCCGTTCTTGCTTCACTATGATCCCGCACCAGGGGCGCCATCCAACGATGAACGCAGGAGGCAGAGATTGTTCTTCTGGGACCGGCTTCGCGATGCGGACTCTCGTCCGTCGATCCTGCTCGGGACCTGGGTCGTCGCCGTCTCGGGATTGGCCGCCGCCTGCTTTTACGAGTTCCCTCTGCTGCTCGAGCGCGATCGCGCTTTCAAGGTCGACAGTCTGGTCGGCGATCTCCTGGGCGCCGTCCTCTTCGTCTCGTCCGCGCTGCTGCTCTTGTCGCCGCTCGCCTCGACCCCCGCGGCTCCGGCGGACGGTTCCCAGCCGACTCGCTGGAAGGCGTTCATCCGCTCGGGGCACTGGAGCCACCGGCCGCTGCAGGTCTTGCTGATCGCTGCCTTCGGCGCCTCCGCCTCGACGGCCGTCTTTCGGTTTACCCATCTCGGCACCCGGTCCGATGGCCGTGCCTTCTTCTTCTTCGCCCGCCTCATGCATCCCGGCCTCGGGCTGACGCCCGTGCTTCCGATCGCCATCATGGCGACTGTCCTGTACTGCGCGTGCGTCTTCCGACTGCGGGTCGTCCGCAGAACGCAACGCCTCAAAGAGGAAGCGGCGCAATGGCACGGCGACTCCCTCTTCGAAGCGTCCCAGCGATTGAGCGCGTTCTCCGAATCAGCGCTCCGCTCTTTGAGCCACATCCTCTGGATGGGGACCAGCGTCGGTCTGGCGATGTTTCTCTGGCCGCGGATTCGGCCCCGAAGCCTGGAAGGTTGGAACTTCGACCTCCTGGTCGCGCTCGGGTTCGGGCTGACCTTCGCGGTCGCCGGCGCTTCGATCTGGAGGGCCAACCGTCTCTGGCAGATGCTGGCTCTGTTTTTGCGCGCGCTCTCGGATCATCCCTGGGCTCCCGCCTTCAAGACGATACCGACCCATCTCTCCTTGGCTTTCCAGACGCCCATGCCTGGCCGCCTCGACAGTCGAGAGGTCGCCGCCAGCTGCGAAATGACCGCCCATCTGGCGGCGGAGAATCCGCTGCCGGCGCCCGCGACAGGGGAGCCGGCCCCGCAGGCGCCGGCCGCAGTGGGGTCGACGGATCTGATCTCTCAGTATTTGGCCGCCCTGGCCCCGATCTGGAACGCGCCCGGCGTCCGCCCCCCCGCGCTGTCGGGAAGCGGCGAGGGCCAGACCTCCCCAGCGGTCCGGCTCAGAGAGCACTACCTGGCGCTGCGCATGACGGAAGCCCTGAGCTACATGTGCGACGCCACCCGGGCGACGTTGTTCGTGGGCTCCGCCGCCGCGGTCGCCGCCGTGCTGGCGACCTCTGCGTATCCGTTCCAGCCCGCGGGCACGTTGGCCTGGGCGGCCAGGATATCGATCATCATCGTGGTGCTCGTCGCCGTTCGGGTCATCGCCGGCATCGAACGCGATCAGATCCTCAGCTGGATCGCCAAGACCGATCCCGGCAAGGTGACACCAAGCTGGTCCCTCGCCGTTCGGTTCGCCGGTTACGTCCTCTTGCCGCTCGGCAGCCTCATCGCCGCGCACCTGCCGGACCACGGCCTTCTGATCGGCATCCTGCATTCGTTCAGCACCTCGCTCGAGCACTGACCCGGCGAAAGGAGCTCTCATGGAAGGGATCGATGTCGCAGGCGTGGACCTGCCCACCGTCGACTGGGCGGAGGTGGCCCGGAGCGGCCGCGCCTTCGCGTTCGCGCGCGGCTGTTACAAGATGACACCCGATCGCGGCTTCGCCCAATATTGGCCGGCCATCAAGAACGCGGGGCTCGTCCGTGGCGCTTATCTCTTCTGGGACCCGCGGCTCGACCCCCTCCAGGTGACGGCCCGCTTCCTGGACACCGTCGGTCCGCTCGGCCCCGGCGACTTCCCGCCCACCATCGACGTCGAGTTTCCCAACGGCCTCGCCGCCACCGGAGTCGCGGCCGGGCAAGCTATCCGGAACCTCCAGGCGACCGTCCAAGCGTTCGAGACTCGTCTTCGGGTCCCACCGATCATCTACACGAGCCGACGAGTCTGGAGCGGCGATCTCGGCAACCCGCAGAACACCGGACTCGGGCGATGTCCCCTGTGGGTCCCGCGGTACTCCCCCCTCGATCCGCAATGTCCCGACGAGTGGGGCCCCGGGAATTGGTGGATTCATCAGTATGCCGGCGACGTCACCAACGCACCGGGCGTGCAGGGCAAGACGGACCTCGACCGGTTCAATCTGCTGAAAGAAGGCGACTCGGGACCGCGCGTGGTGTTCGTCCAGAACAAGCTGATTCTGCCCCCGAACGGCACCTTCGATGAGTCGGTCCTCGAAGCCGTGCAAGCCTTTCAGAGGGCCAACGGGCTGAGGGTCGACGGCGTCGTCGGTCCCCTCACCTGGTCGTATCTCGTGTGGGAGAGCGCGAACCCGCTGGCCGCCTGAGCGCCCAGAACCGGCCCGGGGTTCCTGGAGGCTCCCGATGTCGAGAGGATGGAGCCAGATCGCCGTCCTGGACGCGCTACCGACCGAGAAGAAGGTCGCGCTGGTGGGCTAGCGCTCGCGCTTGGGGCCTGCCAGCCCCAGCTCGAGCTTGCGGCACCTCTCCAGCATCTGCAGGTAGAGCTTGCGGTACTCGTCCCGCTCCGCCGCCAGCGCCTCGCGCTCCGCCGCCAGGCCGTCGATGCGCGCGCTCAACGCGGCGAGCTTGGCTTCGATGGTGGCGGCACCGTCCGTCACGGCGATGCTTGCCAATCACCACACTGCGATCGATCCGTCAAGCGGCTGCGCGTCGCTTCTCCTCTTTCGCGACGCCGGCCAGCAGCCGAGCCAGCGCGGCGCCGTCGATGTGGATCGACATCGCGCCACCGGCCGCCGCAGGCAACTCGAACACCGCCCGGTGAAGACGCTTGTAGAGCAGGCACAGCCCGTTTCGGTCGAACCAGAGCACCTTGAGACGCGTCGCCGACTTCCCCGCAAACACGAACAGCGCTCCCCCCGTCACCGGGTCCTGCCCGACCCGCTCGCGCGCCACCTGCGCCAGGCGGTCGAACCCGTACCGCATGTCGACCGGCTCCGTGCACACGAAGATCCGCACCCCTGACGGGATCATCGCGCTGCCTCCAGAACGCGCAGCAAGCGCCCAAGCACGTCGACGTCGAAGGACGGCGGCACACTCACGCTTCGCCCATCCGCGAGCCGCACCTCGAACCGATCGTCTGGCGTGCGCACCAGCGGCCGCACCTCGACCAGCTTCGCCAGCGAGAGGTCGGGGGCCTTCGCCGCCGGCGCCCGCCTCAACTCGCGCCGCCACCGGTACATCGTCGCCGCCTTCGTGCCGACACGGCTTGCCAACTCCGCCGCGCTCTCGCCGCTCGCCTCCCACCGCGCCACCAACTGCGGCCACGCTTCGCGCTTCCGTCGCATGCCCCAGACAACTACGCCTGGATCCCTCCGCCGTCAGCTACGCGACTCGCCGAACGGATACGTTCTACCAGCGTTCGTGGCAGGTTTTGGCGTTCCCCGAGCCCTGTCTCGTGACGTCCGACGAGCCGGTCGCGCTCGTCGGCGCTGACCCCGACACGCCGGGCGGCCTCCCCGGCGGGTTCCCGCACGCACCGGAGATCGTCTTCCCCCTCGATCCCCAGCGCGCCCTCGTCATGGTCCGGCCCGATCGCGCCCCGGAGCAGTCCCGAGTCCCCAATATGGGGCGGCGGCAGGCCGAGGTCATCAACCGGCACGTGGCGTTCAATGCCCACCGCTGGATCGTCCGAAAGCCCGGGACGAACCCCCTCGCCGGGCTGACCCTCCCCGAGCGAGCCCCGGCGGTGTTCGAGGTCGGCGACATGATCGGGTTGTCGACTAACCAGTCGGTCGATACGCGCGCCAAAGTGGTCGCGCGCATGAAGGCGAGACAGCGTAAGCCCCGGCCGCGCTAGCCGGAAGAACGCGGCGGCGCGTTCACTCGGACGAAGGCACCATCCCAACGGCGGCGCATTCCTCCGTCGCGATCGCCTGCCACCTGCGATAGCTGTCGAGGTCCGTCGTGGTCGGTCCGCGGAACTGTTCCTTCGAAGCCGGTCCCAGGAACGCCTGGGCCACACAGTAAGCGGAAATGCACCTCAACTGGTGGTTGTCGACACGCTTGGCAGTTTCGTACGACTTCAGCGCCTGATCGACGACGGTCATTCCCGCTGGAACCGGGCAACACGAGCAGCGATCGAGGACATAGCGGAGCGATTCCAAATGTGCGGGAGCGCAAACCGAGGCCGCCTTGCGGCGGGCGTGCCAGAAGAGAAACCCGCCGACGATAAGAACGCCTGCTGCCAAAGGGAGCAACACCCGAGCCCCGCCCTTCATCGTGGGACAGTATACGTCGGGTCCGCTCCGGCGGTGAGCGCCGGACGAACCCCGCAACGGGAGCCTGGCTAGACGACGGGAAAACCCGGGCACTCGTGCTCGGGCACGCCACGGTCCTCACTGGCCAACAGGTCGGCTGTCGAACGGCTCAGCCGCGCACACGGCCGAAATCTCCGCCGTCAGCACCTCGCCGGGGTCGAGCACTCCGCCCTCTGGCCAGTTCTCGACGACCCTCCGTCGACAATCGACGAGCCGACTGTACACGCGGACCACTGCTCAAGCCGCTGGTAGTGATGGGCCTCGATGGTCATGTACAAGCGGACATCCCCGAAGATCCGCACGTGCGTTGAGTCGTAACCCGTGCGCATCAGCTCGATCCCCCGTGGCCTTGTCGGTCGCCGCGAACTGCCAGTTCCACGTCCCCCTTTGCCACACGGCCGCCCCGACATTGTTTTTCGATTCAGCCGCGCCCGTCCACTCCAGAATCTGCTGCTCGCGATCGACAGGTTGCGCGGTGCGGTGGGGTGGATCGAGGCTCTGTGCCGTGGTCGTCTGCGGCGAGTTCGGTGTAGGCAACGGCGCAGCGGGGCACCCGGTCAGGGTGATGAGGATCGAGACGGTCCACAGGGACTTCATGGCCCTGGAGCGTCGCGCGCTTCACCAGAGAACGCAAAACCGACCCCACGGACCTGAGAGCCGCGCCGGCCGGCCGTGTGACGGCCAGACGACGCACCCGCAAACGGGACCTGTGGCCCGACCGGGGGACAAAGGCGCACGGGAGCCCTGACGGCTGCGCCGGCAATTAAAGTGGCAACTTAACATGTAGTTGCTACTATCATATGAAAGTAGCAACACGACTCGAAAGCTGCTACCGTAATCCGGATGGCGTCCTCCAGGCGAGATGCCGCTGCGCCAGCGCCCAAATCGCGGTTGGCCCGTCCCCCGAGCTCTGCCGAGGGCGCCCTGTCTGTTCGCCGGGCCGATAGGCGGATGCGAATCGAATCGGTCCACCACACGGCCTACCCCGATCGGATGTTCGTCTTCAGCTCCCAGGGAGCGCGCGATCTCCACGCTGCACTCCTTCAACTCGCCCTTACGGTCGACGAGACGAAGAAGCGAAAGTCCCTCTGGATCTACATCCCCAAGATGACGATCGGTCGGATTCAGTTCGAATGGCGCCGGTTCTTGCGCGTGGTCGACCAGAAGATCCCCGCCTTGATTTCGCTGGTCGCACTCACGAACGACGGATTTTGGGCCAGCTCGAGCGGGGGCGCGGGCGACCTGGAAAAGGAGGCGCGCCGCCTCCTCCCGACCATGGCGCGGCCGGCCTCGTCCGCGCCGCAGTGGACGACCATTTCCCCCAAGTTCTTCGAGGTCTGGAAGGTCCTGCTTGGCGCCTGGATCATGAGGGAGGGCCCGCTCACCGCCCTTGAGGTGAGCCGACGTTCGGCGGCCAGCATCCCCACGGTCGCCGTCGCGCTCCGCCACCTTCGCCGACGCGGCGAGATTGCCGAGACTAGGAACCAGCCGATCGAGCTGCTCGGCTTTCCGCGCGCGACGTTGCGCGAAGTTCTAGCGTTGTCCGACAGTCTTCGTCGCCCGGCGCACTACTACGACGCATCCGGACGGCCGCCCGATCCGGCCGGCCTGCTCCGGCATCTCAGGGCCGCCCCCCCTCGCGGCCTGGCTATCGGCGGAGTCGTCGCCGCCAGGCACTACGACCCTGACTTCGACCTGAACGGGCTACCTCGCTTGGACGTCGTGGTCGAGGGCAAAGTGCCATCCGATTGGGTCCGGAACGTCGATCCGGCGATGCGCGTCGTGCCACCCACCGTCCCCTCTCCTGTTCTAGTCGTCCACCCGGTGAAATCTCTCCGCGGGATAGAGCCCACCAAAGGGACCCTCCGGATGGCCGACCCAGTCGAGACATTGCTCGACCTCTACGAACTGCGGCTGACCGACCAAGCCGAGCATATGATTGCCCACCTTCGCAGCGACAAGGCCCCTCGGTGAGCGAAAACATCGACCCCAAGATCCTCTTCGATCTGATCGCTCATCACCTCCCTACCGAGCTGCACCGGCACGTCCTCATCGCCGGCAGCCTGGCCGCGGCGTATCACCATCGCGATCGCCTGATCGGCGGCGTCATCAACACCAAGGACGCGGACGTCGTGATTCAGCCCGCCGGCGCCGTCGCCGAGTGCGAGCGGGTCGCGAAGCTCTTGCTCACCCGGGGGTGGCGGCGCACGAATGTCTGCTTCGGGCGCGCCACGCCGAAACCCACCGACGGCAGTCCAACTGACGACTGGCTCCGCGCTATCCGGCTCCTCCCCAAGGACTCCGACGCGTATTTCCTCGAGTTGCTTTCGTTCCCCGCAACCGACCAACGCGAGATCAAGCGCTGGGAACCGTGCCAACTCGACGACGGCTGGTACGGGCTGCCCTGCTTCCGCTACATGGGGCTGACGGCGACCGATCGCCGGGTATCCGAGTCCGGGATCAGCCACGCATCACCGGCGATGATGGCGCTGGCCAACCTGCTCTCACATCCGACCCTCCGAGCCGCCGGCACCATCGGCAAGCCCGAGGGGGGCCGAACGATCCTGCGAGCAGCCAAGGACCTGGGACGCGTCCTGGCGCTCGCCTGGCTCGCGTCGACCGACGAGCTTCGGGAATGGGTCAACTTGTGGGAGCCAGCGCTGCGCGAACGCTTTTCGTCCGAGCATCGCGCACTGGCGCGCCGAGCAGGTGAAGGCCTCAGGGAACTTTTGGCCGACCCCGACGCGCTCGACCAGGCGCGCCACTCGGTCGATACAGGATTGCTTCGCGGCCACGGAATGGACGCAGCCAAGTTGCGGGCCGTGGGCGAACAGCTTCTCGTCTTCGCGCTTGAACCTTTGGCATCTCGGGGCAAGAACTAGCCGAACTTGGACCGAGACCTCCGCCGTAGTTCGGCGAAGGCCTGCTGGCGTCGCTGGGCACGACTCGGCTTCTTGCCTGTACACTGCTGAAGTGCAACCGCGGAAACTGCAGCCCTACATCATCAGGGCCAGGAAACGCCCCCTCCGGGTTGCCTACCTGCTTGACGCGCACCAGACGAAAGCTGCCGACGTCGATGCGCTGCTGTGGACGTGTCTGAGGTCGTGGGGTGGCCGACTGTCGCCGATCCTGCCCTTCACTGAAGCCAAGACCGATATCAACGGATTCGGCGAGAAGGATTTTACGAATCTCCGCATGTGCGCAGAGCGTCTTCGTCCCGATCGCATTGTGCTCTTTTCGATGACCGGCGACGCGTCATCTGAC
>Ga0134125_10009713_pt1 | contig 10816 bp, 14 predicted proteins | sample KB31751_FD_96464 | JGI IMG/M metagenome (GOLD analysis project Ga0134125, IMG submission 96464) | Terrestrial soil microbial communities with excess Nitrogen fertilizer from Kellogg Biological Station, Michigan, USA - KB3-175-1 | ecosystem: Environmental > Terrestrial > Soil > Unclassified ...
ACGCCTGCTCCGGCCCGATCAGGAGCGAGAGCGCGAAGCCCTGCTCGTCGTCGAGCGAACGGGACGCGAGGCGCTCGCCGAGATGCGCCGGATGGTCGGTGTGCTCAGGCGTCCCGAGGAGGCGCCGGCGCTCGCGCCCCAACCGAGTCTCGAGCATGTGAACCGCCTCGTCGAGCAGGCGCGGGACTCGGGCTTACCGGTCGAGCTCCGCATCGACGGCGACGCGATCCAGCTGCCCGCCGGAGTGGATCTCACCGCGTACAGACTGGTGCAGGAGGGGCTGACCAACGCGCTGAAGCACGCTCACGCGACCAGAGCTGAAGTGGTCGTGAGCTACGGGGAGAGTCACATCGAGGTATCGGTGACCGATGACGGCACGGGTGTGGGCAACGGCGACGGCGGCGGACACGGTCTCGTCGGGATGCGTGAGCGCGTCTCGGTTTACGGCGGCGAGCTCGACGCCGGGCCGCAGCCCGACGGCGGGTACCGGTTGCGGGCGAAACTCCCGCTCGAAGCATGAGCCTCCAGGTCCTCATCGTCGACGACCAGGCACTCGTACGGGCGGGGTTCCGGATGATCCTCGACGCCGAGGAGGACATCGAGGTCGCGGGCGAGGCCGCCGACGGGCTCGAGGCGGTGAGCGAGGCCGAGCGCCTTCGGCCGGACGTCGTCCTCATGGACGTCCGGATGCCGCAGGTGGACGGCATCGAGGCCACGCGTCGCCTGCTGGCGGGCGACGGCGTCGACACGAAGGTGGTCATGCTGACGACGTTCGACATGGACGAGTACGTCTACGACGCGCTTCGAGCGGGCGCGAGCGGCTTCTTGCTCAAGGACGTCCCGCCGGAGCAGCTCGTGGCCGGCATCCGCGCCGTCGCCCAGGGTGACGCCCTGCTCGCGCCGTCGATCACGCGAAGGGTGATCGAAGAGTTCGTGCGGCGCCCACCGTCGTCCGTCCGGACGATGCCTCAGGAGGTCGAGGGCCTGACTGCGCGGGAGCTCGAGGTCTTGAAGCTCGTCTCACGCGGCCTCTCGAACGCCGAGATCGCAAAAGAGCTCTTTGTCAGCGAGACAACCGTGAAGACGCATGTGGCGCACGTGCTGACGAAGCTCGACCTTCGGGATCGCGTGCAGGCCGTGGTCTTCGCGTACGAGTGCGGCCTCGCCGGCGCCGACGGGGAGTAGTTCACCTCATCCTGGCGGACGACCCGGGTCTCTCACAAGATCGCCCGGTAAGACGACGCGAGATCATTCTCGGCGCCGACGAAAACGAAGGGCCGCGGACCTAGCCTCCTAGGTGTCAACGAGCAGAAGGAGGCAGCAAAGATGATCCGCACGGGAGACACCATTTTCAATCCGGTCACAGGGGAGCGCATCACCTTCCGCGCCACCTCGGCCGACACGAACGGCGAAGCGGTCGTGATCGAATGCGCCGTCAAGCCGGACGGTTTCGTCGCCGCGACGCACGTGCATCCGTCGCAAAGCGAGCGGTTCGCCGTCATCGAGGGAACGCTCGGCATCAAGGCCGGCAAGGAGAAGCAGACACTCGGCCGCGGCGAAGTCGCGGTCGTCGAGCCCGGAACGCCGCATCGATTCTGGAACGCCGGCGACGACGAAGTGCGCTTCGTCTGCGAGGTGCGACCAGCACTGCAGTTCGAGTCGCTGCTCGAGACGATGTTCACGCTCGCCGCCGACGGCAGGACGAACCGCAAGGGCATGCCGAACCCGTTGCGGCTCGCCGTGATCGCACGGGCTCACTTCGACACGGTTCGGCTGCCGCAACCGCCGGCGTGGCTGCAGCGAGCCGGGCTCGCCCTCGGTGCCCCGCTCGGACGGGCGCTGGGCTACCGCTCGACGTACACGCCCGCGATGAACGCTCCCGCGATCCCCGCAGTCTGAGATGAAGCGGCGCTTCTACTTCACGCTCGTGGTGCTCGCGCTGATCCTCCTGGCGCTGCCGGGATTCGCGGCCAAGGCGGCAAAGCGCGCAGCGGGCCCCGCACTGCGGTTCGCGTAAGCCGAGACGAGTGGGTGCAGCAACCGCTGCGCCCACTTCATCTCGGGACGAACGGCTTGCCGGCGCGCTCGAGCGGCAAGCCCGCGTCGCGCCATTCGTTCTTGCCGCCGGAGTAGTGGCGGACGTTCGTGTAGCCGAGCTCCTGGAGCCGCACACCCGTCGCGATCGAGTCCTCGCAGTTCGGGCTCGAGCAGTAGACGACTATCTCCGTGCTCCGGTCGGGAATGCGCCGCGCGACCATGTATGAATCGATTGCCGTCGGGGGCAGGTTGATCGCTCCCGGCAGGTGAGAGTGGGCGTACACCATCGGCGCGAGCGCGTCGACGAGCACGAACGTTTCTCCGTCTTCGATCTTGCGCAGCAGCTCGTCCGCCGTGATTCCGGGAATCGTCACCGGGCGTCAATTCTTCCAGTCGCAGTCCGGCAGGCAGGTGCGGTTACCCGTACATCGATTCACCGGCCCAGACCATTCCGTAGCCCTCCCGGCCCCAGGCAACCTGAAATCACGGCTTTCAACTCGAAGGGATATGGACGACATGGTTACTTCAGATCGACGCAAATGGTGGGCGCTGGGGCTTCTCAGCGTCGTGCAATTCATGGTCGTCCTGGACATCGCAATCGTGAACGTGGCATTGCCCTCGATCCAGGTCGACCTCGGGTTCTCTGAGCAGAACCTCCAGTGGGTCATCAGTGCCTACGCGCTCGTGTTCGGGGGCTTCCTGCTCCTCGGCGGACGCGCGGCCGACCTGCTCGGGCGCAGGCGGGTCTTTCTCGCCGGGCTCGTCGTGTTCACGCTGGCCTCGCTCTTCGCCGGCCTGGCGTGGTCCGAGGCGTCCCTGATCTCGGCGCGCGCCATTCAGGGCCTCGGCGCGGCTGTGATCACGCCGGCGGCGCTGTCGATCCTGTCGGTGACCTTCCCCGAGGGCCGCGAGCGGAACATCGCGCTCGGCGTGTGGGGCGCGGTCGGCGGCTTTGGTGCCGCGGCCGGCGTCCTGCTCGGCGGCGTGCTCACGTCCGTGCTCAGCTGGTCGTGGATCTTCTTCGTCAACATCCCGGTGGGCGTAGCGGGCTTCGTGCTCGCGCCGATCCTGCTGAAGGAGAGCCGTGACGCGAGCGTCAAGTCGTTCGACGCAGCCGGTGCTGTGCTCGTGACGAGCGGGCTCTCGCTGTTCGTCTACGCCATCACCGAGGCAGGCCGAAACGGCTGGCTCGCGGGAAGCACGATCGCGTTCTTCGCGGTATCGGTCGCGCTGCTCGTCGGCTTCGTCGTGTGGGAGCTCCGGCACCCGGAGCCGCTGATGCGGATCGGGATCCTGCGGATCAAGACCGTCACCGGCGCCAACGTCGCGGGGTTCATCCTCGGCACTGCGACGTTCTCGCTCTTCCTGATGCTGACGCTCTACATGCAACAGGTGCTCGGCTATTCGCCGATCAAGACCGGCGTCGCGTACCTCGCGGTCGCGGGGACGGCGATCTTGACCTCGGCGGTTGCGGCCCAGCTTGTGAACAGGATCGGCGTGAAGCCGGTGCTCGTGATCGGGATGTCGTCCCTCACGGCCGGTCTCGTCTATTTCACGCAGGTGTCGGTGCACGGGTCGTACCTCGGCGATCTGTTGCCCGGGTTCCTGCTGGTCGCCGTCGGCCTCGGTTTCTCGTTCGTGCCGATCTCGATCGCCGCGCTGGCAGGTATCCAGCCGGCCGAGGCTGGCTTGGCATCAGGTCTGATCAACACGTCGCAGCAGATTGGCGGCGCGCTCGGAATCGCAGCGCTGTCGACGATCGCGACGTCACGGACGAGTGACGCGATCGCAGGCGGCTCGTCGCAGGCATCTGCGCTCGTGAGCGGCTTTCACGGTGCGTTCGTCGCAGGCGTGATCGTCTCCGCGATCGGCATCGTGGCCACGGTCGTCTTGATCCGTCGCGACGAGCTCGAACAGAACGTCGAAGAGCTCGAGCCGGCACTCGATCTGGCTGCCTAGAAGGGGAGGCTTGTGGGGGAGCTTCGGCTCCCCCAAAGGCCTTATCCTCGCCTGGTGTGTGCGGCGATGCCGCCGACGAATAGCACGGTGCCGGCAAGAAGCCACGGCAACGGGTTGAGATGCTGATCGCACCCGCTCGCCGTCTGCGTCTCCCAGCACGTCGTTCCCGGACCGGCGCGTTGCACCCAGGCGACGTACAGCAGCAGAGCTCCGGCGCCGCTCACCGCGCCGAACGCTGAACGGCGGATCCCCGGCCGAGACGCCATCACATAAGCGACGAGGAAGACCGGCGTCGCAAGGATTGGGCCGATCGACACGGTTGCGAGAGCGGCAGCCGCTCCGACCAGCGCCCAGACCCAGAACCAGCCGCAGCCGGCGAGATGAGCGCGGCGAGATGTTCGGGAACCGACCATCCAAGCGAAGTATCTCAGGGAGACTCCGCGAGTGAATACGTCGACCGCCATCGCTCTACCGCTTGCGCTCGCGTCGACGGTGCTGATCAACTTTGCCTATCTGCGCGAGCACGATGCGGTCGCAGCTCTTCCGGTTCTCAGCATGCGGCGGCCGTTGCAGTCGGCTCGCGCGCTCCTCACCGACCGCAGCTGGCTGCTCGGCTTCGCGATGGAGTCGGTCGGCTTTCTCCTTTATGTGGCGGCGCTCAGGCTGGCCTCGCTCGCCCTGGTGCAGAGCGTCGCAGCCGGAGGGATCGGCGTTCTGGCGTACATCTCCTCACGGTTCGCCGGGCGGCGTCTCTCTCGGCGTGAGCGGAACGGCGTCCTGCTTTCCGTCTTCGGCCTCGCTGCCCTTGGTGTGTCCCTACTCGGTGGGAGTGGCCAAGGCGGAGCGGGCTCGACGGCGGCGATCCTCGTCTGGCTCGGCGCCACCGCGGCCGCGGCCGTTTTGGTCGTAACGCTTGGCCGGAGGATGCTTGGAGTCGCCGTGGCCGAAGGTGTCGCGGGTGGGTTGTTCTTCTCGCTCGGAGACGTCAGCACGAAGGTCGCGACGCAGGGCGGTGCACGCATCGCCTTCGTGATCCCGCTGATTCTCGGCTACACGCTCGGAACCTGGCTTCTCCAGCTCGGCTACCAGCGGGGCGCTGCGCTGACCGTCGCCGGGTTGGCGACGCTCCTCACGAATGCGGTGCCGATCGCTGCCGGCACGATCGTGCTCGGGGAGCCGGTCCCGTCCGGTGTGTACGGCGCCTTGCGCATCACTGCGTTCGCGGCGGTGACGATCGGCGCGATCTTCCTTGCACGTCCCGAGAGGAAGGCGTAGCTCAGCGGCGCCGGCGGCGGCGCCCGAACGGTTGACGCTTCTTCGAGGTTCGGCCGAGTAGCTCGCTCTCCTCGAGGCTGCTGCCGGCGCCGAGCACGACGCACTCGAGCGGCTTCTCCGCGACGACCACCGGCAGCCCTGTCTCCGAGCTCAGCAGCTGATCCAGCCCGCGGAGCAGTGCACCTCCGCCGGCGAGCACGATCCCCCGGCTACCCAGATCGGCGGCTAGCTCCGGTGGCGTCGATTCGAGCGTTCGCTTGACCGTGTCGACGATCGTTTCGATCGGCTGCGCGATTGCCGCCCGTACGTCGTTCGAATCGATCGTGTTTCGTCGGAGCAGTCCCGTAATCCGGTCGCGTCCGGCAACCTGCGCCTCGATCGTCTCTGTCAGCGGCCACGCGGCTCCGCAGGCGATCTTCGCGGCCTCGGCTGTCTCGGAGCCGATGAGCAAGCGCGCGTTCGCGTCGACGTGCCGAACGACTGCTTCGTCGAGCTCGTAGCCGCCGACCTTGATCGATTCCCACACCACGATCCCGCCCAGCGCGAGCACCGCTACCTCGGTCGTGCCGCCGCCGATGTCCACGACCATCGTTCCCTGTGCCTCGGCGACGGGCAGCCCCGCTCCGATTGCGGCGGCCATCGGCTCCTCGATCAGCGAGACCCTGCGTACGCCGGCTGCGAGCGTTGCTTCCTCGACTGCGTTCCGCTCGACATCGGTGATGCCGCTCGGGACGCAGAGGACGACATGCGAATAGGAGAGGCCGCCCCCGCCGCCGACCCGCCGAATGAAGTAGCGCAGCATCTCGGCGGTGATGTCGAAGTCCGCGATGACACCGTGCCGCAGCGGGCGGATCGCGCGGATCGTCGCCGGCGTGCGCCCGATCATGCGGCGAGCCTCCTCGCCGACCGCGTGAACGCGCCCGGTTACGTCGTCGATCGCGACGACGGACGGCTCGAACACCGCGATGCCCTCGCCGCGGACGAACACGAGCGTGTTCGCCGTCCCGAGATCAATCGCAAGCTCACGACTTCGTTGGAAACGCCTCTGTGCCACAGACCCCGGTCCACGGTACCGGGAGGCCTACCAGGGTGCGACTGTTACCCCGCCCCATTCCTCCGGCTCGACGTCGCGAACCGACTGCGTGAGCTCCCACCGATGGCCACCCAGGTCCTCCACCACGCATGAGCGCTCGCCGTACTCGTACGTCGTCGGTTCCTGGAGGACGCGGCCGCCGAAGTCACGCGCCCGCGCGAACGCTGCATCGACGTCCGGCACACGCACTTTGAGGAGATGGGTCACGACACCTCCGGTTGGCGCGACTTGATCGGAGCGAACGTCGGCAACGACCACGGAGCCGTCTGCGCCGACGCGCAGCTGAGCCCGGTGCGCCTCGCCGATGCGAACGCGTTCCTCGAAGCCGAAGGCAGAGTCGAGCCATGCGACTGCAGCACGCACATCCGGATAGATCAGCACCGGCGTAACGGTCGCGGGCGGTGCAGAGCGATTCGTCAGCACGCTCGCTAGGTTAACGGGGACCAGTCGGAAGGAGCGATCACATGAGCGAAGGGGAGAACCTGTTCGGCGAGGAGCACGTGCGCCGCTACCGCGAAACAGGGGGAGAGGTCGGCCACAAGTGGAAGCGAGGTTCGAAGACCTTGCTCCTGACGACGAAGGGCCGAAAGAGCGGCGAGCCTCGAACGAAGCCGCTCATCTACGAGCAAGACGGCGACCGTTACGTGATCGTGGCCTCGAAGGGCGGCGCTCCCGAGCATCCGGATTGGTACCGGAACCTGGAGAAAGATCCGAACGTCGAGCTTCAGGTGCTCGACGACGTGTTCCCGGCGCGTGCGCGCACTGCGGAGGGCGAGGAACGCGAGCGGTTGTGGCAGCTCGTCAACCAGCAGTGGCCGGATTACGAGAGCTACCAGACGAAGACCGATCGGGAGATCCCGGTCGTCGTCCTCGAGCGCGCCTAGAGGCGTAAGGCGGCGTGTGTGAGGGAGTCAGCGTCCCCCACACACCTCGCCGGGCAGTTCAAGCCGCGACCGCGACGGGATCGGGCCGAACGAGCACGGTCTCGGCAACCTCGACGATCTCTGTCGCCGGGATCCCCGCACGCTCGGCGTGCTCGCGGATCTTCTCGGGGCTCGAGGCCTCGTAGACACAGAAGGTGCCGAGCGTTCCGTCGGCCTCCTTGACGACGTAGGAGCGGATCCAGCGGATGTCTGCCGGCATCTCCTCGTCGCCCACCTGCTTCGATCGTGCCGCCGCAAACTGGAGTTCCTCAGGCGTCCCCCAGCCGCTGGGTCTGCGAATCACGTACAGGTTCATCGTCAACCTCCTTGTCTAGTTAGTACGATCGTTCGTGCGAGAGAGTATACGAACGATCGTGCTATCTTGTCAAGGAATTGATTGAGGCCCCCCGTAAGCGCCGCAGTGACGGCGAAGCAAGCCGCAAGGCGATCCTGCAAGAGGCGGCGCGGCTCGCCACGGTCGAGGGCATCAACGGGCTCTCGATCGGCCGGCTCGCGGAGGCGGTCGGTATGAGCAAGAGCGGGCTCTTCGCCCACTTCGGCTCGAAGGAGGAGCTGCAGCTGGCGACGATCGAGACCGCGCACACGCTCTTCCACGAGCTCGTGATCGAGCCCGCGCTGGTGGCGACGACGGCGCTCGGGCGCCTGCGGATGCTGATCGAGCTGTTCCTTCGGCACGTGGAGAACAAGGTCTACCCGGGTGGTTGCTTCTACGTGTCGGTGGGAGCAGAGCTCGGCGCGCAGACCGGACCGGTCCGCGACGAGGCCGTTGCGTTGTCTGCGGAGTGGATGCGGCTCGTCATCGACACGATCCAGGAGGCGCAGGCCGAAGGGAGCATCGCTCCGGCGGAGGACGCCGAGCAGCTCGCATTCGACCTCACCGGCTATCTGCTCCTCGGCAACACGCAGTTCGTCGCCACCCAGGACAAGGCAGCGATCGACCGGGCACGCCACGCGGTGGAACACCGGCTCGCGGAGGCCACGACCTAGGAAGCACGCGTTCGCACCTCGTCGAGGAACGGGAGCGCGTACTCGAGAACTCTCCGACTCTGTACGAAGGCGTCGATGTGACCGAGCCCCGCGAGGATGACGGCGCGACCTTGCGCGATCCTCGCGGCTGCTTGCGTGCAGCCTTCGTCCTCGAGTTCGCCCGCGACGATGAGCACCGGCGCGGTGATCCGCGCGAAGAGGGGCCAGGGAGACCAGTCGGCGAAGCACTCGAATCCGCGTGCGAGGACCTCGTTGTCGGTCGTGCGCAAGTTCTCCTGCAGCCACTGCGGTATCGACTCGTCGTCGAGGATCGGCTCGAGACCGTTGGCGCGCGCGGCTTCGGCGTCCCTAAGCCACTCGGCCGGTTCCGCGTCCTCGGGATCGACGGTTCCCAGGGCGATCAGCCCGGCGACGCGATCGGGCCGTGTCGCGGCCAGCTGGAAGCCGAACCGGGCCCCGGCGGAGTAACCCCAGAATGCGAACCGGTCAAGGCTGAGGTGGTCGGCAAGCGCGACGACGTCCGCGGCGTGGTGCTCAGGCAAGTAGCCGCGCGGGTCGGTCGGCGTGTCACTTGCGCCGTGGCCACGATGATCGAAGAGGACGACGGTGTAACCCTCTAGAGCGTCGACGTATCCGGCGCCACGCCACATGCGCGAGTCGCCGCCCGCACCTGTGTGGAGGATGACCGGGAATCCTTCGCCGACGACGTCGTAGGCAAGCCGGAGCCCGTCGTGCTCGAAGGATCTCATTGGCTTGGGCAGCCTACGCCGGCGGCAGCGATCGACTACGCCCGCACGCAGTGGAACACCGGCTCGCATTGAGCACCGCCGTCGCTTGAGGTTCGTAGGCTCAGGTGCTTAGCTGGGCCGATGGTGGTGCTTGGAGCCATCGTGGGAGCGATCGTCGGCTTCGCGATCGGGATCCTCTTCGTCGAGGTGATCTTCGCGAACAATCAGAGCTGGCCGGACGTCGTTCCGTTTGCTCTGGCGGTCGTCGGCGCGCTCGCCGGAAGCCAGGCTGTGCGTCGGATCCGTGGTAGAGCGCCGAGGCCGGAATTGAGGTGAGTGGCAGTAGGTGAGACGCCGGAGACGCGTGCTCATCGTGATTGCGATCGTGCTCGTGATCGCCACTCTCATTGCGGTCTTGAGCCTGGCGGGCCTCATCCTCACGGGCTATGCACAAGGGACGTTCAGCATGGCTCCGACCCTTCCCGGCTGCAATGGTCGCCACTTAGATGAGGACTTCACCTACCGGTTTCGCGATCCGCATCGCGGCGAGATCGTTCTGTTCCATGCCCGCGGTGAAATCGGGGGAACGATCACCCCTGATCCGAGCTCCAGGCAACTCGGGGTCACAAAGCGAGTGATCGGCGTTCCCGGCGATACGGTCGTCGGTCGAAGCGGGCGCGTGTTCGTGGACGGGAAGGCAGCCGACGAGATCCCGACCGAGCCCTTCCCGTCCGTTCGACTCGGGAAGGGACAGTACTTCGTGCTCGGCGACAATCGGAGCGCTTCAGAGGACAGTCGCATCTTCGGCCCGGTACCGCGGAAGGCGATCTATGGCCGTGTCGTGCTCGTGTTCTGGCCGCTCGGTCGCTTCGGCGTACCGGGCTACAACAAGCACCTCAAACCGCCCGGGCCCCTCTGTGGCGCCCCCTGATATCCCGATGCTCGAGGATCCCGAGGGTCTCGCGGACCTGCTGAGTCGGCTAGCCGATACGCACTAAGTGAGGACCCGCTAGGGCCGCCTATGCTTTTGACCGCCGCCCCGACCGAGGAGGAGCAATGTCGTCGCCCGAGCCCTCGATCGATAACGAGATCGCTGTCGCCGACGGCGACCTTGGATCTCGTCGTTCATCGCTCCGACCGCGAGGCGGCCTGATCTGGCGCAGGGCTCCAGCGTCGGGCCTTCGACCAAGCGTCCGCTTCGCGATCGCATTCACCCTGACCCTGGCATGGGTTGGGTTCAGCGTCTGGGTGTCGCGGATCTGGAGAGGCGAGCTCGAGGATTCGATCGGCCCGGTCATGGCTTGGGTAATTCCGATCTTCCTCGCGTACATCCCCGGCCTCATCATCTGGTTCATGATCTTCACGCTCCTGATCACGCGCTATCAGGAGCTTCCGCTTGAAGCTCCCAAGGGCGACTGGCCCGAAGGCGAATGGCCGCCGGTGACGATTGTGGTGGCGGCCTGGAACGAAGGCGCGGCGATCGTGCGCACGCTCGAACACATCGGCGAACTCTCATACCCAGGTTCACTTGAAGTCGTCGTCGCCGACAACAACTCGACAGACGACACCGCGTTGCTGGCAGACGCTGCGGGTGATCGGCTCCCCTTCCGCTACCGACGCGTCTTCGAGTCGAAGCAGGGCAAGCACCACGCCCTGAACGCCGTTCTTGAGACGGTGGCGACGCCGCTGGTGGCGACGGTTGATGCCGACACCCTTGTGCATCCGCAATCGCTGACGCGTCTCGTCGTTCGCCTTGCGCGCGCACCGCAGGGCCAGCACGTCTCCGCCTGCGC
>Ga0134125_10009714_pt1 | contig 10816 bp, 9 predicted proteins | sample KB31751_FD_96464 | JGI IMG/M metagenome (GOLD analysis project Ga0134125, IMG submission 96464) | Terrestrial soil microbial communities with excess Nitrogen fertilizer from Kellogg Biological Station, Michigan, USA - KB3-175-1 | ecosystem: Environmental > Terrestrial > Soil > Unclassified ...
CGAAACGTCCGGCTGCTAGCCTATAAGAGTACTCACACCCCTAAAGGGCGGTTAGCTCAGCCGGTTAGAGCGCCTGCCTTACAAGCAGGAGGTCCACAGTTCGATCCTGTGACCGCCCACCATATAAGCCTCTTTCTTTCTGCTATTTGCGAGCTTCTCAAAATTGAGTACCTCCAATTTTGTTGATAAAAAGATGATAAAAAATCAAGCACGATTGAAACCCTCCGTCTTTTTGTGTGCAGACGCCAGAGTCTCGTCCAACCTCTCGACAGCGTTCCGAACCGACGCTGGAATTTCCTGAATGTAGATATCGAGTGTCGTCGTTGCCCGCGCATGTCGAAGGTGCGCCTGGACCTCCTTTACTCCGCCGTACTGGCTTAGATGAGTGCCACAGGTGCGGCGGCACGCACGGAAATCAACGCCGGTAATGCCAGTCTCATCGGCAACTTTCTTCAATGCCGGTTTGAGCACGTCAGCCCGGTAGTTATCGACCCGGTATACGCCGCCATCGGCGTTCGGAAAAATAAACTGTCGCTCCGAAGACGGCTTGCATATCTCCCGCCATTCGGCCAGTCCCGCTCTGAGTGAAGAAGGCAGTGCAACATAACCCTTGGAGCCTTCGGTTTTTAATTTTACGAAGAGTTGACCATCGACGGTCTCCTCGTCCAAACGAAGGGCGTAGCCCATTACGTCATCCCATCGGAGGCGAACAACTCGCCGGGTCTGAGACCTAGCAGTAGAGTCATTCGGAGGATCAATTCCTCCCGAAACGGCATCCTCGACAGCAGAACTGGGATTTCGTGCAATTCAAGGAAACGCTTGTTGACGGGCTTCGTTTCGGGTTTCGCGAGCCTCCGGGCGGGGTTCTTTGGGATGAACTCTTGATCTACGGCCTCCTCGAGAATGGCACGACTCCATGTCATGAACTTGTCCACGACAGTTTCCGAATACTGCTGGGATAAGCGGTTCAGGATCATTTGCAATTCGAACTTCTGAACTTCGACTAGCGGGCGGTACTCGAGCAGCTTCACACAGTAGCGCTCGATGTTATCGATTTGCGTAGCGCGCAATGATAGGTTCCAGGTTTGCTCGTACATCGGCAAAAAACGTTCCCGCCAGAATTGACCGAAAGTAAGCGCCTTTGTTGGCTCGGGCCGCTTAAGGTCGCTCTGCTTAATGAGGTTCCAGAGATCGTCCAAGATGCTGAAAAAGCCTTGACGAAATTCTTCACGCTGCTGATAGGGAATTGAGGCTTCAGACGAACGGTACTCGAAAACAACTTCTGCTTGTCCGAGATGGCGGCCGAGCGCGGCGCGTGTGCCAAAGAGGACCAACCGCGCGTTCCTGTTCGGAAGCTGGGAGCGTGATTCTGTCAACCGCGGCATCACTTACGTAGAAACCGTTCCTACAGCCGCACAGCGCGCCGGAAATTTCGCGGGGCTTGTTCCCATCTACGATCCTTCCACCACTGTCTCCCTCGGCGGTGGAAAATTCGCGCGCACCCAATTTCAAAACAATCAAATTCCAGCAAACCGTATCAGCCCGGCCGCCGCGAACTTGCTTGCGGCGCTGCCAGCCGCCACACTTCCCAACCAGAACATCAACAACTACATCGCGAGCCCAAAGAGCACCGATCGCGGCAACCGCGGAGATTTCCGCCACGACCTGCAGATTTCAGAAGCCGATTCGCTCTTTGCTCGCTACAGTTTCTCGCAGCGCGATCTGGTGACTCCCGGCCCATTTCCGGCGCCGATCATCGGTAGCTCCAATTTTCAGATCGCGCCGAAGTCCGACCTTGCAAACGGCGCAGCGATCGGAGAAACGCATATTTTTTCGCCCAGCGTAGTGAATGAGTTTCGCGCCGGATATAATGGCATTCAAGATTTCCGCACGCCGTTTGTCACAGAAAATTTGAATTCGCAATTCGGCCTCGGTGGAATTCCAGTGCAAAGTGGGATCACCGGCTTGCCGAAGATGGCCATCTCCGGCTACGCCGGGATTGGAGAAGCTACCTTCCTGCCGAACGACAAAATCTCGGAAGTATTGACGCTTCAAGATCATGTGTCCTGGACCTTGGGCAACCACATTTTGAACCTGGGAGGCGAGTACCGCTGGGTGCGAAGCTGGTTCCAGATTTCATCTTCCGCGCGCGGCTCATACACCTTCAATGGCTCGTTCACGCAAAATCCGCAGAAGACCGCGGGCACCGGCTCCGGCGTGGCCGACTTCATTCTCGGCATTCCTTCAAGCTCAAGCCTCAGTAATCAGATCAGCGGCGATCTCCGCTACAACTACTACGGCGGGTTCATCCAGGATGGAAAATAACCCGCAAGCTCACTCTGAACCTCGGCTTGCGCTACGAGCTATGGACCCAGCCGGTGGAGCGGCACAACCAGCTCGCCAATTTCCTGCCGGCCCTTGGTCAACTGGTGTATCCGACCGGCGTGACGCCCACAGGTATGCCGCCGTCGGTAGTGGGCGCGTTGCCTGCGGACATCGACGGCCGCTCGTCGATGAGGACCGATAGGAACAACTTTGCCCCGAGATTGGGATTGGCATATCAGTTGACGCCAACTACAGTACTTCGCGCGGGTGCCGGCATGTTCTATGCGGACGATCCCTTTGTCGGCGCCTCGGGCCGCCTCGTTGCCAATCCACCGTTCTTCAAGAGCTTCAACTTTCCAACAGACCAAATAACTCCCGTTCTTTTTTTGGACAGCGGATTTCCCGATAATGTGTTGGGTCAGAACGTAGACATTGGCTCTGCGGCTTTGGCCTCTTGGGCGCCGGATATGAAACAGGGCTATGTCAATCACTGGAGCTTCGGTATCCAGAAGCAGTTCGGGAATAATGTCGTCGAAGCGAATTATGTCGGCACGAACGGCGTTGATATGCCATTGGGTTACAACCTCAATGCCGCGTATCCGGGCCAGGTTCGGTCGCCTCGCGCCGTCCGCTGAAAGGATTCGGCGATATTTCATTTCAGTCCGCGATGGATAGTTCCAACTACAACGCGCTTGAACTTCGGTTCGAGCGCCGCTACTCGTCCGGGCTCGGACTTCTGAGTTCCTATACATACAGCAAGACCATCGATTACGGCGGCGAGCAACTCATCGGCGATTTGTCGCTGCGCGATGCGCGGAACATCAAAGCCGAGCGCGGCCCGACCGTGTCGCCGATGGAAATCTTCCCGGCGGCGAGCGCAGCGTGGATGCCTGGTTCGATAAATCCGCGTTCACAGCGCCCGCTCAATACAATTTCGGCAACGCCGGCAGAGATATTCTCATTGGTCCCGGAGCGGTGAACATGGATGCGAGCATTTTCAAAATCTTTCCGCTTCCCGTGCTCGGCGACAGCGGGCAAATTCAGTTCCGCGCGGAAATGTTTAATTCGTTGAATCACCCGCAATTCGATCAGCCGAACGGGCGGGTGGACATCGCGCAGGGCGGCACCATCACGAACCTCTCAAACGATATGCGTGAAGTCCAATTTACGTTGAAAGTGCTTTTTTGATTGAGAACCCTTTGTCAATTTGAACATTGCGCATTCGGCCAGTGCTGTCCGATTCCGGACGTCGTTGTCCCGCAATAGGCTATTAAGCGAATCCAACCCCAAGATTTTATTGAGCCCGCATTGGAACAAGAACTGCTAACATTTGCGAATCGACAGGAGTTCGCGCATGTCTTCTTCCGATCTACGGTTCAGCTTGCGGAATCTGGCAAAGCATCCGGCATTCACGGCGATCGCCGTGCTGACGTTGGCCCTGGGCATCGGCACTACTGCGGCCGTTTTTAGTCTGGTCCAGAGCATTCTTCTGACACCCCCGCCTTACCGTCACCCCAATCAAATCGCCTTAATCGTGCCGGCACGGGCGGACGGCGCGCCGGTTGGGAATGCCCACGGTTGGGCCGCCGAGCAGTGGATGGACTGGCAGCAACACGCCACATCGTTTGAAAAAATTGCCGCCTATAGCTGGACATTCAACTTCCTTGTGCTCCGGGATGGCAGCCAGTCGCTTCAGGGAATGATAGTTTCCCGTGATTACTTTCGCCTGTTAGGATTAAGGCCCCTAATTGGAAGAACGTTCAGCGATTCAGAAACAGCTTTCCCATCGAAGCCCGTCATCATTCTTGGTTTCAATATATGGAAACAGAAGTTCGCAGGCGATCCCGCCATCCTTGGGAAGAAGATAAGAATCAGCCGGCAGGATACACCGCTGCAAGTGATCGGCGTCATGCCGCCGGATCTCCGGTTCCTGCCATCTCCTACCACCGCTCAGGAACCGAACTACAACCCCAATGCAACGGTCGATTTTTGGATTCCCGGTGCGCCCGATCCAAAGAACTCGAAAAGGGCTGTCCTGAACATCGTTGCCCGGCTGAAGAATGGGGTGGACGCGCGCCACGCACAGCAGGAACTCGCCGTGATGGTCCAACGGGAGGCACAACAGGAGCGTAGCTATACCGGTATCGTCCCACGTGTTGACCCTCTTGTTGCTGAACTAAATCGGGATGGCGACCGTATCTTGTGGCCGCTATTTGGCGCGGCTGCTCTTGTGCTTCTGATCGCTTGCGGCAATGCCGGGTCTTTGATGCTCGTCCGCGGCATCCAACGGCAGCAAGAGTATTCCGTACGGAGTGCTCTCGGAGTTGGCCGGTTAAACCTTATCTGGCAGGCATCGCTGGAGAACCTGCTAATCGCTCTTGGTGGCGGCGTATTGGGAGTAGCGCTCGCCATCGGACTAACAAACTTGCTGAAGATAATCGGTGTCCACGCTATCCCGCGTCTGGATTCCGTGTCAACAGGGTGGCCGATTCTGCTCTGTGGTCTTGCGGCTGCATTGATATCCGCTGCCTTGGCCGGATTTGTTCCCGCCTTCAGAGCATCGAAAGTCAATGCAGCCGATGTATTGAAGAGCGCCGGACCGAAAAGCAGTGCGGGAAGAGCAGAGAAAAGATTCTTGCGCATTGTTGCAATCGCTCAGACAGCGTTAACGCTGGCCTTGCTTGTGGGTGCAGGACTGCTCGTGAAGACCATGAGAAACCTTTCAGATGTTCATACCGGCTACGACATCTCGCACATTCTGACGATGAGCGTCACGGCGGTACAGGGCAATTGGAACGATTTCCACCGGCGCGCGCTGGAGCGCGTCTCAGCGCTTCCGGACGTTCAATACGCGGCGTTCGCGTGGGGCGTTCCACTCACGGGAAACAACTGGCCCGATGCTGTTGAGATCGAAGGGCAACCCCCAGTAAGCAGGCCAAGCGAACTTCCCTCTTTGCCGCTGCGCTCCGTTACCGAGAATTACTTCAAGTTGATAGGCATACCGCTCCTGGATGGTCGTCCCTTCCGTTCGAGCGATACCGATAAAAACCCGCCGGTAGCCATAGTGAATCGCGCTCTTGTGGACCGTTACTTCCCGCACCAAAATGCAATCGGCAAAAAATTGTGGCTTTCGGGCCGCGATCACCCAGCCAATCGAATCATAGGAATTGTAGAGAACAGCCGAACGGATGATTTGACCGAAAAACCGCAGCCGGAGATCTATTTATCATTCTGGCAGGCGGGGCCTTTTTCCAAACACCTGGTCATCAGGACCTCTGCCGACCCGCGCATCATAGCCTCTACCGTACAACACGAATTGCGGGTTATTGATCCCACAGTTGCGGTAGAACAGGTGAAAACGATGGGCGAAATTCGCACCGAATCCGTCGCCTCGCGGACCTTTGCAACTCAGTTGCTCACCGGGTTCTCTCTGATGGGAGGAGTGCTGACGCTAATCGGGATTTATGGAGTGCTTTCACTGTCTGTGGCATCGCGTCGCCGCGAACTTGCCATTCGAACGGCGCTGGGTGCGAAACGGAGAGACATCCGAACGCTGGTAATCGCTGAAGGCTTTCGGCTGATTGGGGGCGGAATCATTTTAGGGCTGGCATCGGCGTTGGTTCTTTCCCGCGTCTTGAGAACCTTCCTGTTCCAAGTCGCGCCCGACGATCCGACAGTTCTGCTGATTGCAAGCGTGTCCTTCGCAATAGTTTCACTGCTTGCATGTTGGGTTCCTAGCCGTCGCGCTGCTGGTGTGGATCCGGCCGAAGCCCTGCGCTATGAATGATGCTCCCGTGTGGTTAATCAGATTCGGTTTCCGCACCAAGCCTTTGCTGACTAGCCGCCGCCAGTGTCTTGCCGGCCTTCACACGCGCGCAGGAATTCCGTTCAATCACGCGCGTCGGTAGCACGATTTGCTGGGGCGGAGCCTCTGGATTTGCGATGCGTTTTAAAACCAACTCCGCCAGGCGCCGCCCCACTTGATCCGGATACGCCCACAGGGTCGTCAGTGATGGCGTCAGCGCGCTCGCTTCGGGCCGGTCGCCGACACCCACAACGCTGATGTCTTCCGGAATGCGTAGTCCCGAGGCGCGCGCCGCTTCATAAGCGCCATGGGCGACCGCATCGTTGTAGCCGAAAATCGCCGTCACCGCGGCTTTTTTCGCGAATAACGATTTCGCCGCCATGTAGCCGATATCGCGCTCCTCATCGGAATCGATTTCTAACGTTTGCGGCTTTAACTTCTTCTCTCGCATCGCCTGGCTGTAGCCTTCACAAACGCGCTTGGTAGGAAACCGCCGGCTCCCGACAAACCAAATTGCCTGATGCCCGAGATTTTGCAGATAGCGCGTCAGTTCGTAGCCGCCCGTTCGATCGTCCATCCAGACGATGTCGTACTGCTCAGGCTTCCACGGATCGAGAACGTTATTGCCGAGCACTGAAAACGGCACTTGCGAGCGGGCCAGCAATTCCAGCAGATTCTCCGAATTCATGCCGCCCACAATGTAGCCGTCAACGCCGTTGTGGCGCTCCAGCAGCAGCGGCAGCCGGATATCGTCCGGGCTTGCGGACGGCGAATACTGAAACGGATAGAACAGAATTCGGTTCTGCTGCTCGATCGCAAATTCCTGCGCGCCCATTAACACTTGCGCGTGGAACGGGTGCAGACGCGAGCGATTGGCCAGCAAAAAGCAGATGGTGTGGCTTCTTGTTGCCGGCCGCTCGGCCGATCGGAGCTTTGCGACCGCTGCTTGAACGCGCCGCGCCACCTCCGGGCTCACCTGGCCGGTTCCGTTAAGCGCCCGTGACGCGGTAGCGACGCTGACACGTGCGGCCACCGCGATCTCCTGAAGAGTGATTTTTCCGCGCATGGAGAACAGGAGTATTTTCGCAGAGTTGTTTCAACATGCGGCAATTCTTTTCAGCACTCCGCTTCAGATTGATGAGCAAATTGATAATGCGAAGGATACAAGCCTGCAACGCAATATTTTCAATAATGAAAAATCTTGCACAACTCGACCGAAACAGAGTAGAATTTTCCCAACACTACTCTGCTTTGGGCCGGAGCGGCTCGGTGGGAACCGTACCGGCTCAGCGAGGTCTCTATGTCACAAAATGCAACACGCTGTCTTCGACAAATTCTTTTGCTGGGCTCAGTACTGGCTTTCACTACAACGATGGCGTTGGGACAAGCTCTCAATTCGGGCACATTTTTAGGCAGGGTCACCGACCCGAGCGGCGCGGCCATTCCGGGCGTGAAAGTGCACCTGGTTCAAACGGAAACCAACGCTGCGCGTGATACGGTAACCGATGCAAGCGGCAACTACCGGCTTCTCGATGCGCCCACCGGCACGTATACGCTTCAGTTTGAGCACGAAGGGTTCAGCAAAGAAGTTCGCACGGGCGTCGCCTTGAGCGCCGGTCAATCGCTGCGCGTGGATGCGAGCTTGAAATTGGGCACTGTGAGCGATACGGTGCAAGTGCAGTCGCAGGTGGCGCAGGTGGATACCAGCACCGCGAATGTCGGCAGCACGGTCTTCGGTTCTCAGGTACAGGAGCTGGCGCTGAACACACGCAGCTTCACACAACTCATGACATTGCAACCCGGCGTTGCTTCGAGCCAGGCACAACAGCCCGGCTTCGGTTCGAACACGTCGGTGCCGTTTTCGTTCAATGGCGCGGGGCAAAGCTCGAACAACTGGCTGGTGGATGGCGGCCGGAACATTGATACCTACAATGGGAACAACATAACCATGATTAACCTCGATGCGATTGCCGAAGTTCGCATCGAGCGGAATGCCTACTCGTCCGACTATGGCCGCAATTCGGGCGCGCAGATAAACGTCGTAACGAAATCGGGCACTAACAGCTATCACGGGAGCCTTTTCGAGTTCTTCCGCAACGACAAGCTGGACGCGCGCAACTTCTTCGCGAAAGATAAACCGGAGCGGCGGTACAACAACTTCGGCGGGACTTTCGGCGGCCCTATTAAAAAGGACAAGTTGTTCTTCTTTCTGTCGAATGAATACCGGCGCATTATTCAAAGCACCGGAACGCGCACGTCCATTGTTCCTACTTCCGCACAGCTTGCAGGCAATTTCGCGGGCGGACGTAAAATCAGCGACCCCACTACACATATCGCGTTTCCGGATAATCAGATTCCTGGTTATCTGCTCGATCCGAATGCCGTCAGCTTTCTGAATACCTATTACGCCGCGCCGACGCCCGGTTTTCAGCAAGGGGCCTTGAACTATACGAACTCTTCTCCGGATACAACGAACTACCGTTCGGGTCTCGGGCGCGTGGATTACAACGTATCGCCGACTCTTTCTCTGTTTGGGCGGTACAACATCGACAGCACTCGTTTAGGAAGTCCGTTTGGGCTTTTTTCCAGCAACCCGATGCCGGTATCGGCCGCATCGAGCGAAGCATGGATCGCCGACACCGCTAACTTCTCCGCCACGTGGGCGCCAAAGCCAAACTTCCTGAACGAATTCACCAGCGCCTGGTTCCATCTTTCGATGGCCATCTCCATGCTTCCCTCCGCCGCGCGAAGTGTCGATCCCGATCTCAACATTCCGCGCGTCTTCGATACCAGCACCGATTCGAGCGCCTACATTCCCTCCATCAGCATGGGGCAGGGTTATGCGAGCATCGCCGTGTCCTGGCCGCAGAACATTTCTGGATACACTTGGGAAATTTTCGACAATGTGTCCTACATCGTCGGCAATCACACCTTCAAATTCGGCGGCTACCTGGATCGCGAGAACAAAACGCAGGACAACTCGAATCCGAATAATAACGGAAGCTTTTCCTTTAACGGATCGGCCAGCGGCGATGCCTTAGCCGACATGCTGCTCGGCCGCGCCTTTCAATACACAGAAAACTCCGCCCATCTCAGTGGTGCGCTGCGCTTTTATAACGTTGCGGGTTTCGCGCAGGATCAGTGGCGCGCCACACCGCGCTTAACGCTAACCTACGGTGTTCGATACGAGTTCTTCCAACCCGAGAAGGATCGCGCGGGGACTATCTCTTACTTCAATCCCGCGCTGTTCAATCCAGCACAAGCGGCCACCGTGCTGCCGAACGGCCAGATCGTCCCGGGCACACAAAATTTCGGCAACGGTATTGTGGTCGGCGGCCCGAATAATCCATATGGATACGCACTCACGAACTCCAAACGCGTGAACTTCTCGCCGCGAGTTGGATTTGCTTACAGCCTCACTAAAGACAATCTCACCGTTCTCCGGGGCGGCTTCGGACGATTTCTGGACCGCTGGCCGCAGTACGCTTCTTCGGCCCGCAATAACTATCCGTTCAATCAGAGCGTATCCATCTTCAACACCAGCTTCAGCAATCCGGCGGAAGGCGCACTGCGAATCTTTCCCATCTCGCTTACCAATTTCAGCTCGCCATGGGATATGCCGGAACTGCAAAAATGGTCGCTTGGCCTCCAGCGGCAATTGCCTTCGGGCTTTCTGCTCGATATGAGCTATGTCGGATCGCACGGAACGCATTTACTCATGCAGACCGATATCAATCAGCCCCTCGCCAGCGCCACCGTTGCCTCAGGCGCAATCAGCCCCAATGCCGTACGCCCGTATGCGGGATTTGCGGGGATCAATACATATCAGACAAGCGGCAACTCGACGTATCATTCGCTACAAGCGTCGCTGGTGAAACGCATGTCGGGCGGCATTTCGTTTGAAGGGGCCTATACGTGGAGCAAGAACCTGGACGACATCGCCACGCCGATCAACTCCTACGCGCCTTACGCGTTGAACCGCGAAATTGCCGCCTTCGACCGCACCCACGTGTTCACCGCAAACTACATCTGGGAAATTCCATTCGCGCATCATCTCACTGGTATTAGCAAGAAAGTTCTCGATGGCTGGCAGATATCCGGTATCACCTCAATTCAATCGGGCAATCCGCTCACTATGGTCATTACCGGCGATCGGGCAGGTACGGGCGGCGGCAGCCAGCGGCCCAACGTAAGCGGCCCCATCGCAACGCCGAATACGCAGTATCAATGGTTCGACGGATCGGTATTTTCAATGCCTGCGCTCGGCACATTTGGTAACGCCGGCCGGTCGCTGGTTCGAGGACCCGGGTTTTTCAATACCGATCTTTCATTTAGCAAACGAACCTACATCGGTGAAAAGGTGGCGCTTCAATTTCGAGCCGAATTTTTCAACATTTTCAATAACACGCAATGGTCGAGTGTGGGCACCACGGTCGGCTCGGGCACCTTTGGACAAGTTACCGCCGCTCGCGATCCGCGAATCACCCAGCTCGGACTACATCTGACCTTTTAAAAAGGAGAAAACATGCCGGAGGCCAATTCACGCCGCCAGTTTTTAGAAAAAATGACGCTTGCCGCCAGCGCGGCGATGGTGACCCGGCCGGCGCTGGCCGCAAATGACCGAATCCGTATCGGCGTCATTGGCTACGGCGCGCGCGGCTCCCAGATTACGGCCGATGCCATGGC
>Ga0134125_10009716_pt1 | contig 10815 bp, 7 predicted proteins | sample KB31751_FD_96464 | JGI IMG/M metagenome (GOLD analysis project Ga0134125, IMG submission 96464) | Terrestrial soil microbial communities with excess Nitrogen fertilizer from Kellogg Biological Station, Michigan, USA - KB3-175-1 | ecosystem: Environmental > Terrestrial > Soil > Unclassified ...
CAGTTTCAACAGAAACCTTTGCACTTTCAAAATATCTATTTGAAAAGGACGCAAACGCATTAAATCCTCTTTCCACAATCATACCATCTTCCCAAAAGAAATACACTTATTTTATTTCAGGTAAAAACGCTTCCGGATTGTCGATCAAAGGGAATGAAATTTTTGTAAAAGATAGATTTCAAAAGAAATTTTTTCAACAACAACAAATTAAATTTTCTATTGCAATAAAAGAGGATAAAAAAGTAATTTCAAAAAAATCATTTACACTTTTGCAAAACAATTTTCATCAAAACCAGGTCATAGCTCATCGTGGTGCATGGAAAAATACCGGCGCTCCACAAAATTCTATTGCATCTCTCAAAGCCGCTATAGCTTTTGGTTGTGCCGGTTCGGAAACAGACGTCCATATGACTGAAGACAGTGCGCTGGTTATAAATCATGATCCTGTTTGGGCAGGATTACCCGTTCAAAAAAGTACTTTATCAGATTTGCAAAAAACCAAATTATCGAATGGGGAAACATTACCAGTGCTGGAAGATTTTTTAAAAACAGTTCAACAGCAACATTCCACCAAATTAATTTTAGAAATAAAACCATCTGAAAAAGGGAGAGAGTGGGCAAATGCAACTGTAAAAAAAGTATTGGAAAAAGTACATGAAATGCAGGCACAGGCATGGATGGTTTATATCAGTTTTGATTATGAAATGCTGAAAGAAATTTTAAGGCTGGAACCTTCTGCTCATGTTCAATATCTCAATGGTGATAAAACCCCTGAACAATTGAAACAAGATGGAATACAAGGCGCCGATTATCATTATTCTGTTTTTCAAAAGCATCCTGACTGGATCGAATCTGCTAAAAAAAATAATATCACACTGAATGCCTGGACAGTAAACGAAGAAAAAGACATGAATTGGTTTTTGGAAAATCATTTTGATTTTATTACGACCAATGAACCGGAATTGTTGTTTGAGAAAATTGGGAAGTAAAGTGTTTATGGCTTAGGAGAGTTTAGAAGAGTTTAGAGGGTTGAGATCGTTTAGATGGCTACATTATTGCCTGTTGCATTGTTTTCGCTTTCAGTTAGAGAAGAAATAAGTGGAATTTGTATTTTTTACTTGATTTTCCCTTTATTGAAAAATGCAAATCGTTATATCGTTGAGATTAAAACTGGTAAGACATTTGTAAATGAAAAGGCAAAAAAAATTTAGAAATGTACAGTTTAAAAATAATCATCGCAAGTACCCGCCCTGGAAGAAAAGGAATTGCTGTTGCCAATTGGTTCATTGAACTCGCCAAAAAAGACCCGAATTTTAATGTTGAAGTTTTAGATCTTGAAAAAATAAATCTGCCTTTCCTGGACGAGCCAAATCACCCTAAATTTCAAAAATATACCAAAGAACATACGAAAGAATGGAGCAAAACAATTGATGCTGCAGATGCTTTTGTTTTTGTAATTCCCGAATACAATTACAGTATGCCTCCTACCCTGTTGAATGCAATTGATTACCTTTTTAAAGAATGGAATTATAAGCCTGTGGGCCTGGTTAGTTATGGAGGCATTTCCGGTGGCTTGCGTGCTGCGCAAATGTCTAAACTTCAAATCACCACAGTCAAAATGATGCCGCTGAGTGAAGGCGTAGCGATTCCTTTTTTTGAAAAACATATCGACGAAAGTGGTAAATTTATAAGTTATGAACTGGCCGATAAGTCTGCAGAAGTCCTTTTGAAAGAATTATTAAAATGGACAGAGGCATTAAAACCCATGCGGGAAAAAAAATAAAACATCATGAATAAAACAACTGCAATTAAGTTATTTGATCAGAAACAAATTCGCTCAATGTGGAATGAGGAAGAAGAGAAATGGTATTTTTCAATTGTCGATGTTATTGGAGTATTAACGGATAGTCCCAATCCGAATAATTATTGGAAAGTTTTGAAACATAGACTAGCAAAAGAAGGAAGTCAGTTGGTTACAAATTGTAACCAACTGAAAATGCAATCAGCTGATGGCAAATATTATAAAACGGATGTAGGTGACACAGAACAATTATTTCGTCTGATTCAGTCCATTCCCTCACCAAAAGCAGAACCATTCAAATTATGGCTTGCACAAACAGGTCGTGAAAGAATAGATGAAATAGCAGATCCGGAAATAGGAATTGAACGCTTAATGGAAACTTATTTAAAAAAGGGATATTCAAAAGAATGGATAAATCAAAGGTTGAAAAGTATAGAAGTAAGAAAAGATTTAACGGATGAATGGGATGAAAGAGGTGTAAAAAAAGGGAAAGAATATGCAATATTAACCGATGAGATCACTGAAGCCTGGAGCGGTTTTACTGTAAAAACATATAAGAATTATAAAGGTCTGAAAAAAGAAAATCTGAGGGACAATATGACCAATCTTGAATTGGTTTTAAATATGCTGGCCGAAGCAACCACAACAGAAATAAGTAAAGAAAAAAAGCCAAAAAACTTTGAAGAAAACAGGAAAATTGCAAAGCAGGGCGGAACGATTGCCGGAAATACGCGTAAAGAAATTGAACAAAAAACAGGAAAGAAGGTAGTTACAAATGTTTCTGCTAAAAAGCTATTGATAAAGAACAAAGACCAATGAAACTTTTTATAAAAAATATGGTTTGTCCGCGCTGCATTATGAGCGTTGAAAATATTTTAAAAGAAAATAACCTGGATGCAAAATATGTAAGGCTTGGAGAAATTGAACTGACAAAAGAATTGACACCACAGCAACATCAGCGCTTTGCAGATGAATTACAAAAAGTAGGTTTTGAATTGCTCGATGATGCAAAAACGCAATTGATAGAAAAAATAAAAACCTTATTAATTCAAAAGGTACAGGAAGAAAATATTGAAGAGCATTTCAGCATTCAAAAATTTTTAACTCAAAATATTTTTAAAGATTATTCATCCATTAGCAAATTATTTTCAGAAGTGGAAGGGATTACCATTGAACAATTTTTTATTTTACAAAAAATAGAAAAGATAAAAGAAAGACTAATTTACAACGAACAATCTTTGAGTGAAATAGCGTTTAACCTCGGTTACAGCAGTACGCAGCATTTATCAGCGCAGTTTAAAAAGCTCACCGGCATGACTCCTACGCGGTTCAAATCATTGGGAACATTGCATCGAAAGCCAATTGATAACATAAGCAATTAGATGTACATCTCTTCCTTAATCCTGTAACGGAAATAAAAACAAACTTCTGAAATTTGTAATTGAAAATTAAAGAAGATGAATGAAAATAACACAATGGATTTACCCTTATCCGGCGTTGATAGTGAACATTGCGCATTGATTGTTGATAAGGGTTTGGATGGTGTAAAAGGAATCAAATCACATAAAGTAGAATTGAATAATAACAGAGCCATTATCCAAACTGATGGAGATTCAGATGCGTTGCCAAATGCCATAAAAGCCATTCGTGGCCTGGGTTATGGCGTCGATACTGTAAAGAAAACTTTCCCGGTTTTAAACATGAGTTGCGCTTCCTGTGCGGCAAGTTCACAAAGTACTTTAGAAAATATTCCCGGTGTAATAAACGTGGCAGTTAACTATGCAAATGCAACAGCGAACATCGAATATATTCCTACGATTACATCGCCCGCAAAATTCAAAACCGCTTTGCAAAATGTTGGTTATGATTTGATGATTGATGAAAGTGAAGAAGCAAAAGATGCCCTGCAAGATTTGCACGCTAAGAAATTTCGTACCTTAAAAATAAAAACATACAGCTCAATCATTTTATCCATTCCGCTGGTGATTATCGGAATGATTTTTATGAATATGCCTTATGCAATTTATATCATGTGGATCCTGGCCACTCCTATCGTTTTTATTTTTGGAAGACAGTTTTTTATCAATGCATGGAAACAATTAAAACATCGCTCTGCTAATATGGACACGCTGGTAGCGATGAGCACCGGAATCGCTTACCTGTTCAGTGTTTTCAACATTTTGTATCCTCAATTCTGGTTAAACAGGGGAATCGTTCCTCATGTTTATTTTGAGGCTGCAGGCGTCGTCATTGCTTTTATTTTATTGGGAAAAATGTTGGAAGAAAAAGCAAAAGGAAATACATCTTCAGCCATCAAAAAACTGATGGGATTACAGCCGAAAAACGTAACAGTAGTACACGAAGGCGGCCATCAAATGGAAATGAACATTGCAAGTGTAAAGGTTGGTGATACCATCTTAGTAAAGCCAGGCGAGAAAATTGCCGTAGATGGAAAAATAATTTTTGGAAAATCTTTTGTAGATGAAAGCATGATAAGCGGCGAACCGATTCCGGTAGAAAAAATCAATGGCGATAAAGTATTTGCCGGAACGATAAATCAAAAAGGCAGCTTTCAATTTAAAGCGGAAAAAGTAGGCGGAGATACCGTGTTGGCGCAGATCATAAAGATGGTGCAGGAAGCTCAGGGAAGTAAAGCACCGGTGCAAAAGTTAGTAGATAAAATCGCGGCGATATTTGTTCCGGTGGTGATTGGCATTGCGATTTTGAGCATGATAATGTGGATAGTTTTTAGCGGTGATAATGGTTTAACTCATGGATTGCTCGCATTAGTAACAGTGCTTGTAATTGCCTGTCCATGTGCATTGGGACTTGCAACACCCACTGCAATCATGGCTGGAATTGGCAAAGGAGCTGAAAACGGTATCCTGATAAAAGACGCGGAAAGCCTGGAATTGGCGAAAAAAGTAAATGCGATAATACTGGACAAAACAGGAACCATCACAGAAGGAAAACCTGCAGTTACAAACATACTTTGGCTTAATAATGACGAACAATATTTACCTGAACTCATTTCGCTTGAAAAACAATCGGAACATCCATTAGCGGAAGCAATTGTAAATCATTCTGACAAAAAAAATTACTTACCTGTTCATCATTTTGAAAGCATCACCGGTTTTGGTGCAAAGGCTCAAATCAATGGTAAAATATTTTTTGCCGGAAATGAATCACTTTTAAAAAATAATCAAATCACGGTTGATGAATCATTAAAATCGGCCGCTGACAAATGGCTTCACGAAGCAAAAACAGTTATTTATTTTTCTGATGAAAGCCGCGTCGTTGCTGCGATTGCCATTGCGGATAAAATAAAAGAAAATTCAAAAGAGGCAGTCCGCCAATTGCAAAATGAAGGAATAGAAGTGTATATGCTGACGGGCGATAATGAAAAAACCGCGGAGGCAATATCAGAACAGGCTGGTATTAAAAAATTCAAAGCAGAAGTATTACCTGAACACAAAGCAGAATTCGTAAAACAACTTCAGCAGGAAGGGAAAACCGTTGCAATGGTGGGTGACGGCATCAATGACAGCAGCGCTTTGGCGCAAGCTGATGTCAGTATTGCGATGGGAAAGGGAAGCGATATTGCGATCGATGTTGCAAAAATGACCATCATTTCTTCAGACCTTTTAAAAATCCCGAAAGCGATAAAACTATCGCGAAATACAGTTGCTACAATCCGTCAAAATTTATTCTGGGCGTTTATTTATAACTTAATTGGAATACCAATTGCTGCTGGAATTTTATTCCCGATAAACGGGTTTTTATTAAACCCGATGATAGCCGGAGCCGCGATGGCCTTAAGTTCTGTCAGTGTAGTGAGTAATAGCTTGCGGTTAAAAGGAAAAAATATCTGATAGTAAAACAGCGACAGTGGATAAAGAAATAATGCGGATTTGTTTTTTTAATTGATTGTTCAAATGAAGATCATTTTCTAAAATTATTTGTTGCCTTATTATAGCAGCCTTTTCCAAAGCTTCTTTTTTTTAAACAACAGAAAATAAATCTTAAAAACAATTAAACCATTTTACTGAAAATTTGGTCTCGTGCTTTTGCTCAGCAAACAAAGAAATAATAGGTATTTCTATTTCACATTTCGGAAAGGCTTTCCTTCAGCAATCCACAAATATTACCGGTTTTTCAACTTCTGACTGATACTACCTATCCATAATCATTTTATTTCAACAAAAAAAAATAAAAAATTTTTTATTAAACATTTGTTTAGTTTTAAACAAGTGTTTAACTTTGCGCCCCTCTTTAAAAAGATGACAAAAAAACAAACCATCATAGAATCGGCCCTCAAACTCTTTATTGCAAAGGGGTTTGAAGGAACTTCAGTGCGGGAGATTGCTGCCGACGCCGGCGTAAATGTGGCGATGATTAATTACTATTTTGTTTCTAAAGAAAAGCTATTTGAAAGTGTAGTAGAATATCGCGCTTCTTTCCTTCAGGGAATTTTCACTGAACTTGTAAATAATACAGAACTGACAGCTATCGAGAAAATTGATATCGTAATTGATCAGACAATAGAACGAAAATTTTCCAATTCGGAATTTCATCATTTGCTTCACCGCGAATTATCGCTTGAACACAGGCCACAATTGAGAAATGCCATCAGCGATATTTTATTGAAAAATATGAAACAGGTGAAAAAGATTATACAAAATGGCATAAAAGATGGAGTGTTTAAGCCGGTGGATATTGAATTGACACTCACAACAATGCTTGGAACGATACATTATTTACTCACTTCCGACACGATGTGTAGAAAAATATTGGGTAAAAAAGAAGGGTTTAGTGCCTTTCAAAACAAACAATTAAAAAAGAGATTGAGCGAACATACCAAGCAATTGATGCGTTCGCATTTACTGAAAAAATAAAATTTAAATAAAAAAGATGAGCATGTGTTTCATAAAAATTGATACAAAAAAGTTTTCAAATTTATCCTTTGGATTTGTTTTTTTGGTATTGAATTTATTCCCCTTTTTTGCTAAATCACAGGATGTAAAATCGCTTTCATTACAGGAAACAATCAATTTGAGTTTAAAAAACAGCCATGCACTAAAAGCTTCATTGGCAAAGAGTGCAGAAGCTGCAGCAGCTTTAAAACAGGCCGAGGACAACCGGCTGCCAAACGCGAGCGTTTCAGGCTCTTATTTGTACATGGCCAATCCAAATCTTGCCATCAAAACGAAAGCATTTGGAGGCGGCAGCGACACCAGCGGAAATCACAAACAAATGCCTCATGTAAACCAGGCGATGTATGGCATTTTCAATGTATCACTTCCGATATATGCAGGAGGTAAAATCCGCTATGGAATTGAATCTGCAAAATATCTGGAACAGGCAGCCTCGCTGGATGCAGAAAACGATAAAGAAGCGGTGATCCTTAATACGATCAATGCTTATATCAATCTGTACAAAGCATCAGTGACAGTGGATGTCGTGAACGAAAATTTATTACAATCGAAACATCGTGATTCTGTTTTCTCCCGCCTGGAAGAAACCGGATTGCTTGCAAGAAATGATCTGTTGAAGGCAGAACTGCAAACATCGAATATTGAATTATCACTTTTAGATGCGCAAAGCAATCTTAAAACAGCGAATATCAATATGGATCTGATGATTGGTTATCCTGAATCGACTGTTTTAAAAACAGATTCAACCGGCTTTGATAAAACTTTATCTTTAAAAACCATTGATGATTATGAACAACTTGCTTTGCAAAACAGAAAAGATATTCTGGCGCTGGGTTTTAGAAGAAAAGCAGCAACAACAGCCATTTCAGTTGCCAAAGCAGATCAATTACCGGAGATCGCTTTAACCGGTGGTTATATTGCTGCCGATATTCCGCATTTGATTACCATTACAAATGCAGCAAACATTGGCGTAGGGCTGAAATACAATCTTTCATCTCTTTGGAAAACAAAAGCAAAAATTGCGCAGGCAAAATCAAAAGAGGAAGAAATTATGGAAAATGAGGCGCAACTTTCAGATGCGGTCCGACTGTCGATAAACCGTGATTTTGAAAATCTTTTATTAAGTCAAAAGAAAATCGATGTTTATAAAAAAGCAGTGATCCAGGCTGAAGAAAATAACCGCATTACTCAAAATAAATATAATAACGCACTGGTAAACACGACCGATCTATTGGACGCAAATCTCTTATTACTTCAATCAAAAATAAACCTGGCAGTTGCAAAAGCGGATGTTTTATTAGCCTATAGCAAATTAATGGAAACCGCTGGAATATTATCAACAAATCAATAAATTAAAAAGCCGAAAATACATTTTATGCAATCAGAACAAGAAGAATTTCCTTCAAAAAAAGAAACAGACATTATAGAAAAACCCCAGCCGGAACCGAAGAAGCGAAGCAAAGTATTTTTAATAATACTGATCATAATGGTATTGGCCGGCGCATGGTTTGGCATCACCAAATATAACCATGCAAAGCATCACGAAGAGACCGATGATGCACAAATTGAAGCGGATATCATTCCCGTAATTCCACGTGTTTCAGGATACGTTCAGGAAGTGCGTGTGAAAGATAATCAGCAGGTTCACAAAGGTGATACACTCATTATTATTGATGACCGCGATTATAAAATAGCACTGATGCAGGCAGAAGCTGCATTGGCAACTGCAAAAAGCAATGTAGCTGCAAGCCGCGCCAATACTGCTGCTGCACGTTCAGGTATCGCTACTTCAAAACAGGGTGTTAATACTATTGATGCACAAATTGCAGCAGCGCAGATAAATGTCACCAGAACCACTCAGGATTTTAACCGTTATCAGAACCTGATCCAGGATCATTCAATTACGCAACAACAATTTGAACAGGCACAAGCGGCAAAGGAACTGGCAGAAAAACAATTGGATATTCTTCAGCAACAAAAAAAACAAGCCAGCACACAAACAGGCGTCGTTGCTTCGCAATCTAATGCCACCGCACAATCTATTGAGGTAGCTGAATCCGTTGTAAAACAAAGGGAAGTTGAAGTGGAAGAAGCAAAGTTGAAGCTTTCATACACCATACTTACTGCCCCGGAAAGCGGAAAAGTTTCCAGGGTAAATGTTCAGGAAGGGCAATTGTTGCAAGCCGGTCAATCCACATTTAATATTGTGCACAGTAACGATTTGTGGGTAGTAGCGAATTTCAAAGAAACACAATACCGGAAAATGGCTATAGGACAGAAAGTAATTGTACACGCTGATGCGTTTCCAAATCACGATTTTGATGCGGTGCTTTCTTCATTTTCTCCGGCAACCGGTGCTAAATTTTCTTTGTTGCCTCCTGATAATGCCAGTGGAAATTTCGTAAAAGTGGTGCAACGCCTTCCTGTAAAAATTGAATTTACAGACAAGTCCGATACGTTGCTAAATCGACTGAGACCCGGTATGAACGTGGATGTGGATGTGCATCTTAATTAATTTTTTACAAGGGATAGCCTGAAAATATGATTCAACAAAATTCTTTAGTCGAATATGGCGCAAGGCGTGTAATTGTTACGATAACAGCCATACTCTGTGCGTTACTAGAAATTGTAGATACGACGATTGTAAACGTTGCTCTTACCGATATGAAAGGCAATTTGGGTACGACGCTCACAGAAATCGGATGGGTTGTAACAGCCTATGCGGTAGGAAACGTAATTGTTGTACCAATGACCAGCTGGCTTTCACAACAGTTTGGCCGCCGCAATTATTTCGCTGCATCCATTATGATATTTACCGTCTTCTCATTCTTGTGCGGCAATGCGACCGGCATTTGGGAACTGGTAGTCTTTCGTTTTTGCCAGGGATTGGGGGGAGGTGCATTATTGGTTACTTCACAAACAATTATTACTGAAAGTTATCCGATAGAAAAAAGAGGAATGGCGCAGGCGATTTATGGTCTTGGCGTAATTATCGGACCGACACTCGGACCGCCGTTGGGAGGTTACATCGTAGATCATTTTAGCTGGCCGTACATTTTTTATATCAATATTCCTATTGGAATTGTTGCTACTCTATTAACCTTACAGTTTATAAAAAGTCCAAAATTTAAAGAAAAAACTGCTGCAAGGAACATCGACTTTTTGGGAATTATCTTACTCGCAATTGCTGTTGGTTCCCTGCAATATGTTTTGGAAAAAGGCCATGATGAAGATTGGTTTAACAGTAATCTGATCATAATTTTTTCCGTCGTTTCTATCTTTGGTATTTTCTTTTTTCTATGGCGCGAACTAACTTATAAAAATCCCATTGTAGCGCTACGCGTGCTCAAGAATGGAAATCTGCGGATCGGAACGATTCTATCTTTTATTCTGGGATTTGGATTATATGGTTCTACATTTATCATTCCGCTGTATACTCAATCCACCCTTGGCTGGACAGCAGAAGATGCAGGATTGCTATTTATTCCTTCCGGAATTGCTACGGCTTTTATGATGCCGATTATCGGGAAATTACTGGAACGGGGTGTGAAACAGCAGTACCTGGTGGCCGGAGGCCTCATTATATTTTTTCTTTATAGCCTCTGGGGATATAAAATACTTACACCTGACACACCTTCGGAAGCATTTTGGTGGCTGCTGATGTTCAGAGGTTTTGGACTTAGTATGTTATTCATTCCGATTACCACACTCGCGCTTTCTACATTGCACGGACAACAGATCGGTGAAGGTGCTGCTTTTACCGGAATGATGCGGCAGTTGGGTGGTTCCTTTGGTGTAGCGGTAATAACAACTTATATCGCGCAAGAAAACATGTCGCATCGTGTAAATCTCATCAGTCATTTGGATGTAAATAATCCGACCGTAGTAAACAGGATCAATATGATGCAGCACGGCTTTATGGCTAAAGGAATGACGCCGGATATCGCTTTAAAAAGTGCCTACCAGGCGTTAGACTTTTCTGTTACCAAACAAGCCATGGTATTATCGTACATGGATGTGTTCCTTTATATCGGCGTTCTTTTTCTAATCTGTGTTCCTTTTGTTTTATTGATAAAAGGA
>Ga0134125_10009717_pt1 | contig 10815 bp, 21 predicted proteins | sample KB31751_FD_96464 | JGI IMG/M metagenome (GOLD analysis project Ga0134125, IMG submission 96464) | Terrestrial soil microbial communities with excess Nitrogen fertilizer from Kellogg Biological Station, Michigan, USA - KB3-175-1 | ecosystem: Environmental > Terrestrial > Soil > Unclassified ...
CTGCTCGACCAGGCTGGGGATGCTGGACAGAACGAGGTCGTACGCCGGCGATCCGTCCGGCCTGCGCACGTCCCAGGGCATCGGATTGCAGATTGCTGCCACCTGGGCCACGCGCTTCGACTTGAGCGGCCACTTCGCGCATCGATCGTACTGATCCAGCGCGAACAGCACGTCGTACTTGGCGAGCCTGTACGCGTCTGAGATCCCAAGGCCTATAGGAAAGTTTAGACAGTATGAATCGGCCTCCTCGCCCGCCTCCCGCAGGTAGTGCGAGTAGCTGTCCAGGTGGGAGGCGAAGAACTGCTCCGGGCAGTACAGCGAGTCGGCAACCAACCACTTCACGGCAGCACCTTCCCCGGCATGGAGTGTTCATGTCGAAGCCGAAGGCAGAGCTGGCAGCGGTCCCCCCACTGCTCTAGCAAGAACCCATGGTCAGTGACCAAGGCAGAGGATGCCCTGCTGGAGGCCTGGCGCACTTGTGTTCGCTTTTTTCTCTTCCTCACCTACCGATCCTCCCATCCCCAGCGCCGCTCTGCCTTCCCGCATGCGCAGGCGAAGATCAGCTCCACAGATGACCGATGCTCGGCGACTTTGTTCTCCCGCACGAACCTGTGACGGTTCCACGCTTGCTCGACCTCGCAGAACAGGAGAGCCTCGGTCGTGCGCCCGGTCGCGGGCGCAATCGCGTATCCAGGCTCCGCGTCACCGATGACGTCGACGTGGATCCTCACGGCTTCGGCTCCATCAGCGCCAGGCGTCCGACGGCCTCGGTCATCCTGAAGTAGCCATCGGGGTCCGAGTAGATCGCGGCGTATTCCTTGCGGTCCCAATCGTGCAAAAATATTCGCATCCCCGGGTGCGGCCCGAACGGTGCCGTCTCCGCCACCCGCCTAGCGCAGGCCACGCGCGCCCTGCCGTCAATCAGGACAACGTCGATTCCCTGTCCCTGGTAGCAGTCGACGTACGACCGGAACGTTTCGTAGTCACCGTCGGCGAGCTGGTCCGTTACCGGGAGGTCAGTTGGAATGTGGTACAGGGCGGCATTGGGGCGGAGCGCCAGGATCGACCGGGCCGAGAACACGCCGATGTGCTCGACCGAGACCACGCGCCGGCAGACGGCGGAAAACAGCGTGGTCGTGGCACCCACCCCCCACTCGAAGACCGAGTCGGTCGGCCTCAGGTGAGATCGGAGGAACTCAAACTCTTGTAGGTTCAGCGAATAGTCGTCTGCCGAAATGATCATCGGGATTCAATCAACCAAATCGGCTTGACTCAGTCGATGGAATTCGATTACCGGCAGACTTTCTGCGGCACGCCAGGCAGCGGCGACAGGGATACAGGACAAGGCATTGGCGGCCCTTGTGCCAGCGTGGCTTGAACTCGACTACGGCCTCGGTCGCGGGGTGACCGCGCTTGCATCCGGGCTCGTTCATTTCTCGCCAGCGCCCACGAGCCTCTCGAGAATCGCCCGGTAGTACGCGACGTCGGGGTCGCCGTCGCCGAACTCGAATCGCAGTTCAGAGAGGCGCGCGTCGGCCTCGGCAAGCTTGCGGTTGTCCATCAGGTCCGCAACTACGTCGAAGCGGCGCCTCCCTTCAAGGCGATCTGCGATGGAAGTCAGGGCGCGAGCGAGCCCATGTCTGGCCATGCAGACCAGTGATGGCGTGTGCTGCGAGGAGGCCATGGGCCTACGCGGGCGCAGCTACCAACGGATTCACCGTGAAGTAGTCCTCGCGCCCATGCACGCCAGACGACACGATCCTCAGGAACTGGCGGTGGACGTCCTGTTTTACCGGCAGGCTCTCGTGCGGCGTCAGTATCCCAATTTCGCGAACCTCGCCTTTCTTAAGCAGGACCGCGTCACTGTAGGGATACATGTCGGCCGCGTATCCGATGTCACCGTCGTCCGACGTGTCTTCATGCTCCGAGTTCCACACGGCGCAACTGTCATCCACGTTGCTGCCGACAAGAATCCTGACGTCACGATCCAGCACAACGGCGTGTCGTCCGCCCCAGGTCGGACCACCTCCCCACCTGTACACGCCTCGCAGAATGCCGGCCTCCGTATGTAGCGCCCTGTCGTATCTTGCACGTTGACCGCGATGCGGCTTACCTGCGGCGGCGACGGACTCATCGATCGTCAGAAAGCCTATGTCGCCCTTACGCAGGAAGACCTGCGAGACGATATCTCCGTAGGGCGCGTAGGCATCGGGCAGCGAATTCGGATCACCCTGGATGTATGGCATCATCAGGCAGCGCGTACCGGAATATCTCGGGAATTCGATCGTGGTCATGCTCTGTCCTCCTTGGCTAATGTATTTGCGCAGCGGTCAGCGGTCACCGCGATCGGGTACGCCGGATCCCACCTGCCCCAGCGCCATTTCCCCGGCCTTGCCGGGTGCGTCGCGTGGTTCCGCGTCGCCCATGCCTTACCCCAGGTGGTCATTCGGCACGGGGGCCGACCGTCGTACAGGTTGGCGCGGAGGACCTTCTTGGATTGGCGGGCGGTCAAAATGGCTCCCTCGCGTGATCCTCGATCTCGTCCAGCGGTGGTCCCCAGTCGGTCGCATCGCTGGCCTTGCCGACGCACCACAGGTAGATCGGGCGAGGAAGACGAAGGACGTTGGCCAGGTCCATGGCGAGGAGCCAGAGGCGAAGGCGGATGGTCATCGGTCGATCTCGGCCGAACGAATCGGAGTAGCAAGGCCACTGGACCCGGATCCGCAATGGCTCGGACGGTCGGGGGCGCCTTGGTGTGGATTGGCCATGTCCGTCCTTTTGGTCAGTCGCGGTGCCAGTCTATCCAGTCGGACAGGACCTCAAGCTTCATGCCCGAAGGGTCCTCGCGCGCGAATCCGCTTTCTCCCTGTTCCCATGAGAAGCGGGGAAACTCGCCGCTGGGCGTGTCGGCCCTCAGGTAGACGTGGCCGTCTTCAGCGTCGACCCGATCGACCACGGCAGGAGCCAGGCTCTTGACCCAAACCTTGCGCCCCGGGAGTTTGGCGACCTCCTCTTCGCGCCACCATTGGATCGAATGCTCTAGCGCCTTGTCCAACGCGCGATCGATGAGCTTCAGCGCGCGCGACGGCTCACGGCAGAATTCATTTAGAACCACGAACTTGTCCAGGCGAAGAACCACCTGTCCGCCCTTGCGAACCTCGTTTCCGGAGAGACCGGACTCCTTCAGGTAGTTCTCTGTGTGATACGAGAAATGGATCTGGACTCTGTGGCCATCGAATGCCTCAACCGATCCCGACGGGAAGCGAACATAGAAGCTGTCGTCGCGTCGGCTATGCGGGTGCTGGCCGAAGATCAGATCGCATCTCGCATTACCGACCATGACCTGCTCTAGCGCTTCCGCCTTGGCCCTGTTACCTACGCCCCACTCGTTCGGCCCGGATGGCCGTGCGTGATTCGGATATCTCCCAATGTCCTCTGATTCATCCATGCTTCCTCGGTCCTTTCACTCAGTCCAAGCGCCCCTATGGACGCCGTTGGTGTTGGTTGTACTCATCGCCAGCGCCGTCATGGGCAGCGGACCGACGGCCTTGACGAGTCGGCCGAAGTCTCGCATTCTCGACTGCGGCGCCGTCTCATCCCAGATGCGTTGCCACTGGCCTGGCGTCACCTCTTCGTGCTGCAGGTACGCGGTCAGGTCAGGGGCGGCCCGGCAGGCCTGAACGTGCAAGGCCGCCCCCTTCTTGAATCCCGCTTTTCTCAACGCCCGCGGGCGGACGCGCTTTCCGATCGACACGGCGGAATTGCCGGGGCGATCCGGTTGAGACTTTTTCACGACTTTCCACCACCTTGGAACCAAGGCGGTGCAGGAAAGATCGGACGGGCCCCGGTGTCGTCTGCGATCCGATCGATGAGGATCTTCCGCATACGCGAGTAGCACGGACTCCGGTCTCTTTCGCTCAGGCCGCGGCCGACGAGCCAGTCCAGATAATCACTGGAAGCAGACAGCGACATCAGGCCCTTGCCAAACTGCTGCGCCGTGAGTCGGACCGACTTCGGGCTGTACTGAGCAAGGACCGTACGGCGCCACAGCCACATCGTTACTGAGGGATTCAGCGAGCCCCACAGACGGAAATACTCCGGGTCGCGCTTCCAGGCTCCGTATGCGACGTTCAGAAACTGAACTACGAGAGCGGCCTCGTCCTCGGTCAGGATCTTTACGATGTTCGCGGCCGACGTTCCGGTTGACGACGGGGTCTCTTGCATCGATCCGAACCAGCAACGAAGCATCGCCGACATCGACACGACCGGGGCCGCGCTCCCGCGTCGGATCATGTCGTAGCCCACGAAATCGCAGTGCTTACGGATCATCGCGAGCCCGGGATAGCTAGCCTCAAGGCCACGCAATATGTCGTCGGGGCGCATGGGCGCGAGCTTGGAGTTCTGTTCTACGAACTCGTCGCTCATGTCAGCCATCGAGTCGAAGTGGCAGATTCTGATCTCCGCGTAGACCTCGGGCAGTTCGGAGATTTTGAAAGCCTCAATACGATGCTGTCCGTCGACCAGCCACTTTTCGCGATCGAGTACTCCGATCGTTAGGATTCCGGGCAGGATCCCGCCGTCCGTCTTCATGCGCTCCGCTAGGTCCATGACCTTCTGGTTGATGCGCTTCGGCCGCTGGAACGGAGGATCCTTCCAGGCCGCGATCGCGTCCTTGGTCAGAATGACAGCCTCGGTCGTGGATCGGACGGACTTCGGGGCCTTGATCGGGATGGCCTTGATTCCTCGGAGCTGAACAACGTTGGACATGGTTACCTTTCAGAAGGCTAGCTGTAGTTGTTCTTTGGTCATAGCGAGTCGCTTGCTTGCGACCGCATGAAACGCCGGATCTCTCTCCCACCCGACAAAGCGCCGCCCATGGCGTATGGCGGCGACGCCTGTTGTCGCGTGACCCGCGAACGGATCAAGGACGAGATCGCCAGGATCCGTGAAGTCGCGAATCAGCGATTCCATCAACGCCTCTGGCTTCTGGGTCGGGTGACGATCTTCGTGCTCAGCGCATCCGTTGCCCTTGTTGGTTCCGAATCGCCAGACTCCGTGCTTGCCGCCTCCGTTCCATCGGCTCTTTCCTGGCGCGTGAGCGACCGCGATTGACTCGAAGCCGGTGCCTGGACGATCGCCGGTAAGCTGCGGCATCGCATCCGGCTTGAGCCAAATACATGACCGCTTCCAGATGAGACCGTGCACGGTCATTGCCTCGCGCCACGAAGCCACGGCCTCCGCCTGGCAGAATACGATCACCCAACGTCGCGCTATCCGAGCAAAGTGCTTGCACGCATCAAGACGTTGCTGTGTCGTGATCGGATCGAATGACAGCGGCGCTACCACCGTGACGCGTCCCTCATCGGTGCCGGGCCCGCGTTTGATACGGCGCTGAAGCGTGTGCGCCTCTGCCTCATACGGCGGGTCGGTTACAACATGGTCCACCGACTTATCCGCCAGCGTCGCCATCCCGCCCGGTCCCAGGCAGTCCCCGAGGTTGAGCACGTAACTTACAGCCACCCCATCTCGGCAGCAAACAACACCGCCGCCACCGAAAACGAGATCAGCCCCACCGCTGCTGCCCGCAGAGACGCCGGCGTTGGAGCGGGGCGCCTGGTAGGGCCGGAGAGGATGCGGAAGAGCTGGGCGGGTGTCACGACATCCTCCTGACCGTCTCCCCGGTGTCCATCCAGATCTCGCGCATGGGGCGGTCGCAGTCGCGGCAGTAGCCCATGGGCCTGCAGACGCAGCCGCACTCCGACCGCGTGCCGATGCACTTGCAGAAGCCAGAGCACACCATCTGCGTCGTTCCGGCGTCGAGGCGCTCCTCTCGTGTGGTGCCAAGGTGGTGCGCTGCGCTGGTCTTGGTCACGCTGCCCTCCTAGCCGCCGCGTCTGGCTTGAGCAGCGCCGGCACAACCGTCGGCGTCACGTACCCACGCGCCGCCTGCCGCCTCGTCTCGCAGTCAGCGCACCGGCCGTCGATCTCATCGAGCGGTTCGATCCTGAACCAGATCAGAAGCCCGAAATGATTCAGCTCAGTCTTGCGCGCGTCGATGTGCTCCCGGCACAGCCACTCGTAGGTGGTCCACTCCTTGGTGAGCTGGCAGAGGTAGACGGTGGGATTCATGCGGCGCCCTTTTCTGGTAGCCGCTGGGCGATGTCGCGCACTGGCGGTCGCTCACCAGGAGGTACGCTCTTGTCATCGGCGAGTTGGCGGACGAGGTCGACGAACGGGGGCTGATTGCCGCCGATCTGTTTCGGAGGCAGCGCGCCACCGATCGCGATCGGAACGGGCGTTCCTCCGAACTGGCCCAAGAGTGGAGCGCCGTTGAGATGCGCGGGATCCTTGGTCGCGTGCGCTGCGTAGAGCTCCTCGAACTTCTTGCGTTCGAAGGTCAGGTCGCGCTCCGATCGATCGCACAGCCACAGCCAGCCGCCGAGGTTCCGCACGACCGCGTTGACCAGTGGGCCGAAGTCGACGCTCGCCGTGTAGTCGTGCTTTCTCATCGCGCCGATCACAGCCTCCCAGGCCTCGGCCGCATTAACCGCGACTCCAGCGCCCGAAAGTTCGCGCAACTCGGCCGGCTTAGGAAACCACTTCAATGTCTTGCCGGCAGCCTCGATTGCGCGCAGGAAGTCCGGCATCGGCAGATCGCGAAGAAACTGCCAGTAAGCCTGGCGCATGGTCTTGTCGACGGCCTGGCCAAAGATCACACCTAGGGCGGTCATGCTGTCGCTGAAGGTCGTTCTCTCCTGCTCGGTCACTTGGTTTCTCCCTGCGCCCATTGGCGCCCTTCGTCGAACATCTGGCGGTGCTGGTCTTCCTTGCGTTCGATTCCGTTAGCCGGACCGGCGCGCGCACCTGGCCTATCGGTTGCCCTGCCGAGCCAGTTCACGAGGAACGGAGCCATTCCCTTCGCGGTCTTCTGCCGTTCTGGCTTGGCCCGAATCCAGGCCATGGCCTTGCGGCATTCGCCGAGTACGTTTACGTTCGGGTAGAGACCCTCCCATTCGACGAGCTGCTGCTGGGTCAGGTGCCATGTCTTTTGCTTGCCGTCGCACGGGAACCCGAACTCGCCGATCGGCGTCCCCGCAGACCGCTCCGGCGGTCTCGGGGAAGATTGATACTGATCCTGTTCTTGTTCCTGATCCTGATCCTGATCCTGATCCTGGCTTGGAAGGGTCTCCGCGAGTGAATGCAAGTCCTTCGAAGGGCCTTCCAAGGCCCTTTCGCGCATCCAGGCAGGGACGTCAAAGGCATCTCCATAACGAGAAACGAAGTCGGCCGCGAATGGATGCCTGAGGAACGGCTCGAGCTCGCGCTGGACGCCCGCCTTGCGCTTGTCACCGCCGCGCAGCTCGTCTTCTATTTGATGCCGTGCCATCTGCGGCACCCACACGATCTCCTGGTGCGAGTCGTAGTGGGCAACGTCCATGCGACCAAGAGTGGCCAGGGCGCTGCGAGCCTCGGTATCGCTGATCCCAACCTCGTGGGCGATCAGCACGACCGGCAGATAGAACAGGCCGATCATGTTCGCGCCCGGGGCCGTGATCAGGTACATCGCGACAAGCTGAACGTTGGGCTTACCGCGCATCGCGCGACCGCTTTCGCCCGTCCAGAATCTCGGGGATACCTTGGCGTACTGCCTCAACCCACCACCTCCCCGCCCGCATTCCCCGTCCCCTGCGCCGCCATCTCGGCATCGTCCATGGCCTTCACGGTGGCGATGGTGTCCTCGGCAAAGCACGAGGCGCAGTCAGGAGTGCAAGCGTCGTCCGGGTAGCGCAAGGCCGCCATGCCGTCCACGTGCCGGGTTCGCTTCGCGATCCTATCCAGCGCCTCCAGCATCACCGTCTCTCTTTGGGTGCGGGTGATCATGCGGCCTCCGTTCGCGACGTCGGCGCTGGGAACCATTCCGCCGGCAGCAGACGACACGGCGAGCGAACCATGGCTCGGTTCATGTCGGCTACCTCGTCCGGTTCAAGATCAATTGGACCGAGACCGTCAACGACGTGCCTATCTGCTGCGCCGCCAGGACCGTATTCGACGAGAACGAAGGCGGTGCGTTTCATTCCCCCTTCCCCTCCCCCGTCCCCGCCCCATCGAGGGAGGCGCCCGATTCTGCCGCTGCAATGCAGATTTCGTGCAACCCGACGGTTACCCGGCGTCCGCCGGTTCGAAACGTGGTGGTCCATTCGCACCGCGGTCCCCAGCAAAACATGCACGTCAGCGTGTCATCGCGATTGGCATCGACGGAAAATTTTGCCCTGAAAAACTTTCTATCCCACGGCGGAACGACGGCCATGCCCACGGCTACATCCCCTCCTTGCCAGCGCCGACGGAAGCACACTCGCCCGGTCGCTTATTACGCCGTCCTTTTCTCATCCCGAGAAGATCAGGTCCGGCTCCGCAGGCCGGGCACAAACCAGATCCGCCGAGACCACCTGATCCCATACATAACGAACATCTCTTCATGGATCATCCTTCGCGGCCGTATCGATGGAGGCGAGGCAGCGGAGCCAGGAGCCGTCGCGGAGCTTGTTCGCGAGACGATTGACAACGCCCATGACAACGTCCCTCCGGAGCGTTCCGTTCGCGTCGTGGTCAGCGGCTGCGCAATCACGGAGGCGCCCCCAGTGGTCTCGCTCGCCTTCCAGCCACCGCACCACATCCTCCCGCCTCACCATCTCGCCTGGGAATGGGGTGGTCGCGAGCAATCGCTTCAGGTTCACGCCGTGGCGATTCTTGTCTCCGCTTCCCCAGCACAGGTCACAGACGTCTGATGTGACCTGCTGGCCTGCCGCGCCTCCGCGCCATCCGGCCGTGCTCGGATAGCACCTAACTCCCGAGCCACCGCATCTATCGCACGGCTCGTCGACGTTCCGCCAGGCTAGGAACGACTCCGCCAGCGCCGTCCCCCGGGATGCGCATGCTCCTTGGTGCGTCTCTAGGTCAGCCAGCCGCAGGAACATCGCCGGGCACGTGGCACATGCGAACGCCGTCCCCCGGGATGCGCGGTCGGCTGCGTGCTCTGCGTCGCGGGCGGTGATGGCGGCGGTGGTGGCGTCGCAGAACCGCGAGTGCTCCCACGCACCGTCGTCGGTGACTGGTGCGCAGGCTGGAACGATGGCCTTGCACAGCTCGTGCGCCAACTCCCTCGCGCTCTTCATGGCTCGCCTCGCTTCAGGTAGGGAGCGAGCAGCGCGCGGGCCCGCTCACGAGAGCCTGGGGCGTCCCATTGACGATTCAGGCCCGAGGGGTGCGGCAGCGTGATGAGCGTCTTCGCGCCGCGCGCCTCCAGTCCGAACGGCGGCGGCGCACCAAATGCCGCGCGCACCTTGGCACCGAGGCAGACCACGACGTCGTACAACTCTAGCAGTCGCGCAGCATTCTCGCGGCCCTTCGGAGTCGACCATCTGCCGGGACACAGGTTGACCCGCGGTATGGCTTCGTAGTCCTCGTCGCTGAGCCCTAGGTGCTCGCGCAGCCGATTCCCGCTGGCGTTGCGGGGCAGGTAGAACAACGCGAATCCCTCGTCGCCGTACGGGTTAGACTCCCCGACCAGTACCAGGCTCACCGCTCACCTCGGCGGTCGGCGCGCTCGAAGTCGAATACGACCCCAATGCACGGCAGCGGCAGGAAGTAGAGCTTCCGCGCGCGACGGTCCCAGAAGAATCCGATCCACAGGTCAAACCACGCGAACAGCAGGCTGACCTTCACTTGCCACCTCGGCGGTCGTCGGTGATGAGGGCGGCGATGGCCTGTTCGAGCCTCGCCTGATTCTTGTTGCCCAGGTAGAAGCGCAAGCTGTGATCGCCGACCAACACTCGGGCATCCACAATCTCCCGCGCCAGTTCCTCGGGCGGCCTCCGTGGTGGGGCGGCGGGCCGCTGATGCTTCAGTCCGACGTGGCCGGCATAGTCCTCGGCGCACCCGGTGCGCGTTTCGAACTCGCCCGACCACCTGTCGCACGGCTGACAGAACCAGTTGAACGAGCCGTCGCGGTTCTCATTCGGACCACCGACGGCCGGCCTCGCCCCGGCGTCTCCTGGGGTGGGCTGGGATGGCTTGGCGTAAGCGCGGTCCCAGCAGGCGTCGCACACCGTGAAACACTTGGCCTCTCCCGCGTTCATCGCGGCTCCGCAGTCAGAGCACTTCGCGGCCCGCTCCCCCATGTCGGGTTGGACTGCGGCGGGAACATAGTCATAGAGACCGCGTGTGTCAGACTTCAGCCATTCGTCCGGGTTGGTGCTTGACTGGTTCGGCGAGTACGTCAGCGTCTCCGCCGCCGCGTCGGGCTGGACCGGGGGCGGGGTGGCTGGCGCGAGCGGGCCCGGTTTGCACGCTCCGTGATGGTCGGTGTCGGATCCGCAATCGTCGGCGTGCCAGCCTGATACTTTGGCAGTCCGGCTCGCTAACGCATCTTTCACCGCCTGCATTAAATCGACCGGCGGCGTCTCCGCCGGCGGCACGGCTGGGGCTGGGTCTTCGCCCAGGGCGCGCGCGACTGGATCGTTCGGCGCACCCGCATCATTTCGCCACCTACCATCGCGGACGCGGGCGACGAGTACGGGATGGGCCCCGACCCACTCCTCCAGCCAGTGAGCGAATGTCTCGTCTACGTCCCGCGCCACCACGGCCGGAGGCTGCTGGGGGGCGGATGCGATGCGCCCGACGCTGCACTTGCACGACATGCCGCCGCCGAGGTCAACATTGCAGTCACCCACCGCGTGCGCAGCGTGCAGGCATACCCCGCATTCCTTCTCGGCGGAAGCGGGGGCGGCTGCGAGGAAGGCGAGGATCCGGCCATGA
>Ga0134125_10009718_pt1 | contig 10814 bp, 10 predicted proteins | sample KB31751_FD_96464 | JGI IMG/M metagenome (GOLD analysis project Ga0134125, IMG submission 96464) | Terrestrial soil microbial communities with excess Nitrogen fertilizer from Kellogg Biological Station, Michigan, USA - KB3-175-1 | ecosystem: Environmental > Terrestrial > Soil > Unclassified ...
CATGGTGCGGTCGGTGTCGGGCAGGCCCTCACCCACCTGCTTCAGCCAATTGCCGCGGAAATAGGCCTCGTCATCGTTGGTCACCATGAAGCCGCCTTCGCCCACGGCGAAGTTCTTGGTGCCGTTGACGCTGAAGCCGGCGGCGGCGCCGAAGGTGCCGGCGGAGCGGCCTTTGTAGGTCGCGCCAGGCGCCTGGCAGGCGTCCTCAGTGACGATCAGCTTGTGTTTTTTGGCGATGGCCAGAATGGGGTCGAAGTCGGCGCACAGTCCGTGGATGTCCACCACCATCAGGGCGCGGGTGCGGGGGGTGATTTTGGCCTCGATCAGCGCCGGGTCCATGTTGAAGGTGCGGGGATCAATGTCCACGAATACCGGCTTGGCGCCGGCGTGGAGCACGGCCGCCGGCGTGGCGAGGAAGGAGAAGGCGGAGGTGATGACCTCATCGCCGGGTTCCACCCCCGCCGCCACCAGCGCCATGTGCAGTCCGGCGGTGCCGCCGTTGACCGCCAGGGCGTGCTTGACGCCGATGAAGGCGGCGAACTCCTGCTCCAGCGCCGACTGCTCCGGGGCATAGAGGCCCTCGGGCCGGGTCTGCGCCCAGAGGATGCCACGATCCAGCACGCGCAGCACGGCGGCGCGGTCATCGGCGGTGAGAATCGGCCAATGAGTCTTTTCCAGTTTGGTGGTGGCTTGCATGGGTATTGTCTCCTATTCGCCCCACGCCTTGGCGCGGGCGTCAATCAAGCGCCGCAGTTTCCGTCCGCCGCTGAGGGTGCGGGGGGGATGGTAGCGGAAGTCAAAGTCAAAGAACTTCTTGGTGTAGTAGCGCCAGCAATCGGGGAAGCGCTCCTGGATGTTGCGGAACAGATGCTCCTGCACCTGCGCCTGCGTGGCGCCCGGCAGCAGCTCCATATGGAACTCGATGCGGTCGTCGCGCTCGCCGCGGCGCACGATCACCTGCCAGTCATCGGTGATGGTGGGGATGTCGCGCAGCATCTCCTCGAACCAGTAGGGGCTGATGTTGCCCATGGAGCAGTTGATCAGCTCGTCGCTGCGGCCGACGATTTTGGCGATACGCGGCATGACACTCAGCAGGCAGTTGCAGTCGCCGTCGGTGGCCCAGCGGGTGATGTCGGCGGAGCGGTAGCGCAGCAAGGGCATGACCTGGCGGTTGAGGGTGGAGTAGGTCAGCTCACCGTAGCCTTCCTCATCCTGACCGGCGATCTCATTGACCAGGCTGAGATCGCTCATGTGGTAGCCACCCTTGTCGGGACATTCGATGCCATTGGCCCCGAAGGCCTCGGTCTGGCCGTAGCTGAGGTAGACTTTCGCGCCCCACACGCCCTCGACGTAGCGGCGGGTGCGCTCGCTCAGATTTTCGCCGCCCAGCAGCAGGAACTTCACCGGCCACACGCCCTCCTGCTCGGCCACTTCCGTCACCCGAACGATGTGGGTGGGCACGCCCATGATGACGGTCGGCTTATAAGTGCGGATGCGCTCGTAGAATTCGCGCGGCTCGACGAAGGCGCCGATGACATGGAAGGCCTTCATGGCCTCGATGGTGTAGAAGGCGGTGAAGGGGGCGTTCCAGAAGGAGTAATCGAAGCCGTCGGCCACGATGTCGTCGGGGCGCATGCCCAGGCCCCACATCCCCACCGCGCCGTCGCGGCCGTACTCGACCATCTCGCGGTAGCTGAAGTAGACCCGCTTATTGACGCCCATGCTGGTGCCGGTGGTTTCGAAGCCGAACTCCGGGCGGCCGCAGAGGAAATCCTCAATGGGGTTGTTGCGCAGGTCGTCGGCGGTGGTGAAGAAGTCGCCCAGGTCGGCGTGGCTGCGGACCTTATGGGGGTTGATGCCCAGCTCGCGAAACTTGCGTTTGTAAAAAGGGGAGTTCCTGGCGAGGTGTTTCACCAGGATGCGGAACTTCACCCGCTGCAGATGCTCGACAGTGGAGCGCGAGAGGTGGCGGGCGATCTTGACCCGGCTCTCGGTGGAGCGCAGGAAGTGGTGGTCAACAAAGCCAAAGACGGTATCGAGGTTCATGCGGCGCCGGCCTGGGTGAGGATGATGCTGGCATTTTGCCCGCCAAAGCCGAAGCCGTTGCTCATGGCGGCGCGCACCCGCGCCGGCCGCGGTTCGGTGATGATGTGCAGGCGGCAGTCGGGATCGGGGTTCTGGAAATTGAGGTTGGGGGGCAGTATCTGTTGTTCGAGCGCGATCAGGGTGAGGACGGCTTCGAGCGCGGAGGCGGCGGTGAGCAGATGTCCGGTCATGGCCTTGGTCGAGCTCACCGGCAGGCGCCCGGCAGCCGCGCCCCACACCTGCTGGATGGCGGCGGCCTCGGCCTGATCGTTGAGCACGGTGGCGGTGCCGTGGGCGTTGAGGTAGTCCAGCGCGTCGGCCGGCAGTTGGGCGTCGGCCAGAGCGGCGCGCATGGCCTGGGCCGCGCCGCGACCCTGGGGATGGCACTTGGTCAAGCCGAATGCGTCCATCGAGCTGCCATACCCGGAGAGTACGGCGCGTGGAGACGCGCCGCGGCGGCGGGCGTGGGCTTCCGATTCGAGCACCACCACTGCCGCACCCTCGCCCACCACAAAACCGGTACGGTTGCGATCAAAAGGGCGGCAGGCATTGTCGGCCGGGCCATGGGAAAGAGCGGAGAGGAGTTCAAATTCCAGCAGGCTGAGCGGATGCACCTGGGCATCGGTGCCGCCGGTGATGACCACATCCGCCGCGCCGCGCTCGATCAGCCGCAGGCCCAGCCCCAGGGCATCGTTGCCGCTGGCGCAGGCGGTGTAGCAGGCATAGCGCGGGCCGGCGGCGCCGGCGCGCGCGGCCAGACGGTCGAGCAGCGCGGGCATGTCCCAGTGGGCGCGCTCGCGCTCCATCTCGGGATGGGCGGCGGCCAGGGCCTGAGGCTGCGCGATGCCGAGGCTGCGGCGCGCCAGGGGGACCAACTCGAGGGTGGGCTTGCCGATGGCGAACGCCAGGGCGCGGCGGGGATCGGGAGCGGCGCCGTCCAGTCCGGCGGAGAGAAGCGCTTCCTCCAGGGCGCGCTGCGCCATGGCTTCCGGGCGGGCGGAGCCGGAGGGCAATGTGGCGTCACGCACCTCGCCGGCACAGGCGATGGGAAATCCCTGGGCGGGGAAAGCGGTGATGGCGCCGATGCCGCCGCGACCGGCGGCCACCGCCGCCTGGTGGGCGGCCATGCCGGTGCCGAGGGGCGAGATGGCGCCCGCGCCGGTGATCCAGCAGCTCACGCCGAACGCTCCAGAAACGGGGTCGCGGTCAGGGCGTCGAGCGAGACCACGCCGCCCGCGGAAAGCCGGTCCACCGCCGCCACCAGGGTCTGGGCCGGGGAGCCGGCGATGGGGGGTAGCGCGGCGTCCATGGCGGCGCCGACGGTGAGTTCCGCCAGCGGTCGCGCGCCGCGAGCGGCGGCCTGCTCCCAGTCTTCCAGCACCACGCCGGCGGCGAACTCACCCGCGGGCACGGCGGCAAACTCCTGTTCGGGCGCCGAGGCGGCGTGGCAGACCATCAGGTCCGCCTGCCCGCCGTGCAGGGTCCAGTAGGCCTCGCTCAGCGTCTGCAAGCCGGCGATGCCGCCGGAGGTAAAGGTAAAGCTCGGCCCTTGCAGGTCAAACAGCAGCGAGGTGTGGGCGGCCGCCAGATTGGCCAATAACGAGAGCCGCCGGAACGGATGCAGCTGATGCAGGCCCAACTCGGCAAACTGCTGCCATCCGGCGGCGGTGTCCAGCGTGGGGCCGACGGCGGCGAGCAACTGCAGGAGGTCCGCGGTGATGGGCGAGACGTCGGGAAGGGCGGCGGCAATGCCGGCCCGCTCCGGCGGGCAGGCGCGGGCCACCGCGTCGCTGTTGTCGAGTCCCGCCTGGCGCAGGGCCAGCGCCGCCGCCGCCGTGCCCAACTGATAGCTGCGGTGCATGGCGCGCAGCCGGCGCGGTTGGGCGATGACGGCCACCGGGTCCATGGTGGCGCGGCCGGGAGCGAAAGCCGACAGGCCGGTGACCGCCACCCGCCGGCCGGAGGAGGCGGCGCTCACGCCCGCAGCCCTCCGTCCACATGCAGGATGTGGCCGGTGATGTAGCCGGCTTCGGGAGACAACAGAAACGCCACCGCGGCGGCGACTTCCTCCGGTTGTCCATAGCGGCGCAGGGCGATCGCCGCCAGGATCTGGTCGGCGGCCAGAGCCCGCACGCCGGCGCTCATTTCGGTTTCGATCATGCCCGGCGCGACGGCGTTGACGGTGATGTTGCGGGGGGCCAGTTCCTGGGCCAGGGCCTTGGTGAGCGCGTTGACGCCGCCCTTGGCGGCAGCGTAGTTCACCTGACCGCGGTTGGGGCGTTCGCCGGCGGAGGAGGAGAGATTGACGATGCGGCCATGCCGCTGCCGCACCATGATTTTGGCGGCCGCCTGGCAGCAGTGGAACATGCCGGTGAGGTTGGTGGCCAGCACCGCCGTCCACTCCTCTTCCTCCATGCCCAACAGCAGGTTGTCGCGCACGATGCCGGCGTTGTTGACCAATCCGTCGAGGCCGCCGAGCTTTTCGCGGGCCGTCTCGACCAGCGCCTGGGCGGCCGCGGCCTGGCTCACATCGCCGGCCAGCGCCACCGCGACGCCGCCGGCGGCCACGATCTCGCCGACCACGGCTTCGGCTTCGGCGGCGGCGGAGCGGTAGTTGACCCCCACGCGCGCGCCCTCGGCGGCCGCGCGCAGGGCGACGGCGCGACCGATGCCGCGGCTGCCGCCGGTCACCAAAATCGCCTGACCTTCGAGCCGCCTCACGCCGCGCCCCGGTCCACCACCAGGCTGGCGGTGGTGCCGCCCAACCCGGCGGCGTTGAGCAGCAGGTTGCGGAAGCTGCCGGCGCGGGCGCTGCCGCGCACGTAGTCGAGGCCCAGATCGGGGTCGGGGTGCTCGCAGTTGAGGATGGGGGGCAGGAAGCCATCCGCGCCGAGGGCGCCCAGGGCGGCGATGACCTCGAGCGGTCCGGAACCGGCCAGCAGGTTGCCGGTCAGGCTCTTGACCGCGGTGACCGGGGTGTAGGCGGCGCGGGCGGTGAGCAGCCGCGCCAGCGCCTCCGCTTCGGCACGGTCGCTGGCCGGAGTGGAGAGGCCGTGGGCGAAGATGCCGCCCAGGTTCCAGGCATCGAGACGGGCGTCGGCCAGGGCGGCTTCCATGGCGCCTTCATAGGCGGCCGCGCTTTCGGTGTTGTGGCCCGCCAGCCCGCTGGAGGCGCAGCCATAGCCGCGGATTTCGCCATACACCCGCGCGCCGCGCGCGCGGGCGTGTTCGCGCTCTTCCAGTACGACGAAGGCCGCGCCTTCGGCCGCCACGAACCCCGCCCGGTCGCGGTCAAAGGGACGGCTGGCGCGGGTGGCTTCGCCATTGCCCAGATAGAGCAGGCCGCTGGGCTCGAAGCTCTCCAGCCGCTCCTCGTCGAGCAGCGACTCGTAGCCGCCCGCCACCGCCAGGTCGGCGCGGTTCTGGCGAACAGCCTCGTAAGCCTCGCCGATGGCCATGGTGCCGCCCGCGCCGCTCATGCAGATGTTGGCGTTGGGTCCCTGGGCGCCGAGGCGCAGACTGAGGAAGTAGAGCACCAGATTGGCCAGGCTCTTCAACAGCCACAGCGGGTTGATGATGGCGATGCCGTCGGCGCCAAAGCGTCGCAGGTCCAGTTCGCCGTGGTAGGAGATGTCCAGCGCCGGCAGCAGCTCGTCACGATCCCCGGCGTGTCCGGGCGAACCGACGTAGCTGGCGATCCGCGCCGGGTCGAGGGCGGCGCGGCTGTCGGCCGCATCCAGGCCGGCGTCGCGGACCGCCAATTCCACCGCCGCCACGCCCAGCCGCACGGGGCGGGTCATGAGCTTAAGCGATTTGCCGTCCTTGATGAATTCCCGCGGCTGGAAGTCCTTGACCGCCCCGCCGACGCGGGTGCGATAGGCGTCGAGCGCCAGGTGGGGGACATCGCCCACCCCGCTGCGGCCGGCGCGCAGCGCCGCCCACAGGTCCTGGGGCGAGTTGCCCAGCGGCGACACCAGGCCCACGCCGGTGATGACCACATGCCGCGGTTGCGCTTCAGCCGGCATAGCGCCTCACGACCAGGCTTCCGTTGGAGCCGCCGAAGCCGAAGGAGTTCGACACCACGGTGTTTACCGCCTGCTCGCGCCCCTGGTTGGGCACGTAGTCGAGGTCGCAGACCGGGTCGGGATGCTCGTAGTTGATGGTGGCGGGGACGTAATTGTCGCCGATGGCCCTGGCGGAGATGATGGCCTCGATGGCGCCGGCGGCGTTGACCATATGTCCGGTCATTGACTTGGTCGAGCTCACCGGAATGCGATGGGCGCGCCCGCCCAGGCTGCGCTTGATGGCCATGGTTTCGCTGCTGTCGTTCTGCAGGGTGGAGGTGCCGTGGGCGTTGACGTAATCCACCTGCCCGGGCGTGATGCCGGCATCGGCCAGCGCCGCCTGCATGGCCAGCATCGGCCCCTGGCCGTCGGGCGGGGAGTCGGTGATGCGGTAGGCGTTGATCGAGGTGCCGAAGCCGGCCAGCTCGGCGTAGACCCGCGCGCCGCGCTGATGGGCGTGCCAGGCATCTTCCAGGACCAGCATGGCGCCGCCCTCGGCAAGCACGAAGCCGTCGCGTTCGCGGTCGAAGGGACGGGAGGCCTGCTGCGGGTGGTCGTTGTTTTTCGACAGCGCGCCGAGCAGGATGAAGCCGGCCACCATGGTGGGTTCCATCAGGCACTCGGCGCCGCCGGCGAGCATGACATCGGCCGCGCCACTGCGAATCTTGTCCAGCGCCCAGCCCAGCGCCTGGCTGCTGGAGGTGCAGGCGGTGGAGATGGTGCAGATCGGTCCCTGGGCGTGGAACTCGGCCGCCAGGGCATGCGCCAGTCCGTAGGGGGAGTAGCGCAGGTATTCCCACTCGGGGACGGCGGCCAGGATGGCTTTCCGTTTGGCGGGATCAGTGGCGCGCAGCTTGCGCTCGGCCAGCTCGGGGAGCAGGCTGTCGCGCCGCCCCTCGGTGCCGAGGGAAATGCCCAGCCGCCGCGGCGACCACTGCGCCGCGCCCTCGCCGGTGAGGCCGGCGTCCTGCATGGCTTCGCGGGCCGCCACCCACCCGAAGGCGTTTTTGCGGTCGAGCGCGATGGCGACTTCAGGCCGCGCCTTCTGCCGCACCGCGGCGGGAGAAAAATCCTTCACCTCGCCGCCGATGCGGGTCTCGAAGGTGGAAGCGTCAAACAGGGTGAGCGGTCCGATGCCGCAGCGGCCGGCGCGAATGCCCGCCCAGGTGGCCTCGACGCCGTGGCCCAGCGGCGTCACCGCGCCCATGCCGGTAATCACCACCCTGCGATTCGAGGTCATGAGGCTTTGCCTCCCGGCTCACCGATGGTCACACCGGCCAGCAGATTGGCGTTCACCTGTTCCGCCCAGGCGCCGAGGGTGGCGCGCGCCGCCTCGGGGATGACGGAGTTCTGGCCGTTGTCGTAGCCGAGCATGAGTTCCGCCGAAGCCACCGGCTGGCCCTCGACTTTGGCGGTGCAGCGGCAGCGGCCGGCGCCGTCCACCAGGCCCATGAGTTCGGCCCGCAGCTCGAGTTTGTCGCCGGGGCGCACGAAGCGGCGGAAGCGGGCGTTCTGGATGGTGAGCAACACCGGCAGCACGGTGCCGCCGCCCTCGGCGCGCACCGAGTAGGTGATCAGGCGGCCGGCGAGCTGCGCCATGGCCTCGACCATCAGCACGCCCGGCACGACCGGGAAGCCGGGGAAGTGGTCGGCGAAGTAATCCTCGCTGGCGGCCACACACTTCCAGCCGACGGCGTGCGAGCCGGGTTGCAGCTCACTGATTCGATCGAGCAACAGGTAACGCATGGCGATGTCCGCGGCGCGGGCGCCGCAGGGCCGCGGGCGGCTAGCGGCCGGCGGCTTTTTCGGCCTCCAGCTCACCGATGCGCCACGCCACCAGACGGGCGAAGGTCTCGGGAGTAAACAGCGCCGGAATCTCGCGCGCGGTCAAGCCATCGTGCAACTGGGCGGCCGGCACCTCGGGCATCAGCACCCGCAGGCGCTCCAGCGCCGCCAGGGTGAGGACGCCATTCTGCTGAAACTCGGCTTCGGTGAGCGAGCCCTGGGTGGCGCGCTGGATGCCGCCGCGCGGAATTTTGATGCCGAACGTAGTTTCCAGCCGGAAGAGCAGATCCAGAAAGTCCAACGACTCGGCGTTGAGGTCGTTCATCAGGCTGCTGTTGGCCTTGACTTCACTCTCCTCGCGCCCCAGCACCTCGGCCACGGCTTCCCGCACCTTGTTCACGATTTCGTCGTGGCGGGAGGCGAGCACGCGGTCGGCGAGCTCGCGGATCTTCATCACTTCCTGGACATTGGCATTGGCTTCGGGCATGGGTCAGGCTCCTTGGTTGCGCTAGCCGACGCTCAGCAGCGAGAGGCCGCCGTCGGCGATGATGGTTTGTCCGTAGATCCAGTTGGCGGCGTCCGAGCACAGGAAGGCGGCCACCTCGGCCAGATCTTCCGGCTGCCCGATGCGCCCGGCGGGCGACAGATTTTCGCAGGCTTCCTTCATCTGCGGATAGTTGGCGAACAGTTTCAGCGCGTCGGTGTCAATGGGGCCGCCGGAGAGGGTGTTGCAGTTGACGCCGTGCCTGCCCAACTCGACCGCCATGTAGCGGGTGAGCGCTTCGGTGGCCGCCTTGGTCACCCCGATGGAGGCGTAGCCGGGGATGTAGTACTGCGACCCCAGGCTCGACAGGCTGAGAATCTTTCCCCGCCGCCCCTTCATCAGCGGCAGCGCCTTCTGGGCGCTGAGCAGCAGGGCGCTTGTGTTGCCGTTGACGGTATGTTCCCAGCCCTCGATGCGCTGCCGGGTTACCGGGCCGTAGGTGGCCACATCAATGGCGTTGTTGACAAAAATGTCGAGCGCGCCGAAGGCCTCTTTCACAGCGGCGAACAACTGGGCGATACCCTGCGGGCTGACGGCGTCCGCCTTGACCACCACGGCGCGCCGGCCCAGGGCTTCGATCTCGCCCTGGAGCCGCGCCGCGGCATCCTCGCTGGTGACGTAGTTGAGGGCCACATCGGCCCCGCCCTGCGCCAGACGCAGCGCGATGGCGCGGCCGATGCCACGCGCCGCACCGGTCACCAACGCAAACTTGCCCTGGAGTTCCCCTGCCACCCGTTGTCTCCTTGCCCGCCGCCGCGGCTAGGCCCGCACCGGCTGCGCCGCCAGTTTGGGCGCCAAGCGGTGGAAGGCCTGCTGCAACTGCTGGTACTGCTGGCCCAGGTCGTGCTCCGGGCGCCCGTGCACGGTCTGCGGGCTCTTGAAGTAAAAGCCCAGCCACTCGAGCACTCCGCACTCCCCGCCCCGTTGCGCCGCGGCGCTGATCAGCGCCAGGTCCAGCAATAGCGGCGCCGCCAGAATGCTGTCACGGCACAGGAAGTTGATCTTGATCTGCATCGGGTACCCGAGCCACCCGATCACGTCAATGTTATCCCAGCTTTCCTTGTTGTCGCCGCGCGGCGGGTAATAGTTGATCTTCACCTGGTGGCTGACCTTCCCATAGAGATCCGGGTACAGCTCCGGCTGCAGGATGTGGGTCAGCGCCGACAGCTTGGATTCTTCCTTGCTGCGGAAGGCGGCGGGATCGTCGAGCGTCGCCCCGTCGCCATTGCCCAGGCTGTTGGTCGAGAACCAGCCGGCCAGGCCCAACATGCGCTGCTTGATGCCGGGGGCCAGAATGGTCTTGAGCAGCGTCTGTCCCGTTTTGAGATCCTTGCCGCTGACCGGGCAGCCCTTGGCCTTGGCCAGCTCGATCATCACCGGCATGTCCACGGTGAGGGTGGGGGTGGCGTTGACGAAGCTGCAGCCCTCCTGCAGGGAGGCGTAGGCATAGATCATGCTGGGGGCGATGGTGGGCTCGTTCTCCTTCATGGCCGCCTCGAAGATCTTGAGGCTCTGGTGGGCCGGCCCGGCGGGCAGGAAGACCTCGGTCGAGCCGCACCACATCACCACCACCTGCTCGACGTTATTGGCCTTGCGGAAGTTGCGGATGTCGGCACGCAGCGCTTCGGCCTGCTCCCACTTGTTGGTCTGGGGCTTGATGCGCCGGCCCTCGGTGCGGCGCAGATACTGCGGGTCATGAATGCCGGGCATGGGCTCGATCTTCTCCAGCACCGGCTTGACCGCGGCCAACTGCACGGGGTCGAGCACGGCCGCTGCCACCGCCATGTCATAGGCGTTGCCGGGGTTGATGTCCCAGCCGCCGAAGGCCAGGTCATCGAGGGAGGTGAGGTTCAAGTACTCGGCCAGCGGCACCCGCTGCTGCGTGCCCGGCGGCGTCATCACGGCCAACTGGGTCAGTGATCCAAACGGCCGGCCCTGCCCCTGACGGATGGCTTCCACGCCGGCGACCAACGTGGTTGAGATGGCGCCCATGCCCACCAGCAAAATACCCAGCCGGGGGGCGGACGTAGCGGAAGGCTGCTTACCTGATGCCATTAAAGACTCCTCCGTTTGGAATTGTCCTGAACCGGCGATTAACCGGGGGTTAAAAAACGATTAAAAGGATTTAACGGTTGCGCTCGCGTACCACTTGTGCCTCAGATTTTGTCGTGGCACGGCCACCTCTACCGTGCCAGGACGGGCGAGCGGTCGTCCACCACGCGGCGGAGTTTGGCGCGGGCGCCGGTGCCCAGGCGCTGGCGGAGGGTGCCGCGCGGCAGGATCTGTACCTGCAGGTCAAACAGTCCCATGGCGCGGTTCTTTTCGTAATAGGGGAA
>Ga0134125_10009719_pt1 | contig 10813 bp, 8 predicted proteins | sample KB31751_FD_96464 | JGI IMG/M metagenome (GOLD analysis project Ga0134125, IMG submission 96464) | Terrestrial soil microbial communities with excess Nitrogen fertilizer from Kellogg Biological Station, Michigan, USA - KB3-175-1 | ecosystem: Environmental > Terrestrial > Soil > Unclassified ...
CCGAACTGCATGCGGTGCGCATCCATCACGACGCGGAGGCCGCCACCGCGGCGCGGGCGGAACACGCCCATGCCTTCACCGCCGGGCGCGATATCTATTTCGGCGAGGGCCGGTTCAATCCGCATGCGCATGAGGGGCGCCATCTGCTCGCGCATGAGGTCGCGCATGTGCTGCAGCAAACCGGCACGACCGACTCCGCCCGGCGGATGCGGGCGACCGAGGCAAGCGGATCGGGGGAGGTGCAGCGCGCCGGGATGTCCCGCCGTCCGGACCAGCAGCACACCGCGGCGCATCCGATGCCGGATGCCGTGCACCAGGCGACCGCGCGGGTGCCCCGTCCGGTAATGCCGGACAGGGATTGGCGTCCGGTGATGCCGGACAGGGAGATGCCGAAAGAAGCCAAGCGCGGGAAAAAGCCATGACCAGCAGCGGATTTCCTGGCAGCCCCAAACTGCTGCAGGGCGCGCTGGTTCAGTTCAGCGCGCCGATGATCATCCCGATTCCGAATATCATCATTTTCCAGTACAATCCCGAATCGCTTTCCCGCACGCTGGAGCCATATCAACTGCCGGACAGCAAGGCCGCGGGGCCCGACAAGGCGGTCACCGACGCACCGAGCACCACGCAGCCGAAGCCGCCGGTCGAGAAGTTCACTTTGGCGCTGCAACTGGATGCCAGCGACGCGCTGGAGGTGCCCGAGCTGCACCCCGTCGCCGTCATCAGCGGCGTGGCCGATCGGCTTGCGGCGTTGGAAATGCTGCTTTACGCGGCGGATTCGAAGGGGCTTGGTTTCTCGCTCTCCATTTCCATCGGTGCCAGCCTGGGCGGCGGCGCCGGTGCGCAGGTCGGCGGTTCGGTCGCGGGGCAGGCCGAGCCGGTGCCCAAGGGCAAGGCGCCGACAATCCTGTTCGTGTGGGGACCCGGGCGCATCGTTCCGGTACGCATCAACAGCTTCAGTGTGGATGAGCAGTTGAACAATCCGATGCTGTATCCGTTGCGCGCGAAAGTGTCGCTCGGGATGCAGGTGCTCACCGACGCGGATTTCGGCGACTCGCCCGATACGATCGAGAAGCTGGCGATTGCCTGCTACAAGTTCACGATGACGCAGAAGCGCGTTCTGGCGCTGGCGAATGTCGCGAACAGCGTTGAGTCCATCCTTGGCTTGTTACCTTTCTAGGCCGCCGCGATGTTTGATCCCCTGAGCCGGTATTACTCCGTCGCCCCCTATGCCGTGACCGACCGTCGTGGCCGTACGGTGGTTGCCGTTCCGGCGCCGGACAAGCCGGCGCAGGTGCTGCTGGGTTTGCACCGACGGGTGCAGGGACAGCGGCTCGATCATCTGGCGTTTCATTATTTGGACGATCCGGCCGGCTATTGGCGCATCTGCGAACTGGCCGATGTGATGCTGCCGGATGAACTGGCCGAGGCGCGCGACATCTCCATTCCCGCAAAGGCGCGCTGAATGGACATCTCGCTCGCCATCAAGGTTGGTGATGCGGCTGACGCGCAGCTGGCGCAGGCTTCGGTCGTGGAAGTGCTGGAACGGATGGGCGAGCCGACGACGTTCCGCATGAGGTATGAGGTGGATATCGTGTCAGGTGACCTGCCGCTGCTGAAGGACAGCCGGCTTGATCCGGGTTCCATGATTCAGGTGCTGACGGTAAAGGACGGCAATGCCGAGTGCCTGGTGAAGGGGCCTGTGCATGGCCAGCAGATCCGGTTGCTGCATGGCGGAACGGGATCCTATGTTGACGTCATGGGCACCGATACATCGGTCACGATGGACCGGGAGGTGAAGGCGAAAGTCTGGGACGCGGTGCGCGACAGCGAAGTGTTCAGCCAGATTGTCGCACCGTACGGGCTGACGCCGGACGCGCAGGATACGCCGGCCATGCATGCCGAGGCGAAGCACACGCTGGTGCAGCACGATAGCGACCTTCGTTTCGTACGCCGTCTTGCACGGCGCAACGGTTGCCTGTTCTGGCTGAGCGCCGATCCGCTCGGCGTGCAGACCGCGCATTTCAAGCGGCCGCCGTTGGATGGGGAGGCCGCGGCGAAGCTGGTGATCAATCTGGACCAGCCGAACCTGAATGCGCTCGAAATATCCTGGGATGTCGAGCGGCCGACAAGTTCCGTTGGTTGGGACATCGATCTTGCCGACAAGAGCCAGATCGACGGCGGCGTGGCCCACTCACCGCAGAAGCTGCTGGGCGACAAGGGACTGGCCGACATCACGGGGGATACGCGCAGCACGTTGGTAACGGCGCCGGTGGATGATGCGGGCGACCTCAAGAGCCGCGGCGAGGCGGCACTGATCGAGTCGGATTTCTTCGTGACGGTGACGGGGGAAACCACGGTTCACGCACTGGGAGCGGTGCTGCGGGCGCATACCGTCGTTCAGTTGCAAGGTACCGGCACGCGGCATAGCGGCCCATATTTCGTATCAAGCGTGCGCCACCTGATCGACGCGACCACGCATCGCATGGAATTCGAACTCGTGCGCAACGGATGGGGAGCATGATGGAGCGGGATGTCATCCGTCTGTTGCTGGAGCATGTGCGCAGCCGGTTTTTCGGCAAGTATCGCGGCACGGTGATTGATAATGCCGATCCGGGGAAGAAAGGAAGGGTGAAGGTCAGCGTGCCGGCGGTGATGCCGCCGGGCATGAGCGTGTGGGCGATGCCCTGCGTGCCTTATGCGGGCAACCAGGTCGGCTTGTTCGGCATACCCGCCGCCGGTGCCGGCGTCTGGGTCGAGTTCGAGGGGGGTGACCTTTCCTATCCGATCTGGGTTGGCTGCTTCTGGGCAGACGGGGAGGCTCCGGAAGGCGCCAATCCCGACGTGAAGTTCTTCAAGACCGAAAAACTCGGGCTGCGGCTTGATGATTCGGCGCAGCAGGCCAGCCTGGGGCCGGATTCCGGGGCGACCGTTACACTGACAACGAATGCGGTGACGGCCGCCGGCCAGAGCAAGCAGACCGTGAGCCCAAGCGGGGTTTCCGCCGAGATCACGCCGAACAAGACCGAACTGACCTCGGCCTCGTTCAGCGTGAACGGCGGCGCGTTGGAGGTTGTGTGATGGCGGGACCAAGCCTGACGGCCGGCTCCACACTGCTGTGTCCGCATGGCGGGACGGTGGCGATCGTGCGCGCGAGCCCGCGCGCCATGGCGGGCGGAGCGCCGATCGTGACGTCATCCGACATGTTCACTGTCGCGGGATGCGTCTTTACATTGCCCGGACCGGTGCCCAGTCCGTGCGTGCGGGTGCAGTGGATCGTGCCGGCCCTGCGGGTCAAGGCGGGCGGCGCGCAGGCGCTGGATGCCGGCAGCGTCGGGATGTGCCTTGCCGCGACGGGAGCGCCGCAAGGGCCGGTTTCCGTGGTGGCGACACAGCCTCGTGTAAAGGGAATGTAGCGCCATGCCAGCGCCCTTTTCTTCGATTCACTATCCAATCGGGATTGACGCGGGTCTGGGGCGGCTGGCGACCGAGCGCAGCTATGACCGGCATGTCGAGCAGATGATGCTTCAGGTGCTGCTGACGGCGCCAGGTGAACGGATCAACCGGCCGGAGTTCGGCTGTGGCGTGCGACGGATGCTGTTCGCGCCGAACAGCGACGTGAGCGCATCGCTCGCGCAGGTCTCGGTGCACCAGTCGCTGGACCGGTGGCTGGGCAGTGTCATCAAGGTGGACAACGTAACGGTGGCGGCGGTGGATTCGACGCTCGCGATCAGCATCAGCTACGTGCTGCTGGCTCGCCAGCAGCGGCGTTACCTCAACCTTGAGGTCGCGCCCTGATGGCCGGGCCCGATCGTCTTGAAGCGCTGCTGGGTCAGAATGTCCTGACCGGCATCGACTTTGTCTTCGTGCATGAAGACCAGGTGACGCTGGATGTCTATTTCCTCAAGCAGCCCAGTACACTGGCGCCCCCGATCGTCACGCCGCAACTGCTGAACAGTGTGCGCGTTCATTCCGAAGGGCTGCCGGACGTTCCGGTGACGGCGACGTGGCAGGTTGCACCGGATGGGCGCGATGTTCTGCGGCTGGTTGCCGCCGAACCTGGTGGATTTGCGCCCTATACCTTGAGTATTGACGATCCTCGCATCGATCCGTTCTTCGACGACATCACGTTTAGCTTCAAGGCGGCTTGTCCGCGGGACGTGGACTGCGCCCCGCCGCCGCATCTGTGCCCGCCCGAAACGCCGGTGGATTTCCCGGTTGACTATACCGCCCGGGATTTCTGGAGCCTGCGGGCGGCGCTGCTGGAATTTGCCGGCCGGCGCTATCCGAACTGGCAGGACCGCCTGGAAGCCGATGCAGGCGTGATGCTGGCGGAGACCATGAGTGCGCTGGGCGACGAATTCGCCTATACGCAGGATCGCATCGCTCGCGAGACGAAGCTGGAAACCGCGACCCAGCGCCGCTCGGTCCGGCGGATGGCCCGGTTGGTGGATTATACTGTCCATGACGGTCTTGGCGCGACCGGGTGGCTCGATTTCACCGCGGTCGCGAACGGTGTGCTGGTGGCCGGGACGCCGGTGCAGGCATTGAGCGACGGACTGCCTCGTTCGGCAGGCAGTCTTGTGGTTCCGTTGCCCGATGGGCAGCCATTGCCGGACGGCGCCTTGCAGCCCGTGACATTCGAGGTGGGCCACGGTTTCGCGGAGCGCGATCTGCCTGGCGGGCCACGCGGCTACGCAATCTCGCCCGCCCGTAACGCCTTGTCACCCTATCTTTGGGACGCATCGCAGGCCTGCCTGCCGGTGGGTGTCACCGAAATGTTCCTGGCCGGTCACCATGCAGCGGACCTGCCGCTGGACGATGTGCCGGCAGGTGTGCCGCCGGGCAGATGGGTTATCCTGCGTACCGATCCGCTCGACCGGTCCCGCGCGGCGCGGCGTTGGCTCGTGCGCCTGGTGACGGTCGCCGACACGCATGACGCATTGCTTGGCGTGGACGTGACGCATATCGCGTGGGAGGCCGCGCAGGCGTTGCCGTTCGAGATGGACCAGACCGTGCTGACGTTGCGTGGCAACATTGTACCGGCGACGGCCGGACGCACCGTCGTGCGGCGGTTCAGTATTGGTCCGAGCGTCTATGCAGCGTTGGAACCACCGGTGGGTGGTGATCCTGCGACCTACGCGCCGGTGCCGCGCGCGGTGGAGCGCACTGGTCCGGATGCCAGCATTGCCTACCTGTTCAGCCTGCCCGATTCAGAGTTTGAGGGATTGGTATGGTTTGGTGACGATCCGGCTACCGCGGCACCGGAACTGCGTCTGTACGAAGCCACACTGGCCAGTCCGCCGTCTTCCGCCAAATGGAATGGCTCACGGTGGGATCAGCATCAGAATTGGGAGTGGCGCCGCGCGCTGCTGGGCGTTTCCAGTTCGCAGCCGGATGACCGGCACTTCACACTCGACGACGGCCTGTGGCGGCGTATCGTCGCCTACCGCCGTCCCACCGGCGAACTCATTCATCAGGATTATACCCAAGCCGATCGGCTTGACGGAGATGGGGTGACGGTGCGTTTTGGTGATGGTGCGTTCGGTGCTGTTCCCTCCCCGAGTGCGTCACCCGGAACCGTATTCGAAGTAACATACCGCATAGGCAACGGCGCGGGCACCAACCTTTCGCCCGATACACTGGTTGTCTTCGATGCCGCGGCGCTGGGCGCTCTCGTTTCGGACGTGACGAACCCGCTGCCAACCGGCGGCGGCATCGATCCGGAGCCGTTGGACGACGTGCGCCGCAATGCACCGGATGCGTTCCGCGCCGTCACCTATCGCGCGGTTCGGCCGGAGGACTATGCGGAGGCTGCCGAACGGCTGAACTGGGTACAGCGCGCGGGCGCTGACTTCCGCTGGACCGGCAGCTGGCTCACCGCCATGGTCACGCCCGATCCGCGCGGCACCGACATACTGGCGGCGGACAGACGCGGCACCCTGGAAGCGCAGCTTGACCGGTTCCGCCAGGCCGGGCGTGAAACGGTTGTGCGTGATCCGGTCTACGCCGACATCGACCTGCAGATCGACATCTGCGTCGAACCCTCGCGCTATGCGGCCGACGTCGCCCAGGATGTACAGGCGGCGTTGCTTGGCAACACCGGCCCGACGGGGCGGCGTGGCTTCTTCGATCCCGACAATTTCACCTTCGGCGTGCCGCTCCGCCGAAGCCGGCTGGAAGCCGCTATCATGGCGGTGCCAGGAGTACGGGCGGTCGAGGAAATTCGCGTCCGGCGCCGCGGCTGGTTCGACTGGCGCCAATTCGATGAATACACCCTCATGGTTGGATCGAACGAAGTGCTACGCCTGGACAACGATCCGCAGCATCCGGATCGGGGAACGTTGCGTATATTTACGGATGGTGGCGCATGAGCGATCCTGTCTGCCCCTGCGACATTCGGCTCTTCCCGCCGAAGCTGGACATTCCGGCCGGGCTGTCCAGCCTGCCGCGCCAGCTCGGCGGCTTCCCCGAGTTTCGCGCCGCGTTGCTGGCGGGTCTGACCGAAGCGGCGCAGGTGCATCCCTCGCTGGCCGGCTGGCGTGCGCGTGACACCGATGATTTCGGGCTGCTGCTGCTGGAGATGTGGGCGTATGTCTGTGATGTCGTTGCGTTCTACGATCAGCTTCATGCCAACGAAGCCTATTTGCGCACGGCCGTCCTTCCCGCTTCGCTGCGCCGTCTTGTCGGACTGATCGGCTATCTGCCCCGGCCGGAACTGGCATCGTCGGCGTCGGTGGGTGTGCTGGTCGATGGAAGGGTCCCGGTGCTGCTGCCGTCGCGGACCGAATTCCGTTCCACGGCGTTCGGTACCGAACCACCACAGGTCTTCGAAACCTCGGCCGACACCACGGTCAATCCTGATGCGAACCAGTGGAACGTCATTCCGCCACGCGCCACCACGCTGCGCGGAACTGTGGATTTCCTGCTGCTCGATCCGGCGACGGCGCGGGTGCAGCGCGACAACCTGCTGTGGCTTGAACTCGGCGGCCGATCCTACACCGCGACATGGATCGGCCGGGCGTCCCAGGTGAGCACGGTTACCTTGGCGGATGGCGGCCGATACACGCGCGTGGACCTGGTGTCGCCACTGGTGCTCGATCAGACCCGGGCCATCGCGCAAATGCGTCTCCTGACCCCGACACAGCGGACAGGGTTATGGACGCCGCGCGACGAAACCCGTCTTGTTCCCATCAACATTACCAAGTCAGCCCGAATACTTTCATCGTCAACGATCGGCATTGGTCCAATCGTGTTCGGCTCGGATGATCCGCCGCTGGAAGATGATTGGGGAAATGCGTCCGGCCCGCATGGGACCAGGCTTCTGCTCAACAGCCTCAATCGGAGCATTGCTATCGGTGACAGGCTGCTGCTGGAAGTACCAGGGGACACCCAGGGCGTCCGGGGCGCGAAGTTAAATAAACCCCTGGTCACCGTGGTGCCGTCGCAGACAATCAAGGTGGGCACGACTTCAGTCACAACACCAGCAACGCGCGTACCCACCACGCGGCTTTATGCGGACGCGTGGATACCGGATCCCGATGACACGGCCGCAGTCGGCAATTCCGACTGGAGCGATCCCGGCAAGCTGGTAATTCATTACGGCCTTGTCGACGCAGGCACAGTAATGGCATCGGCCGCGACGGTGCTGGCACCAGGCGATCCGATTGGCTTGTCAGGGCTGCACGTTCCGCCATTCGGACCACCGCTGGTCAAGGAGGTGCTGCTTTCGAGTGCCGATCAGCGGGGGGTGGAAAGCGCGGCGGGCGTGGATTTCACGGCGGGCAAGCTGACACTCGACTCCACCACCACCTGGCAGCCACCGCTGGAACTCCCGGTTCAGGTCTACGGCAACGTCCTTCATGTCACACGCGGGGAAACGGTGGCCGCGGAAGTGCTTGGCAGCGGCGACGCGACGCAACGGTATCAGTCGTTTGTTCTACAGAAGAAACCGCTGACCTACGTGCCATCGTCATCGACGCAAAGCGACTGGGCTGCCGTCAGCACGCTGCACATCCTGGTGGATGGACTTGAATGGACCGAGGTGCCTACGCTGTATGGTATTAACTCTTCTGACCAGGTCTACATCGTGCGACGGCGAGACGACGGCAGTTCGGTCGTCACGTTCGGATCGCCGTTGCCCACCGGCGCGGGAAATGTCATTGCGTCGTATCGGTTCGGGGGCGGCGCCGCCGCCCCGCCGGCATTCGCCATCAAGCAGATCGCGCGGCCGGTCGCCGGTCTGAAATCGGTCGTCAATCCGGTTGCGGCCGCGGGTGGCGCCGATGCGGAGGGGCCGGAGACGGTACGTTCGGCCGCACCGAAATCCGCGCTGCTGCTCGGCCGCGCCGTCTCCATCGACGATTTCGCCGCCGCCGCGGCGGCTGTGGGTAGCGTCCGGTTCGCCAGCGCCGAATGGCGGTGGTCGAAGCTGCGTCATCGTCCTGTCGTACAGGTCTGGTACGTGGGTGCGACCGAATTGAAACGACTGATATCGCAACGGCTTCGCGGCATGGCCGATCCCTCAACGCCGATTGATGTGACGGAGGCAGAGGGTTTGCCGGCAGTCTTGACGGTCGATGTGCAGACCGATCCCAGGCGCGACACGCCGACCGTTCTAGGTGCGGTGCGGGACGCGCTGCTGGCGCCGGGGAAAGGGCTGCTTGAGCCGGAAAGGCAAGGCATCGGAACAACCCTGTTCCGTAGCACGATCATGCAGACCGTACTGACGGTGCCCGGAGCGGTCGCGGTTCGCGCCCTGACGTTGAACGGGGTGTCGTTCAGCCCCTATGGCCGGAACCCCGGGCCGGGCAAATTTTTCGACTTCGAGGCGGCGCTGAGCGTGACCGGGAGTGCATCGAATGTCTGACACCGCGCGCGCGCAGGACGGGTTCGAAGCCTACTACACCGAGAAGCTTTGGGCGCTGATCCCGGCCGTGTACCGCAACGAGGACGGCCTTGGCGAACGGCCGGGTACCTTGCGCGGCATCGTGGAACTCATTGCTGCGCAGGCCGCGATATTGCGGCGCGATCAGGATCGGCTGTGGGACGACAGCTTCATCGATCTGTGCGACGAATGGGCCGTTCCCTATATCGGCGATCTGGTTGGAACGCGGATGATTTCCGCACTCGACAAGCGTGGCCGCCGCATCGATGTGGCCAAGACGATCTACTACCGCCGCCGCAAGGGCACGCCCCGCGTGCTGGAGGAGTTGATCAACGACATCACCTCCTGGGACGGCACGGTGGTAGAAGGATTCCGGCGTCTCGCGCGGACGCATCATGGCCTGGATCCGGCTGCCAGGGTGTTGACAGGTCGTTTCTCCGGCACACCTCGCGGTGGCCTCGCGGATCTACGGAGACCGTTTGCATCAACGCTGACCGACGGCCCGTTCGACGAGTATGCGCATACAGCCGATGTGCGGCGACAGCATGGCCGCGACGGTCTGGCGAACATTCCCAAGCTGTTGTTCTATCTGTTCCGCTTGCGTGCGCTGACCGTCTCGGGTGGCACTCCGTTCTCGCGTGCCACGGCTGGAACCTTCCTGTTCGATCCGTCCGGGCGCGACATCAAGCTGTTCGCGCCCCGGCGTATCGTTCCGGATTGGGATGCGTGGCGGTTTCCGCTGCCATGGGAACTGCCGGCACCGATTCCGTGCCGACTGCTTGGGGATGCCGAATACGTCGTATCGCAGGCATTGATTTTGGCGTTGGGGCCGGTGCTGATTGCAGCCGGACAGCCTGCCGCCGCGGCGGACGAATTGGTCAGGTTGCGCGATCTGCGCTTCATGTCGGAGGCGGCGCTGCGTATGCGCATCGCCACCTTGCCATCGCAGGCGTCTTTACTGATGCCACCGGTGTACCGCGCCATCCTCGACGGCGCACTTGTTGCCGATTGTGGCAAATCCGCGCTGCTACCCGCCGCGGTCGAGGTGGACATCGCCGGTGTCCCGGTGCCGATCGCCATGACCGTCGCGGGCAACCTTGGCAACTGGACCGCAAATCCCGCCGGCAAGGAACTGGTCATTGACCCGGAGCGAGGACGTTTCAAGCTGCTGCCCGGTGCGCCCGCCAGGTCCGTATCGGTTTCATATCATTACGGAATATCGGGGCCGATCGGCGCTGGCCCGGATGATCGCCGTTCTACCCTGGTTGACATAACGACACTGCCCGCGTTTGTCCGACGTAATGGCGGTGGTGCCATCGCGCCGGCAGACCTGCCACCGGATGGTGGATTGTCGCTGGACGACAGCGCCACTTACGGACCGATGGCATCGGTCGCTGACGTACACAATCTGGTTGTGCAGGCCGACAATCTGCGGCGGCCGTATGTGCGCCTCGCGGCGCCATGGGTGCTGACGGCCGCGGCGGGCACCAACCGCACACTCGTTCTGGACGGCTTATGGTTTGGCGGCAGTGCGGGCACAACGATCGAATTGGCCGGCACCTGGGCCAAGGTAATATTGCGCCGCTTGACGCTGGATCCCGGTGGCACGGATGCCGACGACAACCCGATCGCCGCGGTGCCGCTCGTGGTAAGCGGCAATATCCAGAGTCTTGTCGTGCAGGGCTGCATTCTTGGCCCTGTCGGCACATCAGGCGCAGGTGTGATCGATTCGTTGTCGGTATCGGACAGCATTGTTCATTCCAGCGCGAGTCAACCGGCGATCGCGTTGACGCCGGGGCGGGTGACCCTGCAGCGCGTTACCGTGCTGGGCGATCTGGCGCTGGAGCGGCTTTATGCCACCGAAACGCTGGTGCTTGGCAAAGTGGTGGTCGCCGACACGCAATGGGGTTGCTTCCGCTTCAGCGCCGC
>Ga0134125_10009722_pt1 | contig 10813 bp, 7 predicted proteins | sample KB31751_FD_96464 | JGI IMG/M metagenome (GOLD analysis project Ga0134125, IMG submission 96464) | Terrestrial soil microbial communities with excess Nitrogen fertilizer from Kellogg Biological Station, Michigan, USA - KB3-175-1 | ecosystem: Environmental > Terrestrial > Soil > Unclassified ...
GAAAAACATGGCATATAAAATAATCATTTGTGGCAAAGGGCTTCCGGAAGAATTGAATGAATTGAGAAATTATGTCGGCCAAAACATTATTTACGCCGGCTTTGTGCCTGATATTTCTGTTTATTTTAAAGGCGTTGATGTATTTATAAATCCGGTAAATGATGGCGGAGGAATTAAAACAAAATTGGTGGAAGCATTAGGATATAATCTGAATGCGGTATCCACTTTTAACGGTTCTACCGGTGTTAATGAAAACATTTGCAATGGCAAATTATTTTTGTGTGAAAATGAGCATTGGCAGTCGTTTGCTGACAAAATGGAAGTGGCAACGAAAACAAGCGAATCCATTCCTGCACTTTTTTTCGAACATTTTTATTGGGAAAATATTGCAGCAAAAGCCGCCGCTATTATCTCCGGATTAAAATAGAAACACGCAGTATTTGTGCTTTTACTGGTTTTTATTTTTAACCAGTTTTTACTCCATCATTTGTTCGAGATGCGCTAGTCTTCCGTCTTTGGTCATTCCTTCTATTACCACGCGGAAAGCATCGGTTATATCGTTATTAAAAAATTTCAATGTTACTTTATTTTGTCCCGGAACAGTGATTACTGAAGGATTCCAATAAAGTGTTGTGCGCAAATCTTTCCTGTCATCAGCAGGATTGGAGGTTTCATAATCAGGCGAATAAAATTGCCGGATGGCTGTATATCCGCTTACCGTGTTATTGGACAAACCTTTGCCTGGCTCTTGTTTTTGATCGCCGCCTTTTCTCGTATATATGGCAATGGCGCCGCCACTTCCACCACCGATACCACCCATGAATGGAGGACGGAAAACCTTGATATAAGCGACATCAGAAACCGGAATTGATGAAACCATATCGGGCGTTGTTGACATTTCATCTACATAAACCTGGGGCGTACCACCGCGCCATGAGAGTGTAGGCGGGTTGCTGGTCGTATTGATTTGCAATCCCGCAACTTTTCCTTGCTAATATTGAAAAATGTCCATTGACGAAGCGGCAAAAGGATCATTTACCAGATCAAATTCATTGGCGTCTCCTCCTGAAAACATGCCCGAAGTATATTTTTTATCCATTTCGTCCAGTGTGCTTTTGGGGCGCGCCTTGATGTTAACTGTTGCCAAAACTTTTCCTTTTAAAAATTTCAGCTCCCGCTCCAGGGCGTCGCTCAATTGAAGATGATAATGATTGCCCGTTGTGTCGGCAAGATGATTATAATTATATCCGGTTGCTTTAGTATTATTTGAAAAAGGCGGCAGCCGGTTTTGCATAAATTGTACGCTTACGTCTTTTAGTTTTCCAACCTGGAAGTAAACCCGGGCAGTATCGAAAATGATTACGTCCTGGTCATCGAAACTACCGTCTGGTTGAACCGGAGCGGTAAATATTTGCATAGGGGCCTTTTTTTGATTTACCATCAGCACAATAGCTCCTGCCGAGCGCAATTGTGTCGGTGTAGCGCCCAAAACCTTTCCCGACAAAGAAAGGTAAGCTGTATCTCTTTTGTAATTAATAACCGGAAAACGTCCACTCGCAACTCGTTCCCAATCAAACCTGCGCCATCCGTGAGTCAGCATTACAAGGTCCAGCTGCTGCATGATAGAATCACTGTTGTTTAAGAAATAATGAGCCGGATCATTTATTTTTCCCTTTAATTCGCCGGTTAATAAAAGATGAGAAATAATATTATCACTTGTATCGTGGTCAATCGCTGCGTCGGTTACAGATACAGAAAGATTGGCCGAAAGGCTATCCGGAACCGTTATCTCAATTTCATTTCGTGCCCTTTTATTCAGTCCCCAATGTTTCACGGTCATCTGAGGTTCAAATTGAAATTCTTCATTGTTGACGTAGGTAATCCGTTCGGCAAGCGGGTTCCATTGATTGTCTAAAACAGTAATCGTGAGAATGCCGCTTGGCAATGATTCTGTTGGAATGATTCCTTCTGTTACGCCATCTTTCAGGTCCTTGGTAATATTAAAAACGGGTTGCTGATACATGGTGCCGATAATATGCACCGAATTTATTGAAGAAATTGATGCAGGTGCAGCACTCACTAAGAAAGTTCTTCGTGTTCCTGAAACTGTTATCTGCAAGGAAACGCCGGAGCTTTTTATTGCCGGTAATTGACTCACATGATTCACTCCTTTTTCATCCTGCCATGAAGCAGAAAAGGTTTCTCCGCTTTCAGGCCGGATAAAAAAATATCCCATGCCATCGTGAATGATTTTAAGATGATCAACAACAACGCCTTTACTGTTTTTTACATCGCCTTTTATTTTTACAGGCGATCCATATTGATCATTTGCTTTGAATGCAATTTTATTGGTTACCCCCGCGATCGCATCTCCGCCCTCAGGAAAAAAAGTTAATTCAGGTGTGATCGTGCTTTTAGATTTTGAAGAATTATTTGCAGTGGAAAGAACTCTTAAATCCTTATTGTATAAAAAAGCAGTATCAAAATTCAGCATCCATTTGGTGTATGCTTTTACGTGAATGTATTGTCCGTTATAGTTTTCAGGAATATTAAATTGGCCAAAAGATGTGCCATCCTGGATCGGTCCAACTGTATGTAAAAGTAAATTTCCTTTATCGTCGGTCCAGTCTATATAAATCGTTTTGCTTGAATCTGCCGGATAAATTGCCTGCATTAAATAGGCTTTGAACCAGATAGTATCGGCAGCGGCATAAGTAGATTTATCATAATGCAGATATATTCTTTCCGGTGCATAATTGTTTGCAAGTATTTCCAGATTTTTTTCGATATTTTGCGCATTCACAAATAACATGGAAAAGGAAAAAACAAAAACAGAGATCAGTTGTTTCATCTTAGAAAACATTTTATCATAAAAATAAAGTCGTGTAAATTAATCCAAGAATAGATTTGCACCAAAGGTGAATATAGTTTTAACAATAGCAAATAAGCAATTGCGTTTATCTGAAAAAAGAATTTTTAAATCCTATAATTTTGCAACAAAAAAAATCTATGGCTTTTACAAAAGTTACTGAGCAATCTTCCAAATATCGCCACCTTGAAAAAATGTCCGTTGGAGAAATTATTAAAAATATCAATAAAGAAGATTTTCTAGTATCAGCAGCCGTACAAAAAGCATTACCGCAGATAGAAAGTTTGATAAAAGCCGTTTCTGAAAAAATGACTGAGGGGGGAAGATTATTTTACATTGGCGCCGGGACTAGTGGACGTTTGGGAATACTCGATGCGAGTGAGTGTGTTCCTACTTATGGCGTTCCAAAAGGATTGGTAATCGGTATTATTGCCGGTGGTAAAAAAGCCATTGTTGATCCGGTGGAAAATGCAGAAGATGATACAAGCCAGGGATGGAAAGATTTACAATTTCATAAGATAACTGCCGCAGACGTAGTGATCGGCATTGCCTCCAGTGGTACCACCCCTTATGTGATCGGCGCACTAAAAAAATGCAAAGAACATCATATTACAACCGGAAGCATTGCCTGTAATCCTGAATCTCCCATTAGCCAGGTTGCTGATTATCCGGTAGAAGTAATTGTAGGACCTGAATTTATAACAGGAAGTACACGAATGAAAAGCGGAACTGCACAGAAGATGGTTTTAAATATGATCTCCACAACTGCTATGATACAAATGGGCAGGGTCGAAGATAACAAGATGGTAAATATGAAACTCACCAACCAAAAGATCGTAAAAAGAGGAACACGGATGCTGATGGAAAAAACCGGAATAAAAGATGAAGCTGCGGCCGAAGCTTTGTTATTAAAATATAATGGCGTAAAAAAAGCAATGGAGCATTTTAAATAAAATGCTCCATTGCCCGGCGCTAGTTCTGAAAAATGAAATCCTTTTTATTTGTTCGTTGGCTGTAAAAGATTGTTGACAAACAATCAAAACATTCCCTGTACTTATTACAAGTTCTTATTCAGAAAAATTCTGAATAAAATAATCTTACTTCTTTCCAGTAAACACATCCGCCTTAGAAACCACTTTTACCTTATCGCCGTCTTTTAAAGTTTTAGAAACCACGTCATACGGCCCTGTAACCACTTCATCGCCTTCTTTCAGACCATCAGTTATTTCTATATAATTAATATCCTGGATGTCTGTTTTTACTTTTTGCTTTTTTACTTTTCCATCCGGTTGTACCACAAAAACTACAATATCCAATCCGTTATCACCTGAGTTGTTAACGAAATCTGTTTGACTGCCTGCGCTACCGCTCATTTTATTTCGAGTCGAATCATTTTTTTCCCGGGTTGTTACCGCGTTGATTGGAATGGATAATACATTGGTGTGTGTCTTTGTTTGTATGTCGGCGCTGGCGCTCATCCCCGGCCTGAAAGGAAATCTCTTTTTGTGCGTTGTATCTATCAGGTCTTTGTATGAATCAGGATTCAGACGGATGAATACTTTATAATTCGTAACGTCCGTGCTGGTATTTGTTAAATCACTTGCTGTGGCCGCGCCGTTATTGCTACTGGCGATTTGCGTTACAACTCCTGTGAATTTTCTGTCATTATAAGCATCAACCTCAATAGTTGCGCTATCTCCGAGACGAACTTTCGGTACATCATTTTCTCCTACATCTACCCGCACTTCTATTTTACCCATGTCTGCAATACGCATCATTTCTGTACCGGCCATCATCGAACTGCCCACGACTCTTTCACCTTTTTTTACACTTAATAGAGAAACAATTCCATCCATTGGCGAACGCAAAGTAGCGAGGCTGATATCTTTATCGGCTTTCTGTAAGGCCGCCTGTGCGCTTTGTACAGATGCCTGACTTCCTTTTACTCCCGCTTTTGCTGCATTCAGATTTGCCAGCGCCGTTTTATAAGCTGCATCAGCTGTATTAAATTCATTCCTTGAAATTACTTTTTCATCATACAATTGCTTCTGCATATCGTATGTTTTTTTTGCCTGATCCAACTGTGCTTCCAGCGCACCAAGCGAAGCCTGCGCGTCAGCCATTTGCGCCTGCTGCTGATTTACGATTGCCGCGGCCTGGTCTCTTTGTGTGAGATAAATATCGCCATAAATTTTTGCAAGTACCTGCCCTTTCTTTACGCTGTCGCCCTCGGCTACGTCGAGTTCTACAATTTCACCGGATATGTCAGGGCTTAATTTTACTTCCACTTCAGGATATATTTTGCCACTGGCATTCACTGTTTCTACAATCGTTCTGCGCGCTACTTTTTCTGCCGTAACTTTTACTCCTTCATCTTTTCCGATAACACCGGTTTTCTTTAAGATAATAAGGAGTACAATCAAAATCACTAAACTAATTATTATCCATTTGAGCGTTTTATTCATATTTTGCTGTTTCGTATTTTTTAAAATAATCTTTAAAATTTCAACCCTGTTCCTTTATAATATTCCAATACTTTCATTTTGAATACATAATCAAATTGGTTTAATGCATACTGAAGTTTGGCAGTAAATAAATTATTCTGATTGGTAACCAGTTCAAGAGTTCCGATCATTCCAATTGTATATCTTTTTAAGGTGTAATCATAAGTTTTCTGTGCTGCCTGCACAGCTTTTTCGGACGACGTCAGTTTTTGTAAAGCAACAAATGCAGCGTTATAGGCCTGGTAGATATTTTGCTTTAGTGTTTTGTTATCCAGGTCTTGCTGGTACTCGAGGTTTTTAATATTGATCTGCGTTCTTTTATAATTTCCTTTTGCCTGCCAGCCATTAAAAATAGGAACAGAAATACTCAAGCCAATCGATTGTCCAAAGTTATTATTGAATTGAGTTCCAAAAGGATCTGAGGTGATATATCCACTTCGCACGCCATTTTTATATACTGGTTTCTGCACATCTACGACATTACCTGAATTATCGGTGATAACCAATCCGCTTGGCGCATATCCTGTAAAAACCTGTGTAAATTGCGGAGTACGAAAATATCCATAACTGGAACCAAGCGAACCAAAAGCAGAGATGCTGGGATAAAGCATTCCTTTTGCCGCAAGACTATTTTTTTCTGCAGCTTTCAGATTATACTCATTCATTCTTTGCTGCGGCTGGTTTGCTAAGGCTGAAGCATATACATCGGCAGGTTGCAGTTCTCCAATTGGCATAACAGGAATCTGATCCATTGCCGGTTCATCAATATCAAAAGAATCGGCGGCGTCAATATTCAGGTACGCTTTCAAAACATATTTTGCCTGCGTTACATTTCCTTCCGCTGTAATTAAGTTTGCTGTATCATTGGCCAGTTGGGATTCCAGTTCCGTTGCATTGAATTCAGCCAGCGCTCCGGCATTTACCTGCTTGTTTACCAGGTCCAACTGAGCACGGGATTGTTGTACCTGGATCGCCGCAATTTGTTCCTGTTCTCGGGCCAGCAATATCTGCAGATATGAATTTGCAACGGTTAAAGCAAGATCGTTTTTCAACTTATCCGTTGCCGCATTTGCCGCCATTACCGACCATTGATTTGCAAGAATGGTATTCTTTTTAGAAAACCAGTTGAAAATCTGTACGCTTGTTTGCAAGTCTAAGTTCACTGAAAAATAGTTTTGATTTTCCAGGATACCTGTTGAAGGATTTTTGGATTTACCATAGCTGAGCCCGTCACTATTTGTAAGATTCAAATTCGGTATTTCTGAAAGCTTGCTTTGCTTATAGGTGATTGAAGCCAGATCAGCTTGAAGTGCAGATTGTTTTACGGAAATATTGTTTTCCATGGCATATTGCACGCATTCCATTAATGTCCATTTTTTTTGAGAAAATCCAATTGCTGAGCAGAAAATAAAAATGACCAGAAGCTTGATTTTTATACACATAAAACAAAAATAATGATTTGAATGTTTTGAATGCCAACAGATGGATAAGTGGTAAATAAAAATAATGCCGAAGATAGCAAGCTTTAAAATAACCTGTGTTTAAACAAGATTTATTTTTTGAAAGCCGGTAATTCTTTAATATACGGTAGATGAACGTTGGTATTCATCGTTTGAATGATACAGGTGGAACAAGTAGCTATTTTCCCCCTTGAACTTATGGCAAGTAAATAAGAATCGTCGATATTTATTCCTTTGTTGTAAACTACCGCTGCGAATTCTTTTATCACGGGTTTTCGCCTTTTGCAATTTTTATTGTTTTCAAAGCAGCATTCTACTTATTTTTTTAAACAAAAAATACATGAGGGTACATGATAATAAAGAAAAAATCAATTTAATAAATCAAGCGCCCATTCCCTTAAATCCCCTTTCCAGATCTTCAATAATATATTGCGGATCTTCAAGGCCAACGTACATTCTCAGTTTTCTTTGATCTTTAATTTTTGCATCAAAATCTTCTTCTTTTACTGAAGCACAATTTGGCATAATTAAAGATTCATAGCCGCCCCAGCTTACGGCCATGATGATGTGTTGCAGACTTTCACAAAATAGCTCTATCTTTTTAACGGAATCTGTCTTAATATAAAATGAAAACAATCCACAAGCGCCGTCCATTTGCTTTTTCGCAAGATCATATTGAGGAAAATCTTTGTCAAAAGGAAAGGTGAGATCCTCAACTTCTTCATGGCTTTTTAAATAATTTACCACAATTCCTGTAGTCGCAGAGATACGAGCAAGCCTTATCTGAAGTGTCCGTAATCCCCGGATCAACAACCACGAATTGAAAGGAGTAGTGCCGATTCCCATATTCATATATTCGCTGCTGAATATTTTTTTCACCATCGCTTTTGTACCACTTAATACGCCCGCTACCACATCGCTGTGTCCATTAATATATTTTGTGGCGCTTTGCAATGTAAGATCAATTCCCAGTTCTATTGGCCTTTGATACAATGGGGTGCAATAACTGTTATCACAAATGGTAATAATCTTTTTTGATCGTGCTAATTTTGCTACAGCGGCCAGATCCTGTAAATAAAAAGACCAGCTATTTGGCGATTCCAAATAAATGAGCGTTGTATTTGGCTGAATGGCTTTTTCAAAATTTTCAACATTTCTGCCATCTACATAGGTAACAGATACATTAAACCTTGGCAAAACATTGTTGAACATTTTTTGTGCCCAGGTGTATGGTTTTTCTACAGAAATAATATGATCACCGCTTTTTATATTCGCAAATACAGACGTAAAAATTGCTGCCGCACCACTGTTAAAAACCAGGCAATCCTCAGCGCAATCAAGGGCCGCAAGCTTTTGAGATAAAATCTGAACGGTGGGATTTATTCCGCGACTGTAGAGATATCGGGAAGATTCGTTTTCAAGCGCATCCCGGAAATCATCGACTTTTTTAAAAGCAAAATTGCTTGTCTGCATGATGGGTGGTGCAATGGCATTAAAATAATCTTCACGGTCTTCGCCTAATTCGTTCAGGATATTCGAAACTGTTTTTGGATCTATCATTTTTTTATTTTTTTCAATGTCAATGGTTCAATAAGGAACATAAATGTTGCCAAAAGTAGCAGGATTAGAAAAGAATTTGGGTGAAGAGTAATTGGCACAACAGGTATTCAACGAGAGCAGAAAATTTTTGGGATTACTTTTGTGTCTTAATCACCATTGTTTCGAATGAAAGTTGTTTTCATCTTTTTTTTATTCCTGGTAAGTACGGCATCCGCACAAACGACCGACGATGCAGATTCTGTTAGAACGTTGGAAAATGTAATCGTCAAAGCGTATGAACAAAACCGGAAGTTGATTGACGTTGCCGCTCCAATAAGCGTTACCGGGCAGGCACAATTAAACCGGTTCAGCAATATGAGTATATTGCCGGCTTTAAATATTATTCCGGGAGTAAGTATGGAAGAGCGTTCTCCCGGCAGTTACCGGCTTAATATTCGAGGCAGTTCTTTACGTTCGCCCTTTGGTGTACGTGATGTTAAGATATATCTGAATGATATACCACTTACAGACCCAAGCGGTAATACTTATTTAAATCAACTCAGTTTTTATAATTTTAACTCCATTGAAATAATTAAAGGGCCAACGAGCAGCTTATATGGCGCGGGCATTGGCGGCACGATGTTGATTCATACTTTACCTGCTAACTGGAAACAGGGAATTTCATTGGATTACACCACTGGCAGCTTCAATACCAATAATATAAATGTCAATGTAAAAGCCGGCGATGCTGATGACAAAAATAGTTTCAATTATTCTCATCAAACGAGCAACGGATACCGCCAGCAAGCGAAAATGCGAAAAGATATTGCTACATGGGAAAATGCGTTGAGAATAAACGATAAACAAACGTTGCATACTTACATGTCTTACGGCGATCTTTATTATCAAACACCCGGCGGTTTAACGCTCGCACAATACAATGCTGATCCAAAACAGGCAAGGCCCGGTTCTGGTTCTCAGCCGGGAGCTGTGCAAAACAAAGCCGCGATTTATCAAAAGACCTTTCTGATCGGCTTTAGTAATGAATATGAATTTAATGATCACTGGCACAATACCACTTCTTTATATGGATCCTACACCGATTTTATCAATCCGGGTATAAGAGTGTATGAATTAAGGAAAGAACCGCATTTTGGCGGCAGAAGTGTTTTTGAATATAAAAAGCAATTGGGTAAAACGATTGTGCAGCTTGATTTTGGAACTGAAGCGCAGAAGGGTTTTTTTAATACCAGGGATTATGGCAATAAATCCGGAGTTGCTGATTCATTGCAATCAGACGACAATTTAAACAACTGGCAATATATGTTTTTTGCACAGGCAGATTTAAAATTTCCTCATGGCTGGACGGTGACGGCCGGAGTAAGTCTTAATAAATCATCCATTCAATTGGTTCACCTTTCGTCCGGTCCATCCTCCACACAGAAAAGAGTTTTTAAAAATCAGCTGCCACCGCACATCGCCGTCCTTAAACAGATTGACAAAAATGTATCCGTTTATGGAAGTATTTCCCGCGGATTTTCTCCGCCTACCGTTTCAGAAGTACTTCGTTCTGATGGATTATTCGGAACTAATTTGCAACCGGAAGAAGGTATTGATTATGAAGCAGGCATTAAAGGCACGTTACTGCAAAACAAAATCTTTTTTGATATCAGTACTTTTTTCTTCGATCTGAAAAATACAATCGTACAACGCATAGATACGAATGGTGTTTATTACTATGTAAATGCTGGTTCGGCTAAACAAAAAGGCATTGAAACATATGCGTCGTACCGGTTTATTGATGCACCGCATCATTTCATTAATTCAGCAAAAGTATGGACCAGTTATGCCTTCCATGATTTCCACTATGGAAGTTTTAAACAGGTGAGCGACGATTTTTCAAAGAATAAATTACCTGGCGCAGCGCCAAATGTAGTTGTGGCCGGACTTGATATTACATCAAAGGACGGATGCTACTTGAATGTGACTTACAATTATTCAGACAAAATCGCATTAAACGATGCCAATTCTGCTTATGCTTCTTCCTATAATCTTTTAGGAGCGCGGCTGGGATATAAAAAACAGTTTAAGAAAAAGATAACTGCTGAAATTTTTATCGGAGCTGATAATCTTTTTGATACAAAGTACAGCCTCGGGAATGATATTAATGCTGCAGCTGGCCGTTACTATAATGTAGCGCCCGGAAGAAATTATTATGCGGGAGTCGTTTTCAAGTTTTATAAAAAAGAATATTAAAGACGACAGCAAAAGAAGAAATAACACGATTACTAGTTTATTTTAAAAAAATAAAAGGCAAGCAAGACGAAATTCCTTTCATATAAACTTCACGTGGAAGAGTTTTTCACTTTCTAAAAAATACCATCTGCCTTTTTCGTTTTAAATTTGTACGATGGAGGAAAAGAAACAGCGCAAAAAATTAA
>Ga0134125_10009723_pt1 | contig 10813 bp, 9 predicted proteins | sample KB31751_FD_96464 | JGI IMG/M metagenome (GOLD analysis project Ga0134125, IMG submission 96464) | Terrestrial soil microbial communities with excess Nitrogen fertilizer from Kellogg Biological Station, Michigan, USA - KB3-175-1 | ecosystem: Environmental > Terrestrial > Soil > Unclassified ...
TGGGCTTTGCGCGAGGTGGGTAAGCGAGACGTGACAGCACTAAAAGCGTTCCTCAGGCAGCATTGCCGCACAATGCCAAGAATCATGCTGAGGTACGCAATTGAACGGTTTGAGGACCCGGAAAGGCGGCGATATCTTAGCGGAAATATTTAAAAACTTCCTCGCGTTTCCCACGTGTCTGATTCTGGTTCCGAGCTCCCCCTGGGTGACAGGTGATGGTTCGGCGACGGGGTGGCAACGCGAGAAGGCCAAGTGACCGTTACCATGATCGTCCGTCCAACGAAATAAGGAGCAGTCGCTTCTAAACTGTTGCTGATTGTTTAGCACTGCTTCCGGATACACTGATTTTCCGGGAGGACCTATGCCGCGCCGCTTTCTGCTTTTCCTTCTGGTTCTGAGCTCGTTCATCCTGGCGAGTGCGCAACAGCGATCGCATCTACGCAAAGATCGGGCGCGATCCTTGCCGGCGGCGGAAAAATCCGAAGCGCCGTTGCGCTTTGTGCTGTGGGAGACCCAGTCAGACCTGCGCAAACGTGCAGGTGAGCCCCAGCAGTATTTTGTTCCTGCCATTCAGAAGCTGATCAAGCCATCAGAACTGCGTTATTACAACGACAATTACGGAAAGGTGGATGACGTTTTCTATCGCGCGACAGCAGCGGGCGAGGTACGAATCCTGGTAGCGTACGCGCACGACGAATCCCAGGGACACCTGAACCCTGAGGTGCGCGTGGAGAAGATCCATTTCTTCTTCGATAAGGACATCACTTTGAGAAAGGCGCTGGCGTCCATTGCGGAATTGCGCGACCTCTGTGCGGGGGGATGCATCCTGAATGGATTCTCTTCAAGTGTTGTCGCTCAGCCGGCCAGCCCCAGCGATGCCCAGATCGCACTGGCCCATCAGATGAAGCCTCACTGGCGGGGGCAGGACATGAGTGATGCCACTCCTGGCGCAGAGGTCTTCTACGTGGACAGTCCTTATCCGGTCGATTTCGAGCACAGCCCCGTGGAACGCATCGACTACACGCTGATGAGCAATGCGGGCCGGGAACACTATGCTCTGGCGATGATGGATAAGCAGCCGACGGTCCTAGATGTATGGCATCCCCGCGTCAGCGATCCGGGCGCAGGGGTGAAGTAACGAAGTCAGTACTGGTTCGTGTACTGCACCGTAGCTTTCTTCCGTACAGCAGGCTTTCTGGCCGGAGCCGGGGCATCATCGTCAATGATGATCTTCCTCGGCAGTTCGCTTGTGCCGGGATCAGGGGCATAGCTGTTGAATGATGCCGGGTTGCTTCCGCTAAATCCGCCCGCATCGGCGGCTGCTGCGCGCTGCATGATGTAACCGGATAAACCGCGGCGAAGCCGTGTAAGGGTGTTGAAATCCATGGCCAGTGGCTCGTATTCATCTTTCCGGTTGCCGTATTCTTCCGTGACCATCAGAAGAGTGTCCAGCGTTTCGCAGACCAGGCTCAGGTCTTCATAGACCTTGAATGTCGGCGCCATGTTTCCGTGCGCGTTGAGCGCCGTACGGATGATCTCCGGCAATGGGCCTCTCAGGTTGCGCTGGAGAGCACCGGCCGCCTCGTCGGCGTGGTTCTTATGGGCGCTACTGGTGGTGAACCCGGATTTCCATCCGCCCTTCCAGCGCTCGATGTGCATGTGAGAGATATCGGTCAGAGTGGCTGCGGTGGCGCGATCAAGGTCCAGCAGCATGGACGTAAGATCCGTTCGCGCGGGCGCGATCTGCGTTCTGCCGCGCGGTTGGGCGGCGAGCGGAACACTCAAAATCAGGAACAGAAAGGCAGCCAGGAAACTCTTCATGGGCACACACTCCTGTTGGCAATAAGGAAGGATAGCCTCAGTTTGCCTGCTACCGTCCGGTTACTGAGGGACAACGAACCGCACATAAGGGCATCCATTCCGTGCGGCAGGACGGTGTCCCTCTGGCGAAGCAACAGATATACTCGTTCACGTTCGCTCTGCCTGGGTCACTTCCAAGTTGTTCTCAGAACTGTAGGAGCATCATGCCGGAGAACGTCGCCACAACATTGCAGCAGCAGATCTTTACGATTCGCATTGACCGTCCTGAAAAGAAGAACGCTCTCACCAGGGCCATGTATGTCTCCCTCATTAGCGCAATGCAGCGCGCGGAGGCGGATGCGAATGTTCGCATTATCGTGCTCACCGGCGGGGAAGAGTGCTTCACGGCAGGAAATGACATCGCCGATTTTGCCGCTGCCAAGCCGGGTGAAGCGCCGGTAGCTCTCGAGTATCTGCGCGCTCTTGCAGCGACCAAAAAGCCGGTGATCGCTGCCGTTGCGGGAGTGGCCGTCGGAATTGGCACCACCATGCTCCTGCATTGCGATCTGGTCTACGCTACGGACAGCGCGCGCTTTCAGCTCCCCTTTGTAAACCTGGGCCTGTGCCCCGAAGCCGCGTCGAGCCTGCTACTGCCCATGATGCTGGGCAATCATCGCGCCGCCGAGCTATTGCTGTTCGGGGAGCCATTCGGAGCCGAAGCCGCGCGTCATCTGGGTCTTGTAAACCACACCCTAAATTTGCACGAATTCATGCCGAAGGTCATGGAACGGGCTCAGCAGCTTGCCGAAAAACCGCCTGACTCGCTGCGCACAACCAAGATGCTGCTGAAATCGGGAATGCAGGAAGCCATCGCTCGGGCCATGGACCGCGAAACCGAGCAGTTCGCGCGGCTGCTCCAAGGGCCGGAAGCAAAGGAAGCCATGGGTGCATTCCTGGAACGGCGCAAGCCGGATTTCTCAAAATTCTGATCCTGTTGTAGAGCTGTCATGCCAACCCCGTTTATCCGTCCTGCTACACTCGATGATCTCCCTCGGCTCACCGAGATCTACAACCACTATGTGGTGAATTCGCCCGCAACCTTCGATCTGGAGCCGTACACAGTGGAGCGGCGCATGTTGTGGTTTTCGCAATTCGGCTTGGCAGGACGACATCGGCTGCTGGTCACAGAAGAGGACGGCGTTGTGCTTGGCTATGCCGGAACTATGCGTTTCCGACCGAAAGCCGCCTATGACACTACGGTTGAGACCACCATTTACTGCGCCGCAGACCGCACCAGAAAAGGGCTGGGTAGCCTGCTCTATGCAGCGCTGTTCGAGGCCATCAAAGATGAGGACATCCATCGCATAGTAGCGGGATTCACTTTGCCCAATGCGGCGTCGCAGGCGCTACACGAACATCTCGGTTTTAAAACTGTGGGCATTTTTCACGAAGTTGGACGCAAATTCGGCCGCTACTGGGACGTGGCTTGGACAGAAAGGCCATTAAAGCTCTCAAGTTGAAGAGTGGCTACAAGGCCATCGATTTCAACGGGAGGCTACCGCTTTAACATTGAATGGAAACAGCGTGCGTTTACCCGGCTGGCGGCGCAGCCATTCGCAATTACTCGGTTTACCGATAGCTTACATTCAGCTCAAACAACCTTTCTTTAGGTAAAATAAAAGCCTCAGAAGTTTCCGTTATGGGAGCTGTCTTTCAGGCCCAATGATTGCAAAATCCTTCAGGAGAAAGAGCCATGGGAACGGCCCTGCCGGTCGAGTCCTTTCAATTTCAAGCTGAAACCACGCAGCTTCTCAACCTGATGATCCATTCTCTTTACACGCAAAAGGAGATTTTTCTGCGCGAGTTGATCTCCAATGCGTCAGATGCACTGGACCGGCTGCGCTTTGAACGCCTCACCAATCCAGAATTAGTTTCCGGCGACCACACGTATGAGATACGGCTCAAACCGGACTTGACGGCTCGGACCTTGACCATCGCCGACACTGGGATCGGCATGAGCCGCCAGGAGCTCATTGATCATATAGGGACAATTGCTCGCTCAGGAACGCGGGAGTTGCGCAAACGCATGAAGGAAACGCAATCAGCGGAAGCCTTTGCCGAGCTGATTGGCCAATTCGGCGTCGGGTTTTACTCGGCATTTATGGTTGCGGACAAAGTGAGCATTGTCACTCGCCGCGCGGGCCAAACCGAAGCCACCCGTTGGGAGTCCACGGGGGATGGCAACTATACCCTCACAGAAACAGAAAAAGCAGGCTGCGGGACGGAAATCACACTTCATCTGAAGCAGCCGGATTTGGAAAGTGGAATTGAGGACTACACCGGTCGCTGGAAACTCTCCATGATCGTGCACAAATATTCGGATTTCATTGCCTATCCTGTTATCTATGAAGGACCTTCACAGGAGCCTGGGGTTGAGGAGGACAAGAGCAAGGAAATCAAGATCGAAACCAAGACCCTGAACTCCATGAAGCCGATCTGGACGCGGCCTCGCTCAGAAGTCAGCGACAGCGATTACAACGAATTTTACAAGCACATCTCCAACGACTGGACCGAGCCGCTGAAAGTATTGCCCCTTAAAGCTGAAGGGACTTTCGAATACGAGGCTCTCCTTTTCATTCCGGCGAAAGCGCCCTACGACCTTTTTTACCATGGCGCGGAAGCGGGCCTGCGCCTTTACGCCAGGCGAGTGATGGTGATGGACAGGTGTGAGGATTTGCTGCCCCGGTATCTCCGCTTCATCAAAGGCGTGGTCGATTCCACCGACTTGCCCCTTAACATCTCGAGACAGAGATTGCAGCAGGACCGTCACATTACGCAGATTCGAAAGTGGCTCACACGCAAGGTGCTGGACGCGCTCAGTGAAATGGGGGGAAAAGAAAGTGAAAAATACCTGAAGTACTGGAGCGAGTTCGGAAGGGCCTTGAAAGAAGGGGTGGGTTCCGACTATGACAACAAAGAAAAGCTGCTCCCGCTTTTGCTGTTCGAATCTTCCAACGATCCGAAAGAACTGACTACCTTCAAAGCCTATGTGGAGAGAATGAAGCCGGAACAAACCGAGATCCTCTATCTGACCGGCGAATCGCGCAAGGTCATCGAAAACTGCCCGCATTTGGAAGCGCCGAGGGAGAAAGGCTACGAGGTACTGTATTTCAGCGATCCGGTGGATGAGCTGATGGTCCAGTCGCTATACGAAGTGGAAGGCAAGAAGCTGAAATCAGTCACAAAAGGAAGAGTTTCTTTGGGGACGGAGGAGGAGAAGAAGCAGAAGGAAGAGGAGCTTAAGAAAAAAGAAGAGGAGTATGCAAAGTTCCTTGAGGCGGCCCAGAAGAAGTTGGACGAGTATGTAAAACGTATCCAACTCTCGACTCGCCTGGTGGGCTCGCCCGCTTGTCTGGTGACAGAAGAGCACGAGGAAAGTCCGCACTTGCAGCGCCTGCTGCAAAGAGGCAGGGGTGGCGGACCGAAAACGCGCCGCATCATGGAGCTGAATGCGGACCACCCGCTGATTACGCGCCTTTACGAACGCTTTATGTGCAATGCCGACGATCGGGTAGTGAATGACTCCATGGAGATCTTGTTCGAGTTGGCGCTGCTGGCCGAAGGGTCGGAGGTTGCTGATCCTGTCCGCCTCAACCAGCTCACTCTGGAGCTGCTACAGAAGTCAGTGTGATTCAATTTTCACGGAGGAAGGTTTTGATGCCTGAAGAGAGAGAAGATAAGACCATTTATAAAGTTGTCGTGAATCATGAGGAGCAATACTCGATCTGGCCAGCCGATCGTGAGAACGCTCTAGGCTGGAAAGATGCGGGCAAGAGTGGCACCAAAGAAGAGTGCCTGGCCTACATTAAAGAGGTATGGACAGACATGCGACCGCTGAGCTTAAGAAAAAAAATGCAGGAGCAGGGACTCGGGTAAGACAACAGTCAGGGCTCTTTACAGCTTGCGCTCCCTATCTAAACTAAACTCTCACAAGTTACTGTTAGTTCATTGACGTTCCATGATCGAGAGCCGCAGGAACAATCTTGGGCTGAATCGCTACCGTTGTAGGCCGTTCCGTCCCAGCAATGGAGCCAAAGAGAGTGTCACTGCTGACGTCAATGATTGAGACGTCATTGCTTCCGAGGTTTGTTACATATACACGTTGGCCGTTTTGCATGATTGCTGCTGTAATTGGATTTGATCCGACCGAGAGAGTGGCGGTTACTTTGTTCGTCCCCGTGTCCACCACAGAGACGGTGCCATCCAGATTGTTTGCGCAGTAAAGTTTTCTCCCATTAGAAGTTAGAACAAGTCCATCCGGAAGTGCGCCTACTGAGATCGCGCCTTTCACCGTGTTGGTTTCAGCGTCGATGATCGAAACTACATTATCGAGGCTGAAATTTGCAACGTAAACCAGCTTGCTATCAGGAGACACGATGACTGCAATTGGAAATTTGACGACCGGAATCGTGGTGACCACCGTGTCAGAAGCGACATCGATCACAGACACATCGTCACTGAATGTGTTGGCAACATAAGCGCGCTTGCCATCGGGCGAGACCGTCACCGCCAGGGGAAAGCTCTCAACGGGAATGGTGGCAAGAACTTTGTTGGTGGAAGTATCGATCACACTGGTAGTGTTGTCGGTCGAATTGACGACGTAAACCTTTCTGCCATCTGGTGTAATGGCATCGAAGATGGGACCCTTGCCAACCTCGATGGTATTCGTAATGGTATTCGTCGCTGCATCAAGCACAAAAACCTGATTGCTGGCGCCAAACCCGGCATTCGTCAGATACACCTTGGTCCCGTCCGGCGTCACGGCCGCACCCACAAGATCAACCGGACCTTCAATTGCCGGCGTTATCGTTGCCGTCACGACATTGGTTTTAGTATCGATTACCGATACTGTCGAAACATTGACTACGTAAGCATTGTCGTCCTTGGGTTGTGCTGCGGCGCTGGTGACGATTAGCGATAAAAGCACAATGAAAAGAATTCGCAATGCGCCGGAAACTCGCAGGAGATTTGATGATTGCTTCATAAAACTTTCCTTTCGGAACCTTAGTGATGCTTTTCGAAACGGCTTTAATTCAATTCCCGACTGCCTGTCCAACCCATAAATCTTCCGTGGGAGCTATGCGTGTGCCGGAGCGTGCCCGGAAGATTTCTTGAATCCTGCCGGATCCGCCGAAGATTTCGTCGATCAGCGTGAAATCGGGTTCAGTATCGTCAAAAAGACTTTGACGGAAGAACCTCTGCAAATAAGAAGGTCCTGCTGTTCCGCCCGTTCCCATGGCATCTGGAGGCAAGTAACGGAGAGCGAAACTCAGATGCAAACCACGCCATGAGAGCAAATGCCGGTCGAGCAGGCGCGCCAGCTCGATTATGCGGTTTGCTGCTTCAGTATGCTGCGGCAGCGAACCAATCAAGGCGCGAAGCGAAGCAAATTCGCGGCTGGAATACTGCAGCAAGCTGCGCAAGTGAGGAACGCGCTGAAACATGCTGATCTTCTGCGGATTGAGACCAAAGAGAGCAATGTCCAGGCGCTGATAATTGAAAGATTGAACCGCGCTCGCCTGTCCGGTCACTTCACGGAAGTCCAGAAAATGCTCAGGTGGCATGGATTGCAACACGCGGAAGGATTCGTGCAACATGGAAGCAAAAGCCACGGCTTGGTCCAACAGACAGGCGGCTGCGGCGAACAAGTCTCTTTCCATTGCTTCCCCGGCCTGGCGGATGGCGAGATAAATCGCCTTAAAACACAGCTCGTCCTCGGCGATTGTGCGCAGGAAGAGGATTTCATCATGCGAGCAGGAACTGGGAATACAGGTGAACTGCACAATCGCGCTCAGCGGGTGAGCTTCGTTGCAATACCCTTCAAGCGTCGCGTAAGTGCGAGGAACAGACTCTCGCACCGGCGATGCTTCCAGATTGAGAAGCCGCCCCAGATTCCGGACTGCATGGAACTGGCGTTTCAACAACTGTAGCCTTCTCGAGATCACTTCAGGATCCAGTTTCTGCGTCGACCACGGCTCGATTCCCGTGAGGCTATACGCTTCGAAATGTGTCAGATCGAGCATGAGGCCGCGTATTCCCTCCACGCATAATGCCTTCTGTGCCTCCAGATCGAGACGGCTGCCGTCGACATATTCGTCCAGGACGTTCACTCCCGTGTAGGAGTAATAACGAGGCACGGGATCTGCCCGCAGTGCCGCCAGAGGCGCAGTAATTGCTTCCAGCATTCGCGCCAGAGGAACGTCTTGTGCAGAGACTCGGCGCTCTTCCAACAGCTCCGTTACGCGGTCGTGTTCCGCAGCGTATCTCGCGATGGTTGACCCAGGAAGGTTGCTTCTCCCTCCCTGCCGCTGTTCGCGCAGGAAATCATCTGTATTCCAGTTCCGAAGCCACTCACGAATTTTGTTGTCGGTCATTTTTGCACCTAGAGCGCCAATCCCATCCGCTCCCGGATGAGCACCAGGGTGGCATGTACTTCTGTTGAAACAGCCTCAGCTCCATTACGTAAAACGTCGCGGATATCGTCCGGCCGCTTCATCCACTCTTCGAAAATCTCCGCTGGCCGGGAGAAGCGTGAAGCGATCGCCAGCGCCAACGTGTTCTTCGCTTCTTCATAACCAATCTGGCCTTTGCGATAACGCTCCGCCATTTCCTGAACCTCCAGAGGCGCAGCAACCAGGGAATAGAGGCGGAATACCGTGCAGGTATTAGGGTCTTTTGGCTCATGGAGCCCGCGTTGATCTGTCTGGATGTGCCGCACCTGAAGTCGAAGTTCACGCAGGCTGCGAAACAAGGAAACTTGATTGTTTCGGGAAATATCCATCCTTAGTCCATCAATTCCGGGGACATCTCCTCCGCGTACTACCGGAACCGGAACAGGGAACAGCGGTATCCCCAGAATCCGGTTGGCGGAGTTGGCAATCTGGCGCACTTTGCGCGAGTTAGGCACCTGATCGCGAGGTATGACGACCTTTGTGCCCCGCAGTGAGAGAACATCCGCAGCCATCAACACCGGATAGAGAATGGCTCCAATGTTGTTTTTGTTGACTGCCGAGCCGTTTGAGACCGGGTTCCGCAACAGCAGTGACTCCGGCGTCATGCAACTGAGGAGCCAAGCCATGTCCCCCAAACCAGTCACGTGAGATTGGGCGAACAAAAGCGTCTTATAAGGATTGATCCCGAGGGCCAATAGAGCTGCGGCCGTGGCGAGGGTGGCCCGCTGCAATTGCGGTCCGCTGGCCCACATAGTGGTGGCGTGCCAATCTGCAATCAGGCTGTAGCTGCCGCCAGGATGGCGATTCTGTTCGCAGACTATGTGCTGTAGTACGCCGAAGCACAACGCTAGATGCGGCTCAATCACGGGGCGAAATCCGCTGACTACACGTGGTTCGTAGCGCAGCTCAACCGGGTAATCTTGCGGAACGCTGACGATTGAGGTCGTTTCCAAAACAGCATCCTCCACTTGACTTCTCATGTCCGTACTAAGCAGTGGCCTTGCCCATCGGACACTCCTGAGCCAGAGAAGCTGGCCCCGAGGTAGTCAGGGAAGAGGCGATGCGCCCGTTTTGGCGCACAACTCTTGATTCCAGAGCTTCTTCAATGCAGCGCTGCAATTCCGCGGCTGTAATCCTGACGTTTGGTTCTAAATTCATCCTGGCGTGGTCTCCAGGGACCCAACGGACAATGATTGGCTGGGCGCAATACGATTGCCAGCCAAACGTGGGCTCATTACATAGTTCGCCGGCCGTTTCTTTCATGTTCTGCGATACTTCTGTCGCGCGCAGGATCGCCACCTGCCCGCCGTACCAACGGGGCACATATTGTTCGAGCGCGTTGAGGTTTTTGGTAAAGGCGATCAGCGCCTTTTCGAGTGCAGATGAGTGCAACGTCGCAGATACTAATTTCTCATCCTGTAATTTCTGTAAAACACATCCGACCTGTTCCTCTGGATCCAGCCGATCCAGTTCGCTCAGATTGATCTCGAATTTCTTGCCCTGCCCTGACGCAATAATGGCAGCCAGCAGATGCAGCTCTACGGAAAGACGGGAGTATGCCTTCACATTGCGCATATGCGGAATCACACGCACCGCGGTATCCAGCATTGCAACCAACGCTACTTCCTGGCCCTGCGCACTGAGCTGTAGTGCCATTTCGAATGCAACAGTGCCCCCCATTGAGGCACCTCCAAGCAGATACGGACCATCTGGTCGCACTGTGCGGATCGCGGAAATGTAGCGAGCTGCCAGTTCTTCAATCGTGGTAGCGCAGCTTTCTTCGCTTCCTGAATCATGATTTTGGAGTGCGTATAACGGCTGTTTTAACGTTAGATGCCTTGCCAGCTCATGGTAGGCCGTGATGCCTCCCCCAACGGGATGAACCATGAAGAGCGGTGGATGTGAGCCTTTTTTTCGAATGGGAACCAATGGTGAGAAGGCTTCAACGGTGACATTAGATTTTGGCGGACTGCCGATGTCTCTGTTTGTCATTTCATCCTCGATCGCGAGAGCCAGTTCCCTGATCGTGGGTGATTGATACAGCCTGGCTACGGAAAAGTGGACGCCGAGGGAATCTCGGATGCGCGCTGCTACTTGAATGGCAAGCAGAGAGTGTCCGCCAAGACTTGCGAACGTGTCATTGATTCCGGGAGATTGTATGCCGAGGGACTCTTGCCAGATTTCCGAAAGCTTGCGCTCCAGATCGCTTTGCGGAGCAAGGTAGGATGTGGCTAGTTTCGGTCGAGGGTACCTGGCTTGCAAGGCTCGTGATGAATCTGCAGTGTTGGAATGGGCCGGTTCGCGAGTCCATGGCAACTGCTCGCCATGCCCATTCTCTGCATCCTGTCTTTGCGAGATGTGGCTGCGTGTGAGCCGGTAATACTGCCGCTCAAAAGGATAGGTTGGTAGAGGAATTCGGCGCGGCTTTCTCTGCGCGTGCAAGGCTCTCCAGTCAACCGCCACCCCTTCGAGCCACAGCCGGCCCACAGTAGAAAGCAGAA
>Ga0134125_10009724_pt1 | contig 10812 bp, 8 predicted proteins | sample KB31751_FD_96464 | JGI IMG/M metagenome (GOLD analysis project Ga0134125, IMG submission 96464) | Terrestrial soil microbial communities with excess Nitrogen fertilizer from Kellogg Biological Station, Michigan, USA - KB3-175-1 | ecosystem: Environmental > Terrestrial > Soil > Unclassified ...
CCGGGTTCGCGGGATCGGGGGCAGAGACGACAGTCGTGACCGGCTGCGGGACATTATTGATCAGCCGCGACACGGGAAAAGGCACTTGCGTCGGAGGGAGCTGGTTGTGGGCCGGCGGCTGCGCGCGCAGGTAGACGATCACCGAGGCCAGATCTTCGTCCGACATGTGGCGGAAATTCTGGTAAGGCATCATGGGAAACAGCGTCCGGCCATCGCGCCCAATGCCCTCGCGGATGGCGCGCGCTAGTTCGTCATCGGTCCAGTTGCCGATGCCGGTCTCAGGGTCAGGCGTAATGTTGCCGGCCACCACGTGGAAGCCACTCTCGTCCGTAAGGGCCCGGCCCGCGCCTTTGGCCTCCAGGAACTGGGGAGTGTCCTTGCCCTTGGCATCGAAGCTGGTATGGCAGCCGTAGCACAGGGAGACGTGCTCCACCAGGTATTCGCCGCGCTTGAGGCGCTGGGGCGTGGCTTCAAAATGGCGGTTGGTCAGGGCACGCTCGCGGGGCCCTATGATGGGGCGCCAGCCCACTGTGAAAGTAATCCCGACCGCCAACAACAACAGCAGAACAACACAAGCGTATCCCGCAAAACGGACAAAGGGCCGCGCAGACATGAGCTATCTCCCGACGGGGAACGAAACGGCAGGGTACCCCAGAAGTAAGAGTGTTGTACGCGAATCCATAAGGGGGGTCAATAGTGATGTCGTGCGCCAGGACACGACAAGCCAGGAATCTATTGGAGTCCGCAGTCACCGGGGCTAAAGCCCCCGGGAGCCTATAACCAAGGGTTCGAGAGCTGAGACCCTGAAACGGCTCTTACTTCACTTGATCGGGGAAGGAAAAGACCGGGTCAATGTCCACGGGAACGGCGGCGGCCCTCTGCAAGGAGGCTTTCAGCTGTTCGGGCATGAGGTCGTATTTTTTGAACCAGGCCTCGGCGCGGGCGCGGTCGCCGGTGGCTTCCTGCTCCAGCAACTCTTTAGCGAGAGCTTCCACGGCGGCCGGCATTTTGGCGTAGTCAATGGCGTAGCGGCCGGTGGCGGAATCGTGGGTAACCGCTCGCTGCTCGGTGAGGTAGTTGAATTCCATCATTTCGGCGCGGCCGTGGGCCTCGCCGGTTCCAAAACGCACGGTGCGGAAGAGGCCGCCAACGTAGGAAGCGTAATACTCCTGCAGGCGCGATTTGGGAAGTGCGCCATGCTCCACCAGCCATTTCAGCCCGAACATGCCGACGGCGTCGGCCTTGGCCTCCTCCAGTTCGCTGTAGGTAGGGCCGATGGCTTCGCGAATATCCGCTTTGCCCGCGGAAGTACGTGCGAACGCCGGGCCCAGACCGTGGGAGATTTCGTGCAGCAGGGTGCCCGCGAGGTAGCCTTCGCCGGTCACTTTGGCGGCCTGATCGGGGCGCATGACGCGTTTGGCGACGGGAAGAATCACATAGTTCACACGCGCGTCCATGAAGTTCTTGAAGAAAATTTTCTTCGTCCCCTTGGCCTCGTGAATGCGGGCATCATTGGGTAGATTGTCGGCCACCGCCTGGTAGCCGTGGCGCAGGTCGCCGCCGCGAAAAGGCGAGTCCATCACCTCCATGGGGGTGGCCAGGCCGCGCTTGGAGGGACGGTCTTCCTCCGCCAGGGGCAACGCATCCTGGATCTCGGGGACAAATTTCTGGTAGAGAGCCAGCTTGCGGCTTTCCGCCTGGTCACGGATAAGCACGGCCGCACCGTAGGAGGTCTTCACCCCCAGCAGGCCATCGAGGTAGGTCTCATAAGGCGCGAAGATGACGTCGAACTTAGGATCCTTCAGGTCGAGCCAGGCGAGGTCGCTCTGGTAGTAGTCGTCGGTAAGGAGGGCGTCGGCGCGCAGGCGCAGAAAGTTGGCGAATGTGGGATCGTCGCTCAGGGCGGCGGCCGCACGCAGGTCTCGCGCCGCAGGTCCCAGAAGCGACCGGTAGGCGACGTGGTAGGGCACCCCGGCCAATTCCTTGCCCCGCCAGCGCACCAGCGTGTAAGGGCTGTAAATCTCCGCCTTGCTCTCAGGATGCTGCTGCACATATTGCTCGATCTGGGCGCGAGTCAGGTCCGGAGGATAGAAGCCACGTCCGGGGGGCATGGGCTGCAGGCCCACGAAGGGCTCGTTGTTGCGCAACAGGTCGAAGCGCGAGCCGTTGATCATCAGCATGCGGCGCACGTTGGCGTCAATGCGGTTGCTGTTGCCCTCCAGTTCATGAAACAAGGTGAGGCCATCGGGGTCGCTTTGTCGCCAGTAAATGTCGTCCAGGTAGCGGCAGGCGTCCACCAGCTTTTGCACCATGCGGCGCTGTCGGGGGGTAACTCCGGCGGAGCGGAAGGGCATGCGCACCACCCGCCACTTGGCTAGTTGCTGCGGCAAACCAGTGGCGAGACCGAGGCGGATGGAAACCGGCTTGTCGCCGGCGCTGCGGTAAGAGCGCGGGGCTTTCTTTTTTTGCGCTGCGACGCTCATGGACGATAGAACCAATATGAGGACAGCCAGCCAGGGGAGAATTCTCATCAGTAGAATTCTAGCAAGGGAAAACCTTTACCGCAGAGAGCGCTGAGAAATCCCCTAGGAAGTGAGGCGAGGAATAATCGAAGCCATGTTCTATGGGTGAAGCTGCTTGCGCGCTCCTCGTTTCAGGCCCTGCTACGAATTCAGTGTTGATCCTTTGGATGACGGGCACAAAACCATTCGACACCGGATATCATAAAGGACAATGGCGAACGGGGTGAACATCAACGGCGGGCAGGCGCTGCTGATTGACGCCGACGACACGCTCTGGGAGAACAACATCTACTTCGAGCGCGCCATCGCCCACTTCATCTCCTTTCTTAATCACCAGAGCTACACAGCGGAAGAGGTGCGAGCAATTCTGAATGAGGTGGAGCGCGAATGCATTCTCAAGCACGGCTATGGCATGCACAGCTTCGCCCACGCGCTGGTGGACACCTTCGAGCGCATCTCGCTGGAGCCCATCACACCGGAACTGCACCAGAAGGTTGTGGGTTTCGCCCACAGTATCGCAGACCATCCGGTGGAAATCCTGCCCGGCGTTCCGGAGACGCTGCAATACCTCTCCGGGCGGCACCATCTTATCCTGCTGACCAAGGGAGCGGTTCCGGAGCAATCGGGCAAGGTGGAGCGATCGGGGTTGAAGGATTATTTTGCCGCCGTCGAGATTGTGGCCGAAAAAGACAGCAGCACCTACCGCGAGGTGGTCTCGAAGTATGGCTTGGGCCACGGCACCACCTGGATGGTAGGCAACAGCCCCAAGTCCGACATCAACCCGGCGCTGGCAGCCGGGCTGAACGCCGTGTTCGTGCCCCACGGCAACACCTGGATACTGGAGCACGAGGAACTGGCAAAGGCGGAACTGCCCTCACGCCTGCTGCTGGTGGAGAGGTTCGCGGAACTGGAGGAGCATTTCTAAGGGAAGCTGGCACTTGGCCGCCGCGCGATTAGCACCGCCCGGCACAATCACCATTGGCCAAATGCTAAGTGCTAAATGCCAAGTGCCGCCTCTTCGGCACCAAACTAACCACTAAGCACGCTCTCCCTGGCACAGAAGTGCGCATGGTAACCTGAGATTGCTCTGCATTCTCGCCGCGTCTGCTTGGCGGTGACCAAGAACAACTTCCGGCGTCTGCTATTGACGGTGGAGGCGCTCTCCGACCTGGGTCCGCAGATGACCTCGGAGCGCGACTTTGTCCAGATAGCCAGCAGCGCACTCGCCGCCGTGCTGGAGGCGAGCGGCGCCCGCGAAGGCGCGCTCTTTACATTCACCGATAAGCCCGCTCTCATCACCACCATTGCGGCGCAGGGCTTTACGCTTTTGCCAGAGCCGGCGTTCATTCCCCTGCTGCCCCGGCACGTGCACGCTCTCACCACGACGCGCGGACCGCGCCTGCTGCTGGCGGCCAGTTCCGATACCTTTCTCAGCTCCAACGGCAATGTCGCGCCGGAGCTGTTCAAGTGCATTGCGCCGCTTACCGTGGGCGGCAAGCTGGTGGGGGTGATCGCTCTCGGACGCCGGGAAGGCGATGCCGCCTACAGCGAGGAAGACCTGGAGTCCCTGGGGCTGCTCTCCAGCTATGTGGCCCTGGCAGTGCACAACCATTCGCTGCAGCAGACGCTGGCGCAGCGGGTCTCGGAGAACCTGCGCCTGCTGGCCTCCATGCACGGCTTCTATGACAACGCGCTCGAAGCCTTCGCCGCGGCCATAGATGTGAAGCACATCAACATCCACGGGCACTCGCTGCGCGTGGGGCGTTACTCCGCCGGAATCGGTGAGGCCATGGGCATGGAACCGGGAGAAGTGGCCGCCCTGCGCTCGGCCGGATACCTGCACGATATCGGCAAGGTGGCGGTGGACAAGCACCTGTTTGCCAAGCCCGCCGCCCTGGATCCGGAGGAATTCCGGCTGATGGCCGACCATACGGTGGTGGGGCACCAGATTGTGAGCGGAGTGCAATTTCCCTGGCCGCAGGTACCCGAGGTGGTGCGCTGGCACCACGAACGGGCGGACGGCTCCGGGTATCCCGATGGCCTGCGGTTGGAAGACGTGCCCCTGCCCTCGCGGATCGTCGCCCTGGCGGACGCATTTGACGCCATGACCAGCGAGCGTCCCTACCGTCAGCCGTTGTCGCTGGGCGAGACGCTCAGCGAACTCGTGCACCTTTCGCCTCAGAAGTTTGACCCCGCGGCCATGCAGGGCCTGCTCATCCAATTGCGGCGCGATGCCGTGGGCAGCAACCCTAGTCCGTTCGTGGATGAACGCATCGCCTGCAACCTGGCGGCGAGCGACATTGACAACCTGGCGGCCAGCCTGCAGCACAAGCTGAATCATGGGAAGCTGTACCTGACGTAGCAGGTAGCCGGTAGCGGGCCTTGGAAGTTGGAAGGAACTAACCCGAGGTCGCCACCTTAACTTCCGCAGCCTGCGGTTGAGTAGCGCCCTGAGGATCTTCAACCCGCTGCATCAAGAGCGAAGCCAGCAGCAGAAACACCCCTCCCGCCACTACCGCCGCCAGGCGGTCGTTATGCAGCAGGTGGACCATCACCCAGCCGAAGCCCAGGGAAGCGATGATTTCGGGAATCACTATGAAGAAATTGAAGACGCCCATGTACACGCCCATCTTTTCCGCCGGGAGCGCGCCCGCCAGAATGGAATAAGGAATGGCCAGAATGCTGGCCCAGGCGATGCCCACGCCGGTCATGGATAGCAGCAGCAGGTACTTATCGTGGATCAAAAATACGGAGAGCAGGCCCAGGCTGCCGCAGAAAAGGCAGAGGCTATGGGCCAGCTTACGGTTCAACAGCTTAGCGAGGGGCGCCAGCAGAAACGAGAAGCCGAAGCAAACGGCGGAATAGAGAGCAAAACAGATGCCGCCCCACTCCACGCCCGCGGAGTAAAGCGGCGATGCCTGGTTGGGCGCGCCAAACACGTTGTGAGCCACCGCCACGGGGAAATAAAGCCACATGCAGAACAGGCCCAGCCAGGTGCAAATCTGCACCCAGGCCAATTGCCGCATGGTGCGGGGCATGGCGGCGATGGAGCCCACAATCTGTCGTGCGTTGCGCCACAGCCCAGCGTGGCCGGCCTTGGCGGCGCGAAAAGCCTCCAGGTCCTGCGGCGGGTACTCGGGAGTCGTGAAGATGGTCCAGAGCACGGCGCTGAAAAATACCGCCGCTCCTATATAGAAGGAGAGCCGGACGGTGAGCGGGATGGCGTGGGTGGAACCGCTTTGGGAGCTGACGTGGAAAGCATTGGTCATCAGCCAGGGGAGCACCGAGGCGCCCACGGCGCCCAGTCCGATGAACAGGCTCTGCATGGCGAACCCGCTGGTGCGCTGCTCCTGTGGCAGGATGTCCGCCACAAAAGCACGAAAGGGCTCCATGCTGACGTTGATGGAGGCGTCCAGAATCCAGAGCAGACCCGCGGCCATCCACAGGGCGGAACTTCGTGGCATAAGGACTAGGGCACAAGAGCTGAGAATGGCGCCGGCTAGAAAATAAGGACGACGGCGGCCCAACCGGCCCCAGGTGCGGTCGCTGGCGTGGCCGATCAGGGGCTGAACGATGAGGCCGGTTAACGGGGCGGCCAGCCAGAGAATGGGGATCTGGTCTGGACGCGCGCCCAGGTATTCGTAGATGGCGCTCATATTGGCCATCTGCAGCCCCCAGCCGAACTGGATGCCGAGAAAGCCGAAACTCATATTCCAGATCTGCCAGAAGGAACGGGCGGGTTTCATGTCGCAACCTCAATTCAGCTCAGCGATCGTACATGGCCGTTAGCTCGCGCAGGCGGCCGCACAGGTCAGCCGTGAGGCTTTCGGGGCGGTAACGCCACTTCCAGTTGCCGCCGACCGTTCCCGGCAGGTTCATGCGGGCCTCGCTTCCTAATCCCAGCACATCCTGCAAAGGAATAACGGCTACGTCGGCGACGGAGGCCAGCACGGCGCGAATCAGCACCCAGTTGATGGGCTCATTTTCGAATCCCAGATAGGCGCGGGCGAAGGCATGCTCGCGGCGGACATCGTCGGGAGTGCGAGTACTGTCGGCGGCCCCGGAACTGTTCCACCAGCCCACGGTGGTGTCATTGTCGTGCCCGCCGGTATAGGCCACCAGCTCGCGTTCATAATTGTGTGGCCGGAAGGAGGGACCCTGGGGATCGTTGCCGAAGGCGAATTGCAGCAGGCTCATGCCGGGAAAGTGGAACTGCCTGCGGATGGCCTCCACCTCAGGGGTGATGACGCCCAGGTTTTCAGCCACAATGGGAAGTTCGCCCAGTACGCCCTGGACCGCGCGGAACAGCTCCGCCCCCGGACCTTTCACCCAGCGGCCGCTGATGGCGGTAGGCTCGCCGGCCTGGATCTGCCAGTAGGCTTCGAAGCCGCGAAAGTGATCAATGCGCACGATATCGAACAACCGCAGGGCGGCGAGGAAGCGTTCTATCCACCACTGGTACCCGGAGGCGGCGATAACGTCCCAGCGGTAGATGGGATTACCCCAAAGCTGGCCGGTGGCGCTGAAGTAGTCGGGTGGCACGCCGGCGACGACGGTGGGTTTGCCATCTTCATCCAGGTAAAAAAGCTCCCGGTGGGCCCACACATCGGCGCTGTCGTGGGCTACGTAAATGGGGATATCGCCCATCATGCGGATACCACGCTCCCCGCAGTAGGACTTGAGCTTTTCCCACTGGCGAAAGAATTCCCACTGCCAGTACTTGAGGGCGGAGATTTCTGCCGCCAGTTCCTTTCGCAACTGCTGCAGGGCGGCTGCATCCCGCCGCTGGAGGGGAGAGTGCCAGTTGGTCCATATGGGCCCGGGCTGGGTCTGCTTGCAGGCCATAAAAACGGCATAGTCGTCCAGCCAGGGGGATTGCTGTTGGCAGAAGGCTTCGAACCGTGCCCGCTCGGGTGCCGACGCCTCTGAGAGGAAGGTTTGCGCCGCACGGCACAGCACGCCCGTCTTGAACTCGATAACTGCTGCGTAATCCACACATTCGTCGCAAAAGCGCGGCGCATGGCTCAACTGCCCGGAATCCACAATGCCCTGCTGGCGCAGGCTGTGCAGGTCAATCAGCAGCGGATTACCGGCAAAAGCGGAAAAGCACTGGTAGGGAGAATCGGCGTAACCGGTAGGATTGAGGGGCAGAACCTGCCACAGCTTTTGTCCGGCGGCGGCCAGGAAATCGGCAAAATCGTATGCGGCCGGCCCCAGGTCCCCGACGCCGTGTCCGCCCGGAAGAGAAGTAATGTGCAGCAGGATGCCGCTACAGCGAGGAAGCTTCACCGCTCCACACTAAGCCGGGAAACGAAGGTGGAGCAAGGGGATTGCTGCAGCAAAGCGGGCACAGGAACCACCGGTGACTTGGCCAGGCCAAGCAGACTCGCTCGCCGGATTATTGCCGTCTCGTCGTGATCGCCAATTGGGCCTCTGTGCCCAAGGGTCATTTTGCCTGAGATGTGAACTGGCCGCGGTGATTCGGGACACTCAGGGCCGTGACAGGCGGCGGGGAACATGCGAGCTTGTACCTCTTCCAAACACCAGATTACAAAGACCTATCCAGCACTGAACTTGCCCCCTCGGGATCTCATGAAAACTTATACCTGCGCCCGGCATCCAATCAGTATGGGCATAACCATTGCTTGTGACGCGTGCGGGAAGCTCCTGGTCCCAGGTATGCTGCACGACCGCGACACTCTGCTGGCAGCCATAGCGGTCCGTGGGCTGGCAGCAGGCGGAGCGGTAGCCGAAGCTCCGGATGGCGGCATCCTGGTGGCCTGTTGCGAAGCTTGCCGGCATATCCTCACCACCCAGTACGCGAACGGGCGACCGGCGCTCTACGTCAGCGCAACCGGGGCTACTCCTGACGAGCCCAGCAAGCCAATATGACGAGCCCAGCAAGCCAATATAAGGTATTCTCCTGAAATGAGATGCCCCAGTCACTACGCTGCGCCTCTCAGTATGTTTTAACCGGAGCAGGTGGCCAGGAAGATTACAATGGACCTCGAACAGGTCTCTGACCTGGCGACTCACTGAATAAGGGTTGACAAGTCTGCCGCCGCTGAGACTTACTAGCTGGTCAGAAAAAGTATTAAATTCGTCGCTGGGTGAGGGACGGACATCGAATTGGCATTGGCGGCCTTCTCATTTAGTAAGAAGTACTGAGTTTTCTAGTCAGAGTACTGAGATTTCCGGTTTTTTGTTCCCGCAGTCTTGAATCCCCATGAACGCTCTTTTGCTCTACCCAGAATGGCCGGACACGTACTGGAGTTTCAAACACGCGCTGCCCTTTGAGGGCAAGCGCTCGGCATACCCGCCATTGGGACTGCTTACGGTGGCGTCCCTGTTGCCGGCGCACTGGAACAAGAGGCTGGTGGATACCAACATTCGGCGGCTGACCGAGGCTGACCTGCGCTGGGCCGACGTGGCGCTGCTCAGCGGAATGCTGGTGCACAAGCAAGAACTGCAGAAGCTGATGGAGCGTTGCCGTGCGCGTGGCTTGCGCACCGTGCTCGGCGGCCCGATCACCAGCGGCGTGGCCGATATCCGGGAGTACGCCGATCACGTGGTGGTCGGGGAAGCAGAAGACCTGGTGTCGGAACTGGTGCGCGACCTGGAAAGCGGCACCGCAAAACCGCTCTACACCGCGGCCAACTTACCCGACCTGGCGCGCACTCCGTTGCCGGACCTGGATCTGGTGGATCTGAAGAAATACAGCTCGACAGCCATCCAGTTTTCCCGCGGTTGCCCCTTCAACTGCGAATTCTGCGACATCATCGAAATTTACGGGCGCCGCCCGCGCACCAAGGCCCCAGAGCAGGTGGTAGCCGAACTGGAACAGCTCTATGCGCGCAAGTGGCGCGGTTCGGTCTTCCTTGTGGATGACAATTTCATCGGCAACAAGAAGAAGGTGAAAGAACTGTTGCCCGTGCTGGCGGAGTGGAATACGCGCCATGGGCGCCCCTTCACCTTCTTTACCGAGGCCTCGCTCAACCTGGCCGACGATGATGACCTGCTGCGCATGATGAAGGAGGCGTGCTTTATCCGCGTGTTCCTGGGCATTGAAACGCCGGTGGAGGCCAGCCTGAAGGAAGCGCAAAAGATGCAGAACACGCGGCGCAGCCTGTTGGAGAGTGTGCGCCGCATCCAGAGCTACGGCATGGAAGTGATGGCTGGATTCATCGTGGGCTTCGACAACGATCCGGAGGACATTTTCGAGCGCCAGGTGGAGTTCATCCAGGAGAGCGCCATTCCCCTGGCCATGGTGGGGCTGTTACAGGCCCTCCCGGGAACACAGCTTTACCGGCGACTGAGCAAGGAAGGACGGCTGCTGCAGGATGGTGACGGCGATAATTTCGACTGCAACCTGAATTTCATCCCCAAAATGGATCCGCGCCGGCTAGTGGAGGGCTACCGCTCCATTCTGAAGCGCATCTACGACCAGGACAATTACTACGAGCGGGCGCGCAAATTTCTCGCCCGGTACCAGCCGGAGTATCAGCCACGGCGCGTGTTTTCCGATTACCGGGCCTTAGCGCGCTCCTTTATCAAGCAAGGCATTTTTAGCGAAGGCCGCTCCAGCTACTGGAAATTTATTTTCGACGCCGCCACCCGTTACCGCCATGCCTTCGGAACGGCCATCACCCTGGCGGTGATGGGCTACCACTTCCAGAAGATCACAGAGCGGGTGTGCCAGGCGGATTACATTCCGCAGCTTCCTGGCGGCGACCTGGAGCCGCTTACGGATTCGTGATGCGCCTCAGCGCACCGCGGTAATTGCCTGATAGAACCATACCCCGGCGATCACGATGATCAGCGCGCCGGAAGCCGCACCGAAGATGCGGATGAACGGGCCCAGACGGTCCGCTCTTTGCATGATTTCCATCTGCTCCTTCTCCATGTGCGACTCCGCCTGATCGAGAAACAACTGATCATCCTCCCGCATGGTCAAGGTGCCGCGATAGATGAGCAGGACCACGAGAACTGTGGTCAAAATTCCCCACACCATCACCAGCCCGAAGAGAGCCGTCATGAGGCCACCTCGTTTCGTCTGCTCCTATTCTCAGCTTCCGGACGGGCCAGTGCCGATGACCGTAATCACACAGCGGCGTGATATGAGCAGGAGAATAGCTGGCAATCGGCAGGGAGCACGGATGGCCAGCTAGCAGCTACCGGGCACTCAGCAGCTGTCGGTTGGGCGCATCTTGCGGCGAGACGAGATGCACCTGCCGCCATTGCGCAACCCGGTAATCGGCCGCCGCTAACTGCTTCGCGGTCATGATGGGTC
>Ga0134125_10009725_pt1 | contig 10812 bp, 7 predicted proteins | sample KB31751_FD_96464 | JGI IMG/M metagenome (GOLD analysis project Ga0134125, IMG submission 96464) | Terrestrial soil microbial communities with excess Nitrogen fertilizer from Kellogg Biological Station, Michigan, USA - KB3-175-1 | ecosystem: Environmental > Terrestrial > Soil > Unclassified ...
ACGTGCCCGTCGGGACGAAGGCGCCGAACAGGATGGCGATGGCGCACAGCGCGGTGGCGCGCGAGCCGCCCTCGCGGCGGGCGTAGACGTAGCCGAGCACGGCGACGGCGAAGAAGCCGGCGAGCGAGATGAAGCGCCCGAGCTTGTAGCCGATGCCGAAGATCGCGCCGAAGAGGGCGACGAGCGCGGGATAGCCGGGCGTGTAGAGGTAGGGGATGAAGTCGACCTACGGCGGCGCGTAGATCGGCTGGCCGGCGGCGAGGCGCAGCGCGTGGTCGAGCATGCCGCCTTCCATCCACTCGAGGTCGTAGGGATAGGCGAAGCGGCGCGCGAAGACCCAGCAGAGAAGGAGGATGAACCACGCCGCCAGCGCGAGCGCGACGCCGCGGAAGACCTTGTTGGCGGTGGTCATGCGCACGTCACGGAGCCACCGTCACCGACGCGGCGTCGACGGCGTTGTCGGGGCGCGCGCTCGATCCCGCCGCCTTGGCGCGCTCGTTTTCGCGCCACATCCCGATGCGCAGCGTGGTGGTGCCCACGGGCCAATCGGGCGGCAGCGTCACGTGGATGCGATCGCGCACGAACGTGCCCGGCCGGAGGCGCACCAGCGGCATCGTGCCTTCGACCGGCTCGTGATCGGCGTTGATCATCCGGCCCGGCCCGACGACGTGCGCGAACAGCTTCCAGCCGGCGGGGATCGGCTGCGCCGCGTGCAGGTAGATCGTGAAGTCGAAGGCGTCGCCGCGACGCAGCGGCGCGCCCGGTCCGTCGCTGCCGTCGAGGATCAGCATGCCGCCGAGCGAGTCGCCGAGCGGCCGCGACGGCGAGTAGGGCGTCGTCTGCACGTTGCCCGCGGCCTTCTTGGCGAAGCCGGGCGGCAGCGCGATCTCGTCCATCCATGCCGCCAACTCGTTCGACAGCTCGCGCTCGGCCGGCTCGCCGCTGTCGGCGACGTCGTGATCCTCGTCGGGATCGACGGGGCCGTTGGCGTCGCGGCGGTGGTAGAGCTCGCGCGTGCCGTCGGGCGTGACGTTGCGGATGAGGTGCCAATCGCGCGTGACGACGGCGCGCTTCTGCGTGCCGTTGTACATCGAGCCCGGCCCCTCGTACGTGACCTCCTGGAAGATCGCGCCCGCGCCCGAGTCGGGCGTGGTGCCGGCGATGAGCCCGAGGCGCGACTGCCCCTGCAGCGACGGCTCGTCGTCGGTGCCGGCGCCGATGGCGTTGAGGATCGTCGGGATGATGTCGATGTGGCCGGCGGGCGTCATGATCTTGCGCGGCGGCAGCCCGGGCACGCGGATGATGAGCGGCACCTTCGTTTCCGTCGCGTAGAGGTGGTAGCCGTGGCGCTTGTCGGGCGGAATGCCGTGCTCGCCGAAGCCGTCGCCGTGATCGGCGGTGACGACGAGGATGGTCTTGTCCCACAAGCCGGCGGCCTTGAGCGCGTCGAGCACGCGGCCGATGTGGAAGTCGGTGAAGCGGATCTCGCCGTCGTAGAGATCGACCTCGCTGTTGCCGAAGTTGGTCTCGGGCAGATCGGGGTGGCGCTCGAAGTCGAAGTGCGTGTCGTAGAAGTGGCTCCAGAAGAAGAACTTCTCGTCCTTGTGCTTGGCGAGCCAATCGACGTCGAGATCGGCGAGCTGCCGCGCCGAGGTGCCGCGCGTGCTCGACGGATTGCCGCCGAGCGAGTGCAGCGTCTTCAAGTGCGTATCGAACTCGTCGAAGCCCTGGTCCATGCCCCAGCCGTGCTCGAAGTAGCCGCTGCCGCCGTAGCTCGCCGTCGCCGCGGTGTGATAGCCGCGGTCCTTGAGCATCTCGGCGAGCGTGCGGTTCTCGGGCAGGATCTGCGGCGGCCAGTGCAGCTGCGCGCTCTGCGGGATCGACGACGGATAGCGGCCGACCTGGATCGCCGGGATCGAGTAGCGCGTCGACGGCGCGTGCGCCCAGCCTTCGGTGAAGAGCGCGGCGTCGGCGGCGAGCGCGTCGAGGCGCGGCGTGGTCGGGCGCTTGTAGCCGTAGGCGCCGACGTGATCGGAGCGCAGCGCATCGATGGTGATGACGACGACGTTCAGATCGTGCGGCACCGACGGCGGCACCACCGCGAAGGGCACGCGCGGCGGCGGCGTGGCCGAGGCGGCGTGGCCGTTGCAATCCTGATCGATGCCGTCGTCGGGGAAATCGAAGGCGCCGGGGTGGATGGCGCGGTTGAAGTCGTCGCAGTCGCCGCCGCCGAGCACCGACGAGTAGCCGTCGCGATCGAGATCGGTCGCCGCTTGCACGAGCCCGACGATCGGGCCGGTGGCGCCGGTGAACGCGATCGCCGCCTTGCGCACGCGATCGGAGCGGCCGAGGCCGAGCGCGATCGACAGCAGCAGCGCCGGCACCAGCACGGTGACGGCGGCGCGCAGCCCGAGCGGGCGCTTGCGCAGCGACGCGCCCAGATCGGCCCACAACAGCACCACGACGCCGCCGAGCGTGACGGCGACGGCGCCAAAAGGCCGCAGATCGAGCTGGCGCGCCAGCTGCCACTCGGCGACGAGCACGAGCGCGAGCGGCAGCGCGATCGCGGTGGCCACCGAGACGAGCGCGCCGCGCGGCGTCTTCAGCGCCCGATCGCGCAGCGGCAACCGGCGTCCGAGGGCGTGCGCGACGCCGATGCAGACGGCGATGATGACCGGCGCCCACAAGGCGGCGTTGAGCGCCTTGACCGGCGGCGGCATGCGCGGGCGCGCCTCGAGCTCGAACACCAGCGCGGCGACGGCGCCGGCGGCGACGTAGAGGCCGAGGATCCACGCCGCCGCCTCGATCCCCGCCGGCGCGGCGAAGCGCATGCGCGCCCGCGGACCGACGCGCACGAGCGGCGACAGCGCGGCGGCGGCGATCATCGTCGTGATCGCGGCGGCAACGGTGAGCCCGGCCGCGGCCGCGCCGACGAGCCCGGCGATCAGCGCGCGATGATGGAAGAAGCGCAGCGCCCCCACGACGATCGGATCGAGCGCCACGCCGACGAGCACGAGCGATCCGAGGCCGGCGACGACGTAGGCGGCCCAGCGCGCGCCCTGGCCCTCTTCGTCCTTGAAGGCGGCGCGCCACAGCGGCCCGCCGTCGGTGCCCCAGAGCAGCGCGCCGACGACGAGGCCGAGCGCGGCGAACGCGACCGCGCCGGCGGCGCCGTACAGTGACGTCAGGAACAGCGCCAGCTTCCAGCGCCCGACGGGCAAGAAGGCACCCGCGCGCGCCGCGGCGAGCGTGTAATCGACGAGCCCGGCAGCGACGCCGCCTGAGGCTCCCAGCAGCGCACCGCGTGCGGCGAGCGCACGAGGGGGACGCATTTCGGAGGCACTATAGCAGAGCGCCCCGCAAACGCTTCTGTGCTAGTTTTTCCGTCGGCAAATGGCTCCGCGCCGGGTCCTTTTGGTCGTGCTCCTCGTCGTGGCGGCGGTCGCGCTCGTCGCACATTCGCTCGTGTTCAACTTCGTCACCGACGACGCGTACATCTCGTTCGTCTACGCGCGCAACCTGGCCGACCACGGCAAGCTGGTGTTCAACCTCGGCGAGCACCCCGTCGAGGGCTACACCAACTTCTTGTGGACGGTGCTGCTCGCGGGGTTCCTGAAGGTGGGGCTGGTTCCCGAGATCATGTCGCGCGTGCTCGGCACCGGCTTCGCGGTCGCCACCCTCGGCGTGGTGGCCTGGATGTCGCGGCGCATCAAGGGCGACGACTATTCGTGGTGGGATGCGCTGCCCGCGCTGATCCTGGCGGGCGTGCCCGGCTACGCCTGCTGGGCCTCGGGCGGCCTCGAGACGCAGATGTTCGCCTTCCTGGTGACGCTCGGCGGCGCCTGGCACCTCGAAGAGCTGCTCGACGATCGCGAGCCGCGCGTGCGCACCTCGATCATCTTTGCGCTCGCGGCGCTGACGCGGCCCGAAGGCACGCTGCTCTTCGCGCTCACGGCGTTCCATCGTCTGCTCGTGATCGTCGCGCGGCGGAAGCTCTCGATCGGGCGCGCAGAGCTCGTGTACGTGGGCGCGTTCCTCGCGATCGTGGTGCCCCACTTCTTGTGGCGGCGCTGGTACTACGGCTGGTGGCTGCCCAACACCTTCTACATCAAGTCCTCCGGCGTCGGCGGCGCGTGGACCCAGGGCGCCTACTACCTCGGGCGCGTGATCGTGCAGTTCCACCTGTGGGTCGTGCCGATCGTCGTCGCCGGCGGGCTCCTCGTCGAGCGCGGGCGCGGCATGCGCGTGCTCCTCGGCTACGCCGGGCTCGTCGTCGGCGTCTTCGCGGTCTACGTGGCCTCTGTCGGCGGCGACTTCATGGGGCTCTACCGCTTCGTGATGCCGGTGATCCCGCTCGTCGCTCTCGTCACGGCGCTGTCGCTGCGCTACGCGCTGTCGGCGATCGATCGCCGCGCGCCGCTCGCCGCCGCCGGCATCGTCGCGGTCGCGCTCGGCCTGCACGCGTGGCACGCCGTCCGCGTCGACAAGGACGAAGCGCGCGTCGGCGACCGGCCGTCGGACAACGGCATCGATCACCCGGGCTGGCTGCACTGGTACACCGCCGATCGCGCCGCCATCGGCAAATGGTTCGGGCAGTACGCGCGCCCCGACGACTACGCCGCCGTCGGTGGCGCCGGCGCGCAGGTCTATTACAGCGGGATCCGCTCGCTCGACTGCTACGGCCTCAGCGACGAGTACATCGCGCACAAGCTGCCCGCGCGCTCCTCGCGACCGGGCCATCAGAAGTACGCCACCGACGAGTACATCCTGTCGAAGCGGCCGACGATCATCACTTCGTACAACTACCGCATCGGGAGCTCGCCCCATTACGTCGGCGGCGACAGCGCGCTGTGGCAGCAGCGTGGTTATCACTACGTCACCGTGCGCGTGCCCGGGCTGAGCTCGCCGTATTACTCGTTCCTTCTGCGCAACGATCGCAGCTTCGGCCCGCTGCCGGCGCTGACCGCGGAGCGTGAGCCATGACATCGTCGACGGTACAGCTGCGCCTGCGCGGCCTGATGCCCGCGCACCTCCTCATGTCGCTCGTCGCCGCGGTGCCGATCGCGCGCATCGGGTACGCCGTGTTCGTGCAGCATCTGCCGTACGCCACGCGCGAGCCGCTCCTCACCGGCGTGAGCGCGTTCCTCGCGCTGTTGCCGTGGCTGTGGCGCGCCTATGCGCGCACCGCCTATCGCGCCAAGTGCGACGACGTCGCCGTGCACGTGCGCGGCGAGGCGCTGCCCTACAAGACGATCAAGGAGCTGCGCGTCGAGCGCGGCCGGCGGCGCACCACGCTGCACCTGGTGCGCTCGGAGGACATCCAGATCGCGCTCGTCCTGTGGGACGCGTACGCCGGCCGCCTGCAGCCGATCGACGTGCTCACCGAGCGGCTGGCCGCGCACGGCCTGACGTTCGACCCGCGCGCCTGATCCCTGTTATTCGCGCCAGACCTTGGCGAGGTGCGCGCGCAGCGCCTTCTCGTCGGACGTGATCAGCTCCGTCGACGCCACGCCGCTGGTCTTCGACGTGCGCGCGTGCTGCAGCGACACCACCGCGCTCGACGTCCACACCCCGCTGCCGCGAAAGTTCGGCTGCGAGTCGCTGTAGACCTTGGCTTGCCCGAACAGCTCGGCCACGTCCGGCGCCAGCGGCTGCATCTCGCGGATGTCGCACAGCACCTTGTAGTCCGCGCCCGCGAAGCCGTCGATGGCGGCGTTGTGCGCCACCACGAACTGCTTCATCGATTCCAGGCCGGGGCGACCGCGCACGGTGAGCCGCAAGATGCCCGGCTCACCGGCGCTGTCCACTTCCCACCCCGGTCCTTGGAATCGCTGACCGGCCATCGTTCTCAGCGCGCGCTGGCGTTGGGCGGCGCGTTCGGCCGTGGCGCGCTCGCCGGCGCCGGCGCGTTCTTGCCCGGCTCCAGCGGCGACGTCGGCTTGGCGTGTGTCTCCTGCGCCACGCGCGGCTCGCGCCGCTCGACGACGATGGTCTGCTGCGACTGCACCTGCGTCGACTCGCGCGCCACCACGGTGACGACGTTCGCGCCCGGCCACAGCGGGATGTCCGCCTCGAACGACTCGACCGCCTGGTTCGGCGACTTGCGGTTCGAGCGGTAGAACACCTTGCGACGATCGATCTTCGCCTGGCGGTTCGACACGAACACGAACATGTCGGCGACCTTGTGCTCGTCCTTCGCCGTCGACGACAGGTGGAACGTCGCCGAATCGACCAGCGGCGTGCCCGTCTTGACCTCGAGCTTGGGCGGCGAGACCTGCCACGCCATCGCGTACTGCGCGTTCGCGACTTGCGCCGTCTTGGCCGCCGCCGCGTCGCTCTTCTGCGCCGCCGCCTTGGCGATGAAGCCCGGCCGCCCGTCGAGCTCGACGCGCCAGTACTCGCCCGACGAGCCCGTCAGCTTGAAGGTGGCGCCCTTGTTGACGTTGCCGATCACCGGCGCGTCCTTGTCGGCGCCACCATAGATCGGCACGCCCGCCGCCGCCGTCACCGCGCCGCTCGCCACCTCGGTCGGCTTGGCCGTCCCCGCGATGGGGAACGACAGCTTGTCGGTCACGTACTCGTGCAGCGTCTGGTCGTAGACCGTCAGCTCCACCTTCGCCTCGTTCGGCCGATACTCCGGCCGCACGTCGAACGTGAAGTCGACCGTCTTCGACTCGTTGGGCCCGATGCCGTCGAGATCGAAGCGCCCCTTGTTGATGAAGACGCCCTCGTCCGACAGGTTGCGCAGCTGCGCGGTGGTGTCGATCGCCTTGCCCACGCCCGAGTTCTTCACGGTCACGTGCAAGCGCACCGACTCGCCGCGCTGGATGATGCCGTCACCGTTGCCCTTGATGTCGTCGATGATCTGGTACGCGTACGAATAGATCGGCCGCTGCGGCCCATCCACGCGCACGAGCAGCTCGTTGGAGTCGAGCGTCGTCTTGGCGCCGTGCTCCTCGGTGACCTCGAGGTGCAAGGGATCGATGCGCGTCAGCGAGTCCTTCGGCATCTTCACCGGCACCGTGAAGGTGCGCGTCTCGCCCGGCTTGATGCGGCCGAACACCAGCTCGCGCCCGTCGAAGTACGGATCGTCGCCCTTGAGCGTCGCGCGCACCTGGCCGGCGACGCCGGGACCCTTGTTCGTGATCTTCGCGGTGAACTTGATGGTCTCGCCCGCATTGACCGTGTTGTTCGGCCGATCGGTCGAGACGGTGCCCACCAGCGACGGCGGCGGACCACCGCCGCCCACCGGCGTCCAGTCGATCCCGAGCTTCTTCAGCGAATCGACGATGCGCGACTGCTCCTCGCCGAGCTTCTTGTCGAAGAACGACTTCGACGACGCCAGCACCTCGCGGCGCTTCCAGCCCTTGGCCTGCGACACCAGGTCGCGCGCGAAGTCGACCTCGTAGTCCTCGACGAGCGCGTCGGGATCCTGAAGGTTCTCCTCTTCATCGTCCTGATCGATCGCCGGCGCGTCGTCGTCGTCCGACTGACGCGGATCGTCGCGGATGATCGCCTTGGTCGCCTTCTTCGGCACCTCCTGTGCGAGGTACTTGAAGGTCTCGAACGGCTTGTCGGCCGTCTTGGCGTAGATCGACTTCAGGTGCGCCTCGAGATCGGCCTCGTGCATGCCCTTGAGCTCGCGGAACAGCCAGACGCCCTTGTCCTTGTCGACCACCACCTTGTCGAGCTCGACGTCGGGCGTGATGCCGACCGACTGGATCGACACGTCACCCGGCGTCAGGTACTGCGCGATGGTCAGCTTGAGCGCCGAGCCGTCGTCGTTGTCGTAGAGCACCTGCACCGAGCCCTTGCCGAACGTCTTCTGCCCGATGATGGCGGCGCGATCGAGGTTCTTGAGCGCGCCGGCCACGATCTCCGACGCCGACGCCGAGCCGCCATTGACCAGCACGGCCATCGGCACGTGCGGCTGCGTCCCCGGCGTGGCGCGCTTCTCCTCGCGCTGCTTGTTGGCGTAGCCGACGGTCGTGACGATGGTGCCGGTGTCGACGAACTCGTCGGCCACCTTGATCGCCTGATCGAGGAGCCCGCCCGGGTTGCCGCGCAGGTCGACGATGATCGACTTCATGCCCTTGGACTTCAGATCGTCGAGCGCCTTGCGCAGCTCCTCGTCGGTGTTGCCGGCGAAGTTGCCGTGCAGCTTGATGAGGCCGACGTTGCCCTTGAGCATCTTGTAGTCGACCGTGTGCGTCGACACGATGGCGCGCGTCAGCACGACCTTGCGCGCCGCCGTGTTGGCCTCGGTGGGCTTGCGCACCCAGATCGTGACCTTGGTGTCCGGCTCGCCGCGCAGGCGCGACACGGCGTCATTGATCAGCATGTTCGCCGTCGACTCGTTGTCGATGCGGATGATGCGATCGCCCGCCTTGATGCCCGCCTTCGACGCCGGCGTATCGGGATACGGCTTGATGACGGTCAGCTCGCCCTTGCGCAGGCCGATGAGGATGCCGAGGCCGCCGAACGAGCCGCGCGTGGTCAGCTTCATCTCGGTGTACGTCTGCGGATCGAGCAGCATCGAGTGCGGGTCGAGCGTCGACAGCATGCCGTTGGTCGCCGCGTACTCGGTGTTGCGCACCGTCTCTTGATCGGTGCCCGGCGGCAGGTTCTGCGCGATGAAGCGGAAGATCTCCTTCATCTTCATCGACAGCGCCCACGGCGAATCGACCTCGCCGATGCCGAACTCCTGTTGCGCGGTGTCGACGCGCACCACGAGCTTGTCGTTGCCCTTCGGCTCGACGATGACTTCGGCGACCGACTTCTGCACCTGGTCGAGCGCCATCTTCAACATCTCTTTGGGATCGACGCGCGTCGGATCGACGTAGGCGTCGTTCACGCGCATCAACGTGTTGTTGAAGATGCGCAGCGCCGCCAGGTCATAGGGGCGCTTGTCGTCTTTGGACGCCGCGTGGAGCGGCTCGCCGGCGCCCACGTCGACGTGACCGTGGATGCCCGCCCGACGCACGGTGATACAGAGCGCCAGGACGAGGGCGACGAAGACGAGAATTGGCTTGAAATATCTACGCATGAACGGCTGGGGGCCGCTTGCCTGCTCGAAGAGGTCCATCGGCATTATTATACGCTGCGAGAACACCACAGCCACCGCATTAGTTCTGTCAGCGAGAAACGAGCAGGGCGGCGGCCACGATCGCGACCAGGAGCGCGTCGTACAGCAGCGATTCCGCGGCGAGAACGCCGAGCATGCGGTTGGCGCGCGGCGGCGACGCCGAGCCGGCCGGCGCAGCTTCGCGATAGGGATTCGCCGACGGCGTCGCCGAACGCGGCGCGTTGTGCACGTGCAACTGCGCGATCCAACAGCAGGCGTCGAGGACGGCGAGCATCATGAGCGCGCTAGCACAGGCTTGCGCCAAAGGTGCTTCGGCCGGCTGTGACCACGGATTCGACAGCGCCGGCACCACCAGCGCCGCCAGCGCGCTCGTCGACAACGACAGGAGCCACACGCGCCGGCGCGCCGCGCGCCCAAAGAACGATCGATGCGGCAGCCGCGCCGCACGGCGCGCACCGTCGGTGATCAACACGAGCGGCGGCAGCGCGAACAGCCCGAAGCCGACGCCGGCGATGATGCCGATGGCGGCACCGTCGAAGCTGTCGAGGCTCCACCCGACGGTGGCGCCGGTGGTCGCGCCGACGAACGGCGACATCAGCGCCACCTGCCAGTCGGCCACGCGCGGCAGGGCGCCGGTGACCAGCGCGCCGAAGAGGCCGAGCACGAGCGCCATGATCACCGACGAGGCGAACGGCGCCGGCAGCTGCGCGCCGACCGCGATGCCGATGAGCGCGAACGGCCAGGCGAGCTGAGGCGAGCACGGCGTCAGCGGGCTCATGTATTTGTGATGGGCGCGCCGTCCGCGATGTCTACTCGCGCTCGACCGTAAATCGGAACTTGCGATCGAAGACTTCCTCGGCGAGGTCGCGCTTGCGACGCGCGCCCCAGATCTCGAGCTCCGCCTCCGACGAGGCGGACATCGTCACCTCGACCGACTTGTCGCCGATGCGACAACGGACCCCGCGCACCAGCTGCGCGTAGCCGCGGTCGAGCCCGTCGGCGAGGCGCAGGATGGCGGCGAGCACGCGCACCTTCTGCTTGCCGGCGGCGGGCAGCGCGGCGAAGCCGGGATGACTGTCCTTGGGCGTCGCCTTGCGGTGGTAGCGCACGGTCTGCGCCAGCGTCTGGATCTCGTCGGCGGTGAAGCCCTGCAGATCGGCGTTCTCGACGAGATACGCCGAATGCTTGTGATGCTTCGACGGCGCGATGTGGAACCCGATGTCGTGCAGGAGCGCGGCGAACTCGAGCAGCTCGCCGTCGGCGTTGGCCAGCCCGTGCAGCGGGCGCAGGCCGCGGAAGAGGTCGAGCGCCAGGCGCGCCACGTGCTCGACGTGCGGCTGGTTGGCGTTGCAGCGCCGCGACAGGCGCACCACGCTGCGGCGGCGCAGATCGGGATACTCGTCGATGAGCTGGATGCCGGGGCCGTTGCGCGCGGCGTAATCGGCGACGAGCCCTTCGCGCAACGCCGCCTCGCACAGGACGTAGGAGTCGGCGTGCACCACCTCGAGCAGCGAGCGAACGAGGATGACGCCGGGGACGATCGAGTCGACGCGCTTGGGATCGAGGTTGGGCAGGCGCGAGCGCTCGGCCACGCTCAAAGAGCAGATCTTCTCCTCGAGCTCCCAGACGTCCTTGAAGGCGATCGGGCGCGGCTTCTCCGCCGTCGTCGACGGGATCAGCTCGGCGACGGCGCGCGCGGTGCCCGACGTCATGGCCACGAGGTCGAA
>Ga0134125_10009726_pt1 | contig 10812 bp, 6 predicted proteins | sample KB31751_FD_96464 | JGI IMG/M metagenome (GOLD analysis project Ga0134125, IMG submission 96464) | Terrestrial soil microbial communities with excess Nitrogen fertilizer from Kellogg Biological Station, Michigan, USA - KB3-175-1 | ecosystem: Environmental > Terrestrial > Soil > Unclassified ...
CTGATCAACCGGTTCGTCAGCGGCATGGTGGTGCGGATCGATCCGCCCAACTATGCCACCCGCTGCGAGATCCTCCGCGCCCTGTCGCTTCGTGCGGGCGTGCCGCTGAACGACGAAGTCGTGAACTGGATTGCCCGAAGGGTCACGCAGAACGTCCGCGAACTCGAAGGCGCGATCACCCGGATTGGCGCGCACGTCCGGCTCACCGGCCGCGACGCAGACATTCAGACCGTGCAGGAGTCGCTTGGCGATCTGGATCGGCAATTGGTTGCGCCGGTCAAGCCCGAGAACATTCTCCAGGCGGTGTGCGATTACTTTGGCCTGGAGCACAAAGACCTGATGTCCGGCCGCCGCCAGCGCACGATCAGCCTCGCCCGCAGCGTGGCGATGTTCCTGGTCCGCAAGACGGCCAAGCTGAGTTTCCCCGAAATCGGCATGCGGATGGGCAAGCGGAACCACAGCACCGTCATCAGCGCCTGCCGGCGCATCGAGCGGGCCGTTGGGCGCAACGAGCCGCTGGTGTGGACCAGCTCAGTCGGCGAACGGACCGAGGAAGCGGCGGAGCTGATCCAACGACTGGAAGAGCACAGCCGGACGGTGGGATAGGAATGCCCATTTGCGATTTGCGATTTGCGAATGAAAGCGGGACGTTTCTCCTGTCTTCATTCGCAAATTGCAAATTGCAAATCGCAAATCACGGAAGCACCGTACAGATCACGACTCGTCGTCTCGGCCGTGTATCGAAGTCGATCAGGACGATCTGCTGGTATTCGCCGGTGAGGAGTTTCCCGTTGGAGAACGGGACCGTCAGGCTCGCGCCAACGAGCGCCGCGCGGATGTGGCTGTGGCCGTTGTCATCGTTCCAGGTGGCTTCGTGCTCGTAGCGGGCGTCGTCGGGTACCAGCCGCTGGAGCGTGTTGGGCACATCGTGCTTCACCAGGCCGGTTTCGTATTCCAGGGTCGTGAGCCCGGCGGTGCTGCCGACGACGAACAGGGAGATGATGCCATCGCCTTTCAGATCGCGGATTTTTGCGCTGACCTGAGGGTTGAGGTTGACAATGTCATTGTTCCCGTCGGTTTCGACATCCAGGGTAAAGCGTTGCATGAGACTCCGGCAGGCGTAACTCCGATCGCGGTCCGCCACGGCGAACAGCTACCGATGTAGCATCGGACGGCCTGCGGAGCAAGAAGGCGGGTGTGACGCTTGTTTTGGGTGATTGTGGAATGGGCGTCTCGGCGATGCTGACGGCGCTGGCGGTCGAACATCGCAAGCATGGGCGAGACGCCCATGCCACCGTGCCGCGTCACACCCACGAAGTCCGCATTTTGGGCCGAATTTGACCGGTTTTTGAACCGGTGCTATATTTCGATGTTCGCGACAACTTTTGCCTAAGCCTTGCGGTATGGAGGCTTAGATCATCCAAGGGCACGAAGCCCACTTCCAAGGCCCGAGCGTCGCACCCGCGCATATCCGGGGAGCAGGCTGTAGCAGGACGGTGCGGGAACTTTATGCCAGTTGCTGGCGACGATTTCAGATCGCAGGTGTTGGCCGCAACCGACATTGTCGAGTTGATCGGCCGCAGTGTCGCGCTCAAGAGGCGCGGGAAAGACTACGTCGGCCTCTGCCCGTTCCATCAGGAAAAGACGCCGAGTTTTACCGTCAGTCCTTCGAAGCAGATTTTCTATTGCTATGGCTGCAAAGCCGGCGGGTCGGTCTTCGACTTCGTGATGAAGCGGGACCGGATCGAGTTCCCCGACGCGCTTCGATTGCTCGGCGAGCAGGCCGGCATCGAAATGCCTCGCATGGGTGTTTCGAAACAAAAGGCCGGCGAGAAACGGGCGCTGTACGACATTCAATCGACGGCGTGCGCGTTTTTTGAAAAACTGTTGGCACATCCCCAGCAAGGTGCCGCCGCCCGCGAATATCTGGCCACGCGGCAGATCAACGACGAATCGATCAAGCGCTTCCAAATCGGATATGCGGCCGACGCATGGGATGCCCTTTTGCGAAGCCCGGTGAGCCGCAAATATCCCGCTCCGCTGCTGGTTCAGGGCGGACTTTTAAAAGAGCGCCAGCAAGGCACCGGCTATTACGACACCTTCCGCAATCGCCTGATGTTCCCGATCCGGGATGAAAATGGCCGGGTGATCGCGTTTGGCGGCCGCGTGATGCCCGGCTCGCAGGATCCGGCCAAGTACCTCAACAGCCCCGAAACGCCGCTTTTTTCAAAGAGCCGCTGCATCTTCGGCCTCGACCTGGCCCGGCAGAAAATGGTGGAAACCCGAACCGCGGTCGTGGTCGAGGGGTATACGGATGTAATAGTCGCGCATCAATTTGGGGTGTCGAACGTCGTTTCGGTGCTGGGCACCGCGATGACCGAGCAGCACGTAACGATGCTGCGGCGTTTCGCCGATCGCATCGTCCTGCTTTTTGACGCCGATACCGCCGGCGATGTGGCGGTCGACCGGACGGTCGGCCTATTCTTGACGCAGCCGGTCGAGATCGCGATCGCGTCGATGCCCCAGGGCGTCGACCCGGATGAGTACTTATTGAAGGAAGGCGCCCAAGCCTTCCAGAACCTCCTGGACGGAGCGGCCGACGCTCTCTCCTATAAATGGAAGCAGTTGGCCCGTCATTTCGATGAAAACGGCGGAGATTTGACCGGCCAACAGCGCGCAATTGAGGCATACTTGGACGTGCTGGCGTCCGCCCGCGGCTCAGGCCCGGTGGACGCCATCCGCTGGGGCCAGGCCTTGGCGAGGGTCAGCCGGCTGACGGATATCCCGGTCGACGAGCTGAACCGGAGGTTCAAAACTCGAAAACCCGCCCGGAATCCGGGCCCGGCGGCAGTTGTAGAGCAGAAGCCCGACCCGGCGGCGAGTCAGTCAACCGGGCCGGCAACCGCTCGTGACAGGGCCGAACGATGGATCCTGGGGATCCTTCTTTTGCAGCCCGAGCGTTGGAGACAGACGCAGCAGATCGTCCATGTGGAGGACTTCGCCCATGAGGGCCATCGGCGGCTGGCCGAAATGTACTGGAACCATCAACGGGATGAGGGAGAACCGGTATTAAGCGAGTTCCTGGGGGCCTTGAGGGACCCCATTTTGGTTGAACTGGCGGTCATTGCGGTCGACGAGGTGGAAGCCCTGGACGACCCCGACCGCACACTCGCCGAAGCCGTCCACCATCTGCAAAACGAGCGACGGCTCAAAGAGGAAAAGAAACTTGTCGCCGCCTTGCGACGTACAAGCGACGAGCGGCAAGGGCAGGACGAGCTCGAATTGCTGAGGGAACTCCAGGAAAAAGTCCGAAAGCCGGACTTGAGAAGAGTTTGAGTATTCCTCACGTTTCACGTCTTCACGTTTCACGTGCATCGAAGCAAGTGAAACGTGAAGACGTGAAACGTGAGTTGGATCCACAACTGGCGACTCATTCAGTTGCCTAGAATCGATTTACCCGGTGCGGCAAGGAGGTCGCGTTACAGGGATCGGGAATGTCCCCGAGTTCCTTGGCCCGCTTCACCGCACCGTCGCGGACGAAAAGAAGTCCGCAATCCCGCGGAAGGTCCGCGGGCGCCCCGCGCCGCGTTCGCGGGGCCGACGCTCTCGCGTGAGGGCGTGGATTGGAAACGAAAGTGGTATGAAGGAAACGGTCATCGAATCCCCTCTTATCGGGTCCGGGTCGCAGGAAGAGGTCGATTCACGCGTCAAGGCGCTGCTCGACCTGGGTACAGGCCGCGGGTTCATCACTTATGAAGAACTCAACGAACGGCTCCCCGACGAAGTCGTCTCCCCAGACAAGCTGGATCCCCTCCTGATGATGATCGACGAGATGGGCATCAAGCTCATCGACGAATCGGACATCGGCGAATACCAGAAGGCCCCCCGCACCCGCAAGAAACCCGAGCCGCAGGCCGAGGAAGTCGCTGAGGTTGTCGAGGACGTCGACGGCGAAGAGATCGACCTGAACCTCGAAGCCGAGCTGGCCGAAGCCTCCACCAAACGCATCGACGACCCGGTGCGGATGTATCTCACCCAGATGGGCGAAATCCCCCTGCTCACCCGCGAGCAGGAAATCGCCCTGGCCAAGAAGATCGAAATCACCCGCAAGATCTTCCGCTCCAAGGTCTTGGAGAGCGACTACTGCCTTCAATCGGCGGTCGAGATCCTTCAGCAGGTGGACGACGGCGACCTGCCGTTCGACCGCACGATGAAGATCAGCACCGCCGAGGACAACCCCGACAAGGGCACGATCGGCCAGCGCATCCCGCTGAACCTCGAATCAGTGCGCAACATGCTGTCGCGCAACCGCGATGACTGGGACGGTCTTCGCGACTGCAAGCAGAAGAAGGATCAGGAAGAGCTTCGGCTGGCGATCCGCCGTCGGCGCCGCCGCGCGGTCAAGCTGCTGGAAGAGCTGTCGCTCCGCACCAGCAAGGTCACGCCGCTGATGAAGAAGCTCTCGAGCATCTCCACCAAGATGGTCGAGCTGGAGCAGCGGATCGAAGAGCTCAAGAAGGTCAAAGACCCCGGCGAGGACCTGGAGGTCTGCCAGGAAGAGTGTAGCGGGCTGGAAGACCTGGTACTCGAAAACGCCCAGGACCTGCACAAGCGCGTCGTCGCCATCCGCAAGATCTACTACAAGTACGAAGACGCCAAGCGCAAGCTCTCCGGCGGCAACCTTCGCCTGGTCGTCTCGATCGCCAAGAAATATCGCAATCGAGGCCTCTCATTCCTGGACATCATCCAGGAAGGGAACACGGGGCTGATGCGCGCGGTGGACAAGTACGAATACCGTCGCGGGTTTAAGTTCAGCACGTACGCGACGTGGTGGATCCGCCAGGCGATCACCCGCGCGATCGCCGACCATGCCCGCACCATCCGCATCCCGGTGCACATGATCGAGACGATGAGCAAGCTGCGGAACATCAGCAAGATGCTGATGCAGGAGCTTGGCCGCGAGCCCACCATCGAGGAGATCGCCAAGCGGGCGAAGATGTCGGTCAGCGAAACCCGCCGCGTGCTGAAGATCAGCCGCCACCCGATCTCGCTGGATCGCCCCGTCGGCGAATCCGAAGATTCCTACTTCGGCGACTTCATCGAAGACGAAAAGGCCGACAACCCGGTCGAAAGCGCCACCCAGGAGATGCTCAAGGACAAGATCGAGCAGGTGCTCAAGACGCTGACCTACCGCGAGCGCGAGATCATCAAGCTCCGCTACGGCATCGGCGACGGCTACACCTACACGCTCGAGGAAGTCGGCCGCATTTTCAAGGTGACCCGCGAGCGCGTCCGCCAGGTCGAAGCCAAGGCGATCCGCAAGCTCCAGCACCCGGTGAGGGCGCGAAAGCTCGAAGGGTTTCTGCCGGGAGGGGTGGCAAGATAAGGGGAGTTGTTCGCACCATGAGGCCTGATCACATTCGTGAACTGCTTGAGCGTAACCCGTTCATTCCGTTCCGGATTCAGCTTTCCAGCGGCGACCAGATCGACATCACCCAGCGACACAGCGTTGCCGTGATGCGGATGGAGATCTTCGTCGTCCTCCCGGACGATCGCTGGAAGTTTATTTCGCTACGGCAGATTGCGAGCATCGAAACGCTGCAAGCCGCATAACGACATTTCGGAACCTGAGCATCAGACGAGGCGGCACTTGGTGCCGCCTCGTTGCGTTTTTTTAAGGATCAGGCGCACCGATCCGCGCCGCCGGCCCAGATCCCGCCCAAACCTGCAATTCCTGCATTCTGCCCGCCGATGGGGGACATTTGCGCAAATTAATCCTTGTTTTGCGGAATGGAATCGCTACATTAGTGGCGTTCGGTTCACGTCATGTCGGTAGGCCATCGGCCAATCAAGTAGTCGTGTGAGGCACATCGAATGGATTCAACACCGGTTGTGTATCTTCTCGTGCCGTTGGGACTGTCGTACGGTCGCGAGGTGATTCGAGGCGTGCGGGAATACACGCAGGCCCATCACCTGTGGCAGCTTGCCGTCGTCGAGCCGACGGTCAAGGCCATCCACTCACTCCGCCGGGACAAGCCCGACGGGATCATCGGATTGTTCGCCAAACCCGAGATCGAGCGGGAGGCCCGCGCGCTGCGCGTGCCGGCGGTGAACACGTCGTGCCGCTGCAAGAGCAACAAGCTTCCCATCGTGCTGCCCGATAACGTCGCCATCGGGCGGCTGGTCGCCGAGCATTTCCTGCAACGCGGATATCGTCATTTTGCGTATGCCGGGTTCCGCGATCATTACTCGTCCGAGCTGCGCCGCCGGGCGTTTGCCGACGTGGTCGAGCAGGCCGGGTACGAGTGCCACTGCCTGCCGGACGGGCAGGATCTGCGATCCGTCCGCGCCGTTCCGAGCCCGATCGGGCTGATGGCGTGCAACGACACGCGGGCCACCCAGATTATCGCCGCCTGCCAGCGGGCCAAGGTCCGCGTGCCCGAGGACATGGCAGTCGTGGGCGTGGACAACGACGAGGCGCTGTGCGAGACGGCGGACGTGCCGATCAGCAGCGTCGATCCTGACTGCCGCCGCGTCGGCTACGAGGCCGCCGCCACGCTTGACCGGCTGATGAGCGGGCAATCGCTGGCTGAGAAGACCGTCGTCGTCCCGCCGATCGGATTGGTCGTGCGCGCGTCGTCCGATTCGCTGGCCGTCCCCGACGACCAGGTGGCCACCGCCATGCGTTACATGCAGGTCCATGCCTGCGACCCGATGCGGGTGGAGGACATGATGGGCGTCGTGCAGGTTTCCCGCAGGACGCTGGAAAAGCGATTCCGCACGATATTCGGCCGCACGCTGCACGATGAGATCCGCCGTCTTCAGTTCGAGCGCGCCCGCCAGCTCCTGTGCGACACCGACATGCGCATCCCGCAGGTGGCGACGCGGTGCGGGTTCAAGGACCCCAAGCGGTTCACCACGCTGTTCCGGGAGGAGTTCGGCTCGCCACCGATCGAATTCCGAAGGGATGCGCGCCAGACGGCGGGGTGAAAAAGACATCATCTCACGCAGAGCCGCAGAGGCGCAGAGAAAACAAAGACAAATTGGATCGATTAGTACCGCTCGCTACTCGTCCTCGAGTGTTTCTCTGCGCCTCTGCGGCTCTGCGTGAGCCTATCTTTCCATCGAATTGGCGTCGCCAAGTACAAATGCCAGCAGATCCCTCAATTCCCCCGGCGTGCGCACGAGTCCCTGCGGCATGGGCGAGCGGTCTTCCTGCTTGCGGGCGTTGATATCGGATTTCTTGAGGGTCTTGAGCGTGGTGTCCTGAAGGCGCATCTCCAGCGTGTCGGCGGTTTCGCCAAGCACCAGCCCGTAGTAAGTCTGCCCGTCATTGGTACGCACGATCGTCGCGCGGAACAGCGGTGACACCTGCTTGCTGGGCAGCAGGATCGACTCGACGACGTAGGGGGCGGTGAAGCGTTTGCCGGCGTCCGCGAGGCTCGGCCCCCCGCCGCCCGGCGAGCCGGCGGAAATGGAGTGACACTTGCTGCATCCCAAGGACTCAAACAACTGCCGGCCGTGCTCGCGATTTCCCTTCTTCCACTCGGCATTCCAATCCACCTTCAGAAATTCCGGCGGAACTTCTCCCGATTCGCTCGCGTTCTTCGCATCAGTCAGGCGCTCGGCCAACCGCTGCGAATCCAGCGCGTCGGGAAGCGTCACATGGACCTCGTGTGCGGCCTCGTAATCGAGCGTGAGCGCCGCGCTGCCTCCCGCGTGGACGCGCACCAGGATGTCGTTCCCGCCCGGCTGGAGCTCGATCGGAATGCGGTCCTCGGCGCGTTTCAAACGCCGCCCGGCCCAGTTATCCCACACCTGCCGCCCGTTCTGCCAGATCCGCACCTGCTGCTGCGACCCGACCAGCAGGATGGCCGGCTGCCCCTGAACGCTGTCGAGCCGGAAGAAGGCGTAGTATGAAGAATCGCCGCCGCGGCCGAGAAGCTTGTCGAAAAGGAACGCGTCACCCTCCTGATGCACACGCTTCCACCCGACCTTGTTGGCGCCGATTTCGTATTGCGCGGCAAGGTTGATCGGCCCGAGCTCCGGCTCGTGGGCGACTTCGAACATCCTTCGCTGATCGCGAAATGGGCCGACGATCCACGCCTCGCCGATTTGCCGGCGCGGGCCGAGCTCGGTCGGCTGGAATTCGCTCAAGACCTTCGCCACTTCCTGCGCGGTGCGCGGGTCATTGAGCAGATTGAGGAAGAACGCCGCCTCGTAGCGGACCTGCTTGTCGTCGTCAGACAATCGTGTGGAGAGCATCGAAAAGAGCCGCTCTTCGTCTGGCGTGTGCGGAACATTCTTCCACCACGCCGCCATCGTGAAGTTCCCGGCGCGCCCGAGCTTTCGCAAGTCCACCGGACCTTCGGCGAAGTTGGGGATCGTGTACGCGCCCCGCTGCGCCTGATCATCGAGGTGGAGCGATTCGGGAACGTCCGCCGTCGCGGGCGGCATCGTCAGACGAAACCCGGCGGTCAGCACGACAGCCAGGCGCACCGCAGAGTTTGGCGAGTCAGCGTTGCCGCTCAAATCGTTCGAATCCAATTCCCGGGCCATCAACATCGTCGCGGCCTGCCGCACATAACTGTCGTCGCTGAGCGCCGCCTGCAAGATCCCGGATGCACCTCCGGATTTGCGGCCGAATAGCGCATTGATGGCCGCCAATTGCACCTGCGGATTGGGATCCGCAATCGCTTTGGCAAATAGCTCGTCCGGGGCGCCCAGTTTCGGGAACTCCGCCAGCGCGTTGATCGCCGCCACGCGGGCCTCACTCGACCGATCGTGCGTGAGTGAAGTCAGTGTCTTGACCGCATCCGCGCCGCCCGTGCGGGCGGCGAGCCAGATCAGGCTTGTTCGGGCTGGCTCATTCGCTTTTGCCTGCTGAAGTCTCTCAACCGCCCCGGCCAGCGCATCTCCGCCGCGGCGCAGCAGCTCGACGTGGGCCGCCTGACGGTTCGACCAGTCGGGGTTCGACAGCTCCTGGTAGAGCCGATCGACGGACACTTGTGTCGGGTCCCATGCAGTAAACGGCTGCGCATCCGGATCGTCCGCCCGCGTGATCATGACCACATCGCTGCGATAGGTTGGCGACGTGTCGTTCGCCGCCATGTAGCAGACGGTCACAAAGACGCGCCCGCCGCGCCCGACCGCGACACCCACCGGCCGCGCGTCGCCCCGGCAAATAAGCAAATCCTTCTCCTCTGCCTTGAAGCTCGCGCCACGGTGTTCAATCGGATAGTACGGCAGCTTGTGTTCCCCCCACCGATCGACCAAGAGCGAATGCCGGTACTTCTGCGGCAGGAAACTATCCTCGTAATCCGTCTCTCCGACCGGCACGTAGCGCCCCAGATGATCGTTCATCGTTTCCAGCAGGTCGGGCCGGTGCGGCTGCTTGCTCGGCATCCACCCCCGCGGCCACGAGAAATACGCATGGGGCGTCACGTGCAGCAGCCGCCCGGGCACATAGCCGGCCGGCAGGGATTCGTGATCATTATCGTTGCTGAACAGGTTCCATTGGCTGTCGAACGTCAGCCCCACGCTGTTCCGCGTCCCGCCCGCGATCACCTTCAAATCGCTCCCGTCCGGCTTCACGCGGAAGAACCCGCCAACCCCGTTGTACGGCACCTTCGTCCCCTGCGGCCCGGCGAACCACGTCCAATGCGCCCAGTGGTCCGGTCGATGCTCGAAATCCCCATACGAGACATTGATGTCGCCGATCGAGAAGTACAAATCCCCGTCCGGTCCCCAGGCCAATCCGTGGAGGCACTGATGCACGTGCCCCAGCGGAATCCCCCACACGATCCGCTGCGGCTTGAGATCCGTGCGCTTGGTCACCGCATTGGGGATGCGGTAAATCGCGCTGACCGTGCTGATGTACAGGTCGTTCCCGCGGAGGGCGATGTCATACACCCAAGTGTGATTGGGAAACCGCACCAGCGTCTGAAGCGGCCCGTACCCGCCCGCGTCGTTCGGCTCCGCGACAAACAACGCCTCGCGACCGCCGACAAACAGCCGCCCTTCCATGTCGAGACGGATCGCCAGGAACGACTCCCGCGCATCCGACGCGATCGGCACGAGCTTGAGCTGAGGATCAGACAAACGATAGGTCTGGTCCTGCGCGCAGATGACGGAGGGAGCCAGCAGGACGATGACCATCAGCCAGACCGCTCGCTTCATAGTTCTCCTTAAAAGAAGGAGGCTCAATGTACCGTCGGCCGTCCCCAAAGTCGCGCGCGGTGCGGTGCTTGAACTGCGGGCCACGCCTTTCTATTATTCCTCCGATCCGCGGCCGTGGCGGAATTGGCAGACGCGCAAGATTCAGGTTCTTGTGTCCACAAGACGTGCAGGTTCGATTCCTGTCGGCCGCATTTGAAACCCTCATTCCAACGGAATGAGGGTTCTTTCTTTTGCATCTTCGGCGAAGGCTTGCCATGATTCGACTGCCGGATCCGTCGTTAACGGACCACTTTCCGACGGATCGACAGCAGATCGCTGGCCTTAATCCCGTTCAAAGTTATGATTCGCCCATCATTGACGGCGGTGGAGTTCGCCTGAACCGTCCGGCAACGCCGGGCCAATAACTCCTGTCGGGCCATGACCGCCCCAGGAGCCTGCACGCAAGTAAACCCTGGCGGGATTGTCCTCGCCGGGGTTTTTCTTTGTCGCAGCGGAGTGCAAATGAAGGTGCTGATTCAATCGCTGGCGGTGGGTTGTGCGGGATTTGTCGGCGCGCTCGCCCGCTGGGGAGTGGGATTGTGGTTCGCGCGGATGTTCCCGATGCGGTTTCCCCTGGGCACGTTCGTCATCAAC
>Ga0134125_10009729_pt1 | contig 10809 bp, 13 predicted proteins | sample KB31751_FD_96464 | JGI IMG/M metagenome (GOLD analysis project Ga0134125, IMG submission 96464) | Terrestrial soil microbial communities with excess Nitrogen fertilizer from Kellogg Biological Station, Michigan, USA - KB3-175-1 | ecosystem: Environmental > Terrestrial > Soil > Unclassified ...
AACCTGGTAATTTATAGCAAATCCATCTTTATTATGGCCTGTCCATGTTCTTTGCCCAAAAAGGAAAGAAGAAAACCAGGATTGTGGTTCTAATACCTGTCCATTTTCAGTATCCAAAGATTTTGATTTCTTTCCAACTATTTTTACTTCTTCTAATTTGATTGGATGAGCACTATCAGACAAAAGGCCTAAAGGGTCATTAAGTAAAATAGGATTATTATTTGCAAAAGCATATGGGTTTATCTCAAAGTTTAACTGAGCTAATTGGTCTATTTGTCCAAACCTTCCTAATTGCGGGTCATACATTCTATTTTTTGCATCGTATAATTCTAATCCGCTACCATCAGCAAATTCTTTATTCTGCAGTTCATTCCCTCCATTAAACTTGTATTTATTTTCTAATCCTAACGCAGCCTTAGAACTTATCCCCGCCATTGTCAACCCAAACGGATAATAATCAGTAGTTTCCAGTAACGGCCCTCTTGTTTGAATTACCTGCAGATTATCAAAGAACACATCTATATTACTTTCGTTATTGCAATATACGTATAAATATCCCCCGGTCGTAACATTTACAGTGCTATGATGACTTTTAACGGCATCGGGTGTAGTGCTGATCAGATCAAAGCCACTGCCATTGCTTACAGGCTTGAATTGTTCATCCAACAATATCCAGTTTATATAAGCTTTAGGTACACTTGCCTGTGTAGGATTAGGTACACTGTTTAACCAGCTTGTTAACCCTGTTGTAGTGGTTGATGACCCGTTTAGAGTTGTGCCGGTTGCATTATGCCCTGAAGTGACTACAGCAGAAGTTCCGGCAAAAGCATTGATAAAACTACTGAGAATAGAACTGATAGAATAGCTGTTGTTTGGATTTACTCCACCGCTGTGCCAGAATGATTTTCCGAAAATATCGATGATATCTCCGCTCATTACTTTTAAAGTAATTCCAAGGCCCGTCTTATCACCCGTGCTTCCATTCAGCCTGTAAACTATCGCGCTGGTGGCCGTGGTGTTCGAATAAGGGTTATTGTTATAAGGCGGATTACCATTGTTATTGGCATAGCCTCTTCCTGTAGTAATATTCCATGAAGGGATACGGCTGGTGCTCATCGTATCTGCTGTATTAATGCTATAATAGTTCTTTTCGGTAGCAAAGGCATTGGTATTGTTCTCTACCGTGGCTGCAGGATAGACATCCTGGTGTTGCTCATCCGTCAAAACTACTCTTACATTGCCGAGGTGATCTTTCTCAAAAAAGTCATAAAGCATGGTATCGCTCTTGTTCACAATTTTGGGCCGTATCCTTCCTTCCTCCTGCCCGATAAACTGAAGGGTATCCAGTCCTGCGCCGGTAGAAGGTACTGCCGTATATTGATATACAAACCCGTCTGTATAGGTCGTTACAGTTTTTTTGTTTGCCGGATTGTCAATAGTTATCTTTTGCTGTTTATTTCCTGCTGCGTCGTAGATGTATTTAATGTAGCCTTTACCCGTTACTATTATACTATCCGGCAGGTTGAGGTAATTGTAATGGATATTACTGATGGCCTTATTATTATCCTTGTTCATATTTCCGTTGCCATCATAATAATAATCCTGGGTGGTATTGTTATTTATTTCCGTAAAATCACCAAGGTGAGCAGTAGTATCATTGGCCTTATCAGTAACGTAATTCAATTGATTACTGTTAGCATTGTAGCCGTAAATCAAGCTATCAATTAAAACAGGTGAATTCAGCTTCACACCCATTTGATTCATAGTAAGGATATTTCCGTTAAGGTCGTAAGAGATACTGTGTACACTAAAATCAATTTTAGCCGTTGTGTTCCATGTCCCTGAAGTATATTGGGTAAAGTCACCTTTCGTAAGCCTGCTGGCAGCATCATAATTAAATCCATAGGCTCTTTGTGCACCATCAGCATTGTTTCTCCAGTTGATTGAGAGGAAATAAATTATACGATTTATCTAACTGCTTTATAAATGCAATGGTTGATAAAAAAATCTTACGAATTCTTATCACTCAGAAATTAAAGGATGCTGATGTTCTTGCTGCTAATACGCGTTACTCCTCTGCAATATATTTAGCAGGCTTTGCTCTTGAGATAGCACTGAAACTAAAAATCTGCAAGATCTTCAAGTTTGTTAACGGGTTCCCGGAAAATAAAAGTGAGTTTATTTATTACCAAAATAGTGTAAAAAGTCAACCACTCCTGGCGGGAGCAATAACCCAAATAAGAGATATTAGACATCATGAATTAAATAAATTGCTTTTCTATTCAGGCGCAGAATATAAGGTTAAGTTAACCCTTTTGAAAGAATGGAATTTAATAGTAACTTGGAGTCCTGAAATGAGGTATAGAATTAATAAAATTCTTAAAAGAGATGCAATAGAAAATATTGCTGCAATAAAAACAATTATTGAAAGCATTTTATAAAATTTAAATTAATCATGGCTAAGAGAAATCAACATGTTGTACCATTAGGCAATGGCTGGGCTGTTAAAAGAGAAGGTAGCAGAAGATTTACGGTTATTACTGAAACACAAAAAGATGCTATTACAGTTGCAAGAGGCATAGCAAAAAGCAACAAGTCCGAAATAGTTATTCATGGCAGGGATGGCAAAATAAGAGACAAAGATAGCTTCGGAAATGATCCTCATCCACCTATTGATAAAAAGCATTAGTCGACTTTATAAATTTAGGTGAAAGCCAGCTTTTAAATCGTATAATCCCGCATGTTTTGGAATGATGGGTCAACGTGCTCCCAAATCTTCACAACATAAAGCGCTTTTGGAAAATGCTCGACATTAAGCAAGAGGCCTTGGCAGCCGACCTTGGCGATGACGGGAATCAGCAAAAAGTTTCGCTGCTGGAACAAAAAGAAACGATTGATCCTGCACTGCTGCAACCAATTTCTTCTGCATTAAAAATACCTGCTGAAGCCATGCAGAATTTTGATGAGGAACGGCTGTGAATATTATTGCTAATACATTTGATAACGGCGCAATCGGTTACAATAGAGCGGAAGTACAGAACTTCAATCCAATTGATAAATTAATCCAAATGCATCAGGAAAAGATTACTTTGTATGAAAGAATGTTGAAGGAGAAGGATGAGATGATGGTAAGATTGGAGAGGTTGATTGAGAGAAAGTGATTTAACCCTATCAGGCTTTTCCCTTACTTTTTTTCCAGGATCCTTGTCCCTAAATAGCAATTGGTCAAATCATTATAGTAAAGCAAAATAATAAATTAATTTTTTACCCTATTATCATTGAAATTTTAAGTGGCCCAAATTAAATACCAGGAAGAGAGTAACTTAAAAGAAGCCGCAAGGAAATTAAAGTGGCAACAGCATTTAAGTAACCTTATTTTATTCAGAAGAGAAAACTACGATAAATGGCCACAGTATCTGTCGAATGACGAAAGTGAAAAAAAGTTGGGAATATGGTGCCAATTAATGCGTAAAAATTTTAAAAAAGGATCACTTGATGAATCAATAGTATCAAAACTTAAAGAAATAGGCTTTAATTTTCATGGAACTGATGATAATTGGAAAGTAACGTTTGAAAAATTGAAAAATCATTTGGAAACCAACAAGTGTGTTTGCACAAAACACGGGAAACTCTACATCTGGGCCGTATCTCAGCACAGCAGATTTCACAAACTACCTCTCGAAAAACAACAATTACTAAATTCAATAAAACTTTTAAATTATTTTAAAAAGCCTAAAAAGTGGAGCGATAGGTTTGCTGAGTTTGAAAAATACCTGTTCATTTATAAAAATATTCCCACTATAACTTCAAATCCGCAATTATACAAATGGTTAAAATTCCAAAAAATAAAATATAAGCAAGGGAAGTTGAATAAGGATCACAAGGCTTTACTTATCAAAGCCGGAATTGATTTCTCAACGAATAAAAGACAAGATATTTGGAACGCTAAATATGAATCTCTGATTACGTTTAAGCAATTAAACCACAAAATGCCGGGTTATTTTAGCGAAGGAGAAGAAAAAATCCTGTATCTATGGTGCCAAACCCAAAGACAGGTGATGGCAAATACTGCTTCTAACCGCAAAGGACTTTCGCAAGAAAGAATTGATAAGCTTAATAAAATAGAATTTAAGTGGTCGCTTAATCAGATGTTTGAAGAAACCTGGAATAACACTTTTCAAAAGCTTGCAAATTATATTCAAGCCCAGGGCGGTTCCACCATAATTCCTACCAAAATTAATGGGAAACACCACGGCTGTATCAGTGGGTTAGAAAGCAAAAAATAGCCATTAACCTTGGCAGGCTTTCTCCTGAACAAATAGAGAGACTGAAGTCACTGGGAATCCATTTCTGAGAAGGAAACTGAAGAAAAAAGTTAGATCAAAAGCTGGATAGTTTACAAAAGAAAATAGATTTCCCTAAATTATGATTTTCCTCACCTGATCAGTGTTCTGCAAGCAATAGATACACACAACTGTTTAAATTCTCCAATCATAAATCTAAAGGACACCCGCCAGGGAGCGGGCAAACACTGTAAAGCTCATCCAGTATTATCATCCTAAACTTTAAAGTTTTTCCGTATAAGATACTTTTTCTTCTTACTACCACCGACGCATTCCCTTCGATATCCCTTCGATACCCCTTCGATACCGCTTCGATCCATTGATCGAAGAGAAGGCGGATCAGAACCGGCGAAATAAGGTTGAAAAATACAAGCTGGTAGTCGCTTTTTACAGATGAAATCCCTGGAAGGGAACCATTGACAGCTTTAGGAGGCAATCTACCATCCTCCTTATCATACATCAACATTATTTATTATCATGGATCAATGGAGCCGGCAAAAAGAAGGGGTAATTTTGTGTTATAAAAAAAGGAGAAATCATGAACACAAAAAACGTTGAAAGGGTCATTGCTCCGCAGCCTCCTCACTTTGTAGGCGACGGTTTCCGGGTACACAATTTTATTCCCGGCCATCCTGCCCTTAGCATGGAAAGAATGAATCCTTTTATCATGCTGGACTATAATTCCAAATATTATTTTACGCCCACCGATGTGCCAAGAGGCGTAGGGGTGCATCCCCACAAAGGTTTTGAAACCGTAACGGTGGCTTACAAAGGAAAAGTAGCCCACCACGACAGCAGTGGCAACAGCGGCGTGATAGGCGAAGGCGATGTGCAATGGATGACAGCCGCTTCAGGCATCTTACACAAAGAATACCACGAAAAGGAATTTGCCAAAAAAGGCGGCGATTTCCAGATGGTTCAGCTTTGGGTGAATCTGCCTGCCGAAGCCAAAAAAAGCAAGCCAAAGTACCAGGAAGTTTCTCATGATAAAGTTGGCAAATATGAGCTCCCCAACGATGGCGGCATTGTTGAAGTGATTGCCGGCGAATATAAAAATATTAAAGGCGCTGCCTCTACATTTACCCCGCTGAACCTGGATAATGCACGGTTGAACAAAGGTGGAAAAGCAGACTTTTCTTTCCCCGCCGGATTCAATACCGCTTTACTGGTGATTGAAGGAAGCGTGCTGGTAAATGGAAAGGAAACCGTGCACACAGATCACCTGGTGCTGTTTGAAAAAGAAGGTGAAGCCTTTACCGTAGAAGCACTGGAAAATGCTGTAGTTCTTGTGTTGAGCGGCGAGCCCATCAACGAGCCAATTGCAGCCCACGGACCTTTTGTGATGAATACGAAAGAAGAATTAAGAGAAGCGTTTCATGAATTTAATGAAGGCAAATTCGGTTACCTGGAAAATTAAAGATGAATGATTGTGAGGGTTGATTATGAGGGTTGCCAATCTTTGGAAGGCTGGCAACCCTTTTTTATTTAAAAATTTAAAGATAAAAGACAGCAGCGGGGCTTTTGATGTGGCTTCCGGCTCTGCTGACCCAAATACATTTCGGGATTATCTTTTAAAGGCCATAGCGTTCATGCTCTCAAACCTCCCGGTTTTTTCAGTGATGCGGATCCTGAAGACGATCCCTTTGATCTTTGAAAAATCATTTGTAGGAAAAGGCCATTGGGGAGAAAGCTTTACCATTTCGGTTGAAATTCCGGGAAGGATGCGGGAGACCAGTTTTTCCAATGCATCATTCCGGTCCATTTCGTTGGTTAGTTCTTCAAACGTTCCCCAGGTTACCACAGACCGCCAGTTGGCCATGTTTTCCATCTCATCAATCTGGAAGCACACTTTCGGGTTTTTCCTCATCATATTTATTTTCATGCCTTCAAAAGTGCGGACATAGATAAACCCCCTTTCGTAGGCATAACTGATCGGAACCACATAAGGTCTTCCATCGGCATAGCATGCCAGCCTTCCCACAAAATTATTTTCTATCACTTGTTCGATCTGCTCGTTATTTAATTTTCCAAACATGGTATTGATTTTTAAAAATTTCGGATACAACAAAATTAAAACCGCCGCTAAGCGGTTTTTATGACAGCCATCAGGAAAAGAAATGATTCCGGTTCAGGGTGTCGATGTCAATACGAAAAAAGGAATATCAACGTGCAACTTCCGCAAAAAAGAAAATGCAACTCCTGTTGATGGTCATTTGCAGCTATGATGTTCGTCATGTTTTAAAAAAATGCCTTCTTCTATCTTCATCCCAAAAATTATCAAAATTTATGGCACATGAAATTGAAGTTCAATGGATGGGGAAAATGCAATTCAATGCGCTGGTAAATGGTCATACGATCATAATGGATGCGCCTGAAAGAGCAGGCGGCGAAGATAATGGCCCTATTCCAAAACCGCTGGTGCTAACGGCTTTGGCAGGATGCAGCGGAATGGACATAGCAGCTATTTTAAGAAAAGCAGGGAAAGATCCGTACGGGTTTGAGATGAAAGTAACCGGAGAGATCAGCAAAAAAGCGCCGATAGAATATACGGCCATTCATATAATGTATGATATAAAAGGCGGACCGGAAAACAAAGAGGCTACGCTAAACGCGGTAACCGGTTCACAGGAAAAATATTGCGGAGTAAGCAGTATGCTGAAAAAAGCGTTGCCCGTTACCTGGGAAGTAACTTATAACGGAGAATCTATTTTTAATAACAAGGAACAGCTTGCAGAATTAAACTCTTAGATCATGCTACAGTCAATAAAAAATATATTTAAATATTCGCGCAAAACAGATTACAGCTCATTGGTAAAACAGGGTGCCATTATCGTGGACGTAAGAAGCAAAGATGAATTTTCAGAAGGGCATATCATAAATGCTATGAACATTCCCGTGAGAGAGATAAAGAACCACTTACGGGTACTGGATCAAAACAGGCCCATCATTTGTTGTTGCGTTTCGGGGGTAAGAAGCGGAGCAGCTAAAACAATATTAGAATCAAATGGCTACCGGTTAGTGCACAACGGCGGCAACTGGCTGGAACTACTACATAAATTATCCGGAATTACTACATAAATTATAACATCATCAACCATGAAAACTTTACAACAAATTTTAGTGAGCGCATTGAATTTTATCTACTATGTCAGGAATGCATTTGACCGGGACCTTCAAAAAAAATTCCATAAAAGAAAAGCCGCAGAGTTTGAAGAAATAAGATCATTCAGGTAAATGATCTGAATAGTAAAAGGATATTCTTATTTCTTCAAAAGAATTTTTAAGATCCAATATTTATAACTATCAAAATGGAAAAAAATTTCAGGCCAAAGCTGATTGATACGCTAAAAACTTATACCCGCAAACAATTTACCAATGACCTTTTTGCGGGCATTATCGTTGGCGTGGTTGCCTTGCCTCTGGCGATTGCTTTTGCCATTGCGTCCGGCGTCACTCCTGAAAAAGGACTGATAACTGCTGTAGTAGCTGGTTTCATCATTTCGGCACTGGGAGGAAGCCGCGTTCAGATCGGCGGCCCGACCGGTGCTTTCATTGTTATCGTTTATGGTATAGTGCAAACGTATGGAGTGAATGGTTTGATCATTGCCACTTTCATGGCGGGTATCATGCTGATCATTATGGGATTTGCAAAACTGGGAGCCGTTATCAAATTCATTCCACATCCACTCATTATTGGATTTACCAGTGGCATCGCTCTCATCATTTTTTCATCGCAGGTAAAAGATTTTCTTGGCCTTTCGATGGGTGCTGTTCCGGCAGATTTTTTAGCCAAATGGAAAGCCTTTTTTCTAAACATTTCTTCCATTAATATTTATGCTGTTGCGATAGCAGCAGCAACGATTCTCATCATTTTGCTGTGGCCGAAAGTAAATAAAAAAATTCCCGGTTCTTTAATTGCAATTCTGGTTACAACTGCTGTAGTGCAGTTTTTTCACTTACCTGTGGAAACGATTGGAAGCCGCTTCGGCGTTATTTCATCTTCCTTTCCGGCGCCTCAACTTCCATTGGCTGATTTTGCCACTTTTAAAAAATTGATCCAGCCGGCTTTTACGATTGCCATGCTGGGAGCGATCGAATCTTTGTTATCAGCAGTTGTGGCAGATGGAATGATCAGTGGCAATCATCGTTCTAATACGGAGCTGATTGCGCAGGGAACCGCCAATATTTTTTCATCTTTATTCGGTGGTATTCCGGCAACGGGAGCAATTGCAAGAACCGCTACCAATGTAAAAAACGGTGGACGAACACCAGTCGCAGGAATTGTTCATGCTGTCACTCTTTTAATCATTCTATTGATAGCAGGAAGCCTCGCATCATTGATTCCCATTGCCAATCTCGCCGGCATTTTGGTGATCGTTGCTTATAATATGAGTGAGTGGAAAAACTTCAAATCCATTCTAAAAGGACCAAAAGGCGATGTGCTCGTTTTGCTGATCACTTTCTTTCTAACTGTTTTGATCGATCTGACCGTTGCAATTGAAGTGGGTATCATTCTCGCTGCTTTTTTATTTATGAGAAATATGATCAAATTCAGTGGTGTGAGTGCTTATACTGCCGACATTGATGATGAAGATTTCGGTTATGATCTTGTGGAAGACAAATACCAGGTACCTAAAGGAGTTGAAGTATTTGAGATCATGGGCCCGCTGTTTTTTGGCGCTGCGTATAAATTTAAAGACGCGATGAAATATATCGAACATCCCAAAGCCCTTATCATAAGAATGAGACATGTTCCCTTGATTGATGCAACAGGCATCCAGGCATTAAAAGATGTGAGCAAAGACCTGAAAAAACATCACACAAAACTGATCTTGTCTGAAGTAAACAGCAAGCAGGTTTTAAAGGAATTAAAAGACAGCCGGCTGCTTTTTTCCATTGGCAAGGGAAATATTTTCGAAACGCTGGAACAGGCGCTGCAAAAGGCCAGGCAGGAAGTGCAGGCTGTAATTGCATAATGCAGATGCGTCCAAGAGAAAATGAAAATTGCGATTATTTCTCTTTTTACTGATTCTTTTCATCCTTTTTTGTCAGACTAGTGAGACACGAGACCAAACAGATACGGGAGTTTTTTGTAATTACGCTGCTGGCGGGGACGCCAACAGCAGCAGTGAAAAACTTTCTTCCTTTGTTTTTATTATTATTTAGAAAGGGAAAATCCTTATTTGTAAGTAACGATTCTTCCCCAAATATCGTTTGTTCCCCAAATTCCCTGGCGTGTACATTCTAATTGCACGATCTGGCTGTGATCTACAAAGAGATTGACTTCAGGGCCATAGTTTTTAATATACCATTTGAATACCTGCGGGTCTGCGGCTTCAAACATCACATTTTCCAAACCCAAACCGTTGATAAATCTGGCAGGCACATCTACTCTCCACGGAGAAGCATTTTCTGTGACACCCTCAGATTCCATCATAATAATATAAGCGCCGGCATCGAGAAAGCGCTTTGCCTGTTCTATTGCATAGTCAACATCCCGGGTCCCTTCAGAACGCAATTCATTGATGGTAGTATCTCCTCCTGCTCCAAATTGGATCCCGACTTCCGGTTTTGCTTTTAAACCGGCTTTTTGTACAGCTTCGATTATTCTGAGCCAATCATCTGTTGGAATGGAAATAAAACCGGTCGAAATTTCAATGATGTCGAATCCCAGTTCTTTACATTCACGGATGTATTTTTTCACTGCATCTTTTCCTTTGGTAAGAACATATTCTATAAAACCTCCTGTTGATACCAACGTTCCATATTGATGTGCCAAATCATTGATCTCTCTTATTTTTTCAGGATTCATAAAAGTAAAGGAACCGCCGGCAAATTTGATGCTGTCCACATAATTTCCGGTCATTTCTAAAATGTCTTTAAAATAACTCACGCCAAAATTGGAGTAATAAGCCGCGCGGATTTCAGTCATTCCTCTTTTGCGTGGTTTTTCAGGACGGCTGTTGCGTTGTAGCCATTCAAATGCAATGGGGTTGGTTATAAAATCGTTTTTGCTTGTCATGATGAATATTTTTATTGTCAGTAGATTCTAAATTTTTGTTGACGGTGAACCTGAACTTTTTCCAAATCCATTAAATCTTTTATCACCAGGTGCTTTTGAAATATTTTTAGTTTGTTGATCAGTTCAATACCTTTCACCGAAGGCATCACGGATATTTTGCACATACAAATTTCGAGGCTTATCCGGAGAAATAATCTATTTTATTTTGGCTAAATACCTGTTATTTATTCTTTTACTGCCTGTTTATAAAGCAAATCCTGCATTTCAAAATTTATAGAAGAAAGTATTTATGATGGCAAGGCAGGTGTCATGGCATGATCTAAATCATCGAAAAATCTCATCCTGTATGATTTACCTCATTTTAAAATGTTCCGGCTCATTCTAATATTGCACCATAAAATTCAGAACACTTTATTCTTCTTTTTTCTCAACAAAATTTACATT
>Ga0134125_10009730_pt1 | contig 10808 bp, 5 predicted proteins | sample KB31751_FD_96464 | JGI IMG/M metagenome (GOLD analysis project Ga0134125, IMG submission 96464) | Terrestrial soil microbial communities with excess Nitrogen fertilizer from Kellogg Biological Station, Michigan, USA - KB3-175-1 | ecosystem: Environmental > Terrestrial > Soil > Unclassified ...
CGGCCGAAGACTACTGCCAGGAAGGCCTGGCCATTGCCCGAGCCGCCGACGATGAGTACCTGGTCGCGGACCTGCTGCAGCTAGCCGCCTGGCCGCTGCTGCGCCGGGGACAGCCGAGTGCCGCGTTGCCGCTTATCGAGCAGGGCCTGCGCCTGGCCCGACGCCTCGGCGAGCCCCACCTGACCGGCCGCCTGCTTTCCGCCCGGTCCTTTGCCCTAAACGTCGGGGGGAACCCTGCGGGCGCGGCCCGCGATGCGGCTGAGTCGCTGCGGCTCTTCCGCCAGGCCGGTGACAGGATCCTGATGGGGGCGACGCTGGGCAACCTCGGCAACTACGAGCTGTCGACGGGCGACCTGGACGCCGCCCGCCGACACCTGGCCGAATCGGTGGACATCGCCCGAGCGCTCAACGCCCGCGATGGCCTGCCCTACTGGATTTTCAATCTTGGCCTGGCCGAGTACCTCAGTGACTCGCCGGACGCGGCTGGGGCGTTGTTTGCGGAGACACTCGAACTGGCCCGGCGCATGGGGATAAGGGGGATTGCGGCTTACGCGCTGCTCGGCCTGGCCATGGCCGGCCGCAGCCGGGCCGACCTATGCCGGCCCGCCCGACTGCACGGCGCAGCCGACCAGGCCCTGGCCGATCTAGGCGAGACCCTCGAGCCGCTGGAAGGCCGGCTGGCCGACCTCGACCGCCAGCGCCTGCGCGCCGCGATGGGCACTGAGGCTTTCGAGGCCGAATACGCCGCAGGCCGCGCGCTCGACCTGGAGCGCGTGGCTCACCAGGCCCTCTCAGAGATGGCGGCGCGACGCGCGGGCGCGCTGGTCAGCGAACCGGACGCCACCATAACGAGCGAGGCCGCGACGGTGCTGACGCCGCGCGAGCTCGATGTGCTCAAGCTCGTCGCGCAGGGATTGAGCAACCCCGACATCGCCCAGCGCCTTGTGCTGAGCGAGCACACGGTCCACCGGCACCTGGCCAACATCCTGCGCAAGCTCGGCCTGTCCTCGCGCGCCGCGGCCGCGGCCTGGGGCGTGCGCACCGGGCTTGTGTGAGCCTGGCCCGATCGGGCCATCCGTAGCGGCCGCGTGAATCTGGCCCGTACGGGCGAAGCGCCAGCGCTGCGCCGCCGGATACCACTGACACTACGGGGGCAACGGGTTCGCCTGGGCTGCCACTGGTACGTGCCGCCCTGGCTTGCGCCCTTAGGTGCTGCGCCGGATCCGTGCCGTTCCTGGCATCGCCCAGGCCGCTGAGCCGGCCGTGGCTGGCGACGCACCCACTCGCTGAGTCAGCGTCGCCCGCGGCATGACCGGCCAGAATTTAAGGAAGGAAACGACTCCTGTGCCCACCACCGACGTTCACCGCGGTCCGCTGGCCGCGCCGACTGCCACGCCTGAAGCCCGCCCAGTCCGCCGTCGGGTGACACACTCCGGTTACGAGATGCATCACGGACACCGTCACGCAGTGCATCTCGGCCACCCGGCACTGCGGACCGCCAACGGCCACCACCGCGATGAGCGACGTGCCAGCTGGCTGGAGCTGTTCTTCGACCTCGCCTTCGCCGGGGCCGTCGGCCAGCTCGCCGGCGCATTCCAGAGCCATCCCGGCCTTGGCGCCCTGGCCTGCTTCGCCATTCTGTTCACCCCCATCTGGTGGCTGTGGGTGCAGTTCACGTTCTACGCCGACCGGCACGAGACCGAAGATGCGGCACACCGGATCGCCATCCTGGTGGCGATCCTGCTATGCGTCGCTCTGGCCGCCAGCGCACCCAGGGCCCTCGCCGGTCATCCGGCTGGGTTCGTCATCGCCTTCGCCTGCCTGCGCGGTCTGCAACTGCTGCTGTACGTCCGGGCCTGGCGCCGTCTGCCGGCCACCAGGCCGCTGTACAGCTGCTACCTCATCTGTTTCAGCGCCGGCGGCGCGCTGTGGCTCGCCTCTCTCACCGTCGGCGGCTCTGCGCGTTATGCGTTCTGGGGCGCGGCATTGCTGACCGACGCGGCCGGCTCCCTGGCGATGCTGGCGCCACGCCGCCGACTGCCGCTGAACTGCGCACACCTCGCCGACAGGTTCCAGATCTTCGTCTTGATCGTGCTGGGAGAGTCGATGGCCCGGCTCATCAGCGCCGCGGCCGCGCGTCCCTGGAGCCTGTCGCTGGCCATCGTGCTCACGGCAGCGCTTCTCACGCTGGCCGCCCTGTGGTGGGCCTGGCTCACCGCCGCCGACCGCCGCGCACTGGACAGCCCGGCTGCCATTGCCCGTTTCACTGCGCTCAATCTGCCGTTGGTTACGGGCATCGCCGCAGCCAGCGCCGGCCTGCACATCGCCATCCTGGTCGCCGACGGAGGGAGCACGATCTCGGCGGGCCCCAGGGCCGCGCTCTATGGCGGGGTGAGCATCTGCCTGCTGGCCAGTGTCCTCTTGCCGTCCACGAAGATGGCCCCGCCGGTCAGGGCCGCCAGGCTGGCGACCGCCCTGGCCGCGATGGGCCTGGTGTTCATGGGCGCGATCGTCGAACCCGTCTATCTGGTCCCCGCCCTGACCGCCGTGCTCGCGCTCGGGCTGACCGCCGAAGCGCGCCTGAGCGCGCCAGCCGGTAACTCAGCAGCCGTCGGCCTTGCTTACAAGGAGCACCCATGCCCGCCGTCTTGACATCCCCGGCTGCCACGACCCTCACCCGTGTTGATCCCGGCTGGAACCACACGCTCACGGAGCCGACGTTGGCTTCCGCGTGGCAGGCAGTGGCCGGCACCACGATCGGCGACGAGCTACTCGAATGGCCCCCGGATCTGTTCGCGCTGACCGAGGTGATCCTCGAGCGCTCGGAGGCCTACCGCTTCGCCCTGTCCCCACCAGCCGGTGCGCACTGGCCGCCAGCCAGCCTCCCGGAATGGCCCGACGAGGTCACAGACGCGGCCAGGCAGTGGAGCGCCTGGGCCGAGAACAGGGACCTGGCCATCCCGGGCCTGCTGGCCCAGGAATGGCGGGCCCTCCGCGCCCGGGCCGGGGCCCCGCTCAGCGATCTCACGGAAGCCCGGGACTGGCGGCTGTGCGAGGCGCTGCTGACCCTGCACGCGATCGCGGACGAGGCGTGCGCCGGGCTGGGCGTCGCCCTCTACGCGGCCGGCGCGGACGGTGTGAGGTACCGGGCCCGTGGCCGGGAACTGCTGGCCAGGACCGGATCCCTGGCCCGCATCCCGGCACGTCTTATCCGGGTGCTGCCAAGGGCCGGTACGCCCGCGTCCGGGAGTTCGGCGCGGGTGCTCTCACGCTACGCCGCGGTCCAGGTGCCCGGGGTCGAGGCCCGCTGGCACAAGGCGCCTGCCCGGGACCTCACCACGCTGCCGTATGCCAAGAAAGTCAACTACCTGCTCCTGCCATGGCCCCTGCGGATACAGGCGTCAGATTTCCGCCCAGTAGCCGGGCCGCTGCAACGACTTGCCGACGACCCCTTTGGCTTCTTCGAGTTCATCCCGTCCGAAGGGCTCGACCTAGATCTCGCGGACCGGACGCTCGCCGCGGCCCGGGACCATGCCGGCACTGTCGACGTTGTCATCCTGCCGGAAAGCGCGGTGGATCACAGCGAGATCGACGGCCTGGAAACTCTCCTGGCCCGGCACGAAGTGACCGCCCTGATCACAGGGGTCCGCGAGCACCCCGCACAGCCGGACCGGTTCCCACGCAACTGGGTGCACATCGGCGTGTCCGTCGGCGGGCAGTGGGCGCACATCCGGCAAAGCAAGCATCACCGCTGGTCGCTCGACGACGCCCAGATCAGCCAATACCACCTGGCCGACGTGCTGCACCCGCACATCCGCTGGTGGGAAGGGATGGAAGTGCCCCGGCGCTCAGTCCAGTTCGTCGAGCTTGGTGGTGGGGTCACGCTGGCCTCACTGGTCTGCGAGGACCTGGCCCAAACCGACGAGGTGGCCAGCGTCATACGCGCCGTCGGCCCCACCATCGTGGTGACACCACTCCTCGACGGGCCCCAGCTCAGCTCCAGGTGGGGAGCCCGTTACGCCGGGGTCCTGGCCGATGACCCAGGCTCGGCTGTGCTCACACTGACCTCGTTTGGCATGGCGCAGCGCTCCCGGCCACCCGGGTACGATACGTCGCCCGTGGTCGCCCTTTGGAAGGGCCCCGGCCAGCCTGCGCGCGAGATTCCGCTCGGCCGTGGCGCGCACGGCATCTTGCTGTCGGCAGCCGCCGGCCCTGCGGTCAGGCGCAGCTTCGACGGCCGCCGAGCCGGACACGACGGCTGCGAGTTCTCCGGCGTCAGTGTCCGCCAGATCCGGGCATCCAGCACCGGCACGCAGCCGCCGCGTGTACCAGTCGGCCCACCACCGCGGCCGATCCTGACAGCCGATGAACTCACGATCCTGACGTCATGGGCGGAAGCGCTGGCCGAAGCGCTGGCGTTTGCGCCCAGCAGCATCGAGGCCCTGGCAGCCGACGCCCAACCAGGCGCTGGCTGGCGAGACGAGCTCCGGGTCTGCGAGCCGTCCTCGCCGCTGCGTCACGCCATCAACAGCATGGCCCAGACCGCCCGAACTACCGTCGCTGCTGGCGGTGACCCATCACTGAATAACGCTCTGCTCGCGGCCGAAGACAGTCAACCGGACCAGTCGGCCCTCGACGGGCTGGCCCGCGCAGTGCTTCGATCAGCGCTCCAACAGCGCCAAACCCGGCCCAGCCCCTCGGCTCAGTTCTGGTCTGCCCGGTGAGACAGGTCAATGAACCCACAGTTGGTCAATGAGCAGGGACCAGTAAGGGTCGAACTGATAGTTGCCGACACGCGCGGAAAGCATGACCAGGGAGCGCGGGTTGTAGATCGGCACCCAGGGCGCCTGGCCGACAATCTCGCGGTCGATGCGCGCCCAGAGCGCGGCGGCGGCGTTGGGATTGCGGGGCTGGAGCATGAGGGCTCGCTGGACCTGCGCGTCGATCCGCCGGTTGCAGAACTCGGCAGCATTCAGGTTCAGCGGGTTATCCGGGATGAAAGAGCGGCAGCTCAGCAGCGGGCGGATGAAGTCTGACGGCGCCGGATAGTTCTGATACCAGGAGAACCAGCCAACCTGCGTGCGCCGACGGGAGTCGCTGAGCCTCCTGGCGTAAGCGTTGGGATCGGTGATCACTCGCAGCGATGCCCGGTATCCGAGCTGGTCGAGAACCGACACGACGTAGCGGCCGGTCGTCAGGTCCGGGATCTTCGTGCCGAAGGCACCGGTGACCACGGTCACCCGGGCGCCTCGTGTTCTGGAGGCGCGGACCAGCCGGTCGGCCCGTGCCAGATCGGGTGCCGTCCACACCCCGCCGGGACCGGGGTTGAGCGTGTACGGGCAGTAGGGCCGGTAGCCGGGCAGGGCTGGGGGAAGGACCTGGCAGGTCGGTTGCGCTGCCAGCGATCCTCCAATGAGCTGGATGATCTTGTTCCTGTCGATGGCAGCGTTGAGGGCTTGCCGAGCGGTGAGAACGTTGAACGGCCACACGCGGGTGTTCAGAACGAGCCCGATCGTGGCGCCCAGCGGGCCGGAATGAAGCTGGCCCGCGTAGCGAGTGGCTAGCTCGGGAAGGCGCGCCGGAGAAGGCGAGAGGAGCACGTCGGCGCTACCTCGCTCGACTGCGTCGGCAGCGGGCCCGGGGGGAATATCGAGGCGCAGCACGATCCGGTCGGGGTAGCCGCTTGGTTGTGCCTTGTCGGACCATGGGCGGAACCGCGGGTTGCGGACGAGGATCCAGCGGTGCCCGGGCATGAACGACCGTGTCATATAAGGGCCGGTAGCAGGCAGCTGGCCGGGCCCGATGAGGTGGTTGGGCGTTCCGGCGGGGACGGCGTCGGCGAAGGAGAAAGCAAGCTTGTAGAGGAACTCCGGGTCTGGTGCGGTCAGGTGGAAGGTGATCGTGTTTGCCCGGTCGTTGGTGACGATCCCGCGCGCGAGATCGCAGCGGCCGGGAGCTTGCTCGCATGCCCGCGCGCCCGCGATGCCGGCGTAGATGGCCGCCGCGCCGCTCAGCCGGTTGAGGCTGAAGACCCGCTCGATTGCGCGGCGAAAATCCTCCGGGCGCACCGGCGCTCCCGTGGAGTACCGGATACCAGGGCGAAGGTGGAAGGTGTATGTCAGGCCGTTGCTGGCTGCTGCGGGGAGCGACTGCGCAAGATCCGGAACGAGGGTGTCGCCGAGCGGGCCGCCGACACGCTGGTAGCCGACCAGCCCATCGTTCGTCACGCTCAGCACCTGCCACATGGGAATCGTGTAGGCGACCGCTGGGTCGGTGTTCTGGTCATGCGGCGAGAGGCTGGCGATCAGCGTCAGTGTGCCACCACGGTGGCTCGCGGGCGATGGCAGCACCGTCGTCAGGACGTCACCGCCAGCGGCCGCGAGAGCGGTCGGTTCGTTGCCGGTGCGGATAGACCGCACCGAGCCGGTGCGCGGATCGATGCGCAAGACACTGCCGCCTGGACCGTCGGCGACCCAGACGGCACCGTCGGCGTAGGCGATGCCGGCCGGCGAGCCACCGGTCCTGAACATCTGCACGTGGCTGGTCAGCGGGTCGAAACGCACCACGCTGCCGGTCGAGTCGGCGATCCAGACGCTGCCCGCGCCGATGGCCGCTGCGGCTGGGGAGTTACCAATCGGAACGACACGCGCCAGATGATTGGTCCGGGGGTCTACGAACGCGAGGCGGCCCGGGTCTGCGCCGGTTACCCAGATTCCCCGTTCGCCGACCGCCAGTCCGGCCGGGGGGCTGCCCAACGGGATGGTTGCAAGGACATGGCCGCTGCCGGGGTCGATCCTGGAAAGCGCGTTGTCGGTGACGGTCGAGACCCACACCGATCCGTAGCCGGATGCGATCGCCACCGGGCCGTTCCCCACGTCAATCGTCGCCACTACGGTCCCTGCGGCGGGATTCACCTCCGAGATGGTGCCGTCGAGCTGGTTGGCGACCCAGACCTGCCCGCTCTCGACCGCCACCCCGGCGGGCCCGCGGCCCACCGGAACGCGGTCGACGACCCGGCCGGCCGAATCAACCCGTAGCAGCAGGTCATCGGCGGTGTCGGTGATCCAGGTGGCGCCGGCTCCGTGGGCGATCCCGCCCGGCCTCCCGATGCCGGCCAGCACCCTGGTCAGGACGTTCCGGCTGGAGTCGATCACGCCGACCGTGTTCGGCCCGGCGACGACGGGGGAGCCACGTCCGCGCCCACGAATGGAGGCGCCGCCAGCGAGCAGCGCCACGATAACGGCCAGGCATACCACAGCGGCGGCAAGCAACCGGGGACGGCGGGACCGGGCCGCTGACGGGGGCCGCCCGTCTCCAGCGCCACCGGGCGTATCACGTGGTGCGGCGCGCGGCGAAGGCTCCAGCGAGGCATCCTGCTCCAGGATCGCGCGCTCAACCTGCTGCAGCCCCGGGCTCGGTTCGATGCCAAGTTCTTGCACCAGCACGCTGCGGGCCGACTGATAAACGGCCAGCGCCTCCGCCTGCCGGCCGCACCGGTACAACGCGACCATCAGCAACTGATAGAGACGCTCCCGCAGCGGATGGGCGGCGACCAGCACACCGAGCTCACTGACGACGTCCGCGTGCCGGCCGAGCGCGATATCCGCCTCCATCCGGTCCTCGATAGCACTTGCCCGCAGCTCCTCCAGGCGTGTGATCTCCGGCTGCGCGAAGTGCTCGGGGCCGATATCGGCCAGGGGCTCACCGCGCCACAGCGCGAGCGCCTCGCGGAGGTCGGACGCCGCCTGGCCGGGTGCGTTCGCCGCGAGCGCGCGACGGCCTTCGCCGGCGAGGCGCTCGAAACGGCGCACGTCGATGTGCTCCGCGGTGGCCCGCAGCAGGTAGGCGCCAGGCCGGGTGAGCACCACCTGGCGCCCGGCGGCCGGCTCCAGCGCCTTCCGGAGCCGTGAGACGTATACCTCCAGGGTGTGCTGCGCACCCGCGGGGGGATGCTGCCCCCACAACCGGTCGACAAGGACATCGCGGGATACCGGCTTGTTCGCGCTGAGGAGGAGAATCGCGAGCAGCGCGCGTTGCTTCTGGCCGCCGACATCGAGGACATGGCCGTTCACGCCGACCTCGATCGCCCCGAGCAGCCGGTAGTCAATCCCTGCCGTGGTCGCCAACGGCACCCCCCGCACAGTTCTCTCGACTGTAGCGGCCCGGACCGGATACCGGAAGCCGCAGGTGAGCGGCCCCTGCGAGCCGGTGTGAGCTTTTTGTGAGGTCGCGGCGGGACGATCGGGCGACAGCATCACGTGGGCTTGGGGCTGGGATGAAGCGCACGGGGATCCGAAGCCTCTATCCGGACCACCGGTGATCACAGCGTTCACCGTGGTCCGGCCAGACCCTGACCTCCCGGGCAGCCACGGTCAGGAACCAAGGCTAGGAGCAAGGCATGCAGCTCTCGACACGGCCTCGTCGGGCGATCACGAACCCCAAGATCATCGCGGTGTTCACGGCCGCCGGCTGCGCGGCTGCGGTCCTGGCCGCCGGCGGTACGGCCGCCGCGCGCACTGGCGTCACGTCCGGCCCGGCCCGGCCGGGTGCGGCGCACGCGGCATCGTCAGCCACGGCGGCTGCCGCGGCCAACGGCCGGATCGCGTTTTCTCAGTGGGATCTGCTTCCTGGCGGGAACCTGTCGGCCCATTCAAACGTGTACACGATCAACCCGGACGGTACCGGTCTGCGTCAGCTCACCCACGTAGGCGCCGCTCAAGCGGCTGGCGCGCCGGACTGGTCTCCCGGCGGTGACAAGATCGTCTATGAGAGCAACCAGACCGGTGACTACCGGATCTGGGTGATGAACGCCGATGGCTCCGGCCAGACCCGGCTTGCCGACGATCCCGGCTTTGCGGACCTGGAGCCAGCCTGGTCCCCGGACGGCGCCCACATCCTGTTCAGCCGCTGCGACGATCACATCGGCTTCATCCTGACCTGCGATCTTGAGGTGATGAACGCTGCGGGCGGCGGCATGCGCCGGCTGGCCGGCGCTCACTGGACCTACGTCCGCGGCCAGTACTCCCCGGACGGGCGGCGCATCGTCGTTGGGACGGACCGGGGCGGCTTCCTCAGTGCGCTGTGGGTGATGCGTGCCGACGGGACGGGCCTGCACCGGATCACCCGGCCTTCGCTGGAGGCGTTCTGGCCGGGCTGGTCCCCCGACGGCCGCCGCATCGTGTTCACCGACAACTGCTGCCAGGGCGGGAGCAACGTCTGGACGGTGCGCCCTGACGGATCCGGCCTGCGTCAGCTCACCCACTTTGTCCCACCGCTGCAGGGCGGTTTCGCCAGCTACTCGCCCGACGGGCGGCGACTCGTCCTGCTCGGCGACAAATGCTGCCACTACTTCTACACCATGAACGCCGACGGCTCCGGCCTGCGCCCGGTGAGCACCGGCGTGGCCATTACGTTCCTCACCGACTGGGGACCAGCGCGCTAGCGGGTCCCTGGGACCGATGGCCAGGCCGCCGAGATCAAGGAGAACCGAGATGAGACGAGCAGTAGCCGCGCTGGGGACCCTGGCGGTGGCCGCCGCGCTCGCGGCCGCGGGCCTGACGATCACAGCGTCGCCCGCGGTAGCCGCCGGGCCGCCCGCCATAGGCCGGATCGCCTTCTGGGACTTCGTGACCGGCCAGGTCTATGCGGTGAACCCCGACGGCACGGGGCTCGCCCAGCTCACCCACGAGCCACAGGGAATCTCGGCCCAGGGGCCTGACTGGTCGCCCGACGGATCCAGCATCCTGTTCTCCCGGTTCAACCTGTCAAAGGGCACAGGCCGTATCTGGATCATGAACGCCGACGGCACCGGCCAGCGCCTGCTCGCCTCCGATGCGCCCGGGCGCAGCGACTGGCAGCCCAGGTATTCCCCCGACGGGGGGCACATCGTGTTCACCCGCTGCCTGCCGAATTTCGAGCATTGCGCGATCTGGATCATGCGCTCCGACGGCACCGACCGGCGCCTTGTGATCCCGTTCCTCGCCACCCCCACCGAGACCAACAACTTCGACCCGAATGTATCGCCGGATGGCCGCCGGATCACCTTCACCCGATTCGGGTTCCGTGGGATCACTGCCCAGGTCTGGGTGGCCCGGATCAACGGCACGCATGCGCACCCATTGACCGCTCCGCGGCTCGAGGGCGGGCAGGCGACCTGGTCACCGGACGGCCGCCATATCGCGTTCGCCGACAATTCCGCCCGGCCGCAGTCGAGCATCTTCGTCATGCAGGCCAACGGCACCGCCGCCGCGAGGCTTGCCACAACGCAGTGGCCGACCAACAATTTCGGGCCCGCATACTCGCCCGACGGAAGCCAGATCGCATTCTCCAGCGACCGGCGGCACCCGGACCTGTGCTGCGAGGAACTCTTCGTGATGCACGCGGACGGCTCGAACCAGCACCTGGTGGACACCGGCATTGAAGGCGTCCTCGGCGTCGCCTGGGGCACCTCGCCACCGGTTCCAGCAGGATCGCCAGGCACGCTCTCGCGTCTCCCGGCCGGCGTACACGTATCCGGCGCCGCTCGGTATGTGGCGGGCTGCCGCGAGGTGCCGTCCTGGCTTACCAGCATGCGGTGCCCTCTAACACTGTCACAGCGCTAGGTGGGGCGCTCAGGCGACGCCGGGCCAGTCCCCGCTGGCGCCATGATTGACAGCGGTTGGGGCGGTGCGAGGGTTGGTGGCGGTGCCAGCATGATCCCGTGTTAACGCACTGCCTTGCGGGGTCGAGGCTTTCCGGGCATGGCGTGATCACTCGCACGCTGGCGGCACTTCCAGGACCGTGCGGGTTACGGTGCCCGAGGGGGATCA
>Ga0134125_10009731_pt1 | contig 10808 bp, 8 predicted proteins | sample KB31751_FD_96464 | JGI IMG/M metagenome (GOLD analysis project Ga0134125, IMG submission 96464) | Terrestrial soil microbial communities with excess Nitrogen fertilizer from Kellogg Biological Station, Michigan, USA - KB3-175-1 | ecosystem: Environmental > Terrestrial > Soil > Unclassified ...
AGACACCAGCGAGCCTCCCTTCGACGGGGCTCAGGGTCGAAGACGAGTTTTCTCTCCCGCCCTTCCCCTCGCGCTCCCCACCCCACCCTCACTTCCTTCTCATTTAACTCCCCTCGGGGTGGAGAAGAGGGAATGCGGTTATCACTATTGAAGCCTTCCGACAGGGCATTCCGCTTGCGAACCGCTTGCGTTTTGCCTGGTGAGGTTTATCCCCGATCGTACGCCTCCTGAATGCGCCGCACGTCGAACTTCTTCATCGTCATCATTTCCTTCATGACCCGCTGCGACTTGACCGGATTGGGGTCTGCCAGCGCCTTGAGCAGCACCACCGGGACGATCTGCCAGGTGAGGCCGAACTTGTCGGTGATCCAGCCGCACTCGATTTCCATGCCGCCTTCGGACAGCCTGGACCAGTAATGGTCAACCTCCTCCTGCGTCTGGCAGTGGACCACGAACGAGGTTGCCGGCGTGAATTTGAACTGCGGCCCGCCGTTGAGCGCGGAAAACGTCTGCCCCTCCAGCTCAAAATCCACCAGCATGACCGCCCCCACCGGTCCCGGCCCGGCCTGGCCATATCGCAGCACCTTCACCACCCGCGAATTCGGAAACACCGACACATAATAATTAGCGGCCTGCTCCGCCTGCCCGTCAAACCAAAGCGGCGTGATCTTCGCAATTGCCATGCGGACCTCCTGCAAAAACGCTTTCGGCGGACGCCGATTGTCCACCCGCGCGCTCTTTAGTCGAGCGGCGGCGGGTTCATTCGACAAATCCGGCCCCGAATGTCGATTTGCAATGGACGTATCCGACTCACTTGGCAAAGGAGCAAAGCCATGAGTGCCAAATCCCGCGCATCCAGTATCACGGCCGCCGTGCTGATCACGTTGATCGCGTTATTTCTCCTATTTGACGGCGCGATGAAGCTCGTGCAGCCGTCGTTTGTCATCGATGCCACGAAGCGAATCGGTTTTCCCGTTCACGCGCTGACGGGAATCGGGATTGCGCTGATCGTATCGACACTGCTGTACGTCTTGCCGCAGACATCGGTCCTTGGGGCTCTGCTCCTGACTGCGTATCTCGGGGGCGCCGTTGCGACACAGGTGTATGCTGGCTCGCCCACATTCGAGATGCTGTTCCCAGTGATCTTCGGCGTCCTGATCTGGATATCAATGCTGCTTCGGGACCGGCGGCTGCTTGTGTTGCTGCCGCTTCGGCTCAGAGCGTAACCGGCCGCACCCTCGGCGGCTGGACGCCACCCCCGCACATGTGTCTCGCGAACGACTTCCGTGAGCACCTGGTCGGCAGGCGCGGCGTCGGAGTCGATTGCCCGGTCAAGGAGTCTACGGGCCTGGCTGAAGAAGAAGTGAACGAGCCTGTTCAGCCCAAAATCGCTATACCGTTAGAGGAACTAGACGAGCCGATTCAGCCGAGAGTTCCGGTACCGTGGTGGCGCTGGGTGGTGGCAGCGCTTTTGGCACCAGTGATTTTTGTGCTGGCGCTCTTCCCCTTCGCAATCTGCAATCAACTCTTCGACGGTATTCCGGACCGGTACGCGTTCGTCCCAATCACCGCACAGGTGGCCCTCCCGTTGGCCATCACCATCTGGGCGTTGCGCGGTGTGGTCAGGCCCAGGCCAAGAAAGCGGCGGGGTTTCGCCGTCCTCCGGAAGAACTCTAATCTCTAGTGGGGGAGTGCGTCAGACATAATTGTTGAAGACAAAGGAGGGGTCCGGCCGTTTCCGACTGGAGTCCGTGGTTTTTCAGTGTGCTGAATCTCGATGCCGCCTTTGGTCGAAGGACGCCCGTGCCCAGGGCCATCTTGCTCACGATGATCCAGACAAAGGGAGAAGCGCTGGCGCGGTCTATTCTGACGCGGCGCTTCCCCCGATGAGTACATCGGGCCGCTGGCCGCGTCGGCAACCAGGCTGCCCTGTACTGTTGAAGCAGGGAGAATTCGGAATCCGCATTGCGGATGCGGCGGGAATGTGGTGATGCCCGCGCGATCACGTCAACTGCTCCCACCCGCTGTGCTGCGCCCTACTCCGCGGGTCACGGGCCACGCCGCGGGCCCAACGGTGTTGCAGATCAGAGGCTATTCTGACCTGCCCGCGTCATGCCCCGTGCTGCCGCTGACATTGCCGGTCAAGTCGTAGGAACAGTGACGGCACCCTTGAGGTGGGCGACATTTTAGAGAGGGCAGCGGAATGCCCGCCAGAACCGCACAAAGGATCGCCAAAGACCATGCAGGCGCGGTGACTTCAAGTTGATGACGCCGGCGATCAAAACAGAAACCGTCCCAAGACCTTCGGACGAAATCTGCCTTGGACGCCTCGAACAATTCAGATGATCCAGAGCGATCCCAAATCAGATGGGTGCCCTCGGGAGAATCGAGCCAATACTCTGATCCGAGCGAGGTTCCTTCCTTGGACATCGGACCGTCGTAAACGAACAGATAGACCGTCCCATCGACGCAGCCAAAGATCCTGTCAGCCAATCCACCCTCGGCCCACCCATCCTTCACACGCCAACGGGTCGTTCTCACGTCCACCGCAATTGGCGAAAAATGGCTCCGCACCCAGACCACGACGGTCGCAAGGCTTAAGAGCACACTCAGGACCGAAGCGGAGATGAACACGCGACGACGCACGGCGGCATCTTACCTCCTGTGAGCCGTCCAATCAGGGGCGGCCGTCGGCTGTGTTGCGATGGCGGCTGTCTGCTTTGCCTTTCCATGGCCAAATCGGTATTTTCTGCCCGATGCGCTGTCCCTTCTGCGATGCAGAGAAGGAAAGCCTGAAGGTGATTGACTCGCGGGCCTGCGAGGGCGGGCGGGCGATCCGTCGGCGGCGAGAGTGCGAGCACTGCTCCAAACGCTTCACCACCTATGAACGCGTCGAACAGCAGGTGAAGCTGACGGTGATCAAAAAAGATGGCCGCCGGGTGCCGTGGGAGCGGTCCCGTATCCTCAGCGGGCTGGAGCGGGCATGCTTCAAGCGGCCGGTGCCCCAGATCGAACTTCAGCGGATCGTCGACGACGTGGAAGATGAGATCTTCTCGCAATACGACCGCGAAGTTCCGTCGACCGTGGTTGGGCAGCTCGTGATCGATCATCTGCGTCGTGTGGACCAGGTGGCGTACGTGCGGTTTGCCAGCGTTTACCGGCAGTTTAAGACACTCGAGGACCTGGTGGACGAGGCGCGGGCGGTTCTGGATGCCCGCCGGTATGAGGACCCAGGGCAAGGGCGGCTCTTTATTGAGGAATCACCCAAGAGCAATGGCGAGCATGCGGACCCGCCGGCCGAGCCCAAGCCGGCACGCGCCAAGCCCCGGCGGGCGAAGGCCGCCGTTCACGATGAGTAGGGCAGACATTCTTGTCTGTCTGCATTTGAAACGATACCTGAGTGTGCATTCCTGAAGCCTGCTTCCCGATCCGTCCGATAACATGCGGAGGCCCCCAATGAAGCGACCCCCACGATTTCTTCCGCTGACCGTATCGTTGTGTTCGATTGTCCTGTTCGCGATCGCGATGATCGGCTGCCAAGACAAGCCGCCCAAGCCGAGGCTTTCGAATTATCCCATCTATCCGAAGCGCACGGTTCCTCCCTTCATGCAAGGGTCGTTGTACGAGCTGACGGATTTGGAGAATGAGGCGCCCTTCCTGGTGTCCGGCTGGGGGTTGGTGGTGAACCTGGAGGGGACCGGCGGGAGCCAGCAGGTGGCCAACGTCGTCAAGGCGTTCATGGCCAAGCAGTTGGAGGCCAAGGGGTTTGGAAGCAAGCTGTCGCAGAACTATGCGAACATCACGCCGGAGATGGTGTTGCACGACAAGAACGCGGCGATCGTCGAGGTGTACGGTTGGATTCCACCGGGCGCGGTGAAGGACCAGTATTTTGACATCGCCGTACGGGCCGAGGGACGCGAGGTGACGAGCCTGGCCCATGGCATGTTGTATGACACGCAACTGACGATTAATGGGGCGGACAGGCTGAGGCCGCCGTCCGTGGTCAATGTCCACGCCACCGCGGGCGGGCCGGTGTTTGTGAATCCGGCGTTGGCGGTGAGCTACTCGGGGATTGCAGACACCAAGGCTCGGCAGAGCTTGCGAACCGGCACGATCATCGGCGGCGGCCGGGTCGTCGCCAGCCGGGCGATCCTTCTGCGCCTTCGCCAGCCGGAAACCCGCCTGTCGCGGATCATCGAAAGTCGCGTGAACGATGCGTTCCATCTCGATCGGGTCTGCACCGCCTTTGACCAGGGATATTGCCAGCTCTGGGTTCCACCCAAGTTTCAGGGTGATTGGGAGCATTTCACCAAGCTGGTGACGCATCTGTACCTGCAAGGCGGGTCGGAGGCGTTCGCTCGGGCCAAGGCCCGAGAACTGGCCGCCGAGGCCAGGAAGCCGATGGCCCCGCTTCAGGACATCAGCTATTGCTGGGAAGGGCTGGGCATCTACGCGATGCCGGAGCTCTCGACGATTCTGGCGGACCCGACGACGCACAACGACGTTCGCTTTGCCGCCGCCCGTGCGGCGGCGTATATCGGCGATCCGTCCGGCGCCGCCGAGCGGGCCCTGTACGACATCGCACTCGATTCCAGCAGCCAGTTCCAACTTCCGGCGGTGCAGGTGCTGGGCCGCGTTCCCAACAGCCGGGCCGTCAACCAGTTGCTCCGCGATCTGCTGGACTCGGAAAAGACCACCGTTCGAATCGAAGCCTACAACATCCTGGCCCGCAACCACGATCCGTCGATCGAAACGCACGTGCTGGGCTCGGCGCGCGATTCGAGCAATCAGAAGTTCGCCCTCGATTTCGTTCACAGCAGCGGCGCGCCGCTGATCTACGCCACCCGCAGCGGCATCCCGCGGATCGCACTCTTCGGCGAAGTTCCGCAACTGACCCTTCCGATCACGTTCTCCGCGATGGATAACCGGCTGATGATCTCGTCCGGCGCCGTGGGGCAGAACGTGACGATCTTCTACCGATCGTCGCAGCTTCCCAATCCCGTGCAGATGAGTTCGCCGCCGGACCTGGCGGACGTGCTCAACTGCCTTGCCGGGCAGGTGGACGACCCCAGCGGGGAGCTGGATTTCACCTACGCCGAGATTCTTGGTATCCTTCAGTCGCTCAGTGACCAGCAGAAGTTGCGGGTCACGCGGCTGACGGGCCAGGAGATGGCGGCGGCCTTCATGATGCAGGAATCGCCGGTCGTCAATGACGCGATCGACAACGCCCCGCTTCTGGACCGCGGCCGCCCTCAAGGGGCCAACGGCGCCCCGACCATCGACGCCCCGGCCCCGCCCGGAGGCCCCAAGTCCGTAGGATTGGCGCCGACAACGGGGCCGACGGCGATGAAGGAACAGTGAAGCAGTTGCCAGTTGTTAGTTGCGAGTTGCCAGGAAAAGGCGAATGACTGCTGGCAACTGACAACTAACAACTGGCAACCGCGTATTTACCGGTCACGGAGGACCGCGGTTTCATGCGACTTAACAAGCTGATCCTGCACGGGTTCAAGAGCTTCGCCGATCGAACGGAGTTCGTGTTCGACTCGCCCATCACGGGGATCGTCGGGCCCAACGGGTGCGGCAAGAGCAACGTGGTCGACGCCTTCAAGTGGGTGCTCGGCGAGCAATCCGCCAAGAGCCTCCGCGGCGACGCGATGCTCGACGTGATCTTCAACGGCTCGGGCGGCCGCAAGCCCGCGGGGATGGCCGAGGTCGTCCTCGTCTTCGACAACCCCGTCCGAGCGGACGGCACTCGCACTCTGAACCTCGAAACCGACGAAGTCGCCGTCGGCCGGCGGCTCTATCGCGACGGGACCAGCGAATACCAGGTCAACAACCAGTCTTCACGCCTCAAGGACATCCGCGAGCTGTTCCTCGACACCGGCGTCGGCGTCGACGCCTACAGCGTCATCGAGCAGGGCCGCGTCGCGGCATTACTGGAAGCCAACCCCGAAGAGCGGCGGCTGATCTTCGAAGAAGCCGCGGGAATCTCCAAGTTCAAGCAACGCAAGAAAGAAGCCCAGCGCAAGCTCGAAAAAGTCGATCAGAACCTCGTCCGCGTGAACGACATCGTTGAAGAAGTCGAGAAGCGGCTGCGAAGCGTGAAGATCCAGGCCGGCAGGGCACGCACCTATCAAGAATATTCCGTCCGGCTCAGCGAGCTCCGCCTCACCTATGCCCTCCAGGAATATCACACCCATCGCGGACAACTGAGCGAACTTGAATCCGGCGTCGAAGACGCGCAGTTCCGTCTGGACGATGCCGCCGCGAACCTCGCCCGCCGGCAGAACGAGCTGGCGACCAAGCGCGAACTCTTCGAGGGTTTGTCGCAAAAGCGCCAGCAACTGGAATACGAGTTGGTGCAGGCGCGGGCCGGGATGGACTCGGCCCGCCAGCGCCAGCAGTACGCTCAACAGCAGCTCAAACAGATCGCCGAGCAGGTCGAGGCGTTCGAGGCCGACCGCCAGAACGTCGAAGCCAAGCTGACGGAGGTGAGCCAATCCCTCGAAGCCGAATCCGAAACGCTCGCCCGGCTGACCGCGGAACTGGAAGAGCAGCGCGCCAAGATTGAACAGCGCCAGCAAGCGTTCCGCGACGGTCAGCTTCGGTTCGCTTCCATCAACAAGACGATCGAGCAGCACAAGGCCGCGATCCTCGATCTCATGCGAAAGCTCGCCCAGGTAAACAGCCGCCTCGGGCACATCGAGATCGAGCGGAAGAACATCGCTTCCCAGCAGTCGCGTTTGGCCGAGCGGCGGAAGGTGGTCGTCGGTGAGCTTGAAACGCTCGAAACTTCGCGGGCCCAATCCCAACAGGAACTCGACGGCACCCTCGCCGAGATTCAGGACCAACAGCAGCAGCTCGAAGCGAAGCGCGAGGAAGCCACGCATCTGGGCAAGCAACTGGCGCAGGTGACCGAGCAACTTGGCGCGGCCAAGGAACATCGATCGGGTTTGCTTTCGCGCCAGAAACTGCTGAAGGATCTGGAAGCCAAGCGAGAGGGTGTGAGCGTCGGCGTCAAAAGCGTGCTTCGCCAGCGCGAAGAGAGATTCCCGTTCATCCGTGGGTTGGTGGCCGACGTGCTGCAAGTCGATGTCGAGCACGCTCACGTGATCGAAGCGGCATTGGACGGCCGCGATCAGTGGCTGGTCACAAACGAGCTTGCCACGCTGGCCGCGAACCGCGACAAATTGGAAGATCTGGAAGGGCGGGTGAACGTCCTCAGCACCGATCGGTTGCTCCGTGACACGGGTTTTCAACCCGTGCAAGCGGCGCTCGAAGTAGAAGATCCCCAGCACGGGCGAGACGCCCGTGCCACCGGGTACGATTGGAACCAGCATCCGCACCGTATTCGACTTGGCATCGATCTTGTGCGTTTCGATCCGGCTGATGCGCAGCTCGCATGGCATCTGCTCGGTCGGACGGTCATCGTCGATGACCTGTCCGTCGCCCGCGACCTGCACGAGCACGGCCCTGGCGGTTGGCGCTACGTCACGAAGTTGGGCGAGGTGCTCGAAGCCGACGGCACGCTCCGCGCCGGCCCCCTGACCGCGGCCATGGGCCTCCTGTCCCGTCGATCGGAGCTGGAAGCCATCGCCCAGCAGATCGCCGACGTGGACGAGCGCATCACACAGCTCACCGCCAGTCTGAGTCAGGGCAACACCGCTGCCAAGGGGCTCGAAGAACAACAGAACGCACTCCGCAACGAGGTTTACCGGCTCAACACGATCAAGGTGGAGCTGAGCAGCAAGATCGCCCGCAACAACGACCAGCAGAATGCGCTTCGGCGCGAGCAGCCGGTCCTGGATCGCGAGCTTGAATCGCTGCTGTCTCAGATCGGAAAGCTCAAGACCGAGGAGCAGACGCTGGCTGAGCAGCGGCAGCAGATGGAAGCCGATCAGACGGCCCGGCAGCAGCAGGTGACGGAACTGACTGCGGGGACCGAAGCGCTGGCCGAGGAGATTCGCCAGACCAGCGAAGAGCTGACCGCCGCCCGAGTGCAGTTGGGACAGGTGCAGGAAAAGCAGCTTGCGTCGCAGCAGCAGGTGCAGCGGCAGACCGCCGCCAAGGCCGAACTGGCGCAGCAATCCGAGCGGCTGCTCAAGTCCGCTCAGACGATCGCACAGCGGCGCGAGAGCGTCGAAGCCGAGCTCAAGGCCGCACAACACGCTGAGGAAACGCTCGTCGAAACGCAGAAGGGCCTTGCTTCGCAGATCGAATCGGTGGCCGCACAGGTGACCGAATCGGGCGAAGCCGTCCGCACGCTCTCCGGGCAGGTGGAAAGCCTCCGCGGCGAGCACGCCCAGATCGAACACGAGTTGCACAATCTCCAGCTTCGCCTTGGCGAGGTGAAGGTCCGGCTCGAAACGCTCGTTTCGCGGACGATGGAAGAGCTTCAGCTCGATCTGCCCGGAAAATACGACAGCCTCAGCGCCGATGGCGGCCCGGGGTACCAGCCGGCTGATCTCGACTGGGATGCACTGGCCGAGGAGATCAAACAGCTTCGCGACAAGATCCATCGTCTGGGCAACGTGAATCTCGATGCGATCGGCGAGCAGGACGAACTCGAAACCCGCTCGCAATTCCTGACGACGCAGGTGACAGATCTGACGGCTTCGAAGAAGCAGCTCGAGGAGCTGATCGACGAGATCAATCGCGAGAGCAGCGTGCGGTTCGAGCAGACGTTCAACGCCGTGCGCGAGCACTTCCAGGGCATGTTCCGCAAGCTGTTCGGCGGCGGGAAGGCCGACATCTACCTCGAAACCGAGCTCCAAACCAAGAAGCCCGAGCTCGGCCCCGACGGCCAGCCGCTGTTTGAGACAAAGAGGATCGACGTGCTCGATGCCGGGATCGAGGTGATCGCGCGCCCGCCCGGCAAGCAGCCGGTCTCCATCAGCCAGCTCTCCGGCGGCGAGAAGACCATGACCTGCGTCGCGCTGCTCATGTCCATCTTCAAGAGCAAGCCGAGCCCCTTCTGCATCCTCGACGAAGTGGACGCGGCCCTGGACGAAGCCAACAACCAGCGGTTCAACCTGATCGTCCAGGAGTTCCTCGACCAATCGCAGTTCATCGTCATCACCCACTCCAAGCGCACGATGCAGATCGCCGACGTCCTGTATGGCGTCACCATGCAGGAGCAGGGCGTCAGCAAGCGGGTGGCGGTGAAGTTCGATCAGGTCGACGCCCAAGGCCGCATCAACGAGCAAGCCGCGGCGTGAGGGCTCGCCTTGTGACACGGGTTTTCAACCCGTGCGAGCCGCGTCAAAACTGGGAAAGACGCGCCAATCTAAACAACTTTCTGATCGGGATCGCCGGCACGGGTTGAAAACCCGTGTCACAGGGGAGGCGTGACGCGGCGTCGTCGCGCCAGAGGCAGGAGGGAAAGCAAAGGCAGCAACGCCGGCTCGGGGACCTGCGCCAGCAGCGACTCGATTTGCGCCTGATCGCCGGACGAAAGCTGGGCCAGCAGATTCGGCGAGAACGTGCCGCCGAAGTGACGAGACAGAAGGAGGAAGTCGGCGAGATTCACCGTCCCATCGTAGTTGAGATCTCCCTGATCCCAACTGGAATTCGTGTGACCAAAATCTCGGACGAGCCGGAGCAGGTCGGACAGATTCACGATGCCGTCGAGGTTCAGATCGCCCGGCGTGGCATACTTCACGAGAACAGTGTTGGCCGCCAGCCCCGACACGATTCCATCAGCCGAGTCGGCGTAGCCGAGCGTGTGATTCACGTCGGCGGTGCTGCTGTCGATGCCGGGACCGTTCCAAGCGCCGCTATTGTAGCCGCTCACGAGATACGTCCGAATCGTCGAGACGGGCGATGCGCCGCTGTAGCTGATCTGAAGATTGTTGTCCGTCAGATCCAGTTTCCCGCCGGTCAGGATCGTCAGGTTCGAAGTGGTATTCGTCACCGGAGCCGCGTTATGCGCCACCTGCAACGTGCCGGTCGCGTTCAGCGTGACCGTCGGCTGCGCGAACGAGCTGACGACCATCGTCGCGGCCGCGCCGCCCGAGGCATTTCCCACGGTCGTCGATCCCGTCCCGCTCAGGGCTCCCAAGTTGGACGTGCCGCCGACCTGAGACAAAGCGCCATTGTTCTGGGTGGCGGCGGTGGTGGCGCTGTTGGCGTTGATCGTCAGAGTGTCGCCGGCGTTCAGTCCAATGGTTCCCCATCCGAATTGCCCGGCACTCCCCGCTACCGTCATCTGATGCCCGGTCCCGCCCTGGAACTGAAGGAGAGAAGATGACGTGTTCCACGAGGCGGCCTGCGTGCTGTTGTTGGCGTAGTTCCCGCTGACGAAGAATCGGTCGCCGCCGCCGCCGACCAGATATCCGCTGGAGCTGACACTCAAATCGGTGAAGTAGTTGTCGGACGGGTCGGAGTTGTAGACGCCGCTGTTGCTGAAGGTCGAGAGGAAGCGGGCGACGCCGGTAGTCACCTTAATGTGGCCGCTGTTGTTGTTTGTGACGGTATCGAAGAAGGTGGTCGTGTTGTTGGTGATGTTCAGCGTTGCCGAGTTGGTGACGGCTCCGATCACATCGGTGGGGGCATCGGCGAACGAAACAGTGCCGTTGTTCGTCAGCCCACCGCTGCGGAAGGTGCCTCGCCCCAGAATCGAGCCGCCGTTCGTGATCGGCTGATTGTTGTTATCGAACGTCCCGCCGGTGAGCGCGATGGTGCCGCCGCTGCTTACAAGCCCGGCGGTGAACATCACGGTGTTCCCCGTTCCCGCTTCGATGTGGCCGGAGTTGGTGCTTCCACTCCCGCCCATCGTCAACTGTCCTCCTTCGGCTCGGATCGTCCCT
>Ga0134125_10009733_pt1 | contig 10807 bp, 3 predicted proteins | sample KB31751_FD_96464 | JGI IMG/M metagenome (GOLD analysis project Ga0134125, IMG submission 96464) | Terrestrial soil microbial communities with excess Nitrogen fertilizer from Kellogg Biological Station, Michigan, USA - KB3-175-1 | ecosystem: Environmental > Terrestrial > Soil > Unclassified ...
CGCTGCCGTTGACCGCGAGAATCTCGCTCAGCGTAGTGCGGTTGCTGATGACGAAGACGTTGCCGCTGCCATCGACCGCGACATCGTCAGGCAGCGGGAAGCTGCCGACCGTGCGGGTAGAGCCGTCCGAAGCGAGGATTTCTTCGACGGAGTTGTTGGCCATATCGGCAAGGAAGATGTTGCCATTGCCATCGACCGCCGCGCCGACGGGAGAGCCGATGCCGGAGCCAATCTTAGTTTGCGTGCCGGGCGCCCACACAACCTGCGGGCCGTTACCGGTGCCATAGACATAACCGTTAGCGAGCGTTGCGCCGGAAGCATCGGTGAGTGCGATCGCACCGGAACGCAGACCCGGGTGTGCGGGCGTGAAGCTGAAGTCGACCGTGCAGGTCTGACCCGCCGCGTAGGTTGTGCCGATCGCGCAGTTGCCGCCGGGGACGATGTTGAACTCCCCATTGGCCTTGCCTTGCGTCAGCGCCGTGATTGCCGCAACCGTTCCCGTCGAACCAAAAGTAACGAGAGTCGGGACCGCAACACTTGTGGTCGTGAGAGGCTCGGTGAGGATCGTAGAGGTGATGTTTTTTTGCACCGGAGGCGCCGCTGCGTAGTTCGCATCGCCCGCCTGATCGGCCTCGACGACAACGCTGCCAGGGCCGGTGTATGTAAGCGTCGAGCCGTTCACGCCGCTTGCCGTCGCCGGGCCGCTGATGACCGAGAAGACAACCGGGCTTGAAGAACCTCCACCGGTGGCCGAAAGCAACACAGCAGTACCCGCATAGGCTGGCGCAGGTTGCGTGAAGGTGATCGTCTGCGGCAGCGGAGCAACGTAGGTGTACAGGTCAGCCGCACTGGTAGCACTGGTGCCGCCGGGCGTCGTTACAGTGACATCAACCGAACCGGTGCCGGCGGGAGCCGTCGCGGTGATCGATGTATCGCTGTTGACCGTGAAGCTCGTGGCAGCCGTCGCGCCGAAGTGGACGGCTGTCGCGCCGAGGAAATTTATGCCGGTGATCGTCACCACAGTGCCGCCGGCGGTAGGTCCACTATTGGGAATGACGCTGAAAATCGTTGGCGGCGACACCATGCCTGCGCCGGTTCCGTTCAGCGGCACGATCTGCGTCGCGCCGAGAAGGTTGAGGTTGTCGTCCGTGGATGTCAGTTTGCCGCTGTATGCGCCGGGAAGCGGCGGCGAAAAACTGATGATGTCCGTACAGGACGCGTTCGGAGCAAGTGTCACCGGCCATGCGGGATTGGCTAATGGCGGACAGGTCGACGTGCCGGCGATGTTGAAACCAACCGTGATCGTGGGATTGGTTCCGGAAGATGGCACCGCGAAGGTGAGGGGCATGTTGCCATCGTTGGTGATGGTCACTGTCTTCGGGCTGTCGGAGCTTGTCGAGCCCGGATTCGTTGTCGCGAAATTCAGTGTTGGTGGATCGGAGAGATTCAGCTTCACCACGCGACTAGCGCCGGAATCGGCGACATAGATATTGCCACTTCCGTCCACTGCAACGCCCTGGGGATTCGTTAAAAGACCCAGACCAATCGTGTTGATCGTCGTATAGCCGCTCGCGGTCGTGAGTTGTTTGATCGCATTGTTGTGGGTATCGGCGACATAGACGTTCCCGGCACCATCCACCGCAAGGCCGACCGGGCCATTGAAACCGCTGCCCAGCGTTTTCACCGTAGTGTAGCCACCTGCAAACGGAAGCTCCTCAATGTGCGTGGCGTTGTTGGGATTGTCTGCAACGAAGACGTTGCCGCTGGCATCCACCGCAATTCCTACCGGGTTTTGGAAGCTGTACCCGCCGCCGAGCGTATTAATTGTCGTATAGCCGCCCGCCGCCAGAATCTCTTTGACCGCGCCGTTACGAGTATCCGCGACGAAGATATTGCCATTTCCATCGACCGTCATGGCAAAGGGGAAGCCGAAACGAGTGTTCACCTGAATAATGGTTGTGTAGCCGCCAGCAGCGACAAGCTCCTTCACCTTGTTATTGAGAACATCCGCCACGAAAACATTGCCCACCCCATCCACCGCGACGTCATAAGTACCGCTGAAGCTGAGTGGGCTACCCAGCGTTATGACACCACCCGCCGCCGGTATCTCCTTTACGGCCTCGCCGTAGGCCTCGGTGACAAAGACATTCCCGTAACCGTCCACGGCCACGTCGTACGGATCGGTGAAGCCACTGGCCAAAACGCTGAACGTGGGCGGAGAATAGGTAATTTGCGGACCGGTCCCTGTGCCCTGCACGTAAGCGGTCGCAAGTACGGTGGCGGAGTTTGTAGTCAATACGATGCCGCCGTAACGTGGCCCTGGATGGGTTGGCTTGAACGTGTAGTTGACGGTGCAGGTATCGCCGACTGAATACGATGCCCCCATTGCGCATGTTCCGCCAGAGGCGAAGTCAAAGTCTAGGTTCGGCGCTCCCTGTGTCAGCACCGCAATAGAAAAAAGTGTTCCCGATGCGGTGAAGGTCAGCGTGGTTGTCTGCACTGGGCTTGTAGTTCCGACAGGCTCGACCAGTCCTGTAGGTGGCGTGCGCGGGCTCACTGTGTACGGCAGTATTATCGATGTGCTGGGCGCGAAGTTCGTGTCGCCGGTGTACGTCGCGCTCAGATTGTTGGGACCTGTAGGCAAAGCGGTTGTGTTGAAAGTGGCAACTCCGTTCGTGATCGTCCCCTGACCAAGGCTGGTGCTTCCACTAAAAAAGGTAACGGAGCCCGTGGCGTTGTGGGCCTGTGCCACGCTCGGGGTGAGGTTTGCCGTCAGAGTGACCTGCTGGCCGGAGACGCTGCTGGTGGGGTTGGCCGTCAGCGCGGAAACCGTCGGCGCAGGCTGTGCCACCAAGGGTATGGCGGCGGTGCTCGCAGCTATATAGTCCGGATCGCCGCTGTAGTTTGCTTTGACAAAGTGCGTGCCGGTGCCGACCGGCGAAACGCCGCCGAGCGTCGCGGTCCTGATGCCAGTCCATTTGGTCAACAGCACGGAGACCGTGTTGTCGTGGACGCTGGCCACGGCGAGGTCGGAAATGCCGTCGCCGTTGAAGTCCGCTACAGCGGTAGCATCGGGCGCGACGCCCGTTCCGGGACTCTGGACGGTGGTAAAAGTACCGTCCCCATTGCCCAGCATGACGGTCACGGTGTTGATGCCAAAGTTGGTGGAGACAAGATCCGGCTTGCCGTCGCCGTCGAAGTCGCCGGTGACAACGGAAAACGGAAGATCGCCGGTCGCGAGGGTTTGGCCGGTCGCCGTGAACGTGCCGTCGCCATTGCCCATAAACACGGTCACGGTGTTGCTGTCACCATTGGCTACAGCAAGGTCCGGCTCGCCGTCGCCGTTGAAGTCGGCTACGGCGATGACGTTGGGATGAGCGTCAGTCGTCAATGTTTGCGACGTTGGCGTAAAAGTGCCATCGCCGTTACCCAGCAACACCTCGAGCACATTGCCATTGAAGTTCGACACGGCGATATCCAGCTTGCCGTCGCCGTTGAAGTCACCCTGCGTGATGTGCTCGGTACCGCTGAACGTCGTGAGAGTGGATACCGTGAAGGTCCCATCACCATAGCCAAGCAGAATTGCGAGACTGCCATTTTGTGTCACCACGAGGTCCGCGTTTCCGTCGCCGTTGAAATCGCCGACGGTCATATATTCGGAACCGCGGGCGACCGAGGGGCTCGGCGCCGACCTGAACGAACCGTCCCCATTGCCCAGCATGATCGTCAACGCGGTGGTGCCGTCGGTTATGGCGAGGTCAGGAATACCATCCCCGTTGAAGTCTCCGGACACAAAAAGGTCGGCACTCACAGGAACGGGAACATTTGCCACTGCCCTGAATGTTCCATCGCCGTTGCCCAGCAGAATCGTCATCTGGTTCGAGAACAAACCGGCTACAGCCAGGTCGGCGATGCCGTCTCCATTGAAGTCGGCAGATACAACCGATTCGGGACTGGTGGCTACGGGGGTCGTCGAGGAGGTAGCAAAGCTCAGTCCTGCAGGCCCGGCTCCGAGGCTGGCGGTCCCGAAGGGGTAGTTCAGGTTGTCGGTGTCGATGAAAGTCACATTGCCGGTGGGAGAGACAAGACCGACTCCAGTGACCGTCGCCATCAACGTGTAGTTACCGGGCGCTCCGCTCGACGCGATGGTAGCGGTGGGTAGTGACGATCCAGCTCCGGATGGGCTTACAGCGAGGGTGGCCACTGCCGAGGAACTGGTCGCATTGGCCGTAGTCCCCACGAAAATCGCCTTGTAGCTATGGTTTCCGATGCCTGGAACGAAACGGAGTGTGGCAGTGCCGGCGCTGGTCAGTTGGGCAGTGGCGAGAAGATGGATATCGGTGCAGTAGGCGGCTGCAGCGTCGCAAAATTTCACCTGCCCCGGGTTGACCGGTGTGGCGCCGGCATTCACTGTCGCTGTCAGTGTGACGACGAAGCCTGATGGGACGGTGGTCACTGCACTTCGGCCAGAAGTGACGGCCAATGTCGTAGTGGTTGCGGTCGAGGCGGATGCCTCTTGCGTCGCTGCTCCAAACGTCAGGAAAACCACCGCGAGCGTGGAGAGAAGCTTTCTGAAACCCACAGGGCCGGGAAAGCGGAAGCTCGTCGAACGAAGGGGGCCGAAAAACGTTTTGGACATGGTGGGGCTCGCAGGTGTCCACCCATCCTAGCTACCGGCAGAGGCATGCGCAACCGCTCCAGGGTAGGACATCCGGACGCCACTCCATTACACCTTTGTCATGCTGCGTTTGCGCTGGCCGCTATTGCACTATGCTCGTCAGTATTAGAGGAGAGACTTCGCCATGCCATCGCTCGTCCGCCGCATCACCCTTGTGGGCATCGCACTTCTGCCTGTGCTCGCAACCGCGCAACAGACGGCTGGCCCTTACAAGATCCTGAAGACAGTGAAGGTAGGCGGAGAGGGCGGGTTTGACTATGTGACCGCCGATGCCGAAGGCCGGCGGCTGTATGTCGCCCGCTCCGGCGCCGCGGGCAGCCTGCACATCTACGACCTCGACTCGCTCACCCAGGTTGGCGAGATCCCCAATGTGAGCGCACATGGCGCAACGGTCGACACGAAGTATCACCACGGTTTCGCAACCAGCAAACCAGTGATCATGTTCGATACCAAGACCATGGGCAATGTGAAGACGCTCGATACCCAGGGCAATCCGGACGGTTACCTGGCTGACCCTGAGCTGCATCGCGTCTACATCCTGAGCCATTCCGCTCCGAACGTCACCGTTCTGGATGCCAAAGACGGCGCCGTGCTTGGAACCATCGACATCGGCGGTGCGCCGGAAGAAGCGGTACTCGACGGTAAAGGCCGCATGTTCATCGACATAGAAGACAAAGACGCCATCGCCGTCGTCGACACCCACACCATGAAGATGACCGGCAAATACGATGTCTCCAGCCACGGTGGAGGCTGCGCCGGGCTGGCCATCGATGCAAAGAACGGCATCCTGTTTGCCGCATGCCGCGACAAGAAGAACATGATTATCGTCAACGCGGCGGACGGAAAGATCCTCACCGATCTGCCCATCGGTGTGGGTTGCGATGGAGCAGTTTTCAATCCGAAGACGATGGAAGTATTCAGCTCGCAGGGCGACGGCACACTGACCGTCATCAAAGAGCACAGCCCCACCAGCTTCGATGTCGAACAGACAGTCACTACGCCGGTGCGCGCCAAGACGTTGACGCTCGATACCAGGACCGGCCACATCCTGCTCATCACCGCGGAGTTTGGCGCAGCACCGCCGCCTGCCCCCGGTGCCCGCTTCTCACGGCCACCGATGGTTCCGGGGACGTTTTCCATCGTTGTGGTCGGCAAGTGAGCTTCGGTCTGGGAGCAGCATCTGGTGTCGTGAGGCGGTAGTTCGTTTCACTATTTCCAAGGCCAAGTCGTGCGGCAACAAACTGTAGAAAAGGAAAACGCGGTGGGCGCAAAGGACGCAATGGATACGCCACGGATCCCGTGGCGAAACCTTTGCGTCCTTTGCGCTCGTGGCGTTTTCTTTTGTTTTCGTCGAGCGGGGCTTTGCTACGTCACTTGACGGTATAACTGTGCAGGCCGCTGCCTATCTGCTCCGTGCGTCCGTCAGGTAGCGTTACCGTCGCCGTCGTGTTTGCCGGAATTTTTACCTGGAACCGCCCGCTCGCGCGACTCCAGTCCGTCATCACCGTGCCGTAGGTCGAGTCGTACTCCGCATGCATCTGCGGCAGCTTCGCATCGAAGTGCGGCTTGATCGTCAGGTGATGATAGCCCGCACCGGTTGCGTCGCTGTCGATGCCCGCAACACGCCGGAACACCACGCCATCACCGAACCAAACGCATAGTGGTTGTAGGAGTTCATGCTGGGATCGCCGGTATCGCCGTTCCAGCGCTCCCACCATGTCGTCGCACCCTTGCGCACCATGTAGCCCCAGGATGGATACGTATCCTGCAGCAATAACTTGTACGCCACGTCGGCCCGCTGATTGTCGTCGAGCACAAACATCAGGAACGGCGTACCCAGGAAGCCCGTCGTCAGGTGATACTGATGCGCTTCGATGTCCTTCACCAGCAGGCCGGTCATGGCCGCGCGCAGCTCTGGAGGAGCGATACCCGCATAGAGCGTCACTACATATCCGGTCTGCGTGTTGCCTTTGACTGATCCATCGGCAAGGACATACGCCTTGCGATAGGCCGCGGCGACGTGGTCGTAGAGGTCCTGATACTTTGCCGCATCGCCGTCGCGATGCAGCGCGATCGACATCTCCTTCATGTCGCGCGCCACGATGGCCCAGTAGGCGGTTGCGATCAGGTCTTTCGGCGTGTTCTGGTCGGGTGCGAGCCAGTCGGCGTAATTTGCGCCGAGCTTTTTGCGGCGCAGATAGTCGGGGTTCGTGGTCAGGATGAAGTCCATGTAGCGGTTCATCTCCGGCCATGAGCGTTCGAGCAGCGAGGTGTCGCCGTACTGCTGCCACGCCGCGTAGGGCACGAGCACGCCCGCATCCGCCCAGCCCGGCGCACCTTCTTCGCGCTGCAACAGATCGGGGGATATGTCGGTGAAAGCGCCAACGCTGGTCTGCGCGTCATCGATATCCATCATGAATTTGTGCGTAAAGCTGGCGATGTCGAAGTTGTACGTTCCAGTGCGCCAGAAGACCCCGGCGTCGCCCATCCATCCCATGCGCTCATCGCGTTGCGGGCAGTCCGTCGGGATAGAAAAGAAATTGCCGCGCTGTCCCCAGAGGCCGAGTTTGCCCATACTGTTGAGCAGGTCGCTGGAGCTTTTGAAGCGGATCGACGGCTGCGCGGGAAGGCTGTTGTACACCAGACCATCGATACTCGCGGTCGTCGGCACGCCGGGATAGCCGGAGAGCTCGACGTAGCGGAAGCCGTGGAACGTGAACATCGGCGTGTAGGTTTCTTCGCCCTTGCCGGAGAGAGTGTAGGTATCCGTCACAGTCGCGTTACGCAAATTTTCGGTGTAGATGCTGCCATCGGGATTAATGCGTTCCGCAAAACGCATCCGCACTACCGTGCCGCGCGGTCCGTGGACATGCAGCGCGATATTGCCGACCATGTTCTGTCCCATGTCGAAGACCACGGGATGCGCCGCATTCGCGGCGTTCATCGTAGCGGGATGCAGCGTGATGTCGTTGTCGATGGAGAGATCGGGCTGCGCTGTCAGCTTCACGGTAGCAGGTATCGTGCCGGTCACGGCGTCAGTCCATCCCGTGGCCTTGAAGCCGGGAGCGTTCCAGCCCGGAACATCGAGGCGAGCGTCGTATACCTCGCCTCCATAGATCTCCGACGAGAGCACCGGAGAGGCCGCGGTCTGCCACGTCGAGTCCGTCGCAATCGTTTTATGCGAGCCATCCGCGAATGTAATGTCCAGTTGCCCAAGCATCATGTCGGGCTGCTCGAAGTAGCGAATGCCAGACCACAAGAGCGGTGACCCGTGCCACCCTGCCGCGAGCATGGCGGCAATCGTGTTCTGCCCCTTCACCAGCATCGAGGTGACGTCATACGTCTGATACAGAACCCGCTTGTTGAAATCGGTAAAGCCGGGGTTGAGCAGCGTTTGAGGCGCAATCGCTTTGCCGTTCAGGAACGCGCGATACGCGCCCATCGCGGTCATGGTGAGACGCGCCGAACGGACCGTCGTGCTCAATGAAAAATCTTTACGCAACAGCGAAACGTCGGAAGACACACGGCCAAGCCCCTGGTCCTTCGATGAATCTCTGCCCTTGCCGAACAGTGCGGTACTGTCGCCCACTTCCTGCGCCGGCTTCCACTCGCCTCCGCCGGTGCGCGCACTCCAGCTTTTGTCGGTGACAATGCGGCGCTCGGTTCCATCCTTAGCGGTGAAGCGAATCGTCGCCGCAAAGGCAGCGGTTGTCATCGCAGGAGCTTTTGCGTCGGCTGCCGTTACTTTGACGAGGATGTCGTTATCGCCTTTCTCACCCGGCCCGAATTTCAGAAGCTTCAATATCTCTTCGTAGTCGAATGAGGCCCATGTCGTGTGACTTCCGGTGACCTTGCCATTCACGCTCGCGACGAAGGCCCCATGCGCCACAACCTGCAGACTTGCAAGCTTTGGCGCAGTGTCCAGATGCAGCGTGTAGTGGAACTCCGCTGAAGTTTTCGCGGCGACTTTATGTGGGTCCGCATCAGGCAGCCAGAGCCAGCGAACATCTGCGAGCTCCTGGTTCGCGGCTGGATCGTCGCGGCGAATCCACTGCCCTTTCCAGTCGGACGATGCCAGCAGTCCGGTCTCAAACCATGCCGGCGCCGACACTGTGCTGACACCCTTACTGTCCCAGGTTTTCACTCGCCAGTAGTAGCGTTGCTGCGATTGCAGCGCGGGGCCGCCGTACGCAATGTCGATCGAGTCTGAGCCGGTGACGCGCCCCGAGTCCCACACCGCCGTCTTAGGGTTCAGCAGGCTTGCGGCGTCTGTCGCCACAGTCACTTCGTATGCACTCTGCATCCAGTTGGGCGTGATGGAATTGCTCTGCCACTCGAAGACGGGCTTCGCCACATCAATGCCGAGCGGGTTCGTCAGGTGCTCTGTGCGCAGATGAACCGGCAGCGCGTTTGCGGCGATCGCAGTGAAGGCCGAAGCGGCAAACGTGAACAGCACAAGGCGTTGCGGAAGCGAAACTAGACTCATCGAGCGGACTCCTGACTCCGAATTGAAACATAGTATCCTTCGAAATCAGAGTGGTCGATGCGATACTGGCACCGCTTACAAAATGAGGAGATTCCAATTCCATGGACCGTCGCGATTTCTTGAAAACCACCGGCGCCGCTGTTGCCGCCACCACACTCTCGAACAGTGGCATTGCAGCAGTCACGCCATCGCCGGCCTCCGGACGCACAGTGCTGCCGATCAACCGGGGTTGGAAGTATCGCGCCAGTGCTACGCCTGCTGCGCATGAGCCCGGTTCAAGCGAAGCAGGCTTCGTTCGCGTCAACGTTCCGCACACCAACAAGGTGCTGCCATGGCACGGGTTCGACGACAAGGTGTACGAGTTTATTTCCACCTACCGCCGCCCGATCAAGGTGCCCGCGAATGCGCATGGCAAGCGTGTCTTCGTCGACTTCGAAGGCGTCATGCTGGCGTCGACCGTGTACATCAACGGCAAGCGCCTGGGGGAATACCGCGGCGGATACACGCCGTTTTCTTTCGAACTGACCAGCCATCTCAATGCCTCGGGCGTCAATCTGCTTTCCCTGGATGTCGACTCCACCGAACGCAAGGACATTCCACCTTTCGGCAACGAAGTCGACTACCTTACCTTCGGCGGCATCTATCGCGAAGTCGCTCTGCGCATCGTGCCGCAGATCTTCATCGAAAATGTTCACGCGAAGACCAAGGATGTTCTTACGTCGAACCCGTCGGTCGAAGTGGATATCTATCTCGACCGTTCGGAAACAGCCAAGCCGGGCGCGCTTTCTGTCGTAGCTGAATTGCGTGACGGCGATCGCGTGATTGGACACACCACAGCGCGTGTCACGCCGCCGGAAGTGAAGGCGCACAACCCCGCCGACGCCGATCAGGCCATGGGCGCAAAGGCCTATGATCCTGCGGTCGATGCTCCGTCGGCTGTCGTGACGCTCTCCGGCTTCAGCAGCCCGATTGAGCTATGGGACCTCAACCATCCGCGTCACTACACGGTCCACGTGCAACTGCTCAACGACGGCAAGGCCATCGATGAGGACACGCGCCGCATCGGCTTCCGCGAGGCCACATTTACTGACCACGGCTTCTCGCTCAATGGAAAGATCATCAAGCTGCACGGACTCGACCGGCACCAGACGTTTCCCTGGGTGGGTCAGGCGATGTCCGCACGTGGGCAACGCCAGGATGCGAAGATCATTCGCAAAGACTGCAACTGCAACATCGTGCGTACGTCGCACTATCCGCAGTCACGGCACTTTCTGGATGCGTGCGACGACCTCGGCCTGCTGGTGTTGGAAGAAATTCCCGGCTGGCAGCACATCGGCGACCTCGCCTGGCAGGACGTTGCCGTAGACAACGTGCGCCGCATGGTGCGCCGCGACTGGAACCACCCGTCCATCATTCTCTGGGGCGTTCGCATCAACGAGAGCGCGGACAACCACGACTTCTACACCCGCACCAACAACCTGGCGCGCGCGCTCGACGCCACGCGACAGACATGCGGCATCCGCACCGGAGGCAACTACGGTTCGGAGTTCCTCGAAGACGTTTTCACGTTCAACGATTTCGGCTGGCCGTTGAAGAAGCCGAACCATCCGCGCTTTCTCAACACCGAGTTCGTCGGCCATACG
>Ga0134125_10009734_pt1 | contig 10805 bp, 9 predicted proteins | sample KB31751_FD_96464 | JGI IMG/M metagenome (GOLD analysis project Ga0134125, IMG submission 96464) | Terrestrial soil microbial communities with excess Nitrogen fertilizer from Kellogg Biological Station, Michigan, USA - KB3-175-1 | ecosystem: Environmental > Terrestrial > Soil > Unclassified ...
CCAAGAATCATAAATAAAAAAGCAAGCAGACTCCATTTCACGATCTTCTGCCACTTTTTGGCTTCATGCTTTGAACTTTTATTGAGCGTGATCTGTTTGGCAACCAGCACTTTGGTAATGTCGTTCAGGTGTTTTACTTTTTCATCAAAATCTCCGTTCATTCCTTTACGGAGGGATTGCATATTTTGCAAGACATCTTCCATCTCATCCGGAATAAAATCGTTGATGACTTCTTTCAGCCGCTTAGCAATTGTCGGCGATTTTCCATTGGTTGAAATGCCGATCTTTACACTGCCTTTTTTCACAATGGAACCCAAATAAAAATCACAGAGTGTAGGCTTGTCGGCCACATTTGCCAGTTTGCCTTTTGATGCTGCGTCTGCTTTTATACGTACACTGGTTTCGTAATCGTTCACCGCCGCGATGATCAAATCGGCTTCCTCAATATCCACGATCTTATACGCACGTTCAATCAATTTAATATTACTTTTTCCTTCTGCAATTTGCTTTATTGAATCATTTATATTAATGGAAACTACCCGGATCTTTGTTTTTGGCGAATTGTTTAAAACCGCATTTAGTTTTTCAAATGCCACATTTCCTCCGCCAATAATTAAAAGCGAAAGCTCTTCCAGTTTCAAAAACACCGGAAAAAGCGTGTTCCCTTCTGCTGGCAGCTTACCTGTTTTTTCTTCTGCTATTTCAGCAATGTTATTTTGAACCATGACGTTTTCTGGAATTAAATTGCTGTAAAAGGTTTATCCTGGCAACATTCTGATCATCTAAAACAGAAGTATTGCTATGCCATTGTAATATTTTTACATATTGAAACTGTAAAGCGGTATTCCGATCCAATTTCAAATTGATTCCTGCAAATGTTCTGTTCTGATCAAAAAACAAGCTGTTGTTTAAATAACCCGGGTTTACCAAAACTTCATTGCCGGCAAGAAAAACGAATTTGTTTTCCTGAAAAGGTATTTGAAATTCCAATCGGTACCGAAGGCGGAAAATATATTGGTAATCGTGGGTTTTGTGATTGTCGGTAACCTGTTGCAGAAACCGCTGTTCTGTTCTCAGGCGCTGGAGGAAACTGATCTTATTGGATTTAACCTGGTAAGAAAGTTCCTGCCACGGACGCCATTCGTTTTTTAAAAGCAATTCTTTATTGGCGTATTGTGCATTCTTGAAAAAAGCAAAACCGCCGGTTAAAGAGATGTGATCGTTGATCTTATAATTTACGCCGGAACGAACGAGCATTTGCGACCATTGCCGGGTCCAGTCTTTTGTCCTTACCTGCGCATCGCTCAGCAATGACCAGTGTTTGTTGAAGCTGATGGTGTTGTAATATCCTTCCCAAAGCATATTTGTATGCGTCGTTTTATGTTGTGCTTTTGAGGCGAAAGGCATCAAAAGAATCACAAACGATATATACGGGCTTTTGATCAATCCTTTGGCTTATTAAAAAGTGTTCTGAAAGTGTAATCACCGAATGATTCATTCTGAATCCTTTGCTGTTTGAAGTCTGCAAATAGTGTGTCCAGCTCATTGAGAATTTGCGTTTCGTCCAGGTGTTCTTTATACAAGCGGTTGAGCCGGTATCCTTCATGATCGCCCCCTAGATTCAGGTTATATTTGCCCAATGCAGAACCGATGAATCCTATTTCGGATACAGAAGAGCGGCCGCAGCCATTGGGGCAGCCGGTCATTCTTGTAATGATATTTTCGTTTGCCAGATCATTTTTTGCCAGTAATGCTTCAATTTTTGTAAGCAATGATGGCAGATAACGCTGCGATTCAGCCAGCGCCAGCGGGCAGGTTGACAAGGCCACACAAGCCATTGAATTCTTCCTGATCACAGACGCATTCTCGGTATGCGCTATAATCTTAAATTCTTCGAGGATATCGTTGATCTCCTTTTTATCTTCAGGTTTTACATCGCTTACGATTGCTTTTTGATTTACCGTACACCTGAAATTTACTTTACCTGTTTTGGCAATTTTGAGCAATGCTGATTTGATCGCAACCTGCTCTGTATCCATCACGCGGCCATTCTCTACAAAAAGTGTGTAAAACCAGTTGCCTTTTGCGTCCTGCTGCCATCCATAATAATCTTCGCGCTTTGTAAAAACATAAGGTCTTGATTCCTCAAACTTAAAGCCCATGCGCTTTTCAACCTCTTCTTTAAATTTATCGACGCCCATCTTATCAATGGTATATTTCAATCGAGCCTGCTTCCGGTCAACCCGATCGCCGTAATCCCGTTGAACGGTTACCACTTCATAGATCGCTTTAAAAGTTTTTTCTCCGGCCGGAACAAAACCGATTTCTGTGGCCAATCTTGCATAGGTGTCGGGATTACCAAAGGTGAATGCCAGTCCTCCGCCTATTGCGAAATTGAAACCAACCAGTTTGTTATTTTCAATGATCGCTATTAAACCCAGATCATTTCCAAACACATCAATATCATTATTCGGCGGAATGCAAATGCCGATTTTAAATTTACGGGGAAGATAGGAATCGCGGTATAACGGATCTTCTTCAAGCTTTTTGTCCACTATTTTTTCTTCATCCAGGAATATCTCGTAATATGCCCTGGTCTTTGGTTTCAGCATGTTGCTTATCTTAGAAGCATAACCAAATATCTCGTCGTGCAAGGGAGATTGGACGGGATTGGGACTGCAGGTTACATTCCTGTTGTCATCGCCGCAGGCAGCAATCGTGTCCAAATGAACGCGGTTAAAGACCTGGTGCGTAGGCTTTAATCTTGACTTCAAAACGCCGTGCAATTGAATGGTTTGGCGGGTTGTAATTTTCAATTCGTTGGTAGAATCTTTTCCTGCAATATCATTCAGCGCAATCCATTGTCCGGAGGTTAAAATTCCGCCGGGCATGCGCAAACGGATCATGAAGCTGTACAAACGCTCCAGTTTCTTTTTGGCTCTTTCTTCCCTGCGGTCCCGGTCGTCCTGCTGATACATCCCGTGGAACTTCATGAGTAATGTATCTTCTTCGCGCATTGCACCTGTTAATTCATCTTTTATACTTTCTACAATGGTTCCGCGAAGCGCATCGCCTTCAACTTTTACTCTTTCTAATAATGGTAATTTTTCTGACATGGGGGGAGAGTGGTGAATGGTGAATGCTGAATTGTTCACTCAGCATTTACGATTAATAAACATCGGTGAGGTATCTTCCGGTTTCTTTTAAATTTTTCAAATACTGTTTTGCTTCTTCTTTTGTTCTGTTACCGGATGTTTCGATTACGCGTAAAATACTTTGTTCCACATCCACACTCATCGGTTCTTTTGCACCGCATAAATAAACATAGCCTCCTGCCTCCAGCCATTCAAAAAATTCGGCGCCTTTTTTCTGAATTTTGTGTTGAACATAAATTTTTTCCTGCTGATCTCTTGAAAAGGCGGTATCAATTTTTGTGAGCAAACTTGTTTCTACAAAATTTTGAATTTCGGTTTGATACAGGAAATCAGTGATGAAATGTTGTTCACCAAAAAACAGCCAATTCTTGCCTGATGCACCATTCGAATCTCTTTCCCATAAAAAGGAACGGAAGGGTGCGATTCCTGTTCCCGGCCCGATCATGATCACATCTTTATCTTCTTCGGGCAAACGGAAATTATTATTCGGGCTTATATAAAATTGCAATTCATCTTCTTCATTGAGAAGTGATAAAAATTCAGAGGTAAGCCCGTGTCTTAATTCATCATTTATGGTAAAGCAATTTTTTGCAACGGTAATATGCACTTCGCCCGGATGCGCATTTGGCGATGAGGAAATGGAATACAACCTTGGAGCTATGGGTTCCAGGATCCGCAACATTTCAATAAATTGGTTTGCGTCTTTTACTGAATAAATTTTCAGCAGATCGATCAAATCAATTTTTGTTGCAGGAATTTCCTGTTGAACAATAGCAGCATATTTTTTTACAACGCGTTCCGGCAAATTCAAGATGTTCAATTTCTTTTTCAACAGGTCGTACACAGAAATTAGCTGGTCTTTATAATCTATGTTGGTATGAGGGTCAACTCCGGTAACGGCGATGATCCTGTCCACGATCTCTTTTTTATTCTCCGGAATAATTCCGATAGAATCACCCGGCAAATATTGAACATCTTCCGCTTCAAGTTCAATGTGAAAAGTTTCTTTGCTGCTGCCGATATCGTTGAGGTTCACATGTGTAAGTAATTTCCCGGAGTATATTTTTTTGCCGGAAGCTTTCCTCACTACCGGTGCAGCAGATAAAGCAGGGCCGGCCGGTGCGCTTTCATTCAAAGCGTTCATTACTTTAGCAAACCACTCTTCTGCTTCCACATCATAATCCACGTCGCACTTCTGCAAAGGCGCGATCCTGTTGGCTCCGAGTTTGGTGAGCTGTTCGTCCACGTCTTCACCGGCTTTACAAAAAAGCGGGTAAGCAGAATCACCGAGAGCAAGAACGCTGTATTTTAATCTTGAAAGTTTCATTTCATTGTGATGCACAAAGTCATAAAATTTTTGGGCAGCTTCAGGAGGCTCGCCGTCGCCATGCGTACTCATGATCGTCAAAAAATATTCTTCTTTTGAAAGATCGGTCAGGCGGTATTGATCAAGGCCCTGGATCTTGGCATTAATTCCCAGCTTCTTCGCCTTTGCAGCAAAATCGGTTGCCAGTCTCTTGGAATTACCGGTTTCGGTTCCGTAGGCAATGGTGATTTTTCCAACCGCATTTTTTGCGTTCGTTTTTGTTCCAGGTATCATTTGCCTCGAAAGAATTCCATTGAGATAACCGTTGATCCAGATAAGCTCATCATTGGTTGAACTGCTTATCAGATCGTTTAAGGTATTTAGCTTTTGCTCAACTAACATATTCGTAAATATTTTCCGGGTGGTTTAAATGAATTGCTTCCCTGCTGATCGGTTTAAAATAATATTGTTCTGTGTGATTGTTTTCCAGCCATTTGAAATTCTGGTGAAGCGAAACGACTTTTCCGATAATGATCAATGAGGGAGAAATAAAGGAACGTCCTTCAAAGTTGTTTTGAAAATCATAAATATTGGTGACATGAACGTTTTGCAAAGGAGTGGTGGCCTGTTCGATGACCGCAAGCAATTTGTCTTGATCAATATGATTGGAAATTAATTTTGCAACTACATTTGCCAACGTTTCAGACGACATATAAAACACCAGCGTGTCATTGGTATTTGCAAGTTCTTTCCAGTATTCATCTGTGACGATATCCGATTTATAATAAGTAAGAAAGCGCACAGAAGTAGCGTAGCCCCTGGCGGTAAGCGGAATACCGGCAAACGCTGCAGCTCCCAAGGCAGCTGTCACGCCGGGAATAATTTCGTAAGGAATACCATCAGCCGCCAATGCTTCCAGCTCATCTAAAATATTTGAAAAAATAGAAACATCACCTCCTTTTAAACGCACGACCAGTTTTCCCATCAATGCATGTTCTACCATCAGTTCATTGATCGTTTGTTGCGGCGTTGAAATTCCTCGACGGCACTGTTTGCCAACATGAATAATTTCGGCATCAGGAGATACATAATTCGTTAATATTTCTTTGCTTACCAGGCGATCAACCAAAACCACATTTGCCTTTTGTAAATAGGCGGCTGCTTTCATGGTGATCAAATCAGGATCTCCGGGCCCTGCCCCCGCAAGAATTACTTTTCCTGTTGCGAATCGTGTTTTCATATTTAGTCTATCAAATTGGTAGGGTAATTAGTTAAAAAAATTTAAGATGTTTTTAAATCAAACCATCTCTTCGGGGAGTGATATTGTTTTTGCTGTTCAGCACTTTGCCAAACATTATTTTTAAGGGATTAAACATTTTATAAGTGGATTGTGGATTAAAAATGAGTGCAACAACACTGCATGCAGCAGGAGGAATCACATTGATCGAATATAAAAGGTGATGTCATGTTGTATTATTTTTGAATAGTCTACCGCGAAGGTAGGGTAATCACTTTTAAAAAAAATTATTTTTCAAAAAAAAAATAAAAATTTTTTTGTCGTGAAGAGAGAATGAGATCAAAAAGATTCTTTCAACATAACGGCTACCTGTAAACGAAAAACAAAAAATCGTCTTATTTGTCGGATTACTGTCAGAGATATTTACAGGAACTACAGAAAGCCAGATGACGTGACAATTTCATAAAATGAAGGTGGTCCTTTTTATATTTTTTGACCGCTTTGTTAAATTTTTTTTTGAATAAATAACTAAATAACTCATCTTCAATAAAATTAAAAAAACTATAAAATGAAAAAAATTGCTTTTACCCTTTTAAGTTTTCTTTGCATCGTAGCGCTCACAAGATGTAACTCCAATTCTACGAAAAGTAATTCTGCCACTGATTCTACTTCAACTTCAACGACGGCAGATACTTCCAATGTAACTGCCGATTGGAAAATTGGTGTGCAAATGTGGACGTTCAGAGTATTCACCTTTGCTGAAGCATTGGATAAAGTGGATAGCGCCGGTGTAAAATATATTGAAGCTTTTTGGGGGCAACCTTTGGGCGCGGGGATGAAAGATAGTTTTGGGATAAGAATGTCTGATGCCAGTAAGACCAAATTGAAGGACTTGCTGAAAGCAAAAGGAATCAGCATAGTGGCAATGGGAGTTATCGTACCAAAAACAAGAGAGGAATGGAAGAAGGCTTTTGATCTTGCAAAGGAATTTGGCCTTAGCTATGTTACTGCAGAGCCACTCAAAAATCAGTGGGATATGGTGGATAGTATGGCCGGTGCTTATGGCATTAAAGTAGCGATACATGATCATCCAAAACCAAATGCTTACTGGAGCCCTGATTCTGTATTGGCTGCAACCGTTGGCCACCCGAATATCGGATCATGTGCGGATCTAGGGCACTGGGCGCGCAATGGCGTTAACCCGGTTGATGCATTAAAAAAACTTGCCGGCCATGTGTTTGGCGTGCATTTAAAAGACATTACCAAGTTTGGCGACACGCAGGCTGCTGATACAGTTGTGGGCAAAGGAGTTATTGATTTTCCTCCTATTTTCCAGGAGCTGAAACGCCAGCATTTTAAAGGAATGTTTTCTATAGAACATGAATCGAACTGGTATCACAGTGTGCCTGACGTGATAGAAACGGTGAAATTTTATAATGACCAGGTAGCGAAACTGAAATAATTTTTATTGTAATTTTTTAAAGGATTTGGAAATGCAGTACCGTGATTGCATTTCCAAATCTTTTTTATTTACACTCGTTTTCTCATTCTTTCTTCATTTTTATTTCGCCGGCCAGGTTGTTTTGCTTTTAAATCAAAGCTTTTCGGCTTTATTTGATTTTCACGTCTTAACTTTAGCGCCCAAAAAAATAATTTTTTGCCCTTTATTCTTTAAAATAATTGATTATACATGGCATCACATATCAGACAGTTCCTGGATTTTGAGCAACCTATAAAAGAGCTCTACGATCAGATTGAAGAGAATAAAAAACTTGCTTCAAAAAACCCGAATGGTAATTACGAATCGATAATTAATGAATTGGAAGATAACATTCTCAACAAAAGAAAAGAGATAACAGAACACCTGACTCCGTGGCAAAAAGTACAATTAAGCAGGCATCCTGACAGGCCTTATACGCTGGAGTATATTTTAAAAATGTTTACGAATTTTTTGGAATTGCATGGCGACAGAAATGTGAGGGATGATAAGGCGATGATCGGCGGCTTTGCACAACTGGATGGAGAAACTGTTATGGTGATTGGCCAGCAGAAAGGAACGAATACAAAGATGCGCCAGATGCGCAATTTCGGAATGGCCAATCCTGAAGGATACCGGAAGGCGTTGCGGCTGATGAAACTTGCCGAAAAATTCAATAAGCCGATCATTACATTAATTGACACTCCCGGAGCGTTCCCGGGCCTGGAAGCAGAAGAACGTGGACAAGGAGAGGCAATTGCCAGAAATATTTATGAAATGATCCGGTTGAAAGTTCCGGTTATTTGTGTGATCATTGGTGAAGGAGCCAGTGGCGGAGCATTGGGAATTGGGGTAGGAGATAGGGTTTTAATGTTGGAAAATTCATGGTATACCGTTATTTCCCCCGAAAATTGCAGCTCGATTTTATGGCGTAGCTGGGCGCAAAAAGAAGTGGCAGCTGAGCAATTAAAGCTTACTTCAGAAGACATGCTGAAATTTGGTTTGGTCGATGGCATTATCCGCGAGCCGCTTGGCGGCGCGCACTGGAACTATGATGAAGCGGCTGATAATTTAAAAACTTATATAAAGCCTGTCCTGAAGGAATTAGAACAAATAGATCCGCAGGAAAGAATCAATCAACGGATAGAAAAATTTAATAAAATGGGATTTTGGGATGAGTGAAAAGGTTGAAGGTTGGTGGTTTAAGGTTGAATCCAAACTTTAAACTTTGATCCCGAACTTTGAACCTTGAACATTGAACCGCGAACCTTAAACTTTGAACCCGCACTTTGAACTACAAACTATGAACTCTTTAATAAATAAACTAACAGGAACCGGAGTTGCCATCATTACTCCTTTCAAAAAAAATCACGATGTTGATTTTGATGCGCTTGAAAAAATGATTGACTTCGTTATTGATGGTGGTGTGGAATACATTGTAACCCTTGGTACTACAGGAGAAACGCCTACTCTTACGAAAAAAGAACAAAGAGAAATTGTAGACTTTACTGCAAAAAAAATCAATGATCGTGTGCCATTGGTTTTGGGAATCGGCGGCAACAATACCAAAGAAGTGACCGATCATTTTTCCGATTTTTCTTTGGAGAATATTACAGCCATTTTAAGCTCCAGTCCAAACTATAACAAACCTTCACAGGAAGGAATTTTTCAGCATTACAAAGCGATCTCTGATGCATCATCTTTGCCGATCATCCTCTATAATGTCCCCGGGAGAACTTCCAGTAATATCACTGCAGAAACGACCTTACGGCTGGCTGCGGAATGTGAAAATATAAAAGGAATCAAAGAGGCCAGCGGCAATATGATCCAGTGCATGCACATTTTGAAAAACATGCCAAAAGACTTTTTATTTGTAAGTGGCGACGACCACATTTCACTTCCCTTGATTGCGTGCGGAGCCAAAGGCGTAATAAGTGTTGTAGCCAATTGCTTTCCAAAAGATTTTTCAGAATTGATCCGCTTATCATTGAAAAATGAATTTGGAAAAGCGGCCCAACTTCATCTCAGATTATTGCCTGCTTACGATCTTTTGTTTGCAGAAAATAATCCGGCAGGAGTGAAAGCATTTTGTACGGAATTAAATTTAATAGAAAATGAATTGCGTCTTCCCCTGGTTCCTTTAAGCGCTCCTTTTCACCAAAAAATAAAGGATTTTGTTGCTTTGGTTTCTTAAGAAATATCCGTTATGCAAAAATTAAAAAAGCATTTATTTGTTGCTTTACTGCTTTTTGTTTCTACTGTTTCTTTTGCACAATATAAGGTTACTTTCCTGGTGAAGCAGCCGTCACTGCTGCATTCTATGGATCATCTATTTGTTGCAGGCAATTTTAATATGTGGAATCCGGGCGATAGCAGTTATCAATTAAAGCCGGATGCAAGCGGGATCTCAAAAATTACTTTGTCATTGCCTGCCGGAAATTATGAATACAAATTCACGAGGGGGAACTGGCAAAAGGGTGAAACGGATACAGCAGGCAGAGGCACTGCAAACCGCAATTTGCGGTTAAATTCAGACACGATGATACATATTGATATTCTAGGTTGGGCAGATGATTTTAAATCGAACCAGGTCGCTGCTGAAAGAAATCATTCAGCCTCAAAGAATGTAAAGATTATGGACACTGCTTTTTTTATTCCTCAATTAAAGAGAAGCAGAAGAATCTGGCTTTATCTTCCTCCTGATTATGCAACTTCAAAAAAGAGATACGGTGTGTTATACATGCATGATGGACAAAATCTGTTTGACAATGCCACATCTTATTCCGGTGAATGGCGCGTGGATGAATATTTGGATTCCATTTTTCGAAAAGGAAAAAAGGAAGTGATCGTTGTAGGAATTGATAACGGCCTTGCAAAAAGAATGAGCGAATACAATCCCTGGGAATTTCAAAATTTTGGAAAAGGCGAGGGAGATCAATATGTTGATTTTTTAGTAAAAACCTTGAAGCCATATATTGACAAACATTACCGCACTTTAAAAGATAAACCAAACACCTTTATCGCCGGAAGTTCAATGGGCGGCCTTATTTCCCTGTATGCCGTTTTAAAATATCCCCAAGTCTATGGTGGCGCCGGAATTTTTTCTCCTGCATTCTGGACGGCTTCGGGAATTGACAGCACGGTAATTGCAGACGCAAAAAAAGTAAACACCAAATTATTTTTTTACGCCGGAGGCAAAGAAGGAGATTCAATGGTGCCGGATATGAAACGGATCGAAAAAGAAATAAAAGAACGATCCTCTTCTCCAATACGGGAAAAGATTGACGAGGATGCGCATCACAATGAAGCGGCGTGGAGAAAGTACTTTCCGGATTTTTATGAATGGACGGTGGAGTAGTGGATGTGAGTGGTGAGTTGTGAGTGGTGAATGGTGAATCAATTCATATTGCTTTCTCACATATTATTTATCAACTTTTCAATTTCTTTCATCATTCTTTCATAGTGTGATCCTTTCCAGTAAATTTTTTTGCAGGAAGGGCATTGCCAGAACTCAGTAAAATGCCTTCTTGTTTGTGGCAAAAGGGAGATATCTACTTCTGTTTTTTCTTTTTTTTCCAAGATTGCATTGCAATAAAGACATCGGGAAAACGGGTTAAATGAAGGCTGCAG
>Ga0134125_10009735_pt1 | contig 10805 bp, 5 predicted proteins | sample KB31751_FD_96464 | JGI IMG/M metagenome (GOLD analysis project Ga0134125, IMG submission 96464) | Terrestrial soil microbial communities with excess Nitrogen fertilizer from Kellogg Biological Station, Michigan, USA - KB3-175-1 | ecosystem: Environmental > Terrestrial > Soil > Unclassified ...
ACGGTGGTGACCGGTCACGGGATGTACAAGAGCACCGATGCGGGCAAGACCTGGAGCTATATCGGGCTGGGCGAAACTCACATCATCACGTGGATTCTCGTCGATCCGAATAATCCCGACGTCGTATACGTGGCGGCGTTGGGGCACCTGTTTGGACCGAATCCTGAGCGTGGAGTCTTCAAGACCACGGACGGAGGCCATACATGGAAGAAGATTCTCTACGTCAACGATCACACCGGGGCCGCGACTTTGGCGATGAACCCGCGCAATCCACAGGTGATCTATTCCTCGATGTGGCAGATGTCACGGCGGCCCTGGACATTCTCGAGCGGCGGCCCGGACAGTGGAATCTACAAGAGCACCGACGGCGGCGCGACCTGGAGCAATATCACCCATAACCCAGGGCTCCCCACCGGCATCATCGGCAAAGCATCGCTGGCGGTTGCGCCGTCCGATCCGAATGTAGTGTATGCGATGGTTCAGGCCCGGGTTGCCGGCCAGGCCGGTGCGTTGTTCCGCTCGGACGATGCAGGGGGAACCTGGAAGCTGGTGAATGCCGAGCAGGAGATATCCCAGCGCGCGTTCTATTCCGGGCGGGTTTGGCTCGATCCCAAGGATCCCAATACTCTATATATCACGGCCGTCGTATTGTATGTGTCTCATGATGGCGGCAAAACATTTTCAACCCTGCCACGTGCACCGGACAATCATGCGCTCTGGATCAACCCGGACAACCCGCAAATCATGGTCGAGGGCAATGACAACGGCGTGGCCGTCTCGCTCGACAGGGGGAAGACCTGGAGTAGCACCGAGAATCAACCGACCGCGCAGTTCTATCACGTCAATCTCGATGACCAGTTTCCCTTTCGCGTATACGGCGCCGGACAGGACAGAGGCTCGATGTACGGGCCGAGCGCAGTGCCGGCTGGTTTGCTACCGCCTGTCTGGAAGGACGTCCAGGGCGGCGAGGAAGGCTGGCTGGTACCCGTCCCCGGGAAACCGTGGATAACCTATGGCGACGGCTATTTCGGCAAGGAATACAGGGAGAACCAGAGAATAGGACAGGGATTGATTACCGATATCAGCCCGTGGCCACAATACAAGTTCGGCGTACCGGCAGCCAACCTCAAGTACCGCTACAACTGGATCTATAACAACGCGGTCATACCACCCCACAATTCGAGCGCGTTGTTGCTGGGCGCGCAGGTGTTGCTCGAGTCGACGGATCGCGGGAGCCACTGGAAGGCGATCAGCCCGGATCTCACCCGTGACGACAAGAGCAAGCAGCAGCGGCCGGGCGGTCCGATCAGTTCGGATGTGACCAGCGAGGAGAATTTCGATACGATTTCTTCAATCGCCGTCTCACCGTTCAATGACGACATCATCTGGACGGGCTCGGACGACGGCTTGGTCTACCTTACAAAGGATGGAGGCGCCCATTGGAACGAAGTACGACCTGCGGGACTGCCAAAATGGATTACGGTTACCTGCATCGAGCCTTCGCATACCGATCCGGGCACCGCGTATCTCGCGGCCAGCCGCTATCAATGGGATGACTTCAAGCCTTACCTGTACAAAACCACCGACTACGGCAAGCACTGGACCGAAATCACCACGGGATTGCCCGACGATCAGTACGTCCAGAGCGTGCGCCAGGATCCGAACGACAGCGATTTGCTGCTTGCGGCCACCAATGCAACGGTGCATTTCAGTGTGGATGGAGGCACCCACTGGCAGCGCTTGACTCTCAATTTGCCGCCTGTACGCGTGACTGACATAGCGATTCAGCCCGAACAGCATGCAGTAGTGATATCCACGTACGGTCGAGCGTTCTGGGTGTTGGACGACCTGCAGTTTCTGGAACAGTTGCGCACAGCAAACGTTTCCAGCGATACGCCGTATTTGTTCAAGCCACAGCAGACCTGGCTGGTCACGCGTAGCAGCTTCACGTTGCACGCCAATGACATCGGAGGCGAGAACCTGCTGGGAGGCGCGGCGGTGTTTTTCCACTTGCCGCAGAACTATGACGGCAACACGCCGGTAAAGCTGAGCTTTACGGATCTTTCCGGCAAGGTGATCAGCAGCTTCACGCTGTCGTCACACAAGGCAAAGACGGCCAAGTCAGGGTTTGGTCTACCGGCGCGGGCGGAGCACGAGCCCGTGCATCCCGGCATGAACCGCTTTCTGTGGGACTTGCGCTACGCCGACGCGACGGAAGTAAAAGGGATTTTCATCGACCCGATATTTGGTGTCAGCTCGCCTGTCGGGCCCGAGGTGATGCCGGGGACGTATTACGCCGTGCTCACCTATCGGAATGCCACTCAGAAACAGCCATTCGTGGTCGAGCTCGACCCGAATTTGAGCACTACGACAGCCGAATTGCAGCAACGCTTCGACCTGTTGATGCAGATTTACAATACGATCGACCGGCTGAATACCAATCTGAACCAGGCGATTGATGCACGCGGCGCGCTGGAGAAGGCGGTGAGCGCCAAGAGTGTCTCTGCTCATCAGGCACAGCAGGTTTTGGCCAGCCTGAATCGTGATATCGATTCCGTGGTGGATTTCAAGATCACGACATTGGAAGGCCCGCTGAACTTTCCGCCCAGACTGCGGGCCTGGCTGGGCTTCATCACAAAATCCGTAGACATGGCTTTTGTAGCGCCCACGCCGTCGCAGAGACAGGTGGCGGATATGGAGATAAAGCAAGCGAATACCGCTATCTCACAGTTGCAATCCGCCGTTGCAAGTGCGAAATCAGCGTTGAAACACTGAAGGCTACATACGACCGTCAGCGGAAACCATGAGTCGCGCCGTGACTGTGCCTCGTGGCAATCATCGGGCGTCGAAAGTGACGCGAAGTTTCACCGTGTCTCCCGTCGGCTGCCGAATCTGCCACTCCCGCCAGGGGCCGCTTGTCTCCCTGGGCAATTCCAGGATCGCCTGTCGGGCTTCGTTCAGGCGATGCTTGAGAAGCGGCTGCAGCGCCAATAATGCCGTCGCGTGCTCTTTCTCCTGCGGCGTTTCGGCCAGGGCGGTGTCGCAAAAGATCCTGAAGTAATCGGCGTACCACTCCTCATAAAGCTGCAGCGGCGCCTGCATTGCGCCGTCGTGCATCAGCTCGTCGGCGAGAAAGCACGTACAGAGATAACTCGACTTGGAGCGCAGATAGTTTCCATGCTCGGCAACGACGCTGCCGGCGTAATCCCGCGTCCCGTAAAACAGTGCGAATAGATGTTGCCGACGCAGGCCCACGACGTGTTGATCGCGCAGGTACCCAAACAGAGCCTTGCGGTGAATGAGACCGAAGGTAGAACGTCTCAAGGCATGCTGCTGTCGCTCGAGCTTCCCCTGCTCCGAGACGCCTCTGATGAGACGGTCGTGTTCCGATAACCATCGTCGATAGGCGACCGGCTGTTCGAGGATGCAGGTGGCGAGCGACCGATCCTCGGGCCTCCCGGACCGGGCCGTCGCTTCTACACAGCGCTCGGACTCCTCCATGAAGCGCTCATGCTTGTAAACCCACCCCAACATCGGCTTACCGCCGCGGCTGATTGGTTTCGGGCGCCCGATCCGGAGTCGGGCCGTTTGTGCTAAGTATGTCCCTTCGCTGGCGCAGGTACAATGGCCGACCTGGAGCGTAAGCTCTGGGTAAAGACCACGCGACTCTCGCTACGGGTACTTTCATGACATCGAGCGCTTCCCAGGCCGATCGCCATCCTCGAAAAGCATTCCTGGTGCTGTTCTTTGTCGAGGTCTGGGAGCGATTCGGCTATTACGGAATAGCCTCGATCCTGGTGCTCTACATGGTGCAGCGCCGCGGCGTCGGGGATGCGCGCGCAGACATCATCTGGGGGACTTTCTCCGCGCTGGCCTGCTCCATGCCGATGCTGGGTGGCTACATCGGTGACCGCGTCCTGGGCGCGCGGCGGACTCTGGTGCTAGGTGCCATTACGCTGGCTCTCGGCTACCTGCTCTTATCCGTCCCGCTGGATGAGACCCTGTTCCCCGCCATGGGCCTCATCGCGCTGGGCAATGGGCTCTTCAAAATCAACCCGAACAATCTGATCTCCCGACTGTATGAGGGTGATCATTCCAAGCTCGACATCCTGTTCACCTTCTATTACGTGTCGCAGAATGTCGGCTCCTTCGTCTCGATACTGCTCACTCCATGGATCAAGGATCATCCGACCTGGGTGGTAGTGCTCGGCCCCCTGCGCTTCGACAGCTGGCATCTGGCTTTCGGCCTCAGCTCCCTCGGGCTCACCCTCGGACTCCTCAATTACGGCGCATTCCGCCGCTATCTGCGTGCCTATGGGACGGCTCCGGACTTCAAGGAGCTGCACGTCCGCAAGCTCCTGGCCGTCATCGCGATATCGCTGGCCATCGCCTTTCTCCTCTCTGACGTGATCCGCTATCGCCTTGCGGCGATCGGCGTCATCTGGTTCTTCGTACTTCTCTTGATCTACGTTTTCGTGCACTTGTCGCTGACGGGCAAGAGACACGAGCGCAGCCGAGTCATTGCCTGCATCATCTTCATCGTGATGGCGTCGGTATGGTCCATCTATAACCAACAGATCTATACCTCCATCACCCTCTTCGCCCTGCGCAACGTCGAGCATCACATACTGAGCATCCCGGTCTCCGCCGCCCAATTTCAGGATCTGAACCAGTTCTGGCTCATTCTGCTCGCATTTCCGCTCGCGTGGCTCTATCAGCGCATGGACAAGACGAAACGTGGAGATTTCTCGATCGCGACCAAATATGCGGCCGGCCTCTACCTCCTTGCGATCGCGTTCTTTCTCTATGCCGCCAGCAGTCTCACCGCGCACGCGGGAATAGTCTCGTCCTGGTGGCTCGTGGCAGGTTTCGCGGCGCAGTCTCTCGGCGAGCTGCTGATCAGCGCACTCGGCCTTTCCATGGTCTCGCAACTCGTGCCGGAGCATTCCCGCGGCATCATCATGGGCGCCTGGTTCCTCGGAACGGGCATCAGCCTCTATGCCGGCGGCGCCATTGCCAGCCTCGCGAGCATTCCGAGCAGTACCGTGGCGGCCACCGCCACGCTTCCCATTTACACGCATCTTTTCTGGGGCCTCGGCGCGGTTGCGCTGGCCTGTGCAATCGTGGCGACCGCAATCACTCCGCTGTTGGAAAGACTCATGCTCCAGGAGGACGAGGAGCCTCTGCAGGCCGGCCACAACGTATTCACGTAGTGAAGGTCCGCTGATATGGTTCAGATACCGCCTGATCGACCCGGGAGCCACACCATCAAAGACTCAGTCGACGTCGCCCGCCGCCCGAAGACTCCGATTTCCGTTTGCGCTGGCACCAGAGCTCCGCGCACTGAACCGGGGTGGTCATCCGCCCCTCTGGCGCTTCTCCTCCTCGCCGGGATCTTTGCGACCGAGCTTCGTGCCGCGCAGGTTCCATCCGAAGGGGCAGTCGCCTCGCCGCCGATTATCAACGACTACGCGGCACCCATTCTCTCGGGCATCAGCAACCAGGGGCGGACCGGGCACGAGCCCTACGTGACCGCGGGCGACAGGACGTATCTGATCGGAACACAGGATGGAAACTTCCCGGATATGGGTCATCACATCCCTGGCGAAATGGGCGGACTGTGGCTCCCGCCCATCAAGCTCATTGACAGCTTTCAGGCGGAAATCACGGATATCGGTACGGGCAAGGCGATTTCGCTGGCGGCAAGCCGAGAGATGGTCACTTATCCGTATGGCAGCCTCTTCAAATACGGCACTGTGCTGCCGGACCTGGACGTCGATCGATTCCAGTTCAGTCCCGATCATCAGCAGGGCCTGATCGTCGAGTACCGCTTCAGGAATTCGTCAAACCGTACACAACGAGTACGCATTCAATTATCCGTCAAAACTGATCTGCGCCCGGGATGGAATTCGGATCGCCTCGGGATCCGCGATGGTCAGGATGTCGTCGAATGGCGCCCGGACAAGGATATCTTCATTGCCAAAGATGCAGACAACCCGTGGTTTTGTGTCTGGGGTGCGCTGCTTCCTCCCGCGAGTACGCAGCGAATCGAACATCCAGCCCCAATTCACACGAACGGCCGTGGTGTCACGGCTGCGTCCAGTTATACGGTGATGGTCGGCCCGCACGCCCTCTCCAGTCTGACCATCGTCTTCTCTGGCTCACCCACCAGCGAGACCGACGCCGTTGCAACCTACGATCGCCTGGCAAAGGAGCATGTCAGCCTCCTGGCCAATAAAGTGGCGCTTTATCGTGCGCTCGTCGATAGAGCCCGCATAAACATCCCCGACCGGCGGCTGCAGGAAGTCTATGACTGGAGCCGGATCGACGTGGCGTGGCTGCTCAGAGACGTTCCCGGCGTTGGCCGCGGTATCAGCGGCGGATTCATGGAATATCCCTGGTGGTTCGGAACCGAGACGTACACCCTGCAAGCCCTCACGGCGACCGGTGACTTCGAGCCGGTCGAAAACACCCTCCGATTGCTCCGCGACGAGTCGTACAAGGCAAACGGCAACGGCCGGATCGCGCACGAGATCACGCCGGATGGACAGGTGACGAATCCGGGAAATACCCAGGAAACCGCGCAGTTCATCATGACGGTGGGCAAGGTATTCGAATGGACGGGGGACCGGCATTTTGCGAGAGAGATGTATCCCGAAGTGAAGCGCGGGATCGATTGGCTCATGGGCAGGATGGATCGGAACGGGGACTTGTTCCCGGAAGGCTACGGCATCATGGAAGTTCTGGGCCTGAACTCAGAGCTGATCGACGTCGCGGTCTATACGCAGCAGGCTCTGGAAGCCGCGGCACACCTTGCCGAAGTGCTGCACGACAAGCGTGGAGAGGAGCGATACGGCAGGCTGGCCGCCGAATTGAAGGTGAGAATCAACCAACGATTCTGGATCGAGCGAGACGGTACGTACGGGGACATCTACGGAAGCAGATCGCAGGCGGTCAGCGCCGTCGAAGGATCGATCAGGCAGATAGGGCTCAAGGGGGCTGACCAGCTGACGAGCAGGGACGAGGCGCTGATTGCCCAATACGATCGGATGAAGAGGCAATACTCCGCCATGCCAGGGGGAGACAGGGCCTGGATCATCAACGACAACTGGGTCATCGCAACACCCATGGAAACAGGGATCGCGCCGCGGGCGCGGGCGATCCGCCTCTTGGACAAGATCCGGCGCGAGAACAGCGGAGAATACGGTCCCTACCTCTCGGCCGTCGAGAGGCAGGCGATGATGACGATTTCGACCGGGGTGGAAGCCGTCGCGGAGGGAGAATACGGCCGCATCGACCAGGCGATGTGGTACGTGGACAAGATCGCCCGGACCTTCAACCGCGTGTCGCCGGGCTCGATGTCAGAGATGATGCCCGACTATGGCTGCTTCACGATCGCATGGACCAGCTACGGCATCGTGCTGCCGTTGATCCAGGATGTATTCGGGATACGACCGCGCGCCGACGCTAAAACGATCGTGCTCGAGCCTCACCTTCCTGCCGGTTGGGAGGACATCAGTATCGCGGATCTCCCCGTCGGCACCAATCTCATCTCCTTTTCGCGCTCCAGATCCGGCAACAGGATCGTCTACGACATTGACGCGAAGGAGAAAGGATGGAGCTTCGTCCTGAAGGAGAAAGCGTCACCGGGCGCCGAGTACTTTCTCAACGGTGACCCGATCCACCTCTCGCCTTCCGGCATCCGCATGCACGGCACGAAGAACCGGGTGCTGATCATCGAGCCCTCCTCCTGAGCGGCGTCAGGTCGCGCTCGGCTCGGCAACTTGCGAATGCACGCGCAGCCCCCGCGTGGCGCGCTCGGTCAGGAGCAGCGCAGTCAGGGCCAGGACCGCTGCCAGCACGAACGCCGCGCCAGGAAGGTGATGCGTCGGCGCGTGGCCGCCAATGAACAGCGCGAATACGTTGGCGAAGAGTGCCGGCCCGACGATGCCGGCGAGGCTTTGCAGGCTCGACAGCGCGCCTTGCAGGCGTCCCTGCTCGCTGGGGTCGACCTGGTGCGTGATCATGGATTGCGCGGCAGGTCCGGCCAGTCCCCCCAGGCACAGGAATGGAATGCCCGCCAGGAACAGCCACGCTTCCGGCGCAAAGCCGAACACCGCGTAACCCACGGCCAGCAATGCCACACCGACCAGCATCATGCGCTGCTCGCCCAGCCACGGCATCCAGCGCCGCACTAGCAGGGCCTGCACGACACCGGTGCACAGGCCCACTACTCCCAGGCTGTAGCCGACGATCTGCGGCCCCCAGCCATAGCGATAGTCGGTGTACAGCACGTACGTCGAATTGAGCGCGAACTGCGCCAGCGCCAGCAGGAAAAGCACCGCGGCCAGCGCGAACACCTGCGGGTAGCGCCGCAGCAGTTTGAGCGAGCCGAGCGGATTGGCCTGCCGCCAGTCGATGTGCGTGCTGCGGTGCTCTTTCGGATGGGATTCCGGAAGCACGAAGAAGCCGTAGCAGAAATTCAGCAGCGACAATCCGGCCGCGACCCAGAACGGCAGACGGATCCACAGATGTCCCAGGAAACCGCCGAGCGCGGGGCCGACGATGAAACCGAGGGCGAACGCGCCGCCGAGCGTGCCGAAGGCCGCTGCCCGCTTCTCGCGCGGGGTGATATCGGCGATGTAGGCGTTAGCCGTGCTGAAGCTGGCCGCGCACATGCCCGATACCGCGCGGCCTACGAAGAGCAGCCACAGCACCGGCGCCAGCGCCATGACGATGAAATCGACGCCTAGCCCAAAGCTCGAAATGAGGATCACGGTGCGCCGGCCGAAACGGTCCGACAGCACGCCCTGGATCGGCGAGCACACGAACTGCGTCAGCATGAACAGCGTACCGAAACCGCTGGACCACACCGCGGCCTTCGCGATGCTGCCGCCGATCAACTCCACGATCAGATGGGGCAGCACCGGGATGATGATGCCGAAGGCCAGCATGTCGATCGCCACGGTGACGAAGACGAACAGCACCGCTGCACGGCGGTGCGGGTGCGCGGGAGGCTCGTGCGCGGTCATCAAAGCTACTGAATCGCAGGGAAACCGCGATATTAGCCCTACCCGCTGTCAGCTTGCCCGAGCAAAGCAAAAAAGCTCGATGAGTCAGTGGCTTACGGGCAGCGGGGACAACCCGAGGCTGTCCCCGGCCACCCTCCGGCTCATTTACCTTCGGCTGGGAATATCACCGCGAGCACATCATCGGTCGTGTAGACGCAGCGGTCGTTGTGGCCGCATTCCGGCACGATCAATATCTGGCTGTGCGTAGCGCCCAAATGATCGCGCAGGTACTTCACAAAAGCCTCGCCGCGGGCGCGACGCGTTGCACCCTGCGCCATGGCGTTGGGAGAGCTGTCAAACCCCCCGAGCGGCAAAGTATCGACCTGACTCAGGAGGTAATAGGCGGTACGGGAGGCGAGCTGTTGCTTCAGCTGCCCGTCGCTCATCCCCGCCGTGTAGCCGCTGGTGCGCTGCTCCAGTCCGTATGGCCATTTGTCGTAAGCCGGTGCCTTGGTCGCATCGAACGGTCCGTAGCTGAAGTTGGTATGCGGGCTTTCGTCCTTCCAGCCTGCCACGGCATTCGCCGGCGCGCCATCGCCGACGGGGAGATCTCGTGTGGCGTCCGGCCACGCATAGCTCGAGGGGTTTGCGACCACGTAGCGGACCGGGACTCCTAACTTATCCCCGACCCGGTTCGCCATCTCATATCGCGAGACGAACTGGCCGCCCGCCGAATGGCCGGCGATGACGATCGTGGCCAGATTGGGAAATATCTTCCGGTTCGCCAGCCGGCGCAGGATCTGATCCATGAAGTCGAAGGATGTGAGGGCTGGATCGCTGATCGCGGTGCCACCCGAGCGCCAGCTATCACCGCCGCACCTCCAGTTGACCTCGCCAGGCTGGAGGTGATCCTTGCAATACTTGCCATTCGCAGAGCGAAAAGCAGGCGCGATCACCACGGTGTCGTTCAACGCGCCGGCAAGGAAGGCCGCGCCCGTCGCCGTCTCGAAGTAATGGTCAGGATTGCGAAGGGCCCCGTGCACCATGATGAGCGCACGCCGGATGCGGGGGTTGGGCGCGTCGAGCCGAAAAGTGGTGTAAATCATGGCGCGGGCCGAACCGTGGCCCAGCGCAATCCATTCCGTGCAGGAGTTGGCGACTTTCGTACAGGGAGCGCGAGTTGCAGCCTGCACTGCGCCTGCAGCAGTCAGCGCTACGGCGAAGAGAGCGACTGCGCGAAAGACGCCAGTCACTCGGCACGAAGATTTATACATCGCGATTCACTCCGGCTTCTGAAGCGGAAAAACTCATCGTTGGTATCGCAGCGGCCCAGCGGGGCGCGATGGGCCGCTGAGGGTTGACTCATGGGGACGCAACCGCGTCCTTGTAGACGGTCCCGCCCTTCATCACGAACGAGACCTGTCGCAGGCTCGCGGCATCGGCCAAGGGGTTGCCGTGCACGGCAATGATGTCAGCCTCGTAGCCGGCCGCGAGGCTTCCGATCCGGCTGCCGAGGCGTAGCGATTCGGCGTTCACCGAGGTCGCATCATCGATCGCGTCCATCGCGGGTTGCCCCAGGTTGATGCGGGCGATGATTTCATCGGCTTGGTGTCCGAAGGCACCCGCCACCGCATCCGTGCCCACGACTATCTTGAGGCCGCGCGTGCGAAGCGCCTCCTGGAAGAGATGCTCGTTGCTCTTGAGGAGAGCCGTCATCTGAGCGATGTCAGCCGCCTTGCGGTCGCTCTTGCCAAAAGTCTCATCGTAGAAGCGCATGTAGTTCTGCAGCACCAG
>Ga0134125_10009736_pt1 | contig 10805 bp, 12 predicted proteins | sample KB31751_FD_96464 | JGI IMG/M metagenome (GOLD analysis project Ga0134125, IMG submission 96464) | Terrestrial soil microbial communities with excess Nitrogen fertilizer from Kellogg Biological Station, Michigan, USA - KB3-175-1 | ecosystem: Environmental > Terrestrial > Soil > Unclassified ...
AAACGTATACAAAAAAGAGCGAGAGCAATACACAACTTTCTGTACTCCAGAATGTGCCAAGTATATAGACCAGTACCTAGAATGGCGTCAAAGGATAGGCGAGCAACTAAAACCTAGTTCCCATTATTCAGAATAGAATTCGATACTGCAACGGAATACAACAGACCGAAAGCGGTAAGTTCGCATGTTGTGGCTTTTATGATTCATACGCTACTAGATAGAACCGGGGTAAGAGCACGAACAGATAATCGTACCCAGCGAACCGAGCTAATGCAAACACATGGATTTCGTAAATTCTTTAAAACCACTTGTATAAACAGTGGTATGAATCCCTTATATTCAGAATATCTAATGGGTCACCGCTCTGGTCTAACTAAGAGCTATTTTAAACCAACTGACACAGAACTGTTAGAAGGCAACGAGAAAGCTCTAGGTTATATAGCAGCGATAAACGATCTAACTATAAATGAAGAGCATAGACTAACCAAGAAAGTTAATGAATTGCAGGTGAAAAATGATCAGATAATGGAGCTCGAAAGACAGCACAAAAAAGATTTAGAGACAGTTCAAAACCAAGTGGCCCAGATGATGCAAATGATACGACAAGAACCAAGATTGACAAAGATTAAACCACAGGTGTTGCTAAATAAAAGAGCTAGTCAAATAATATAAGTAATCTTGATAGGAATAACCAGCGTAGGAAGAGGATTATTTTATTTCTACAGTTCAAGTTAGAGGTATTCGAACATCCTCTTTCCAGCCATTTGTACAACAGAATTACAAAAGTCATACCCATGCATTTTCTCAAAGATAATACATACTATTCAAATTACGATTACTGTTATCAAAGAGTATCTATGTATCACTAGTAATCAACAAAAAATACAATAAAGGATATAACAGAAGACTTCTATCATAATTCTAGTGACATGATTGCTATCCTAAGCTGGATGTGTAGAAAATAGTTGATGACAGAAATAGATAGAAAAAGAAGCCTACTGACCAGTAGTAAAAACAATAATGAGATAAAAGATTCACTGCAACAATCTGTCGAGGTTAGCCGCCATGATCAGGCTTAAGCAGGAGTCACAAACGGCATACCAGGAGTGATATCTGATACACTATGATGTCTGGTAATACCTATACTAATAATAAGCCTGTTAAACTTTTTGGCGATAGTATGTGCGAAGTTGACGATTGCACATCTGTAGCAACTACTGCTATTAATGTGAATCTTGGCGAGCTCGGTTTTATCACACTGTATTTGTGTGAAAAATGTACATCAGAATTCAAAGAGATTTGAAATGACTACTTTAATGATTAATCATACCAATTGCTGACTGGATTGAAGGTAAGTAGCCTTATTTATTATTTGATGATATTACAATAGCTAGCCGAGTAGCCTACATATTTCCATACATCTTTTAGTTACCATATATGAAACTATTCGATAGTAAACGAGACAATTTGTTTTATTTTATGAAAAGTAATCAATAGTAAAAAGCAAATCTAATTTAGAAAGGCTTGAACTTACCTTAGTGCACATATTCCACTAGAAATGTCCATTACGTAGCAAAATAGATTGGATTATCAGATCATCAGATCTAGTATCAATAGCGTCAGGCTTGGCCATAGTCATAATAGATGTAGGTAATTCATTCGTCCTTCCACTGCAATGGGCTTACCGTGATCACTTCCTCGAATCAAGTCGGTTGCAGTGCCAACCAGCGACCGGAACCACCAGAGAAGTTGATTGCCTCGGCACGTATGAGCCAGAAGGAAATAGATGAATACAATCAGAAGAACTATGCAGACTATTATAACAAACTAGCAGAATACAACAACAGTAACAGTAAGGCGGTTCCACGTAGCAGTAGGCCAAAGAGGGCAGCTTAGCCATGACCAATAAGCAATCACAACAACAGCAACAACAAATCAGCGACGGAGAGACTATCGAAATGCTTAGGAAAATGCTAGAGGTATCACGGGAGAAAAATAACAAACTGACAGAACAACTTGACAAACTACAAGCAGATCATATCCAACTAAAAACATTCATTTCAAGAGCTAATCCAGTATTTTCAAATCACGTCACCGCAGAGCAATACCAACAATTGATGCATTCACAGACAAGACAACAAATAGCAGTCTCACAAGAACAGATCGCTGAAGACAACTACCGCAGAGAGCAAGAGCGACAACTAGCATTAGAAAGACAGTATCAGAAGTACAGGAATAAAGTGTTAGAGCAAATACCATATTTGCAGCAAGAATATGACGGTAAGGTTACAGCCACTAAGCAAGATACAAAGAAGCATATGGAAGCGGTAAACCAATTCTATAACTTGTCCGAGTCTCAATTACAAGAGTATGTGAACATAAAGCATGAGGTAGATGAATCAGCAGTACAACATTGCTTAGAAGCACAGGACTTGGTAGTTGATACAATAAACGCAGCGGGCGAACAAGTACAAAAGAAGACCGGTGATACGATATACGTCTGCAAACCTTGCAGTGTGATAGCACCGGAAGTATACAGGACTTTGAAGAGCGCTGAGTTACATTGCTATCATGCAGACCACAAACAGGATATATTGCGCATAATAGACCAAGCAGAACACGAAACACTAGCAGAGATAACCGCGGAGTTTAACAAAGAAGTCAGAACAGAAGTAGCAAATATACAGGAGAAAGAACGCAGAGACAGACTAATAAAAGAACACCAAGAGGCGAAGCGAGCGGAGCGAGCAGCCAAAGACGGATTACCATTCCTGAAATGACAGATAATACCAATAATGAGGAAACTTCGCTGCTGTTCGGCCGTGCAATGAGGGATAAATTTATTCTGTTGGCTGCAGCCGTACTAGTGGCTGCGGCCATGATAGGAATAGGAGTAGGAAATATACATCTAGCAGCTTATTGCACCTTGTATTCATCTATTTGCTCGACTTAAATACTACATTATGTCGATCCATCGCTGAGCTCTGTGTATGAAATTGACTGTCCTCGGTGTCAGCAGCATTTATGATTTTTTAGTATGAATTCTGAGTACTTAGAGTCGACTTTTAGTATGTTTTATTTATAAAAGTTGCAATATCTATATCATGGAATTAATTGAAAGTGTTATTTGGATTATGACTGGATTCATTCCTTCTCTGATTACTATGGAGGTGGGATGGAGATTCGCGAGCAAGCAAAGAAGTCAATTAGTTCGCCCATAATGTCAAGGCAGGGGTAAGAGCATCATAATGGACTTTGTGGAAACAATATCTGTATTGGTAGGTTCAGTAGTAATGTTGGGTCTGTTCCTTTCAATTGCGTATGAAAATATACGAACAAAAAACGCATCTAGGCAAAGCCGAATTTTAGCATTAAACGACAAATGGCAGAAGATAACAGTCTCTGCTCGTTAATTGTTAATTTTCTATTTTTTTATATTTTGGCTTGATACCTAGAAAGTTTTTTTTGCGCTTTCCCCTATCCCTATCTCCAATCTAAGGCCAATTACCCAAGTAGCGCTCATATGTCCCGTACTAACTTCCAGCGTCTTAGGGTTTAGTTAGTTTCTTACTGCACCACGGACAATACTTGAAAGGCTCCAAACTAGTAACCGGCCGGTCTTGAGATAAAGAATAGATATACCAGCCTGGCTTTTTTACTGCGTTGAATCGATCGTCCTCAGGTCGATAATAACGAATATCATTATAATCAACCGCCTTTTCAAATTCGTTGCAGGTACAATAATCAGGGTTCATGATAAAGTCAGGTATGCCATTCTTAAAGATAGGGCCAACCACTTGTTACTGTTGCGGATAGGATTACCGTCGTCCTATATCGCTGGCTTATTTTTTTCATTTGTATTTAAGTTATTAATGAGAGGATAAGTATATTACCATACCGTTAGCGATATCCCTAGCAACTCTGTGCTCAGGGGGTTTAGTCCTTTGCTAGTAACGTTTTCAGTAAACAAGGTATACAATTGGTTCTGGAAATCCGTGCGGGGAATTAATGAACGCAATTTTACTGTTAACTTAATTTTGTTTAGTAAGAGCCTTATACTTGTAGCCCTAGTGCTCAACCAGCAGACAAACAAACACCCGTTGCTGTTATTACAATGGTGGCAAAGGGAACTGCTTCACTCCAAACAAACAAACAAACTAAGTTCATGAATGCACGCACGCATCGCCGTATGTGGGGGCTATAGGTTAGGTGGGATAGTTGACCGGTTAAAGGTCAACTTTCACTCCTCTAATCCTCCTAACCGACCAGCCCCGTATACAATAAATACATACATACACCCAAACCACTTGTTTTGTTATTCCATTCCACACCACTTGAAATGTTTATTCTTGTCTTTATCATATATCGAGAACATTGTTGTTAGGTCGCTAACAGACATTTGCTTGTCTTTTGTATTCTCTTTCTGAACAGCGAGCCCAAATGCTTTGAGGCTTTCAAGCGTCGAATAGCCGGTCCCTGCCTTAGCGTCATAACTACATTTGCCAGTGTCTGTTATAGTAGTCCTGTTGATTATTGTCTGGGCCGGTAAATCTACAGTTCGGTGTAAGTTCACATTCCAAACCTTGAATGCATATAATATCTGTTGTTGTGTCATACATGACATAATTACTACAGATAGTAACGAAAGTATTAACACAGTATTCATTTGGAGGATTTCTTTGCAGTGACAACCGACGCAATTAGTTATTGGCAGTGTGGATTATGTTCTGCTGGTCCTGCGTTGTCGCAGGGGTCATGTCCATTATTGCCGCCATTGACCTCCGTTATCAGTTCCATCAGACGAATGGCTTCCATGGTTTGCAAACGCTTGACCTGTTTCCAGCGTCACCGCTAACGCACCAGCACAAAAACTGTATGTTGTTATTATATTACCATTTTTTAGATAGTTTAGCCAATAATACCCGCATAATCTTATATGTATTTGAAAAGATAGTGTAAATTCGTGAGCAAATACGTAATCATTGCAGTAGTCATAGCGGCTATTGCAGCAGGTATGATAGCGTCAGTAATGACAATTGAAGTAGCCAATGCTGGACCAGGGGGTTGTCCGAAGTGTTTCCATCATCATCACCACCACCATCACCACCACCATCATCATCACCATCACGGTCACCATCATCATGGCGGTCATCCAGGTGGAGGAACTGACCATGGTGGCGGCGTCTGACACGGGAACTGGCGACGACCCAGGCAGTAGTAACGGATAGGCTAATAGGCTAGCAAACATCCTTTTTCTTTCTTTAATGGTATTGCTTATCATTATTTCAGAATTCTTCCGGTTTTTCTGGTAGGCTGAATACCTCTTTTTCTTCGATTTTCTTCGTCCAAAATCATTGCGTATATTTGCTGCATGGCTTCTACCTCCGCTAGATTGTCCTCAACAATCCTCATATTGAACTTTTCAGGGTCTACTGCCTTTTGCTTCTTCTGAATTGCTTTGTAAATCACATCTTTAACCTCTTTAACCGTTAGTTCTTTTTCTTTGGTTCTGGTCAATTCTTACGTTTTATAGGTAGGTAGTGATTTCTATAGGCTGAAGAACTGTAAGTAGAGGGAGAGCCAGATAGTCTTTGTGCTTGTACTTGCGTAACAAGACCCCGCTAATAGTAATATAATAGTACACCATAGGCACTCTTCAAGAAATGAACACTAGTAAACTAACCGCAGTAGCATTCCCATCTTGTGCCTAACTCGAACTTGGTATATGTTTATGTAGAAATAGATTCCAATGCTGATCTCCACTTTTCGATTTCACTATCGTAATTCTTCAACTGCTCTTCAAATTGTATATCGGTCAGACCATCAGGTTTTACGAATAACCAAGTGATTGTAGAGCCCTCTTTGTTTGGAACCACTCTAACATACACATCCCAAGTTAGTCCGCCGCCCACAAATTGGTGGTCCAGTATGCCGTATTTTTCAATAGAGCTGACGAGCTTCATCTTTGACTTTCCTGCAATTGCATGGTCAAACGTCCACCAATCATTATCGTTGGACTTTTGCAATGAACTTATCTGACCCCCTACTTCCAGGTTTTTCATGTTTTCAAAGTAGTTATACACCTCGGTCACATTCCTATTTACGGTCATTGATTTCACTACTGCCTTCACTGGTTTCATTATTACTTTTTGCCAGTTGTCTCTATTATTCCTGCTGATTGTGATTTTATATGGAGCGTAAGATAACTGTACAAGGGAATATCAGCCAATTAGTACAGCGGAATTAAAGGAATTGTTGAATCGTTACGCACAGCCCCTGAAGACACAACATTAGTAGCCCCTAGGAAGCAAGCAACAAAATGATACCAACAGCAGACCCCCTCTCTTACAGTCGAAAGCGATAGGTTCTATTACGAATGTACGGCCTGTCGCAAGAAGTTATAAAACTACTAGCATTCGGAAGACACTAGCATATTGCAGTAACCACAACAGGACTGAACGGGTTAGATACCTGAGGAAACCGTTAGATTAGCAGAGGTATAATAATAGACAACAGACAGTTTACAATAAAGGATATAACAACTGCCGCCAAAATGGAAACTAGGTAACAGCAGCGGTATGACTCAGGAACAATACCAGAACGGGATTCAGGATTTATCTTTTGTTACGAAGACTGTCAAGTTATCAGATTTGGTCTTCAAGTACGAGGGATTAGTTCACGACCTAAGCCTACAGGAATACCAGGCATTAAAGTCAAGTATTATAAAAAATGGCGTTCAAATACCAATCGAAATAAATGACAAAAACGAGGTACTAGACGGAAACCATAGAGCTAAGATAGCAAAAGAGATAGGCTTTAAACATATTGAAGCAAGGGTTCATATATTTTCAGACGAATTAAGAGAGAAAATATTTGCTATAGACATGAACTTGAAACGACGACACTTAAACGATTTTCAAAAGGCTGAATTATTTATAGATCGTGATAGATTTGAAAAAGAGTTAGCAAGACAAAGATCACTGTCCAACCTAAAAGTAGGAAACAAACTCCCGACGGTATCACATGATACCACCGGGGAAACCGGTAGAACCAGAGATAAGATAGCAAAAGAATCTGGATTATCCCCTTCTACATATTCACGAGCAAAGAAGATAGTAGAATATGGTGACCAACCAACTATTGAACGACTTAGATCGGGTAGATCAAAAATAGGCAAAGAGCACAATAAATTAATGTCCAAAATAAGACAGCAGGAACTAAGGGATAAGAGTCGTACAATACTAGAACCCGATTTAGGATTTGGTATAGACAACCTCCAATTAATACACGGTGACTTTAGAGAGAAATGCAAAACGATACCTGACAATTCCATAGATATAATATTCACAGATCCGCCGTACGCACTTGAGTATCTATCACTGTATAGAGATCTTGGTGAGCTGGCTATGCGTGTATTAAAAGATGGTTCTAGCCTAATAACATATGTCGGACACCATGTGGTATCTGAGGTTATAGGATATCTACGGCAAGCCGGTTTAGAATATGTTTGGTTAATAGCAATCAAGCAGTCCGGCCCTAAAGCAAAGATATTTAAAAATAATATACATGTAAACTGGAAGCCCCTACTTTGGTTCAGTAAGGGATCTAGAGCTGAGAATAAGGGTAACGTCATAAACGATCTTATAGAATCTGAGAGTCCGCCAGACAAGTCATTACATGAGTGGGCACAGTCAACAGTTGAAGCAAAATATCTCATAAAATATCTAACCGTAGAAGGTCAAACAGTACTAGATCCATTCATGGGTTCAGGTACCACAGTTATAGCCGCTATGAATCTCGGCCGGAAATTCATAGGTATAGAAATAGACGAAAATAGGTTTAATGTCGCTAGAGGGAGAATCGCTGAAAAAGTTGAAATGTTGAAAAATAATAATGATGCAGCAACAACATCAGCAGATAGTTCCCTAATACAATCAAAAAAGAAAAATGAAGAAATCAACCAATAATTTAAATGGACTAGAGTATCACAGGCATTATGGACTGACTAACAAACAGTTAGTGTTATTAGACATAGGTAATAGAAATAGAAATAGAAATACAGGAAAATGTGTGTGTGTGCCGCTGCCTATAGTCGACCGGCTGCTCTCTCTTTATAGTAAGGATGTGTCTGATTCTGGTAGTTTCTTACTCTCCAGCTACCAGTACAGGACAGCTCTAGCTAGTACTTCCTACTATACATACATACGAGTACATAAGATAATGCATTATTATATTATTATAATATATTATGATATTATATCATGTACCTGTACTGTACTTCCTGTAGTATCAATCACTGTAGGTGACGTGGCCTAGCCTTTGGTAGTCAGATACATAGTCTCCGACGAGGTGGATACCGAGTTCCGTGAGTTCATTGTCAGGTGTAATAGACGATTTGGTAAGGGTCTTATCAAGGAAACACTAGAAAGAGCGATAATGTCCTATATTCGGCGGGTAGATTCCAGGGGTGGCACACACACTCATGAAATGACACGGGAAGAAAAGAAGGAAGAAGACAATCGCATACGAGCGTTTGATCTAAAAGCTAGGGTAATCAAATGGCTGATAGAAACCCATTATCCAGAGGGTCTAAGTGACAAAATTATCATTGAAAGACATTTGAAGGAGGCGATTATGAGTGTTGAGAATCTCACAGATAAAAGACCGATTGCAAACCGAATACAGCTATTACTCAGTAAAAAATGTATAATGAAAGCATTTGACGATACTAGAGCAGGTTACGAATTCCTTGGACTAGAGCCAAAGCCAAAACTAGAGCAAGAAACAGAACCGGAGTCAATAAAACAGCAACATATACCTGTACTGGACACTTTAGAAATCCCAGCTAAACCTAAAGTCGGTCAAGAACAAATGGATAAAGAATTTTTTGATAATGTTCTCAAACAAGATATGGAGAATTCAGAATAAAATAACTGACATAGTTAAAACATGGAATATTATATATAATTAGGCCGAGGACTTAATGACTAGGTTAGAAAATTTAATTGGCGTACTAATAAATAATCCTGAATTTTCTCATTAATTGTTTTTGAAAAAACTATAATCATGAACGCGAACGTAAATACGAGTTGGCACAATTAATCATGCTCATTATACAATACTATACAATACTAAAATTACATTTGCTAAAGACTAATGAGATGGATTGAAATTGTTTTGAACTAGTACAGTGGAAATCGAGCAGTGTATCATATTCTAAAAATAATGGATTTTCTACTCACATTATATTGGACTATGTTAGACTAAAATGGCAATTTTGAAGCCAGTCATCTAGACTCATATAGTGTATTGTTTTCATTCTAAGTGAACACCGATATGTAGAGAGATTCAGCAATAATTAACCTAATAAAAAAGAATTAGATAACTAACCAGCTATATGAATAGTACCTTTCATAGTAAATGGATGATATGCGCAATGATAAGTAAAGGTGCCAGTCATAGTTGGACTAAAAACTAGTTGACCCGAACCGTTCGGAGCAATGTCATCACTTGATGGCAGTTTGTCTGCTCCGGTATCTATAATTAGTTCATGTTTTGTATCAGTAGGATTTTGGATTTTTATGATATTTTTGGTATTTACAAAGACGTTCAAAGTTGGATTAGGTGCTCCATTGCTCCCATTTATCCAATTATAGACGCCATCCTTTACTTCCTTTGCCGATAATAATTGAGTTGTACCAGGACCGTTATTGGTGACTTTCCCTTTAGCAGCTGAAGCCGCATGTAAATAGTGGCCATTTTGACCGATAATGTAAATTAAACCAGAAGCTACCACTATGACGACCATGAATGTCAATAGAATATAAACAACATTTTTCATTATTTTGGTTGGACGGTTTTGTCATATTTTAATCAGATATACAAATACCAGCGCTGGATGCCACAAATGGCATTCATCGCTACGCTGTAACAAGACCGGAAAAGATATTCTTGTTCTTACGGATATCTCCATGCCGATAATCGATGTGATCGTTTATTTTCACGGGGCGAGGGATTTTTCACGAATACTAGAAGATGAGTTTTCCTTTTTTGTACTAATAGTTGTTTTGTTTTGTTGTTCTGACCGCTTCAACGTTACCTCCTTCTTATTTTCTTCATTTCTTTTATATTTCAGGTCCACCAGCTTTATTCTAGCTAGCCACCAGGTACAAGTCATAATCTTTGTACAAAAGTATCAGAAAAGTTGAGATATTTCAAGTCTAACCCATATTTAACATTTTTTAACGCTCATCAGCTAGAATGAAAGGGCGCTGACATACATACTACGTTGGGGGAAGTGGAAGAAATAAATCAGTCTCTAAGACAGCGTGATAAAGTAAAGGATGATGCTATATCTCAACTATCAGATCAACTTGTATCTTTATCAGCTAGGTTGCAGTAAATCGAGAGGAGACAGGTTGTAGGCGCGCGCTGAAGTTACATTATGAACAGAAAATAACAAACCACTCTAGTTCAGCAGAAATATCGCTATGGACTTGCACTCGGTATGGGCCCGTCGGTGTGTGAATCAAATTTGACTCAATTTTGGGGCCCGAGATAACGTCAATCAAATCATTGAGATATCCATAGGTCGCTGGTCCGGGTTCGGTGGAATGTGCACCAAATTTGACTTAATTTTCCTCTCGGCTCTAGTCGATATGAAAAGCAGTCATATTTATGGACTCGATCTCTACAGTTGTTAAATAAAATGTAAATACTTGATTAAACCTACCAAACTGAATGTCGAAAGACGGAATTAATCAGAATTCTCTTAACACCAGATTAGGAGATCTACCTCCTCGAGT
>Ga0134125_10009738_pt1 | contig 10804 bp, 8 predicted proteins | sample KB31751_FD_96464 | JGI IMG/M metagenome (GOLD analysis project Ga0134125, IMG submission 96464) | Terrestrial soil microbial communities with excess Nitrogen fertilizer from Kellogg Biological Station, Michigan, USA - KB3-175-1 | ecosystem: Environmental > Terrestrial > Soil > Unclassified ...
GACGACTTCGTGTACACCCTGACGCGCGCCGGCGATGGCACCGTGCCGGCGGTGAGTGCCGCGCTGCCGGGCGCCGTGACCGCCTACGCCCGCGTGGCGCACAGCGAGCTGACGCGCGATGCCCGGGTGGGTGCGGCGGTCGTGGACTTCCTGCGCAGTGGTCGCACCCGGCGCCTGCCGGAGCGCTGGCAGAGCGCGAGCCAGGCGCGCGCCGAGGTGAGCGACGCGCAGCTGCGCGCCAGCGGCAACGACAAGGTCGACTGGGGCGCGCTCGATCCCGAGCAGCGGCGCCAGTTCCTGCAGAACCTCAACGAGCCGCCGCGCTTCCGGCTGCGGGTGCCGGGCGCGCGCCGCGGGCCGGCGCGCCGGCACCGCTAGGCAAAGGCGCGCGCGATCGCCTCGCGCTGCGCGGCATCCGGCAGCGGGCCGTGCCCGGCCGCGAGGTTGTCGCGCAGGTGCGCGAGCTTGCCGGTCGCCGGGATGACGCAGGTGACCGCCGGGTGCGCCGCGATGAACTTCAGCGCCAGCTGTCCCCAGCTGGCAACCTGCAGCTCCGCCGCCCAGTCCGGCAGCGCCTTGCCACGCACGGCGCGGAACAGCGCCCCATCCTCGAACGGGCGGTTGACCAGCACCGCGACGCCGCGCTCGGCGGCGAGCGGCAGCAGGCGCGCCTCGGCCGCGCGCGTGGCCGGGGAGTAGTTGAGCTGCACGAAGTCGAGCCGCTCGCGCGTCAGCACCCGGATCAGGTCGGCGTGCGCACCGACGGTGTAGTGCGTGACCCCGAGGTAGCGCACCTTGCCCGCCTCTTTCCACTCGCGCAGCGTCTGCAGCTGCGTGTCGAGGTCCAGCAGGTTGTGCACCTGGATCAGGTCGAGGCGCTCGCGCTGGAGCGCCTGCAGCGAGTGCGTCATCTGCTCGAGCCCGGAACGCGCGCCACGCGTCCACACCTTGGTGGCCATGAAGGCGCGCGCCTGCATGTCAGGAGTCAGGAGATCGCCGAGCACGCCCTCCGCGGTCGAGTACATGGGCGAGGTGTCGATGAGGCGGCTGCCGCCGGCGAAGAACGCCTGCAGCACCTCGCGCAGCGGTGCACGTTCGGCCTCCGTGGCGCCGACCTCGAACGGGCCGGAGGTGCCGAGGCCGATCACCGGCAGCTCCTCGCCGCTCGAGGGGATGCGGCGCCGGATGGCGCCGTCGGATGCAGCGCGCACCCCCGAGGTGACAGAGGCGGCGGCCATGAGGTTCACTCCTGCGAGGAATTCGCGGCGGTTCACGCCGTCTCCGCGCACACGCTCAGATGAGCGCGGCGTCGGTGTCGACGACGCTCGCGCCGCCCGACTGCACCACGCGCGCCAGCGCGGCGGCGAGGGGCAGCACCTGCGCGGCGTAGAAGGCGGCGGTATGGACCTTGGCGGCGTAGAACTCGCGCTCCGGCCCGGACTGCTTGCCGGCGGCCAGCGCGGCAGACCTGGCGAGCAGCCAGCCGCCGATGACGTAGCCGCACAGTTTCAGGTACGGCACCGAGACTGCCATGCCGGCGTCGGGGCGCGTGCCGAGGGCAGCGAGCAGCGCGGCCGTGGCATCGCGCAGCAGCCGCACCCCGTCGAGGGCCGCCGCGCGGATGCCCGCGACGCCGGCATCCGCTCCCGGCACGGCCTGCAGCTCGCGCTCCATGTCCATGAGCAGCGCGGCCATGGCCGCGCCGCCGTCGCGGCCGAGTTTGCGGCCGATGAGGTCGTTCGACTGGATGCCGGTCGTGCCCTCATAGATGGTGGTGATGCGCACGTCGCGTACGTACTGCGCCGCGCCGGTCTCCTCGATGAAGCCCATGCCGCCGTGTACCTGCACGCCGATGCCGGCGATCTCGTTGCCGAGCTCGGTGCACCAGCCCTTGGCGATGGGCGTCAGCAGCTCGCCGCGCGCGTGCGCCGCATGCCGCGCCGCCTCAGCACCGTACTCGGCGAGGTCGAACTGGAATGCCGTATAGAGAACGAGCGCGCGCGAGGCCTGCGTCTGCGCCTTCATCATCAGCAGCATGCGCTTCACGTCCGGGTGATTGATGATGGCCGCGCCCGGGGCCGGGGCCGCCGGCGGCTTGCCCTGCACGCGCGTGCGCGCCCACTCGGATGCGCGCTGGAAGGCGCGCTCGCCCACCGCGTAGCCCTCGCTGGCCACCGCCAGGCGCGCGCTGTTCATCATGATGAACATGTATTCCAGGCCGCGGCCGGGCTCGCCCACGAGATACGCGAGCGCGCCCTGCTTCTCGCCGTAGGCCATGACGCAGGTGGGGCTGGCGTGGATGCCGAGCTTGTGCTCGACGGACAGGCAGCGCACCTCGTTGCGCGCCCCCGGCGAGCCGTCGGCATTCACCAGGTACTTCGGCACGATGAACAGCGAGATGCCCTTGACCCCGGGGGCAGCGCCGTCGATGCGGCCGATGACCATGTGGATGGTGTTGGGCGTGAGGTCGTGATCGCCCCAGGTGATGAAGATCTTCTGGCCGAACAGGCGGTAGTGATCGCCCTCCGGCACCGCACGCGTGCGCACCGCACCCAGGTCCGAGCCTGCCTGGGGCTCAGTGAGCACCATGGTGCCGGTCCATTCGCCGCGCACCATGGGCGGCAGGAACGTCTGCCGCTGCCAGGGCGAACCGCACAGCTCGAGAGCGTGCACGGCGCCGAGCGTCAGCATGGGGCACAGCTTGAAGGCGAGGTTGGCCGAGCCCCAGAACTCCACGACCGCGGTGCTGAGCGCGCGCGGCACGCGCTGGCCGCCGAACTCCGCCGGCGCCCCGAGCGCCGGCCAGCCGCCCGCGACGAACTGCCGGTATGCCTCGCGGAAGCCGGGCGCGGTCACCACGCCCTCAGGCGTCCAGCGTACGCCGGCGGTGTCGCCCGGCCGGTTCAGCGGCTCGAGCACCTCCTCGGCAAAGCGCGCCGCTTCCTCCAGCACCGACTGCGCCAGCTCGTCGGAGTAGTCCGCCAGCTCCGGCGCGGCACTCAGCTGTCGCGCGCCGAGCAGCTCCTCGAGCACGAAGCGCATTTCACGCACGGGCGCACGGTACATGGTCGACCCCCCTTCCTTGCGAGGTTAGTTTAGCGGCCCGGCAGCCAGCGGGCCGCTAGGCGCGGGCTGCCTCGCCGCCGTGGCGCGCGGCCTCGGCGGACGCCGGTCGGGCTGCCGGGCGGCCCGCCGCCGGCAGCGCCAGCGCCGGCACGATGTTCGCCGCCAGGAAGTCCACGAACTGCTGCACGCGCGGGTCGGACTCGAGCGCCGCCGGGTAGAGCGCGTAGAGCGCCGCCGCCGCCGGCACGTTCCACTCGGCCAGCACCACCTTCAGGCGCCCGGTGGCGAGCCCCTGGCGGCACAGGAACTCCGGCAGCAGGCCGATGCCGAGCCCGGCCGCGGTCGCCGCGTGCAGCACCGCCGGGTCGTCCACGGCGAGCTTCGGTGCCAGCGGCACTTCGGCGCGCTGTGCGCCCCGCGCCAGCTGCAGGCGGAATTGCGGCAGCTCCGCGGCATCCGGCGTCAGCAGGTCGTGCGCGCGCAGCTCGTCCGGACGCTGCGGCTCGCCGCGCTGCTGCAGGTAGGCAGGAGTGGCGCACAGCAGCGCCGGCGGCGCGCCGAGCAGGCGCTGCACGACGCTGTCCGCGGCCGGCGGATGCGTGCGGATGGCCACGTCCCAGGCGCCGTCGGCGAGCTGCTGGGTGTCGAGCGCCACCTCCAGCGGCACGTGGGCAAAGGCCTCGAGAAAACGCGGCACCAGGGGCGAGAGCAGCACGCGACCGTAGGTCGGGTCCGCCACCACGCGCAGCGGCCGGCTGTCGGGTGACTGGAGCCTCGCGATCGCGGCACGAGCGAGATCGGCTTCGTCGGCCACGCGCCGGGCGTGGGGATACACCAGCCGGCCGGCATCGGTGAGCGCGATGCGGCGCGTGGTGCGGGTGAGCACCTTCACGCCCAGCGCCCTCTCGAGGTCGGCCACCGCACGGCTCACGGCCGCCTTCGGCACGCCCAGTGCGCGCGCCGCCGCGGAGAAGCCCTTGAGGTCGACCACCTTGGCGAGCATCGCCAGTTGCGCGGGAGTCCAGATGAGGTTCATGTCGGCCCCAATCCCCCGGGGAAGATTACATATTGTTTCACCTGCGAGGCAGCTATACCAGCCCCCGTCGGCATAGAATCTGCGCCCCGCTCAACTCAACCCCCCGGACGAAGGACGCCCATGAAAGCCCCGATGCACGCGCTCTCGGTAGAAGTGTTTGCCAACTCGCTCACCAGCCTGTCGTGGATTCTGGAGAAGGCGGCGACCAACGCCGCGAGCCGCAAGATCGAGCCGGCGGTGTTTCTCGGCGCACGCCTCGCGCCAGACATGCTGCCGCTGACGCGCCAGGTGCAGATCGCGTGCGACATCGCCAAGAACTCGGCGGCGCGCCTCGCCGCACAGGAGCCGCTGCGCTTCGAGGACAACGAGACCACGATCGAGGAGCTGCGCGCACGCGTCGCGCGCTGCATCGACTACATCCGCGGCCTGCCCGCCAGCGCCTTCGAGGGTGCCGAGACGCGCGACATCAAGGTGCCGACGCGCGATCGCACGCTCGAGTTCAAGGGCCTGGAATTCCTGCAGCGCTGGGCGATTCCCAACGTGTTCTTCCACGTCACGACCGCCTACAACATCCTGCGCCACAACGGCGTCGACCTCGGCAAACGCGACTTCCTGCACGCCGGCCGCGAGATGTAAAAACCATATGACAAATGGCGGCAGATGACAGATTGCCTGTCGCCTTTTGCGAACAGAACGCGAGCGAAATCACGGCACGCGGCGCTGCGTGCTGCCACCCTCATACTCACTTGGGCGGGCTCCTCCGGCCGGCCCGCTGGGAACGGGGACAATGCTCTTGCTGCGACGTAAATCCACGGCCGCGCGCGCGCCGGCTCTCACGCCAGTTGCCAACTCCGCTGCCGCGCCCGTCGCTGCCGCCGGTCCCGCCACCATCGAATCCCTCGGCCAGCAGCTGCGCGAGATCCTGCCGACGCGCCGCCTGCACTCCGTGTCGCTGTGCGATCACGAGGCCAACGTGCTGTGGCTGTCCGAGGGTGCGCTCGGCCCGGACGAGCACGGCCTCGTCGTCGAGGCGCTCGGCCTGCTCAACGAAGATCACACCCTGCAGTGCCACGAGATGGCCGTCGAGGACGGCCGCCTGGCGCTGTTCCTGCCGGTGCGTGCCCCCACCGGCAAACTGGTCGGCATCGCCATGATCCTCGCCGACAGCAAGTCGATCGGCGACGACACGCTCGAGCGCATGGCGGCCGCCCCGGTGCGCGCCATCATGCTGCGCCTCGCGGTGCTGCTGAAGCCCGGTGACCTCGCCGCCGCTGCATCCGGTGCGGCGCCGGCGCTGCCGTCGGTGGAGCTGCCCGAGCTCGATCCCTTCGACCTGATCCCCGAGGACTCCGGGGCGCCGCCGGCCGCAAAGGCGCGGCCGCAGGCAGTGCCTGAGGCTGCCGACGACGCCATCTCGGCCGAGGAAGTGAACGACATCCTCGAGTTCGAACTCACGCCCGAGGACACCATGCACAACGTCCCGGCGCTGCGCGCGGCTGCCGCCGGCTCCGCGGTGCGCAGCTCCGAGACCTCCTCCGAGATGCTGAGCCTCGAGTTCCTGGACGCCGCGCCCGCCACGGGGGCCGCACTGCGCCGGGTCGCGCCGCCCGCCGCGCCGCCGAGCGCTCCGGCTCCGCAAGCGGCCGCCCCGGCGCCAGCGCCGGTCATCGCGCCTGCCGCGCCCGTCATCCCGGTGGTCAAGGCGGCCGCGCCCGCGCCCGCTCCGAAGATCGAACCGCCGCCGACCCCGGCACCGCCCGTGGCCGTCGCCGCGCCGCCCCCCGTAACGCGTGCGCCCCCGGCGCGCACGCCGGCGCCCCGCGTGGAAGCGCCCGTGGCGGCGCCGCCGAGCGCCGCCGCTGCGACGACCCCGACGCCGCTGGCGCCGAACGACCCGAACCTGCTGCTCGAGATCCTGCCCTACGCGAAGCTGCGCGCCGGCGGGCAGAGCCGCCGCTTCCAGGTGCTGGCGCGCAACTCGCCCGCGCCGCGCGATCCGGCCGCGCACGACGCCGTGGTGCTGCAGCGCCTGATGAGCTGGCTGGCCGCGCATCGCGGCGCGTGGAACACGCAGCCGACCACCTTCACCGTCAACCTGTCGATCGCGACGCTCGAGGACGAGCGCTTCGTGCAGAAAATGGTCGGTGCGCTCAACTCGCACGGCATCGCCGCCGAGTCGCTCGGCTTCGAGATCACCGAGGCACTGTGCACGCAGCGCCGCGCGCAGGTGGAGCGCTTCCTCACCCAGTGCGAGAAGGCGGGCTCCTGGTTGGTGATGGACGATTTCTCCTTCGACTCGCAGGTGCTGCCGCTGCTGCGCTCACGCGCCATGCGCCTGGTGAAGATCGACGCCAAGCTCAGCTCTTGCGCCCTGAAGGACAAGCTGTCGCAGGCCCTGGTCGTGGCCACCGTGCAGGCGGCCAAGGTGCTCGGCATCCACTGCGCGGCCAAGAAGGTCGATTCACAGGCGGCGCTGCAGTGGCTGACCGCCATCGGCTGCGACTTCGCGCAGGGCGCAGCGCTGGCCGGCATCCAGACGCTCGACTCGCTGGCCAGCTCGCCGGATCCGACCGGACTCACCGCGCAGTTGCGTCCCGCCTAGTTCTCCTTAACAATCAACTAATTAGAGTGCCGTCGGCGCAGCCCGGCCGCGAGGCCGGCACTGCGACGAGCGGAGCAAAGCGCGCGCCAGCGGAGCGGCGCCGGGGCGGCTCCATGCCGTAAGCTTCCCCCGGGGCGGTCTGCGCAAGGCGACCGTGCCGTCACACCATGAAAATGCCGACGCTCGACCAGTTCCGATCCAACCGCAGCGTGCTGTTCTGGACCCTGCACGCGGCCGGCTGGGCCGCGTACGGCATCTCGCAGTACTTCGGCGCGCTGCTGTACGAGAAGCCCTCCAGCTACGCGCGCGTCATCGCCGCCTCGGCCATCGCCGGCTTCGTGCTGTCCGCGCCGCTGCGCTTCATCTACCGGCGCCTGTGGAACCGGCGCCTGTGGGAACAGGCGCCGCGCACCATGATCGTGTGGGTGCTGGCGAGCTGCTACGTCACCGGGCTGGCGCTGCGCATCGTCATCAACATGTCATACAAGGTGTTCGTCGACCCGGAGTGGCACGCCGAGACGTTGTTCGAGCTGTTCGGCGGCGCGCTGTCCTCGACCTACCTGCTGCTGTGCTGGAGCCTGCTGTACTTCGGCATCAAGTTCTACGAGTCACAGCGCCGCCAGGAGCAGGCGATGCTCAAGGCGGTGTCGCTGGCGCAGGAGGCGCAGCTGAAGATGCTGCGCTACCAGCTGAATCCGCACTTCCTCTTCAATACACTCAACGCCATCTCGACCCTGATCCTCGACAACCAGAACCGCAAGGCGAACCATGCCGTCACCCGCCTGTCGGAGTTCCTGCGCTACACCCTGGACCAGGACCCGATGAAGAAAGTCACTCTGCGCCAGGAAATCGAGGCGCTCGACCTCTACCTCGGCACCGAGCGGCTGCGCTTCGGCGAGCGCCTCCGGCTCGAATACGCCATCGAGGCGCCGGCCTTCGAGGCGCTGGTACCGAGCCTGCTGCTGCAGCCGCTGCTCGAGAACTCGCTCAAGTACGCGGTATCGGCCCGCGAGCAGGGCGGCATGGTGCGCATCGAGGGCCGCACCCGCGAGGGGCTGCTGGAGCTGTCCGTCATCGACGACGGCCCCGGGATGCGTGAGGGCGAGAGCGTGCAGCCCGGCGAGCGGCGCGGCGTGGGGCTGCACAACACGCGCGAGCGGCTCACGGTGCTGTACGGCGACAACTGCCGCTTCGCGGTGCTCAACTCGCACCCCGGGCTGCGGGTCGAGATGGCGCTGCCGCTCGAGACCGCGCCGGCCAGCGCCGAGAGCGGTGCGCGCCAGGTGCCGCGGCTGCGGGGTGCGCACGCATGAAGATCCGCACCCTCATCGTCGATGACGAAGTGCTGTCGCGCCGCGGTGTCGAGATCCGCCTGCGCGACGAGCCCGACTTCGAGATCCTGGCGCAGTGCGCCAACGGCCGCGAGGCGCTCGCCGCCATCCAGCAGCTCAAGCCCGACCTGGTGTTCCTCGACATCCAGATGCCCGGCATGTCCGGCTTCGAGGTGCTGGCGCACCTGCCGCAGGAGTCGCTGCCGGTGGTGGTGTTTGTCACCGCCTACGACCAGTACGCCATCCAGGCCTTCGAGGCGCGCGCCATCGACTACCTGCTCAAGCCGATCGACGAGGTGCGCTTCAACGCCGCGCTGCGCCGCGTGCGCGAGCACGCGCGTGCCAAGAGCGCCGCCGACCAGCGCGACCGGCTCATGGAGATCATTGCCGAGATCACCGGCTGCGGCGAGCTGGCCCTCGACGAGCTGCTCGAGCGCGGCCCCAAGGCGATCGCCGGGCGCCGCCCCGAAGTGCTGCCGATCCGCCAGGGCCGCGAGACGGTGCGCGTGCCGGTGGCCTCGATCCAGTGGATCGACGCCGCCGGTGACTACATGTGCATCCACGCCGGCGGCGACACGCACATCCTGCGCGGCACGATGAAGGAGCTCGAGGAGCTGCTCGACCCGAAGCTGTTCCAGCGCGTGCACCGCTCGACCATAGTCAACCTGCGCCTGGTGAAGAGCCTGCGCGCGCACATGAACGGCGAGTACTTCCTCACCCTGGAGGGCGGCCACGAGCTCAAGCTGTCGCGCACCTACCGCGACAAGGTCGAGTATTTCCTGAGCGGCTCGGCGGGCTGAGGTCGCCCTCAGGGCAGCGGATCGGGACCGAGTATGCTGCGGTTGATGCGCGCGTGCCGCGCACCCTCACGCCGCTCGGTGCGTCGCAGGATGTCCGCCACCGCCTTGAGCAGGGCGGCCGCACGTTCCAGCTCACTGCGCGTCTCGGCGCCCATCACCGTGAGCCCGGGAATGTTGTCCACGATCGTGGCGATCTCATCGGAGGCGTTCGCGACGTCTTGCCAGAGCGCCTGCGCGCGCTCGTCCACTCGCGGCGGAGCAAGGCTGATCTCGGTCATGCAGCTCGGGATGCGTGGGGGGCCCGAAGCATATCGCGCAAGTGTGACCTGCGTCACGAACACACCTTACTTGAGGCGGTTCTGTGAGCCATCGCGGGGCGTTAGCGGCGACACATTGCTTAGATATGTCTCCATATGGAAGTCGCGTCTCGCCCTCCGCTGGAGCCGCTCTCCGACCTGCCCGTCGAGGAGCCGCTGGATACCACCACCCCGCGCAAGGAGCCGCAGGCGGCCGTGTCCGCGCCTGCCACGGCCCAGCCGGACTCACCGGGCCTCGCCTCCAAGAACCCCGAACAGACCGGCCTGAACTTCGTCGACCCGGAGATGTTCCTCGCGACCGGCAAGTACCCGACCATCGTTCCCGTCGAGGAACCGGCCAAGCCCCCCGAGCCGCCGCCCGGACTCGAACTCGAGCTCGAGGATCCGGTCGTCGACGTCATGCTGACCGCACCGCCGCCGCCCAAGCCCGCCGTCGTCGCCCCCACGCCGGCTGCCGCCAAGGGTGAGGCGGCTCCCGCAGCGCGCGAGGAACGCTCCTCGCGTGTGCCGATTGCCAAGACCGCATCCCTGAGCGCGGCGGCCACCAAGCTCGCCGCCGCCGCCAGTCAGCGCACCGTGAGCAAGTCCGCCGCGCTCGCCCCGACAGCGCGTCCGCAGCCTGCGAAGGATTATTCCGCCCGTGACGCGGGTGCGCCGGCGAAAGACGGCGCTGCGAAGGAGGTCGTCCCGCAGCAGGCCCCGAGGGATGCCGGCCGCGACGCTGCGACTGCCGCCGCCACGGCCAGGGGCACGACTGCAGCCGCTGCCCCGGCCAAGGACGTAAAGGAAGCCAAGGAGGCGCCGAGCCTCGCCAGCTGGGCGAGCGCGCGCGCCGCGGCGTCCCCGGCGGCGAAGCCGAGCGCACCATCGCCCAAGCCCAATGGTGCCGCTGCGGCCAAGCCGGTGTCTTCCGCGCCCAAGCCCGCAGCTGTCCCGGCAGCCGCTCCGGCCGTGCCGGTCAAGACCGCCGCGGCGAAGCCCGCAGTCGCCGCACCGGCCGCAGCGCCCGCGCCCGCGGCGAACGCGCCGCTGCCGTCGGCGCCCATGGATCGAGATTTCATCGCGCGCAACCAGGTGGTGGAGCGCTACCTGTCGGGCCGCCTGCCGCTCAAGGGCGCCACCGACTTCGAACGCTTCTGCCACGATCACCCGGAGCTGCTCGACGATATCGGGCTGCCCGAGCGCGTGAACGCGGGTCTGCGCCTGCTGGAAGCGGCCGGCAAGCCCGAGCCGTGGCAGGAGGCGCCGCGCCCGCTGTGGCAGAAGCCGGCGGTAACGCTGGGACTTGCGGCCGCTGCGGCAGTGTTCGGGATCGGGCTCGCGATCGCCACGGGCACGGCCGCCAGCAAGGCGCACAAGATCGCCGAGCTGCAGAAGCAGGTGACCGAGCAGACGCTCGATCCCGCGACCAGCACGCGCTCCATACGCCTGATGCCGAGCCGTTCGGGCGCCTCCAACTCGCCCGCCATCGTAATCGGCGGCGGCAAGGCCGAACTTGCCGACCTGAAGATCGACGAGTCGCGCTCGCAGTACTACATGTTCCGCGTGACCATCGACCGCATCGATCAGGGCCGCGTCGGCGTGATCACCAATCTCGCCAAGGACTCCAACGGCCACCTGCGCATCGCGCTCAACAGCTCCGCGCTCGGTCC
>Ga0134125_10009739_pt1 | contig 10804 bp, 8 predicted proteins | sample KB31751_FD_96464 | JGI IMG/M metagenome (GOLD analysis project Ga0134125, IMG submission 96464) | Terrestrial soil microbial communities with excess Nitrogen fertilizer from Kellogg Biological Station, Michigan, USA - KB3-175-1 | ecosystem: Environmental > Terrestrial > Soil > Unclassified ...
CGATTAAATTATCAAAAATAAGCTTTGCATATTTTGGCTGACCATAGGGAGCCAGCCCCATTACCTTGTATTCGCCCGAATTGACCTTGAAGCCGGTGTAATAAGTCAGTGCCGAATAGAGTAAGCCAAGAGAATGAGGAAAATGAATCTCCTGGAAGATTTCAAGATGATGGCCATCCCCTAAGCCCGCCGAGGTCGTGGCCCATTCGCCGACACCATCCATGGTGAGCACAACGGCGTTCTCGAACGGAGAAGGGTAAAAGGCCGATGCCGCATGGCTTAAATGATGCTCGCAGAACAGTAGCCTATCCGCCCCCTCGAAACTGTCTGAAATTTTACGGAGTTCGCGTCCCAACAAACTCTTCTGAAATAGTTTCTCGCGAATCCATAGTGGGATTGCCATCTTGAATGAGCGGAACCCGCGCGGCGCTGAGGCAATGTAAGTCTCCAACAGCCGCTCAAACTTAAGAAACGGTTTGTCGTAAAACACCACATGATCGAGATCGTCCAGCTCAACTTTTGCCTCCTCCAGACAATAGTCGACAGCATTGTGTGGAAACGACGGGTCGTGCTTCTTGCGCGTAAAGCGCTCTTCTTGGACGGCCGCGACGATACGGTTGTCTTCGACTAATGCTGCGGCGCTGTCGTGGTAAAAGGCCGAAATGCCTAGAACGCGCATGGCGTGACCTAGAAAAGCGTGTAGATGAACGGCGCCACCGCGGAACCTTTGACCAGTATGATCAAGCCGCCGAACACCAACATCATGGCAAGAATCGGCAACAGCCAAAACTTTTTGCGCACGCGCATAAATCGCCAGAGCTCAACCAGAAACGCCATGCAAGATACCCCTAGAACTGGTCTTTCATAGTTTCGGGAGCCGGACCCGGTGGTGTCCGGACGATCCAATAACTTTCGGCCTTAGGTTGCGACTTGAGACGCAGCAGATCTTTGCCCATGGCCCGCATCACCAGGCCAGTCGGCAACACAGCCCCAAAAAAAATGAGGCCCATGACAATAGGATTGATGATCTTATGCAGCAGGAGTCCAAATGTGAGCCACGCTCGGTTAAGCGGATTGAGGGCAGCTGGGAATAACAATGCCGCCATCAGGAAAATTATCGCCACCGGTGCTAACACTGGCCACGCTCGACCGTGATGCCACGCGTTCAGCAAGGCAAGAACAGCAAAGGCGCCAGCCATTACAAGTCCGAAAGACCGATCGGAACCAGCAGACACTGTCTCGTCGCGCGAAAAGTTTTCGTGACTCGAATACGTCATTGAAACGAAAGCCTCCCGTCCACGTGGCATCTTAGAGAGCCATTTTCCAAACGACAGCACAGGCGCACTTATGCCTTGGAATCGTGACAACACAAGTGAGAAAGAAAATATGGTAAAGAGCTGAGATGCCACTCTCGGGATGTAATAGTCTCAGATCTGCCATCAAAATACGCGATACACACGCGCAGCAAACCAAACCGGTTCAATTGGCTGCGTAACTGCCTATTTGGAATAAGGCCGAACGAGAGCAGACGATGATGTCTATTTTTTGGACGGAATGCCTATTGGATTATGGTCTCAGATGCTCGCCCTCGCCAGGCCGCCCTCGGCGGCCCCTTCTCTCACACTCTTTTTCGCGCCTCTTAGATGGCCATTAGTTTGACGACAGCGTGTCCTAAGAAGGCTATCCAGATTGCGGTGAGGCCCACACCCAACCCGATTATTGCCGAAGCCCAAAATGGGCGAGCGACCTTGGGCGTCCCTTCCGAATGCACTGTGGCCGCGCGGGTAACACGCGTCATTTCACCTGTTGTCATTTACTCCTCCCACTCAACACTGCGCTACTTAAGCACACTGTTTACAGTCTAGGGGTGGAAACAAAGCGGTTACTGTGTCCGCCGTCACATAAAGTCGTTTTTTGCCGGAAATGACAGTGCTCCTGGAGGCGCCGTGCCTTCATCAGGCCCGTCACTTTTTTGCCAGACCAAAAATCGCGGGGGAGTTTTGTTGCCCGCCATACCAACAATAGCGGCCAACGAGCTAGCCAGATTTACGGTTTGCTTTCGTTGTTTATGTATCTTTCCAGCACGACCATTTGCGGCCGATCACTCCCATCAAGCGGTTCGACGTTCGTGAAATAATCTTTTGGCCACCAAGATCCGGCAGCCCAGTAGGTCCAACCGAGCCACACGTCATTGTTGACGGCCATGAAATTCAAAACGCGATCCAAAGTGACTAGACAGTTCGGGTCAGCGCCCGCGCCAAATTCACCCAAGAAGCCACGTTTGCCATGCTCGCGCGCCCACTGGGTAAATGGCGTCAGCGAAGCAACCCCAATGTCGGCACTCTGACAGTCAGCGTGGGAACCCGTGAAGCTATGGTCAAAATATTGATGGACCTCAAAGACGAAATTATCGCTCGGATCGACAACATTCAACATAACTTTTCCGTTCGGGGTGCCGTACTTTGCGGACTTCCAATCGCGTGCGGACGACCAGCCATTGCCAGGAACCAATATGAGATTTTTGGCGCCTGTTTGTCTGATTTTGGCGATCGCGTCATTGGCTGCCTCCAGCCACGTCTCGGTCTGCAACCGTGTTGGTTCATTCATCAAGCCAAAAACGACTAAATTATTGTCTTTATATCGCGCCGCGATTTGACCCCAGAGATCTCCGAGTGCGCTGGCCGGCAAATTGTCTGTCCCGATCACGGACCTGTAATAATTTGCATAGTTATGAACATCGATAATTATTCTCATCCCCTTGGAGGTAACATAGTTCACGACGCCATCGACGCGACGCATCTCCATCTCGTCAAGATTTCCCCGCAATTGATGTTGAAGCCGCTCCCAGAGGACGGGAAGACGAATTACATTCATCCCCTTCGCGCCAAAATAGTCAATCGACGAAAGCTTGGGATAAATATAGTCCTGACCGAAAATACCAGGGCGATGTTGATCGCCAAAGTCGGCGCCCGCGATATTCACCCCTGTCAATGAAACTGTTTTTTTTTCCGCTCCTTGTGATTGCGCTTGCGCCAATTGAAGGAGCGTCGCTCCGAATAAGAGAGTAATTATAGCGGTCGTAATTGCCCGATTCATGCACACGTCTTCCTAAATCTCGTAAACTTGGAAAATTAGCCGCTATAGCCCAGCGGCCGCTGACTCTCAGTTATATGAGACGACCAATATATGCAACGATATCGCCTGCTAAGTGAGAATTGGTTATTTCCGCCAATATCCGAACGCTCGGCTGAATGCAATTTAGATTATGAGCGAATTGATCGCTTTCCGCACCCAAGCGTCACTAGTTAGTGTGACAGTGCAAAACTTACGCTCATGTGATCGATTTTAGATCTTAGCCACTTTTGCAATTTTGGTTCAACTGATATGGCAATCGCCGTTGTTGCTGACATGACGAAGCTAATCGCAAAAATAAGCGCCACATACCGGTTGACCCCAAATCGGAGCAAAAGGCCAATGAGAGCTGCTCCTATGACGTCATGCCATAGATACATTGGATAAGTCGAAAGACCGAGCACGCGAGCCAAACGAACTACCTGACGATTTGCGCTCAACAGTGAATTGAAGCGCACCGAAAAAACAATCCCAATGACAGCAAGCAGCCAAATTACACACGAGCCTTTGCCGTGAATGCTCATGATACAGCCAGCAGTGAAACAAACCATCAAGACGGAGCGAGAAATGCTCATCCGGTTCAAGAGTGATAACCAAAGAAATACGCCAAGAGCGAAAAAGCATCCAAAATGAATGAGCGACAGCTGCATAAAGCTTTCGATGTAACGCGCCGAAATGCCAGCTATGTCGGGCGTAACGTCATGACCTAGCGCTTTAGCGATCCAAAAAGCGGAGCTCGCCAGCCCGCTAACGGCCATTACGCGCTCAAGCCATCTGAATCGATCAATCAGCAATAGACCAAACACCAACGTGTAAAAGGCCACCTCTATTGGAAGTGTCCAGTAAACCTCATCAACCCAGGGCCCGACGGGAAGCAATAAAATGGAATTAATAAACCGCTCGATCAAATTGACCGGCGTTGCAAACTTAACAAGAAACAGGACTGCCAAGGTTATTGGCGCAATTATCCAAATCGCTGGCATAAGTCGAACGACGCGATTGCGGAAAAATTCGTACGCCGTTGATTTCTGCGCCGAATATGCGATTATGAATCCTGAGATAATAAAAAAAACGTTCACTCCTACGGCGCCAACTCGTAAAAAAGCAAGCTCGTGAAATTGAACGGGCAATTTGGCAACATTGAATCCCATGCCGCCAGGCCGACCTGCCCAAATCCAAAAACACAAATGAAATAGCACAACGATGCATGCTGCCATGTATCGAATTAAGTCGACCCCAATAATCTGTGGTGTTTTCGGAGCAGTCATAGCACGCCCCCGGCGACAAACCCTGGCGCGGCAAGTGACTATAGACGAAGTCCTTGTACAGATACAATTTAGGCGTCAACGCGGGTCATCGGCCCTCAGATATGGAGTTTTTGGGCCCGATCAGCGCTAAGTCCTTATCGTGTACAAGCAAACAAGTGCCGCCCATATCGGGCCCGAAATACACCATGTCGGTCGCTGTCCGTTCCCAAAAGTTCGATTTTGGAGAAGGACGTATTTTTTTTGAGCCAGTTCTGGATGTATTCGACGCTCCAATCAGCAAGGGAGTGCCTCAATCGGCTTTCATGCCCCTCACCTGTGTCGAAGAATAGCACCGATCCTGTAATTTGATCGACCAAATGGATGAATTCCTCCGCCGTCATTTTTTCATAACGAAGTAGATAATTCTGAAGCACGCTAAGACAGCAGACTGCATCGTATTTCCGTCTAACGGATCGAAGGTGATGGCTCAGATTTTCCACCGTTACGGCGGATGCAGGCAGACCGTAAGCTAAACGGCCGACTGCAGCGCGGGCGCCATCTTGCTCGACACCAGACGCTTGAAAACCCAGCTTCGTCATCTCCGCAACGAACCAGCCGTAACATGCGCCAACGTCGAAAAATGATCCCGACGAAATGCCATTCCGCCTCCTCCATGCAGTCATCAGGGCTAGCCGATCAGTACACTTCCGTGCGACCGACCAACTTTGCAATTCGGGAACATAAATTGGCTGAAGAATTTGAGGCTGTGCCTTGAACCAAACGGAATCCATTACCATTAGCTGCATTGGCGTAAATACGCCGTCTGTCGGCAGGACCGCACACGGATATTCGCTCAGTCCTCGCATGGTAGCTATAGCCAATCGATGGTGGCCATCGATAACTTCATAGCAACCAGAATACTTGATCCGACTGACCTCGACAGGAGCGTTCGGTAGACTTTGGTGTCTGTCTTCTAACGAGTATGTACGACCGTTGTATAGAGCTACAAAGCGCTTCGCTCTTTCGAGAACCCCCTCTAGATCGCTGTGAGAGAAAAATCTGCCGTACAGCTCAATGCACCTGAGGGCGTGTTTGCAATATGCAGTCGTAGCAAATCGGTCCGGTTCAAATACGGATTCTCCAATTTCACGATAGGTTCTTAAAAACTGTGCATGCGGAGATTCCGCTACAGGCGTCGATGGGGCAAGCAAATCTCCGGAAAGTCGCGCGTCTGTGAGGCCAGAATATAGACCACCCATCAGAAGCTTTCCGAGTTTAATCTTCCGGACGAAAAGACTCGGCGCGCTTCGATATACAAGATACGCAAGTCTCCTCAAGCTCGGAAGTCGAATTGAGCTGACCTGGCTACTCATTGACAAACGCTCGAGCATAAATCTTGCTTAGTTCTTGGCAAAGACACGAAGGCTGGCCGGGCGAAGGAGTGCGCGCAGTAGCAACGCCAACGGCTCCTTATCGGCGATTTCCAACAAATCGAGAAAGAGCCGATCCTGGTCAGAGCCCTCGATTTCGAGTGGCGGACACTTTTGGCAGCGAATGCCATCGCGGTGGGTCAACAAGCGGGAAATTTCCAGTAAGCCGCGTTGGGCGGGGGCGCGCACGACTTTACCTCCAACCGCCTTTACAAGATCGGGGCGGCCAATTCTGCCGGGGGCAAAGCACTGATCGGCGACGCGAAACATTGCAAGATCCGGTTCTGAGTCCCCTATCGCTACGGTGGCTGCGTCGGGGCGACCGGCCAACTCCAAAAGTGCCGCAAGCCCGCGTCCCTTGTCGACGTCACTTGCGATGATTGTAGTGTCAATAGAAGTCTGATGCACACGCAGCAAATCGAGTTTCAGCGCAGCGACCAAATTTGGAACCATGTTGGTCGGCAGCGGCACGGTCCCGTTGCGCTGGTAGCTATAGGCCCGAATTGAGTATTCATAACCGTCATTTATGAAGATACCCGGTATCTGGCGAAGAGCTTGGCGCAATTCTTCAAGTTGCCCGAGCGCCTTTCCGCTCACCAGAATTCTTTCATGCTTGCCTACGGCGTCAAAGATATAGCTGCCGTACTCCGCTACGCCGCCGACCAAGCCGTAAGCGCTTGAATATTCTTTGACTTCGCGAGCTGACCGCGCCGTGTTTATAGCCAGAGCGTAGCCATGCGCGTGAAGACATCTCAACGCCCTAATTCCGGACGCCGTCGTCGTCGGGAAACCGAACATCCGACGGTCCAGAACCCCATCAACGTCTAGCGCAATCACGGAGGAATGCCATTCTGGCCGCTGTGGTCGATGGCATCGATCGCCACAGAAGTGGGCACATTCCTTCGTCAGGAAGTCCCACGCGTGAATATATTGTTTGTTGAATTCGTCCGCCTGATGGCATGGTTGTTTGTTGAGAGCTTCAAGGGAGCGCGACAGCGACCAGAAACCGGCAAGTAACTTGTAAAAAAACAATCGGTTCTTCACACTAATGTCGCGAGTTGACTCTTCGTAATAACGAAGGAGATCTCGTTCTTCGTCGGCCGACAATCCGAATTGCAAAATCGTGTCAGCTAGATCGTAGGCAGGGTCACTTACATTGAGCTCATGTTTGCCGAAACCGTGATGTTCATAGTCGGTCTTAAGCATGCCCGACGGGCCAACAATCCATTCTGACGGCGCCATCTTGCCATCAACCAAGGTTGGAAATGGCGACGTTCGAAGACAGAGTCGCTCTCGGACGCTGTGGCCCATTAGCTTGCTTGTCACTTTATTGCCGTAGGCGCCGCATAGATTTTTCGCGAATACGTGAAAGCCACCGGCCGGGGAATACGAATCGAGACCCAGAGCCGGCGTACGATCCGATTCAAGGCTCAGAGACGTAACGCGCGCCGCCGCGTATTTGGCAGTTCTTTCGACGATATGCGAGCGTTCCAGCACATCCACACTGGCGCCTTCAGATTGCGGCAGCCACTCTGTGTAGAGGATGCCATCACGTAACCCCAGCAGATCGGGAACAAATTCGGCGAGCCGCTGACCCGCCAAAAAAGCCGGATAAGCGTAGAATCCGCAGCCCACACTTTTCGCAAGAACGTATCGCGTTTCGACGCACCCGGCCGGACCCTCGAGACGAACCGCGTATACCTGTTTAAGTCGGTAGCGTTCATTTCCAGGAGAAGCGTCGAGAAGTCTCGCGTTGAAATCTTCGACGATTGAATTCGTGATAACGTCCGCGCTGGAGTAATTGCGCTGCAGAAAGTACTCCCGCAAACGGGATTCAACAGCTTTCGAAGCGAGACAACGCTGTAAGTACCATTCCTCTGGCTCAAGACAGAAGACACAACCATCGACCCATCCCGTCGCCGCGGCTTGCGTCGACCAATCTCGACCTATTGGCCTAACTGGGAACATGGCAACTATATTGTCTGACTCAAAGCCAGCCTTGCGAGCGCACTCGACGCCTAAAGCGATCGTGGCTCCGCTGGACGGGGGATCGTCAATAATCACCGCACGGTATTGGGATCGTGCGCAACGCGCGAGCTCGGCGTGTTCTGTTTTGTTCAATCCACGATTCGGCCGAATGGTTACCATATCCACAACTTGATAACCTTGCGACTGGAGAAAAGCGCGCAGCAATGGCGCAAAATACGAACCTGCCGTGCGCAGTCCGATCACAAGCACGGGATGTTGCCGATCTGGAAAGCGGGATACAAATTTCTGTCCCAGAGCCAGGGTGTCGAAAGGTGTGAGATCTTGTTTCCGGTAAGCCGACGGAATGCGGGCGAACTCGGCCTGTAAATCGGCTGGTAAAGATCGCCGCGAGAGCGGCCGCAACTGATCAATCAGGGCTCGAAGGTCTTCAGATTCCAGCAGCGCGTTTGCCACGAAGGCTTTGAGAAACGCATCGAAGCAAAATCGCCAGTGTTCTTTCCATCGTTTGGCTTGACTGATCCTGGATGATCGGAGCGCCCCTATTGACCATTCAACGGCCATAAGACTTTTTTGTGCCAACCGCGCCAAAGGCAATTTGGCCACTTTTTTCGGCAGAACAAGTGTTGGCCCGTGAATATAATCGTCAATCGAATTTTGTATTGCACAGAAAAGAAGAAAAATATTCGTCATGACTTCTCGAACCTGCCAAGCCTCGCCCAGCAATTCGAGCTTGGAGATTTCCTCGTCGATATGTTTGACAGCCTCTCCGACAGTAAAAAATGGATTCAACGCCCAAGAATAATCCTCATAGAAACGCAATTCCGAGGCGAGTTGAAAACCCTTGCGCGACTTAGGGTGCCCTGGCTTATTCAGTTTTATTTGAACAGCCGCTCCTGCGCGCGGCTTCGCCCTCTCAAAGCCGAGCGTCGCTGTGTCGCGGTCAGGATGTGGGGGTTTGTGCATCGATACCAAATGCTTGCGCTGAGATCATTAGAACCAAACTTTCAGACCATGGTAGCATTGCGCGTCGTAATAGTTAATGAGGGCACGATCGTAAGGAACTCGACGGGTCGTCGGGCGCAAAATAACGATCCGCTAGCCGCGCAGGTGACTGCGAAAGTTTGCCGAGGTCACACCACTGATCTCTGCGTCGAGATGCGCCAATGTCCAATGCGCGTGGATACTAACTCGCGGCAGCAGCCCTAAGTTTTTCCGGTGCCAGCTTAGAATTGGTTGATTTGAAGTGGTCACGGCTGTCGCAAAGCCCGCCTTAAGGGCGAGGTCCGCTTCGCGCGGACCGCAGGTATCGGGGTTGCCAAACGGATAGGCAAGATGAATGACTTCGCGGTTTAAGCAGCTTTGCAAATAAGTACGGTTGTCGATTAGTTCGCGCCGTACCTCTTTGGTGTCCAGCGTTGCAAGGGCGCGATGGGTGACCGAGTGTGCGCCGATCGTCGCAAGCGGGTCGTTTGCCAAAATTTGCAGCTCGGCCTCATTAATGAAATAACGATCGCACAGGGTTTGCAGCGATATATCGTAGTGAGAAAAAATGGGGCGAAACTCGTCAATCCGTCTTAAGTTGCTGAGCGCCCATAGCGTCACTTTCGATAGTGCCTTACGCTTACTAGCCAGATCGGGGCACCAGAATGAACTGCCGATGGGAGCAATATCCACTTCGTCGTTCTTTCGGAATATTTCCCGTAATCCTACCCACCACGCGTACAATTAACGAGTAACGGCGTTGGTTGGAATATATATCGTGAACGGCGCCTGCGCGCGACGAAGAATTGGAAGCGCCCGCGTTAAGTTGTCGCGATAGCCATCGTCGAAAGTGATGACCGCGAAGCGCTTTGACGGCTCATCGCTGGCAAGCCGGCGGAGAGCTTCCTCCAGTGAGACTATGTCCCACCCTGCGCTCTTGAGCCAATGAACGCACCTTTCAAATAACGATGTTGGACAGCCGGTCCATAATTCGCCGTCGAGATCATCTTGGATCTCGTGAAATAGGAGGATTACACCTTTAACTCCAAAGGCAGGAGCGAGGATACGCGTTACACCTGAGGCATGAAGCGCTTGAAAGACGCATGACTTAAGCGAACTTCTGATGCTACCCATCGATATCGATCCGCAACCCGTAAAACAAGCATCGCCGAACTCTACTACCGCGCCTGAGCTTACCGTTGCAATGGCCCGAGTTTCTAATTTGTCGTCGGCGGCGTCCTTTTATTAAGGTTTTTTTTGAAGTGGTGCGGATGGTACTTTCGCAAAGCGTTCCGAGGACTAAGATACGAAAATTAACGATACTTCAGCGACGACCTAGGCAGCTTCGCACGTATCAGTCGTAATGGAACGCGAAACATCACGACTGGAATTAATCATGTCTAAACGCACATCGTCCGCAACGTTCTCCTTGATCGTATGCACCTTGGGTCGCATGGACCAATTGCGCACTCTTTTTGATTCCTTGTGCGTGCAAAATTATAGCGGTTTCGAGATCGTCGTTGTCGATTCGAATGCACCAGGATTCCTGAAAGATGTCATCGATAGTTATCGGCCAAAGCTCAAGATCGTCCATGTTTTAGCCGAACTTGGGCTCGCTGCTGCACGCAATGTTGGATTAATACACGCAACCGGAGATATCGTCGCCTTCCCTGACGACGATTGCTGGTACGAGCCAAATACGCTGGCCAACGCGCTCAACAAATTCAAAGGTCAAGATTCCCTTGCGATAGTTTCAGGGAGAACGGTCGACCAGGAAGGTAAACCTTCTGTCAGCCTATTTTTAGAACAGCCGGCGCAGATCTCTCGAAAAAATTACCTGAAGTGTGGCAATTCCGCCAGCATCTTCTATCGACGAGCGGTGTTTGCAGACATCGGACGTTTTGACATTCGGCTCGGCGTAAGCTCTGGAACCGAATTTCAGAGTGGTGAGGAATCTGATATTCTTTTGCGAGCACTTGATGCTGGCTTGACTGCACAATTTTTTCCCGATTTGCTCATTTATCA
>Ga0134125_10009741_pt1 | contig 10803 bp, 10 predicted proteins | sample KB31751_FD_96464 | JGI IMG/M metagenome (GOLD analysis project Ga0134125, IMG submission 96464) | Terrestrial soil microbial communities with excess Nitrogen fertilizer from Kellogg Biological Station, Michigan, USA - KB3-175-1 | ecosystem: Environmental > Terrestrial > Soil > Unclassified ...
ATGGTCAGTCTTATGGAGCAAAGTGCGTGCGGCAACAACGTGCGAGGCATCCTCGCACCTCATCACAGACGTTTCGTCCAAACCAAGTGAGCCGTGCTCCCACACCGTCTTGACGATCACGCGGGCGTCACGATTGAGCCCGAGTCCATCCGTGGACCATTCCGGGGTTGGTAAACCAGCATGGGCGAGTTTCAGTTTGGTCTCAACCTTGGAAAGCGTTTCGAACAGGGCACTCGTGCTGCAACCCGTATAAGCAATTCCAACGGCATCGAGCAGCGCCGGCACACGGGGCGCGAACCGGCCGTAGCCGTCAATCGCGTCGACAAGATTGAAGACAAGTAGGGGCTGGCGTGCTGGCAGGCTCTCGATCGACTCGAGATCGAGCGCAACCTCTATGATTTCCGTGGTGAAGCCGAGGTTCTCAAGTGCCGTCGCTACAGCCAGTTCGGCATCAAGGGTGTCGTCTGGGCTTTCGCTCGGCCCGTACACTACCGGGATGAAGCCCCGCTGCGGCCGAAGCCCTCGAAGCCTGGCGATTGATTCGTCCCCCTTCGCTGGCGGCAGATTACACCACGCGATCCTAAAACGAACCGGTGACGCCCTCTTATCCCCCGATGTCTGCTAACGGCACTTCTGCGACATTTACGCGGCGCGGTGCAATGTCCGAACTTCACTCGGAGGCGGACATCTCGCGTCGCTTGGCCCTCAAGCCGCCTCCACGCCGTGGGCCAGCGACGAGATCGCGAGCCAATGCTTGGCGACGAATTTCGTTGCTTGGTCGTTGACTAGCGCGAAGTCACCCCCGACGAGAGTGCGACATAGGACACATTCCGGCTCACCGCTCCAGTTGGCCGGCGACCCACGATATCGGCTTATACTGCCGGCCAAGAGGACAAATGCGCAATCCGCCTTTGCAGTCTTGCAGGCCGATAACTTGAACACCGCGGCGATCCGCTCAGGCCCGAGCTGCTCCTCTTGGATCGCCTCAGACAAGCGGACGTATCTTAGCGATTTCGCTGACATGCTGGCGCCGGCGGAGAAAAAACGATTGAGCGCCGAGATCGAGATGAGCCGCGGTGGTGCTACTGGATGCAAGAACATTGGCGATAACTCCCCCCAAACGCGACGCCACAGCAGGTTTGCACGCGAACCTCTAACCGATGGTTTAAATCCGTGACCGCCGCTCGCCCCCTCCACCTTTCGACGCCGAGCTCGCACGATGGCCCGCGCGGGGGCCTAAGGCGTCGGGGGTTCAATTTCCGCGGTCGCGTCCGACGGTTGATCAATGTGGCGACCAAAATCTCCGACGGGTGCTGACTGCGAGTGTTTTGCCTGGCTCAACACCCTCTTTGAAATGTTCGCTTGTGGCACAATGCGGAGGACCTCCATCGCCGCTGGAATGTCGGCTAATGACCCTTAACGAACATCATTCGCACCACGCTGCAACGATTTTGTCCAATTGGTGCTTAGGCTTGCAAGCAAGGAGATTACACCATGGCTAAATCAACACCAAGCCAGCGGAAGACCTCTGGAAGAGTCATGCATGAGTTCAAGCATGGAGAGCTTAAAAGCGGACCGGCGGCAAAGGCGGCAAGGTGAAAGGCCGCAAGCAGGCTATTGCCATTACGGTGAACGAGTCTGGTGCCTCGAAATACGAGAGCAAGACGGAGAACAAGCGCAACCCGGCCGGGAGCAAGCGCAAGGAGGCGAGCGGAGAGACCGGCCAGCAGGAGCGCGAGGGCAAGTCGCACGTTGGCGCTCGATGCAAATGAAGAAGCCCCGCACGGGGGGAGCGGGGCTTCTAGGGTTCCATTATGGGGGGAACCTGCAATGGGTGGGGGGAAACCCATCACTGTCAAAAGCATAACATGGAGTAGTGGACTGGTTGGGTGAACTTTTCGTCACACGATGAACTGTCTACGATCGCGTCCGCGCGGAGGGCGTTTGATCCCAAACTGTCTGGGAGACATGAAAAAAGGGCGTCGACCAATGCCGACGCCCCCCATGACCCCCCCTGGCTGGGAGCGCCTCGCGCCAGGGATGGAATTTAGGAAACGTAGGACGCACGCGGAATCACCCTGGAACCGTTGGTTGGCAAGAGGTGGTGGCGGAGAGGGTGGGATTCGAACCCACGGTGCGGATAACCGCACAACCGCTTTCGAGACCGTACTCCAAGCTCAGATTGATACGGGCGGAAATCTCAATTCTCGGTGGCCCCCGCAACCAACCTTCGACGGACCTTCGTAGTGCCCACCTGGCTTCCATTCCGGGCACGCGGACTCTCACTCGAGGTGGAGGTTTCCTCAAGGGGGATTTACTCGATGGTGCGCATCGGCGATCGTCCGCGCGCGGACGGCAGCATGCCCTCAGAGCCGTAGCGATGCAGGCTCGCGCCGTGCTTGCGCAGCCACGACCTCGCCTCTTCGTGGCGCGGCATGGTGCGCTCGACCAGGTTCCAGAATCGCTGCCCGTGATTCATGTGCCCGAGATGGGCGACCTCGTGCGCCGCGAGATAATCGAGCACGAAGGGAGGCGCGAGCACGAGCCTCCAGGAGAAGGATAAGGCACCGGTGGTCGAGCACGATCCCCAGCGCGTGGTCTGGTCGCGGACGAAGATGCGCGCAGGGCTGAGACCGAGCCGGTTCGCATGCACGTCGACGCGTGCCTTGAGATCCTGATGCGCCTGACGCTTCAGCCAGTCGAGCATGCGCCGCGGCGCGTGCTCGGGCTCGCCGGCGACGACGAGGCGCGGCAATCTACGGATCGGCAGTCTTGCCCCTTGCGGCCAGGCAGGCGCGGCCTTGGCGTCCTCGGCAGCTTCCATCCACACCACGCCACGGCGGCGCACCGCGCCGGCAAAGCGAAGCTGATGGGCGAAGCCGCGCAACGGCACGATGGCGCCGTGGGTGAATGGCACGGGCTCGGAGAGTCCGGCGACGCGCTCCTTCAGCCAATCGAGATGGCGCGACAGGAATTCATCGGCCTCGGCGAAGCTCGAATAGACCGGCATGGTGAGGATGGCCCCGCGCCGGGCTTCGCTCACCTGCAGGCTGAAGCGCCGCGCGCGTAGGCTGCGGCGCAACAAGAGGGGAAGTCCTAGCCCCTTAATCTTAACTTCGATGGTTTCGCCGTTACCGGGCCTCAGCCGCCTAAGCATGACACATACGCTCCCTGCGCCGACCGATTTGAGACTCGATTCGGCGAAGCTACGATAGCACAGGCGTCAAGAAAGGCGTGCCTAAGCTTTAGGACTTTCGGCCGAACGACCGCGCCAGGAGCCCTCTACGCCTCTGATTGGCAGCGATGAAGCTATTGATTTTAGGCACGATTTCGGCTCGGAAGCGAGATCCGTTGAACACGCCATAGTGACCGGCTCCAGGCTGCAGGTGATGTTGCCGCATGGAGCTTGGAAGGTTCGTGCACAAATTATGTGCAGCGAAGGTCTGGCCGATTCCCGAGATGTCGTCCTTCTCGCCCTCAACCGTCATGAGCGCCGCCCGGCGGACGGCCTCAGGGTCGACGCGGCGGTTACGATGGACCATCTCTCTCTTAGGCAGAGCATAGCGCAGGAAGACTGTGTCGATCGTCTGCAAGTAGTACTCGGCGGTGAGATCCATGACGGCAAGAAACTCGTCGTAGAACTCCCGGTGCTTGTCGGCTGAGTCGCCGTCGCCTCTGATCAGATTCTGGAACAGCTCGCGGTGAGCGGTGATGTGGCGGTCGAGATTCATGCCCATGAACCCGCTCAACTGTAGAAAGCCGGGATAAACGTGCCGCATCATCCCTTTGTGTGGCCACGGAACCTGGGTGATGACATTTCGCTCGAACCATTCGAGGCTGCGCCCGTCGGCGAAGCGGTTCACCGCCGTGGGGTTCTCGCGCGCATCGATGGGACCGGCCATGAGGATCATGGAACGCGGGGCTGAGCGGTCCCGCTCAGCCTCGAGCAGCGATACGGCAGCGAAGACCGGAACGGTCGGCTGGCACACCGCCATCACATGCACATCGCCTTGGAAATATCTTATGAACTCAATGACATAGTCGATATAGTCATCGAGGTCGAAGGGCCCAGCGGACCGTGGGACGCGGCGCGCGTCCCGCCACTCGGTGATGTAGACCTCGTGATGGGGCAGCATGTCGCGCACGGTGCCGCGCAATAGCGTGGGAAAGTGGCCTGCCATCGGCGCCACGATCAGTAGCTTGCTATCCTTACGGCGCCGCGCAAGGGGGATATCCCGCTCGAAATAGACGAGATTGCAGAATGGCTTAGCAATGATCCGGCGCGGCCGGACAGCGACCTCTAGGCCATCCACATTGGTGGTGGAAATGTCCCAGGCGGGCTTGCGATAGCGCCGGGTGGTGCGCTCGAACAGCTCGAGAGCCGCGGCAGTGCCACGGCCGAGCGGCGTGTGTGAAGCCGGGTTCAGCGGGTTGCGGAACAACAGCCGGTAGGCTTCGGCCGCGGCCCGCGCCGGGCTCAACGCGGCCTGATTGAGTTCGTACAAATGGTAAAGCATGGATCGACCTCCTGCTCTTATCAGGGTGCAGTGTTAGATGCTGCATTGCAAACTGAAATGGTGATTCTATGTTGCGCCGCAATGACAATGGGCCACAGCGCGGCGATAGGGCGCGCGCCTAGAGCGATTTTCCCAGCTTTTCAGCCATTTGGTCGGCGCTGAGACCGTAGGAAAAGTGCGTCTCATACCGGCCTTCTGGGTCCATGAGATAGACGAGAGCCGAGTGATCGACGCCGTAATCGCCCGCTGAGCCCTTATTCTCAACCTTAGAATAAGCCACGCGATAGGCCTTGGCGGCGGCCTCGATCGCCTCTGGCGACCCTGTCAGCCCCACGAAATTGGGCCCGAAACTCTTCACATAATTCGCCATGGCTTGCGGCGTGTCCCGCTCGGGATCGAGGGTGATGAAGATAGGAACCACCGTCTTGGCCTTATCGCCAAGCTGCTCCAGGGCCTGGGCGATCACCTGCAGCTCGGCCGGGCAGATGTCAGGGCAATGGGTGAAGCCGAAGAAGATCAGCATGTAGCGCCCGCGGAAGTCGCGGTCGGTGACAGGCTTGCCGTCGGCGCCGACCAGCGAGAACGGCCCGCCGATCAGTGCCGCACCTGACGATTGGACCGGCTGTCCTCCTTGCGGGTTGGCGACGAGCAGGGCGCCGGCGCCGGCAATGGCGCCGATGAGGAAGCCTGCGATGACGAAGGCGATGAGGCGGGCTCGCATCTACTCACCGAGCTGCAGCAGCGTGCCGTTGACCCGGGCACTTTGCAGGAACCAGCGGAAGGCGAGATAGCCGACGGTCAGGTAGATGGCGTTGAGCCCAAGCGCCCACCACAGCTCGCTCGCATCGAACACGCCGTGGAGCAGGATCGAGCGCATGCCCTCGAACACATGGGTCGGCGGCAGCGCGAGCGAAATCGGCCTCAGCCAGTCCGGCAACACCGATACCGGGTAATAGACACAAGAGAGCGGCAAGAGGATGAAAGCGAGCGACCAGGCAAGCTCCTCGGCGCCGAGCCCGTAGCGCAGGATGACGCCGGCGGAGAGCAGCCCGAGCGACCAGCTCGTCAGCACGAGCACCGCGAAGAAGGCGACGAGTGCCGCCCCAAGATCGAGCAGGTTGAAGCCGAAGATGAAATAAGCTGCGACGGCGACTGGGATCATGCTGACGGCGAGCCTGGTCACGCTCCATACGCTCAAGGCGGCGACGAGCTCGAAAGGATGAAGCGGGCTCGTCAGCAGGTTCCCGAGATTGCGCGACCACATCTCTTCGATGAAGGTGGTGGAGAAGCCGATCTTCGAGCGAAACAGAATGTCCCAGAGCAGCACGCCGCCGATCAGCACGCCTGCGGCCTGCACCAGCGGGCTCGTGGTGCCGGCGAGATATTTCTGCAAGAAACCCCAAGTGAGCATTTGCAGGAAGGGCCAATAGATCAGCTCGACCAGCCTAATGCCTGAGCTGCGCAAGAGATACATATAGCGGCGGACGAGCGCGCCGATGCGGCGAAGCGAAGCGCCAAGCCCGAACGGCGGCAGCAGCACAGGCAGCGCGCCTGAGGTGTTATGAACGCCGCTCATGACGCCTCCCTCGCTCCCGGCACCTCATTCCTCTCACGGCGCGCGCGGCCGCGCACCACGTCGAGGAACACTTCTTCGAGAGTTTCGCGACCATAGGTCTTGATCAGGGCGCGGGGGGACTCGTCCTCGAGGATGCGGCCGGCATCCAGCAGGATGACGCGGTCGGCGAGGCGCTCGACCTCGGCCATGTTATGCGAGGCAAACAGGATCGTGGCACGGCGCGTTTGCGCATATTCTTTCAGCTTCTGCCTCACCCAATCGGCGGTATCAGGGTCGAGCGACGCCGTCGGCTCGTCGAGGAGCAACAGCTCGGGCGCGTTGAGCAGGGCCTTGGCGAGCCCGACCCGAGTCTTCTGTCCGGCCGAGAGCTTGCCGGTGGCGCGGTCGAGCAGCGCCGTTATCTGCAGATCCTCGGCGAGGAAGGCGATGCGCTCCTCGGCGTTGGCCACGCCGTAAAGGCCCGCATAGACGGTCAGGTTCTGCCGCACCGTGAGCCGCATCGGCAGGTCGACATAGGGGCTCTGGAAGTTGAGCCTCTGGGCGGCCTGGTAGCGGCTGCGCACCATGTCGGTGCCGAACACCCTCACCTCGCCCGAGCTCGGCACCACGAGCCCGAGCAGCATGGCGATGGTCGTGGTCTTGCCGGCGCCATTGCCGCCGAGCAGCGCCACGGTGGTGCGCGGCTTTAACGAAAACGTGATGTGGTTTACGGCGGTGACCGTGCCGTAAACCTTGGTGAGGTCCCTGACCGCGACGGGAACGGTCTCGGCCAGGTCCTGCGTGGTTACTCTTTCATCCATGGCTCAAGCGCCTGCTGCCGCGCTTTGTCCGAATTATGGCCGGGCGGCCCGTGTTAGACTTCACCTATGAGCGCCACGGACATTAGTCAAACGGCAGCGCGCGCCAGGGCCGGCGGCGATCTGCTCCGCCGCGGCGAGAGCCGCCTGCGCTTGCAGACCATCGTCAGGTTGCGCTGGCTCGCCGTGCTCGGCCAGAGCGCCACGGTGGTCGTCGTTTATTGGCTCATGGGCATCGATTTGCCGATCGGCGCCTGCCTTGCGGTGATCTCGCTGTCGGCCTGGCTCAACGTTGCGCTTCGCCTCCGCTATCCGGCGAGCCAGCGCCTGCCGAACCACTACGCCTTCCTGATGCTCGGCTACGACATCCTCCAGCTCGGCGCGCTCCTCTATTTGACCGGAGGGCTCGAGAACCCCTTCGCCTTTCTGCTCATCGCCCCGGTCACGGTGTCTGCCTCCACTCTGCCGCCGAGAGTGACGGTGGCACTTGGCGGTCTTGCCATTCTGGTGGCGACGCTACTCACCGAGTTTCATCTGCCGCTGCCGTGGTTCCACCATTCACGCTTCCTGCTGCCGCTGCCTTACGTCATGGGTGTGTGGGCTGCGGTGGTGTTGGGCATTCTGTTCATCGGCCTCTATTCCTGGCGCACGGCCGAGGAGGCGCGGCGCATGGCCGAAGCGCTCGCAGCAGCCGAGCTCGTGCTCGCGCGCGAGCAGAAATTGTCGGCGCTCGACGGCCTTGCTGCCGCCGCGGCGCATGGCCTCGGCACTCCTTTGGCGACCATCGCCGTAGTGGCCAAGGAGCTGCTCCGCGACGCCAAGCACAACGACCCGCATTACGAGGATCTCGTGCTGTTGCGCGCGCAAGCCGAGCGCTGCCGCACCATTCTCGGCGAGCTTGCCGGCATGGGCGAGCAGCAGGACATCATCGTCTCGCGGCTTCCCGTCAGTCATCTCATCGAGGAATCGGTGTCGCCGCACCGGCTGGTCGCGGCGCCGATCGAGGTGGAGACCGGGCCGGTGCCCGGCGTGAAGCCCGGTGAACGGAGTGCGCAAGAGCCGGTGATGCAGCGGAATCCCGGGGTGATCTACGGGCTCGGCAACCTCGTGGAGAACGCCATCGACTTCGCCGCGAGCAAGGTCGAGGTCAAGGCGAGCTGGTCGGAAGACGAAGTGCGCATCGAGATCGCCGATGACGGCGCAGGCTTCCCGCCGCATGTGCTCGAGCAGCTCGGCGAGCCGTTCGTCACTACCAGGCCCGGCCATGGCGACGGCGGCGAGAACGACGACCATGTCGGCATGGGCCTCGGCTTCTTCATCGCCAAGACGCTGCTTGAGCGCTCAGGCGCCAGGCTTGAGCTTGCCAATCGCGCTTATCCTCCGGGAGGAGCCGTGGTCACCGTGATCTGGCCGCGGTGGCGATTCGAACACACCTCGGAGCGGGTCGAATGGCTGCCTGAACCCGTGGCTTGATGGCGCGAGCCGCCCCTGTGACGCCTTGGCCGCTTGCGAAAAGGCGAGCGAAGACATAGGTCTATTACGGCCTTTTGCGCTGGCCGGTCGCCCCTCATCAGGACTTCGCTTGTGGCAAGGGCGCCTTGGAGGCTATGGCTCCAAGGACATAGGAGGCTCCAGAATGGAAGCTGCTCAGCAGACCTGGCCCATCCCCCAGGACAATACGCTCCTCATCGTGGATGACGACCGCGCCTTCCTCGCGCGGCTCGCGCGCGCCATGGAGACCCGCGGCTTCGAGGTCGAGACGGCGCCGAGCGTCGAGGACGGGCTCATTTCACTTCGCCGCAGGCCGCCGGCCTTCGCCGTGGTGGACATGCGCCTCGATGACGGCAGCGGCATCGACGTGATCGCCGCGCTCAAGGATGTTCGCCCTGAGGCGCGCGCCGTGGTGCTGACCGGCTACGGCAATATCGCCACCGCCGTCACCGCGGTGAAGCTCGGAGCGGTCGATTATCTCGCCAAGCCCGCCGACGCCGACGATGTCTATCAGGCGCTGATTGCGCCGGGAGATGCCAAGGCGCCGCCACCGGAGAATCCGATGTCGGCCGACCGGGTGCGTTGGGAGCACATCCAGCGCGTCTACGAGCTTTGCAACCGCAATGTCTCGGAGACGGCGCGGCGGCTCAACATGCATCGGCGCACGCTGCAGCGAATTCTCGCCAAGCGCGCCCCGAAGTAGCTAAATCTCGAAGCCGCAGCCTGGGTCGAGGTGAAGCTGAAGCCTGAGCGCCGCGGCGCGGGCAAAGCACAGCATCATGGCCTTGCGCCGTGCCGCGCCCAAGCGCTCCTCCATTGGCTCGCGCACGAGATGCGCGCCGTAGCGGTCGGCGAGCATCAGCCCTGCCTCCTCGGGGATCACATGACAGGGGAAGTCCGGCGTCACCGCGAAATAGAGCCGGTCGCAATGCGGCCGGTACTCGGTCCATTTGCCGTCGGTCTGAAAATCAAGCAGGCAGGATTTGATCTCCACGATCCAGATGTCGCCCCCGGGCGACAGCCCAACCACATCGGCACGCCGGCCGTTCGCGAGCGACAGCTCGGTCACCACCGAATGGCCGAGCGCGCGAAGTGCCCGGCAGACGCCGCGCTGGATCTCGGCGGCAATCGCCGACTGACGTCCATCGAACGCCACGACGGGGTCGCTATCCTCCAGCAATTTGCGGTTTGAGGAATGATTGACCAGGAGTCGGCGCCTTCACAGGTTTGTGCATGCTTACCCATTCCGCCTTGTGGAACAAGCTGCTAAATCTGGCGTTAGCAAAGGGCTGTGAGGACTGCTCCGCCTGTCCTGACTGGGCGAATAAGGTTCTGTTCCCAAGGAGAGGATTATGAGCGCGCGTGATGCCGTCCTCCACGACATTCATCGGACCGAGCCCCATTCGCTTTTCCCACGCCTGACCGCCACGCGCCGACTTTCCTCGGAACTCGCGCTTCCCTTGAGCGACGAGGACCAGGTCGTCCAGGCCAATGACGACGCAAGTCCCACCAAATGGCATCTCGCCCACACCACCTGGTTCTTCGAAGCCTTCGTGCTCAAGCCCTTCCTCGAAGGCTACCGGATTTTCGACGAGCGCTTCGAATATTGCTTCAATTCCTATTACGAGAGCGTGGGTGCCCGGCAGCCGCGCGGCAAGCGCGGTCTCCTGACGCGCCCGTCGGCCGACGAGGTGCGCGCCTATCGCGAGCATGTCGATGCGGCACTCGAGCGGCTTTGCGAGCGTGGCCTTGAGCCCTGGGCCGCTGAGCTGATCGAGCTCGGCATCAATCACGAGCAGCAGCATCAGGAGCTTCTGCTCACCGACATCTTAAGCCTATTCGCCAGCGAGCCGCTGAAGCCGGCTTACGCCCGCGCCATCCCCGGCGTCGCGGTGACGGAGACTACACCGCTCGACTGGATCGCTTTCGACGGCGGCATTCTCGCCACTGGCCATGACCGCGAGGGCTTTGCCTATGACAATGAAGGGCCGCGACACGACGAGCTCGTGCGCCCCTTCAGGCTCGCCAATCGTTGCGTCACCAATTCTGAATGGGTCGCCTTCATCGAGGACGGCGGTTACCGCACGCCGACGCTGTGGCTCGCCGACGGCTGGGCCACTATCAAAGCGCAAGGCTGGACCGCCCCGCTTTATTGGGAAGAAGCCGACGGCGGCTTCATGCAGATGAGCCTGCACGGCCTCAGGCCGCTCGATTCCGCAGCGCCGGTCTGCCATGTCAGCTATTACGAGGCCGACGCCTTTGCCCGCTGGACAGGATACCGGCTGCCGACAGAGTTCGAATGGGAGGTGGCGGCTGGCACCGTGCCCCTGAAAGGTCGGACCCTTGGCGCAGGCCATCTCAGGCCGATGCGCGCCGAGACAGGCTCGGGCCTCAAGCAGATCTATGGCGACGTGTGGGAATG
>Ga0134125_10009742_pt1 | contig 10803 bp, 12 predicted proteins | sample KB31751_FD_96464 | JGI IMG/M metagenome (GOLD analysis project Ga0134125, IMG submission 96464) | Terrestrial soil microbial communities with excess Nitrogen fertilizer from Kellogg Biological Station, Michigan, USA - KB3-175-1 | ecosystem: Environmental > Terrestrial > Soil > Unclassified ...
CAGGTACGAGGTCAGGAATCCGCCGAGCAGCACGCCCGCCGCCCCGCCGGATCCGGAGGCCGCGCCCCAGATGCCGAGCGCGCGGTTGCGCTCCGAGCCTTCGGCGAAGGTGGTCATGAGGATCGACAGGCCGGCCGGCGCGAACAGCGCGCCGCCCAGGCCCTGGGCGGCACGGAAGGCGATCAGCGAGCCCTCGGACCAGGAAAGCCCGCACAGGAGCGAGCTGATCGAAAACAGCGCGAGGCCGGCCATGAACACGCGCCGGCGGCCGAACACGTCGGCCAGCCGCCCGCCCAGAAGCAGGACTCCGCCGAACAGGATCGCGTACGCACTGATCACCCACTGCAGGTCTGCCTGGGCGAAGTGCAGGTCGCCTTTGATCGCGGGCAGCGCGACATTCACGATGGCGATGTCCAGCACAACCATGAACTGCGCCGCCACGATCACCGCCAGGGCGAGGCCCTTGCGGCCGGCCCGGGTCTGTGTAATCGATGGCTGCAACATTCATTCTCTCCAAAAATCGTTGACGGGCACTACGATATCACATCCAAACAATCGGATGCGCTACACTTTGTGCGAGATGAACGTGACAGGCACCCAGACTCCGGCTCCCCGAGCGGTTCCCGGCCCACCAAAGGAGCTGCTGACGAGCAGTGTGTTTCTGCTCAAGCGGCTCGGGTTTGCGGCCAAGGACCGCTCGCACGCCGCGTTCGAGGGCACCGGGCTGTCCGCGTTCCACTACGCCGTGCTGGCCTTGCTCGAAGAGGATCCGCGGGAGACCCAGGCCCAGATCGCCGATGCGCTCGGCTACGACCGAAGCCTCATCGTGCGGCTGCTGGACGAGCTGGAGGAGCGCGGGCTCGTGATCCGCAAGCGCGATCCCGACGACCGCCGGCGGCACGTGGTCAAGCTGACGCCCGCGGGCCACTCGATGCTGATCGAGCTACGGGCGATCGTCCAGCGCCTCGAGGATGAGTACCTCGCCCCCCTCGGCGCCGAGGAGCGGGAGACCCTGCACGACCTGCTGGCCAAGGTGGCCTGCTACCACGACCCGCGCTGCGTCCTTCGCGGCCCGGGGTCGCAGCACCAGGGGTAGCCCCGACCATCCGGCGCACGGCGGCGCGGCGACCCCGGCCACGTTCGTCTGATCGGGGTGATGCGAGGACGCGTGGGGCCGCGTGTACGGTGTCGCCGTGGATCTCCGGGAGCTGCGCGAGCGGCTGAGGCGGACGCTCCCGGGGAAGCTCGCCGAGCGGTTCCTCGAGTTGCGTCCGATCGAGCGCGGGCTCGCGCTGGGATCCAAGCTGTTCACCGCCGTCGTGCCGGCGGCGATCCTGCTGTCGGGCGTCCTGACCTCGCCGAACGCAGTGTCGGACCGGCTCGTGGACGGGCTGGGACTGACCGGGCCCGGCGCAGCCTCGATCCGCCAGCTGTTCCATGCGCCGCCGTCCGAATCGGGCACCGCGGTCGGCATCGTCGGGATCCTGGTGCTGCTCTACTCGCTGCTCAGCTTCGCTCGTGCCCTCCAGCGGGTGTACGAGGATGCGTGGCGCCTGCCCCCTCTTCGCACCGGCATCGTCTGGGGGTCCGTCTGGCTGGTGACGTTCACCGTCTACTTCTCGATGGCGACGCCGTTCGCGCGTCTGCTCTCCCGCCACGGATTCACCGTCAGCGCGTTCATCGTCTCGCTCATCGGGGGCGCGGTGCTGTGGTCGGTCACACCCGCGATCCTGCTCGGGCGGCGCGTCCCGCTGCGGGCGCTCCGTCCCGGTGGCCTGGCCACGGCCGTCCTGCTCACTCTCTTCAACATCGGATCGCGGATCTACGTGCCGCACAGCATGACGGCCAACACCGGCCGCTACGGCCTCGTCGGCGTGACCTTCACCCTGCTCTCCTGGCTCTTCGCGTTCTGCCTCGTACTGGTCGCGAGCGCTGCGTCCGGCGCGGTCCTCGGCGAAGCGCGGGCAGCCGAAGTGGCGAGACTGCACCCACCCGCATCTCCACCCGCGGGGAACCCCTGACGCCAGCGGTTTCGCCCGGCCGTACCGTGGGCCCATGGGAAGCATCGCCTCAGAGGTCGCGTGCGAGGGTCACGTCCGGCCCACGCGCGCCGCAATCGCCGACGGCGCTCTCCGCGCCCTGATCGCCGCGAAGGCGCTGATCATGCTCACGACGATGGCGGCACTCGCGGTTCCGGCAATGCATGAGTTCGGCGGTGAGGCCATGACCGGCCGGGTGCTGGTGTATGCGGTCGCGGTGCTCCTGATCCCTGCGGGGTGGCTGGCGTGCGGCCGGCCGGTCTATCCGGTGGCGGCGGACTCGTTCCTGACGGTGCCGCTGCTGTTGGACCTGGCCGGGAACAGCCTCCATCTGTACGCGCGCTTCGATCACTACGACAAGCTCGCGCACATGGTCGGTGTCGCCGCCGCTGCGATGTTCGCCGCAGCGCTCCTCCGTCGACACGTCAGCGGCCGAATCGCCCTGGCGGCGGTCGCGGTCGCCGGAGGGCTGTGGATCGGCATCGCGATCGAGCTGTTCGAGTTCGCCGTGTTCACGCACCCGTCCGCGAGCGGGCTCGGCGCGTATCAGGACACCGTCGGTGATCTGGCGATGGACATGCTCGGCGCGGCCATCGCCGCGGTCGCGATCCTCGCCCCGCCCGATCCGGTCAGGCGGTTCGGCCGTCGTCCATCGGCTCTTCGGCCACGCCCGCCGCAAGCACCAGGTCGTTTTCGACCGAGTACCAATCACCGACGATTCCGGGCGGTGCCGCCGGGTCATCGGGCGGGCGGCGAACGAACTCGCGCAGAAGCGAAGGCTTGACGGCGAAGACGGCGTCCGAGTCGAGGTACCCGCTCGTCGAATCGAAGATGTGCGTGGTGAGCGTCCGGTACCCGGGGGCGCGAACGATCAGGTGGATGTGCGCCGGTCGCCAGGGATGCCGACCGGTCGCCGCGAGCATCCGTCCGACCGGGCCGTCCGACGGGATCCTGTACGGGACGGGCCGTACTCCGATGAACCCGTAGCTGCCGTCGTCGCGTGCCTGAAAGCGTCCGCGGAGATGATCGTCCGGTGCGTCGGGATCCTGCACGGCGTAAAGCTCGTTGTCGCCGTTCTGCCAGACGTCCAGCTCGGCTCCCGCGATTGGATCTCCCTCCGTCGTCAGCACACGTCCGAACACCCAGGTCGGGTCGCCGGCCGGCCGGGAGGCGAGGTTTGCGCCGTACTCGCGCAATGGAGAGTTGGGCACGAAGAACGGTCCGAGGACCGTCGACTCGGTGGCGCCTTGCGGAAGGTCGTGCTCGAGCGCATCGACCAGCATCGACACGCCGAGGGCATCCGACCACAGAATGAACTCCTGCCGCTCCTCGCCGGTGATGTGGCCCGTCGCCGTCAGGAGGGAGATCGCCTCCCGCCACTCGTCCGGCGTGAGCTTCACGTCGACGACGAACTGGTGCAGCTGGCGCACCAACGCCGACATCACCTCGCGTAATCGCGGCGGAGCTTCCGAGAAGCTCGACACCACCTCTTCGGTGATCCGGTGCTGAGGCGACCGCACCATAGCCGCGCCCAATCTAGCTGACCGGGGCCGTGAGATGGACTTCAAGGCGCTTGTGGTCGCGAGGCACCGTTGGATCCGGCAGGGGCGGCGGGTCGGTTGCGTTGACCGGCACGCTGTGGGAACCTCCGAACCTCGGTTCAACGTCGGTCGGTCGCCGACAAAACGGAGGTCAGAATGGGGCTTCTCACGGATTACCCACCGTTCCTCTCAGTGCTTTGGACGATGGCGGTGTTCTTCGCCTGGATCATCTGGTTCTGGCTCCTGATCACGGTCTTCTCTGATCTCTTTCGAAGACGTGACACCAGCGGCGGCGCGAAGGTGTTGTGGGTGATCTTCGTGATCATCCTTCCGTACCTGGGAGTGTTCGTCTATCTCATCGCCAACCACGACGGCATGGCCGACCGGTCTGTGAAGGAGCAGCGGGCGGCCGAGAAGCAGTTTGACGAGCACATCCGTTCTGTCGCAGCGTCGAGCCCGACCGCTGACATCGAAAGGGCCAAGCAGCTGCTTGACAGCGGCGCGATCACCCAGGCCGAGTACGAGTCGCTCAAGGCCAAAGCGCTGGCGTCGGCCTGACCTGGCGTAGGACGTTGGCGGTCAGAACCCCTGCGGCTTTGGCGCCTCGCAAGCGCCGGGTCGCCCGGAGCCCCTTGCGATAGTGCGGCTAATCTGAGTCGGAGGGTTTCGATGCGACACTGGATTTGCCCCAACTGTCAGACGCGGGCGATCGATGACGATGGCCTCGAGGGTCTTTCGAACGAGCGGTTGGGGTGTGGACATTGCGGCTTCGGCTACATGTTCGAGATCCTGGAGGACTTCTTCCCGCCCGCGCTGGCGGGGTTCCTCACATGTGATCGGGAGGGCCGCATCCTGTCCGTTGGGAACGGGGTGTTCGAATTGACCGGTTACGCCGAGCACGATCTGATGGGACGCAATGTCACCCAGGCGTTGCAGTTGCGTGGCTTCGAAGACGGACATGACCCGGTTGGGACGGCGCTCGAGTGGGGTGTCCGGGAACTCGACCAGCACTTAACCATTCAGAATCACGCCGGCATGACCAAAGACGTGCGGGCGGATTTCTTTCCGGGCTACGAGGACGAACACGGCATCATGATCTCGCTCGCGCCCCGCCATCAAGGCGACTGAAGCGCTCAGGCTTGCATCTATTCGATCGTATGATTGAATAGATGGCGTGGAGGGTGAGAGTCTGGACCGGCGTCGCGAGACGGGCCTGCGGACGCGGGCGCGGCTAACGGAAGCTGCGATCGACCTGCTCGCTGAGCGGGGTGAGAACGGCGTGACGCTGCGTGAGGTCACGGATTCCGCCGGGGCGAACATTGCCGCGGTCAGCTACCACTTCGGGTCGCTGCAGGGGCTGCGTGACGCGGCGATCGCGCATGCGCTGGAGCGTTATCTGGACGCGCAGGAGTCGGCGGTGAGCTCCCTTGGGCCCGGATCCACCCTGGAGGATGTGGCTGCGGCGTTTTCTCGCCCGATGATTGGCGCGCTCGCCGACGGAGGTCGCGAACTGGACGTCCTGCGCATCGTTTCGCGGGTCGCGATCGACCCCCCGCCGCCATGGGATCGCTTCGATGCGAGGTTTCAGCGGATCCGCACCATCGTCGTGCGGCGGTTGCGGGACAAGGTGCCCCGAGTGAGCGACAGTGAACTTGCCTTCCGGGCGCGCTGTGCGGCCGGGGTCGTCAGCTGGGTCGCCCTTGCTCCGGTGGGTCGAGAGCTGCGAGGCAAGCCCCGGAAGCAGATCGAGCGGCGGGTAGTGCCCGTCGTCGCCGGGGTGCTCGCGGGTCCGTCGGCAGGCTGATCGCGGTCGGCGAGGCGTTCCTGTAGCCGGCACGGCCTCGGCATGAACTCAAGCGTTCGCGTTGACGACGAGCCTGCGCGGTGATATCGTCAAGCGATCGATTGATTTGTCGAGGATGGAGGTCGAGGAATGAACGTGGCAGTTACAGGTGCGACGGGGTTCATCGGATCTCACGTCATGCAGGAGCTGCTGGAGCACGGGCACCACGTCACGGCGCTCGTCCGTGGTGACGACCAGGCCCACGCGGTTGCCGCGCGCGGCGCCACCCCGGCCGTCGTCGACCTCTACGACCGCACCGCGGTGGTGCGTGTCTTCACCAGCGCTGACGGAGCGATTCACACGGCGAGCCCGGGCGACGAGACCAGCGCGAACATCGACTCGGCTGTCGCGGACGCGGCGGTCGACGCACTCGCCGGGACCGGCAAGCCGTACATCCAGATCAGTGGTGCGTGGGTCTACGGGAACAACCGGGCCATCACGGAGGAATCGCCGCTCGACGCGCCGGCGCTGGTGGCATGGAGGGAGCCGATCGAGGAGCGAGTGCTGAACGCCGGCGGCATGCGCGGCGTGGTGATCGTGTCCGGTACCGCATACGGAGACGGCGGCGGGGGCGTGCCCGGCGTTGTCCTCGGATCACCCCGAGACGAGGCGGGCAACCTGATCATGCTCGGCACCGGCGGCCAGCACTGGGCGACGGTCCACGCCGCCGACCTCGCCGACGCGTTTCGCCGCGTGCTCGAGAACGACTCGGCCCGCGGCCGCTACCTGGTTGGAGACGGCCTCGACCAGACGGTCGCCGAGTTGACCGCCGCTGCCGCTGCGGCCGTCGGCGCCCCGGGCGCTGTCCCCGGCTCCGACGACGAAGCGCGTGCTCGCCTGGGCGACTACTTCGCCGAGGTGCTCCTGCTCGACCAGGGCACCACCGCGGCCAGGGCTCGCAGCGAGCTCGGCTGGAAGCCGAGGCATCCCGGCCTCGTGGAGGAATTCCGCCACGGCAGCTATGCCGGGGCCGTGGCGCAAGGTTGATGCGAATGCCCGAGTTGCCCAACCCTCCCGGGCGCCGGCTGCGCCAGGTCCGGCGACATGGCGACGTCGAGCAGGCGCGCCGGTGGTCGTGTTCCTCGGTCCCGGCGGTCACGAGGCTGTTCTGCGTGGATGGATGGTGCGGAGAGTCGCCGGAGCCGGCCGGGCGTCGCTGGTGTTGATGGGTGGCGCGGGGCCGTCGTAGGTGGGGCCGAACTCGGCCAGGGCCCAGGCGGCGGTCGCGCCCAGCTTCGCGGCCAGTCGCTGGACCGGTACAGGGACGATGGGGAGCTGGACGTCGTGGCGGTGGTGGTCGGCGATGGCGGCCAGGCGGAGTGGGTGCGGCACCCCTCGGCCGTTGGTCTTGCCGTCCCGGGCGAGTGCGAACATCGTCTCCAGCAGGCGCTCGAAGCCCAGGGCGGGTCGGATCTCACACAGGAATTCGGCCGGGCCTTGGCCGGCGTTCCAAAACGTGTGTGCGGTGCCGGCCTCAACGACCACGGTCTCGCCTGTCGTTGCGATCCGTCGCCCGCGACCGATGCGGAATCCCACGGCGCCGTCGATGATCCGGAACGTCTCCGTCTGGTTCGGATGGACGTGTGAGCCGGGGATCGAGCCCCCGGGTTCCAGCGTGACCTGGGCGATCACGACCTCGCCGCCGGAATCTGCCGCCGTCTTCTGGAAGGTCACCGTCTCCCCGGTGAGGGGGTTTGCGATCAAGTCTCCGGTTCGAATCATCTGCTCTTCCTCCTGTCGATCGCCCATATCGCTCATGGAGCTCTGGTAGCCGTTTTGGGCTGATAGCGGCGCGAGGGACAGATCGGTTTCGAGAGGTGGTGCACGGGCCCGCCTGCGGATGCTGCCGCGACGAGAAGGTCGGAAATCCGATCCAGGGTCTGGTCGGCTAGGAGGGGTAGAGTGACTCTCGGCTTCCAGACCTCGCCGGCTCGGGTTCCTGCCCAGCGGCCGCAATCTGTGGGGGACTACACCCGACTTTCGGACGTGGATCTGTTGGCGCTGGTCGCCGTGGATCGCGACCAGGTTGCCTTTGAGGAGTTCTTCAGCCGCTACGCCCGATCCGTCTACTCGCTGATGGTCAGGCAGCTCGGCGACGCGGGATGGGCCGATGATGTCGTCCAGGAGGCGTTCATCTCGGTGTGGCGGTTCGCGCGCACCTACCGTCCCGAGCGCGGGGCCGTCACCGGTTGGCTGTACACGATCGCGCGAAACGCCGGGTACGACGCCGCCCGCCGTCGCCAGGCCCGGTGGCTCGTCGAAGCGCCCGACCGCACCGATCCGTCGCCCACGCCTGAGGATCAGACGGCGGCGAAGATGGAAGCGTTTCACCTCCACGTGTGCATCGAGCGACTGCCTCAGAATGAACGCGAGGTCATCGAGCTCGCCTATCTCAAGGGGATGTCGCAGAGCGAGATCGCGGCTGAGCTGCAGATGCCCTTGGGGACGGTGAAGACGCGCAACCGCGCTGCGTTGCGACATCTCGCCGAGATCCTGGAACGGGAGGAGCAGACATGAACGAGCCTGACCTTGAAGCGCTCGAGCGCAGGCTGCGCACCCTCCCGCCGCTGCTGGACGTGCCGCCCAGCCTCGTCGCCCCATCCGTCCAAGCGGCCGTCGGGGATGAGTCGCCGGCCGCTATCCGGCGAGCGCCACACCGCTCACGCGGCTGGTCACGCCGCTGGTCGCTTGCGGGCGTCGCCGGGATCGCCGCCGCGGCGGCGGTTGCCGGGACGATCGCCATCACATCCCGGTCCGGCGGGCACGGCGAGTTTCAGCGCATCGCGACGCTCACCGGCGCGGGCAACGCCTCCGGCTACGTCGAGGTCGGCCACGCCAACGGCGCAATCGAACCCGTCGTCGTCTCGATCAGCCATCTCGACCCGGCGCCTCGCAACCAGTACTACGAGATCTGGTTCCAGACCGGAGGCCACCAGGTACCGGGTGTCGCCTTCGACGCCGGCCCGAACGGCAAGACAGAGGTTCACCTCACCGCCCCGATCAACACGAAGTGGGTTCGATGCTGGATCACCCGCCAGTCTGTGAGCGACCCCAGTACCTCCACCATCGTCATGCGCGCCAGCCGCACTCGAACGTCCACCTAACGACGGCGTGAGCGGCTTCGCCGTGACGCCATACGCGCCGCACCGACTGCCCATCAGCGCTCCGCGTGCTCGGTGAAGGACGGGCGGAACTCCACCGATCGGCCCCGCCCGTCCTTGATCCGACGATTGGCTCTCGATCCGTGACTGACACCTGGACGTCCAAATCGCTGACATTCGGCGTCCAAAGCGGTGGGGTCGGCAGGTCAATTCACATCGTCCAGTCAGCTGTGAATGGACTTGAACTCGACAGCGGTTGGCCCGCGCGCCGACCGCGAGCTCGACGTCCGGCTCGAGCAGGGCTGGGCAGCATCCACGACGAGCTGCTCATCGCTGACCACTCGTCCGTTGGCAGTCACCGAGAGGGTGTACGTCGTCGGCGCCGTACGAAGCGCCGGCGCGGCGCCATGGGACGGTCGCCTGCAGCCAAAGGGGGCGGTCGTCCTTCGACCCCGCTGAACACGCCTCGACGCACTCGACTTCGTCGCGTGGGGCGGTCTCGCGCCCGTCTGAGAAGTCCAAGCCCCATGCAGGGAACGGTGTCCCGGGCCGACCTCAGTTTCTTCGATCGTCGGGCAGTGGCTGCGGTGCGCGGCCGAGCCGGGCGGCTGTCGCCGTCCGCCCCCGCGGCGACGCCGATGCCCTGCCGATCCGGCGTCAAATAGTACGCGAGCTGGTAGTCGGGGGCCCGCGCCCGGACCGCCTGGTCGAGCAGCTCCATCTGATTCTCCAGGACGGCTCGCCGATCCGCTGGCGCGTACTCGCAGAGATCCAACAGGGAAGCCCGCAAGCGGCGCGCCACCTGGGGTGTCCCGGCGCCGGCCTCGCGGATCTCGTCGAACGCGAGATGCACGTGCGCTTCCCAGTCCATGACTGGGGTTATCAGTCGTACGTCGCCGTGCTTGTCCCGATACTTCCCGTCGGGGAACGGCCGCCGCGCCAACTGGCGCAGGCAGTCGTGAAGACGGTCGATTGCCTGCACCGCGGTGGTCGGATCGAGGAACGGCGAGTCAGCCAACGAGCGCTCTGCGATGTCGACCAGCATGCGAAGTCCGTACGAGACGTCCTGTCCGAGCGTTCGTTCCAAGCCGAGCACGACCTCGTCAGCGGCGTTCTTGCGGATCTGACTGGGGTCACCGTCGCCGACCCGCAAAAGCGGCGATCCGGCGGGGACGAACTCACCGAAGGCAGGTACCAGCTCGAACACGCAATCGGCGTCGGCGGCTATTTCGACCAGCCGATCCGTCTCGACGCGGCAGACCACGCCGCTTCGGCTCGCCGGGATGACAGCGTCGTCAACGACGGCGCTTGGCCGGGGGTAGTACTCGTCCAGCAGGCTGCGAGTGTCGCTTCCTACCAACTCGATCAACGCCGACACCCGCAGCGCCGAGCCGATGTGATGCACATAGATGACGAGTACCGCAATCGACACCAAGACCAACAGGAACGCAACCACCACGGCGAGGCCGGGAACACGGCCGCTGCCCGAGGTTCCGACCAGCACGTCGCGCATGGCGATCATCGCGAAGGCGAACGTGCCCACGAAGACGCCGATCGCAAGTTGGCTCGGCTTGTCCTTCAGGATCGTCTGCACGATGCGCGGTGAGAATTGACCCATGGCCAGCTGCACGACCACCATCGTGATCGTCAACACCAACGCTGCCAGGCTCACCATCGACGTCGCGATCGACGTCAAGATCGCAAGTGCCGCGTCCGGCCCCCCGGTCATCCAGCGCGGCACCAGCTTGTAGTCGAACAGTCCGTCGACCCACAAGACGACGAACGAGGAGCCGACACCCGCGAGCACACACATGACCGGCACGAACCACAGGCTCTGCCGGATCGGATTCCAGCCGCGAAGTCCCGAGACACTGCCAAGACGCATGCCAGGGCCTCTACCCGCGAGCGGAGCAATCGAACCCACGGATGGCCCAGGGCCAACACCGTCGAGCCCGACCGGACGTGCGCAACCGTCTCGCGCCGGCTGGTCGCTCCCCTCACGCCTCCAGTGCCGGGAAAGGAGCTGGGGGCGACTCTTCAACTCTCGTCCGGTTCGAAGGCAGACGCCGCACGTTCGAATCGTTCCGGCGCATGTCACCCAAGCCCTTTTTGAGAGTCAGCGGCCGCTGTGGTCACCGGGCGGACGCGAGCGCTATGCAACGCCGGACGAGGCCGCGCGCTACGCGACCGCGTTCGATCGCGAGGACCGCGACGATCTCGGCCGGCGTGCGCCGCTCGTCGGCCTCTTGCCCTTGCGGATCGCCCGCCTCCTACGCGCC
>Ga0134125_10009743_pt1 | contig 10802 bp, 14 predicted proteins | sample KB31751_FD_96464 | JGI IMG/M metagenome (GOLD analysis project Ga0134125, IMG submission 96464) | Terrestrial soil microbial communities with excess Nitrogen fertilizer from Kellogg Biological Station, Michigan, USA - KB3-175-1 | ecosystem: Environmental > Terrestrial > Soil > Unclassified ...
CCCAGCGGCGACACGCTGTCGATGTTCGCGTACTACATCGACACCAATGGGGTTCGCATCGAGATCGTTGACCGGACACTGTTTCCCGACTGGCCCGGGTTTCTGCAAGCCATGGCGGCTTGAGGCGTGAGCGCGAGGAGTCTGTGATGAAGACAGCCATGGTCACCGGCCCGGGCAAGGCCGAGGTGCTCGACGCCGACCGTCCCAAGGCGGGCCCCAGGGACGTGCTCGTACGGATGCGCGCCTGCGGAATCTGCGGTTCGGACGCGTTCTACATCACCATCGGCGGCCTCCCCCCGCGGCAGGGACACACGCCGCTCGGCCACGAGCCCGCCGGGGAAGTCGTCGAGGTCGGCGCCCAGGTGACCGGCCTGGCCGTCGGCGACCACGTCGTCATCAACCCGATGGCCGCGCCCAGCGGCATCATCGGCAACGGCGGCGCCAGCGGCGCGCTCGCCGACTACCTGCTCATCGAAAATGCCGTTCGCGGAACGGGTCTCGAGGTCATCCCCGACCACATCCCGTGGGAAGTGGCCGCGCTCAACGAGCCGATGGCCGTCGCGCGCCACGGCGTCAATCGCTGCCGTCCCAAACCGACCGACAAGGTCGTCGTATTCGGCGCGGGGCCGATAGGCCTGGGCGCCACGCTGGCCTTCAAATCCCTTGGTGTGAGCCATGTCGTCGTCGTGGATCTGCTCCCCGGCCGGCTGGAAAAGGCGCTGCAGATCGGCGCCGACGCCACCATCAACTCCGCCGAGGAGGACGTCGTGGCGCGCCTGATCGAACTGCACGGCGCGGGCGAGAGCATGTTCCCCGGAAAGGCGGGCACCGACATCTATCTCGACGCCGCCGGTGTGCCCGCCGTCGTCAACACCGCGCTGGCGGCGGCGCAAAAGGGCGCCACCGTCGCAATCGTCGGCGTCCACAAGGAGCCGGTGCCCGTCGACTTGATCAACGTGATGAGCAACGAGATCACCCTCGTCGGAAGCATGGGTCATCCCGACGAAATCTTCGAGGTGACCAACGATCTCGTGGCAAACTGGGAGAAATACGCGCTGATCGTCAGCCACACCATCCCGTTCGGCAACGTCGGCGAGGCGCTCGAGCTGGCCCGAACTCCTGGCGCCGCGGACAAGGTCGTCGTCACCTTCGGCTGATATCGGCGGTGATCGCGCCGGTGAGGCGGATCAGGTCCTGGGGTGCCACCGCGACGTCGTAATGTCGTTTGCCGGCGCTGCACAGCACGCGATCCCAGCGCAGTGCGGAGCTGTCCAGCACCGTGCGCAGCCGCTTACGCTGACCGAACGGCGAAATACCGCCCACCACATAGCCGGTGGCCCGTTCGGCGACGGCGGGCTCGGCCAGTTTGGTTTGGGAGGCCGCCTTGGCCACATCCAGCGCCGCGGCGACCGCCTTCAGCGACAACCGCGACGGCACCGGCACGATCGCGACGGCCAGCTCATCGGGCAGCGCGACGATCAGGGTCTTGAAGACCTGTTCGGCCGCGACGCCGGCGGACTCGGACAGGTCGCTTACCGCGTCGAAGTGCAAAACCTGGTGCGGCACACCGGCTTTCACTAACGCGGCAATGCCGGGCGTGGCGGCCATGGCAGGCCCGGCTACTTCCGATGGTCGTGACCCGCTGCGCCCGGCTGCGCCGCGCTTGCGATCACGACGGTTACGGCCCCGTGTACCCCGGCGGGTTGACGCCGTCCACCCAGAAGTCGACGCCGAGCTTCGAGCCGGGGATGCAGTCATACGCCGAGAGGTCTTTGACGCCGGATTCCACCAGCACGTCCTCACACAGCAGCATGTTGCCGGTGTACTCCTTGGACGGCTTGTTGAGCACGACATAGGCGGCGTCCGAGTACACCTCGGGCTTGCGGGCCCGGCCCATCGCCTCCTCACCGCCGAGCAGGTTCTGCACCGCGGCCGTCGCCACCAGCGTGCGCGGCCACAGCGTGTTGGACGCGATGCCGTCGTCCCGCATTTCTTCGGCGATGCCCAGCGCGCACAGCGTCATGCCGAACTTGGCCATCATGTACGCGGTCGGTTTCAGCCACTCCCGGCCCAGCAGCACCGGCGGCGACAGCGTCAGGATGTGCGGATTCTCCCGGCCCTTCAGATGCGGGATGCAGGCCTGCGATACCGCATAGGTGCCCCGCACCTGGATGCCGTTCATCAGGTCGAACCGCTTCATCGGCACCTCGGTGATGGAACCCAGGTTGATGGCCGACGCGTTGTTGACGCAGATGTCGATGCCGCCGAACTGCTCGACGGTCTTGGCCACGGCCGCCTCGACCGAATCGGGGTCGCGGACGTCCCCGACGATCGGCAGGGCTTGCCCGCCCGCCTCCTCGAGTTCCTTGGCCGCGGTGAACACCGTCCCCGGCAGCTTCGGGTGCGGCTCGGCGGTCTTGGCGATCAGGGCGACGTTGGCGCCGTCCTGCGCGGCGCGCTTGGCGATCGCCAGGCCGATGCCACGGCTGGCGCCAGAGATGAACATGGTCTTGCCATTCAGGGACATGGCGTCACACTAACGCCACGCCGGAATCGGGCCGATCGGGGTATGCATCGGGGGCCGGGAGCGATATCGCTCCCGGATTTCGCCCCGGAAATAGTCGGATCGCGCGCACGGTTGATCAAATTGGTATTTCGATGCGGTCGGTCACACCCGGGCGGAGACTGTCGGGGTGAGCCTTTAGATTGGGAGGAGCAGCGTGGTGTCAGCGGCGACGAGCCTGTTAGGCGAGGAGCGGTTGGCTGGCTTCCTTGCGAGTCCGGAGGCGCTTTCGGTGCTTTCCGGTGACACCGCAGCAGAAGGGACCGGGTTGATCGAAATGGCCGACTCTCTAGATGGCCGAGATGGCGCGGCAGGACCGGAGATCACCGAATCCGCGACGCCCGAAGAGACGGACGCGGAATTGACGGCGCGTTTCGAGCGTGACGCGATTCCGCTGCTGGACCAGCTTTATGGCGGTGCGCTGCGCATGACGCGGAATCCCGCCGATGCCGAAGATTTGCTGCAAGAGACGATGGTGAAGGCCTACGCGGGCTTCCGCTCGTTTAGGGCCGGCACCAATCTCAAGGCGTGGCTGTACCGGATCTTGACCAACACCTACATCAACAGCTACCGCAAGAAGCAGCGCCAGCCGGCGGAATACCCGACCGAGGAAATCACCGACTGGCAGTTGGCCGCCAACGCCGAGCATTCCTCCACCGGGCTGCGCTCGGCCGAGGTCGAGGCGCTGGAGTCGCTGCCGGACTCCGAGATCAAAGAAGCGCTGCAAGCTTTGCCGGAAGACTTCCGAATGGCGGTCTATTACGCCGATGTCGAGGGATTTCCGTACAAGGAAATTGCCGAGATCATGGATACGCCGATCGGAACGGTAATGTCACGGCTGCACCGCGGTCGACGGCAGCTGCGTGGCCTGTTGGCCGACGTTGCCAAGGAGCGCGGCTTCAACCGCGATCGGCAGACGCACGAGGAGGTGTCGTCATGAGCGAGTTCCCCGGCCAGGGCGGTGCTTCTCCGGACGCCTGCCCCAACGACGAGTCCCACGGCAGCGTCGGCTGCGCTGAGGTCATCCGCCAGGTCTGGCTGCTGCTCGACGGTGAATGCGGCCCGGACACCCGCGAACAACTGCGCCAGCATCTCGAGGCGTGCCCCGGCTGCTTCAAGCATTACGGGCTCGAAGAGCGGATCAAGGCATTGATCGCCACCAAGTGCAAGGGTGAGATGGCCCCGGAGGGCTTGCGCGAGCGGCTACGCCTTGAGATCCGGCGCACCACCATCATCCGGGGTATTCAGTAGCATCCCTCAGGCGTTGGGCCGCTTGCCGTGGTTGGCCTTGCTGTGCTTGCGGTCGCGCTTCTTGCGGCCTCGTTTGGCCATGGGTGAAACCTCCGTTGATTGCTTGTCAAACCAGGCGCCCAGCGCCGGTTGGCTTGTCGTCCAGTCTCTCATGAGACCGGTTCCGCCGTGTCTTCACCCTGGTGCAGCCCGCGCCTGGGCCCGTCGGGGGCCGTGCGCGGCGGGCCCTGTGGTTCGATGTAGGCGAGCCTGATAGAACGTTGATGGACCAACAACCAGCGATGAATCAGCAACCAGCGATGAACCAGCAGCCAGCCTGCGCAGAGGCCGAAACGAGTGGGGTGAAGATGGCCGAGGATGTGCGCGCCGAGATCGTGGCCAGCGTGCTCGAAGTCGTTGTGAACGAGGGTGACCAGATCGGCAAAGGCGACATCGTGGTGCTGTTGGAGTCGATGAAGATGGAGATCCCCGTCCTTGCGGAGGTCGGCGGCACCGTCAGCAAGGTGAGCGTGTCGGTGGGCGACGTCATTCAGGCCGGCGACCTCATCGCGGTGATCACCTAGTCCGTCAGGCCCCTTCGACCAGCCGCCGGGAACGCCCGGGGAGTGAGCGATGTCAACTCTCGGTGATCTGCTCGCCGAACACACCATGCTGCCGGGCAACGCGGTTGACCATCTGCATGCGGTGGTCGGGGAGTGGCAGCTGCTGGCCGACCTTTCGTTCGCCGACTATCTGATGTGGGTGCGACGCGACGACGGCGTGCTGGTGTGCGTGGCGCAATGCCGCCCGAATACGGCGCCCACGGTGCTACAGACCGACGCGGTGGGCAGCGCCGTCTCCTCCGAGGAGTTGGCGCTCGTCGCCGAGACCTTCGCATCGGGCATCGCCAAGCGGAATGACGTTGCGGGCCAACAAAATCCGTGGTTACCCGGCACCCACGTCGAGGCGTCCCCGGTGCGGTACGGCGGCCAGGTGGTGGCCGTGCTCACGCATCATCAGACCGCGGTGGCCGCCGACCGCGCGTCCGGTCAGCTGGAGATCGCCTACCGACAGTGCGCCGGCGACCTTGTCCACATGCTCGCGGACGGCAGTTTTCCCGACGCGGGGGACGTGGTGATGTCCCGTTCCACCCCCCGGGTTGGCGATGGCTTCATCCGCCTCGACGTCAAAGGTGTCGTCGCCTACGCCAGCCCCAACGCGCTCTCGGCCTACCACCGCATGGGTTTGACCGCCGATCTGGAGGGTCACAACCTCATCGAGGTCACGCGGCCGCTGATTTCGGATCCGTTCGAGGCGCAGGAAGTCGCCGAGCATGTGCGGGATCTGGTGGCCGGCGGGCGCAGCATGCGCATGGAGGTCGACGCCGGGGGAGCCACCGTGTTGCTGCGCACGCTGCCGTTGGTGGTCGACGGCGCCAGCGCCGGCGCGGCGGTATTGATCCGCGACGTGACGGAGGTGAAGCGCCGCGACCGGGCGCTGATATCCAAGGACGCCACCATCCGCGAAATCCACCACCGGGTGAAGAACAACCTGCAGACCGTCGCGGCTCTGTTGCGCCTGCAGGCCCGCCGCACGGCCAACGCCGAGGGACGGGAGGCCCTCATCGAGTCGGTGCGCCGGGTGTCGTCGATCGCGTTGGTCCACGACGCCCTGTCGATGTCGGTGGACGAGCAGGTCAACCTCGACGAGGTCATCGACCGGATCCTGCCGATCATGAACGACGTGGCGTCGGTGGACCGCCCGATCCGCATCAACCGGGTCGGAGATCTGGGCGTGCTGGACTCCGACCGGGCGACGGCGCTGATCATGGTGATCACCGAACTGGTGCAAAACGCGATCGAGCACGCCTTTGACCCGGCCGTCGAGGAGGGTTCGGTGACGATACGCGCCGAGCGTTCCGCGCGCTGGCTCGACGTCGTGGTGCACGACGACGGCCGCGGGCTGCCGGAAGGATTCAGCCTCGAGACCTCCGACAGCCTCGGCCTGCAGATCGTGCGGACCCTCGTCTCCGCGGAGCTGGATGGCACCCTGGGCATGCGTCAGGCGACCGGCCGCGGGACCGATGTGGTGCTGCGCGTCCCGATCGGTCGACGGACCCGAATGCTGTTGTAGGCGAGGTGTCTACGCCTACACGCAAGAGTGCGGCCCGCGCCTGTCGGGCCGCGCCTACACGCAAGAGTGCGGCCCCGACAATGGTCGAGGCCGCACCGTTTTGCGTTATCCGGTTAAACCCCGCTGCGGGCTTTCGTCCGGGCGTTGCGGCGCTTCAGCGCACGCCGTTCGTCTTCGCTCATGCCGCCCCAGACGCCCGAATCCTGGCCCGTGTTCAGGGCCCAAGAGAGGCACTCTGTGGTTACCGAACACCGATTACAGACCAGTTTCGCGTCAGCGATCTGCGCGAGCGCCGGACCGCTGTTCCCCACCGGGAAGAACAGCTCCGGGTCTTCGTCACGACAGACCGCCTTGTGGCGCCAATCCATACGTCTTTACTCCTTAGTGAGTGCGCAGCAAGGCGCACGGCTATTTTCTTCGGCTGTTAAACGCGTGCAGAAGAAAAGGGGCCGCACCCCTATGTAATTTCTGCATGCAACCTTTTGATCGTTTCACAGGCTCAACAGATGTCAATAGTGTGAGTTCGCTCGTGGGCTATCTCACTTTGATCATCTCGTCGTCAGGCCCTCACTCCGTTGTACTACACTCACGGGCCACTTCCGGTGTCGTTTTTTGCCGCCCGCGCCACAGGGGATGTGCTACCGCAGGTCAGTGGCGTTTTTGCTGAGGAGGGGCGGCCACCGCCAGCGCATCCGGGACCGCCTTGAACGTCATGCTTTCGCGCACGCCGAGGTAATCCCCGTCGAACTGGCAGGCGACGGCGCCCTCGGCCGAGGTAACTCGCACGCAAGGTAGGTCGTCCTCGGTGACGAGGCTCTTGAAGTTGAACGTGGGCCGTTTTGCGAACATCTGCCGGACGATCCGCAGCGTGGGGACCAACTTCAGATTGGTGGGCGCGAACACCCCCAGCCCCGACTCGAAGCTGCAGCCGGGGTTGGTCCACACCGGCCGCTGGTTGGCGAACGTCCATGGGCTGGAGTTCGACACGAATGCGAAGCTCACCCCGGTGATGGGTTCGCGGCCGGGAAGTTCGAGCGTCAGCATCGGTTCGCGGCGGGTGTAGGCCCACACGGCCGGCACCGCAGCGCGGATGTAGCGCCACGGGGTGACCTTGCCGCCCTTGTTCCGTTCGGCCTCCACCGCGGCCACCACCTCGGCGTCGACGCCCATGCCGGTGTTGAACACGGCCCACCGCTCACCGCAGTCGATCAGGCCGATCCGCCGCCACGTGCCGTGGCGCTGGTGGTCGTCGAGCAACTGGATGAGCTGGTTGGTGGCCGCGACCGGATCCGGGGAGATGCCCAGCGATCGCGCCAGCACGTTCGCGGAACCGCCGGGTACCACGGCGACCGCCGGCACCGGGCCGCTCGGAAGCGTTCCGGGGCGGCCGAGCAAACCGTTGACGACTCCGCTCACCGTGCCGTCGCCGCCATGCACGACCACCAAATCGACGCCGTCGGCGACGGCCTTCTGCGCGAGTTCGCTGCCGTGCCCGCGGTGGTTGGTGTGCTCGACACTGAGCTGCAGCCGGCTTTTGAGGGCGTGGGCCAGCAGATCGCGACCGGCCGGGGTGGTGGAGGTGGCGGTGGGGTTGACGATCAGCACGGCCCGCATGAAGCACGAGCTTATGCGGTGCCGGGAAACAGCGGCCGTCCTGACTACGCTGGCGCTGTGACGCCGCCAGCAGCCCCGACCGCCGTTCGCCGTGCCGGCGTCATCGTCGCGGCGCAGGGGGTGGCCGCGCTGGTGGTGGCGACGGTCCTGGTGGTGCGCGTGATTGCCGGGGCCGACCAGCACGTGGCCAACGGTCTGGCCACGGCGGGCTGGTTCGTCCTCGTCGGCCTCGGGGTGATCGCCGCGGGGCGCGCGCTGGTTCTCGGCAAGCGTTGGGGTCGCGGGCTGGCCGTGATCACCCAGCTGCTCCTGTTGCCGGTGACGTGGTACCTCGTGGTGGGATCACACCAGCCCGGCTTCGGGATCCCGGCGGGCGTCGTCGCGGTGATCGTGTTGGGGTTGCTGTTCAGCCCCGCCGCGGTGCGCTGGGCCGCCGGTGGTCAGGACGACTCCGCCAGCCCCGCCAACCGCGGTCCCGACAGCCGGTAGGTGGTCCATTCGTTCTGCGGTTCCCCGCCGATGCCGTCGTAGAGCGTGATGGCGTCGGCGTTCCAGTTCAGCACCGCCCAGGACAACCGCGTGTAGCCCCGTCGCACGCATTCGCCCGCCAGCGCCGCCAGCAGCGCCCGGGCCAGCCCGCGCCGGCGAAACCCCGGGCGCACGAACAGGTCTTCCAGATAGATGCCCGCCACGCCATCCCAGGTGGAGAAGTTGACGAACCACAACGCCATCGCCGCGACCTCGCCGTCCACTTCCACCACGTGCCCATACACCGTCGGCCGGTCACCGAAAAGCGCTGCGGATATTTGTGTTTCGGTGACTGTGCACTGATCGGCGGCGTGCTCGAATTCGGCCAGCGCGTGGATCATTTCGGTGATCGCGGCGACGTCGCGCGGTGTGGCACGACGGATGTCCGTGGTCATCGTTCAACTTCCAGGGCATTGAGTATGGTGGCGAATTTCGTTGTGGTTTCGGCGACTTCCTCGTCGGGATCGGATTCGGCGACGATACCGCCACCGGCCCGCGCCAGTGCGCTGCGCCGGTCCGCCGACAGCTGCGCGCAGCGCAGGGACACCACCCAGTGGCCATCGCCGCGAGCATCGCACCAGCCCGTCGCCCCCGCGTAGAACCCGCGGTCGCCTTCCAGCTCGGCGATGAGCTCGACCGCCGCCTTGGTCGGAACCCCTCCGACGGCCGGGGTTGGGTGTAACACCAAAGCCAAATCGATTGCGGTCGTTGAGGTATCACGCAGCCTGCCGCTGATCGGCGTGCACAGGTGCCAGACCGCCGCGGTGCGGTTCAGTTGCGGCTCGGGGGCGATCGACAGGTCTTCGCACAGCGGTTCCAGGGCGGCCCTGATGGTCTCGATAACCAGCTGATGCTCGTGACGGTTCTTGGCCGAGGAGGCCAGCGCGGCGCCGTTGGCGGCGTCGGCTTCCGGGTCGGCGGCACGGGGGGCCGACCCGGCATACGGCCGGCACTCGACACGGTCGCCGCTGCGCGCAACCAGAAGTTCGGGGCTGGCGCCCACCAGCGCCACACCCGCGTAGTCGTCGCCGGCGGCGGTCAGGTCGACGAGATAGCCGTAGGCCGCGGGGTCCGCCGCGACGAGCCGGCGCAGGACGGTGCGCGCGTCTATCGGGCCGTCGGCCACCAGCTGCAGGGCGCGGGCCAACACCACCTTGTGCAGCGGGTTGTCCGCGGCGAGCTGATCGAGGGCCCGGCGGATCCGGTCGCGGTAGTCACCCGGCGGCGGGAGGGCCGCAGCCACCCGCACCGACGGCAGCGCGCCAATCGGCCAATCCGGCAGCCCGTCGGTGACGTTCACGGTTTGCGGTGTCAGCAAGGCGGCCGGCCGCCCGGCATCAAAAGGCAACGCGCCCACAACAATCCGCGCTTCCTTCGACCGCAACGCTGCCTGCGCCGCGCCCACGTCGTCGTAGCGCCGCAACACCCCGTCGGCGACCAGGGTTTGGGTCGGTCCGCACAGCGCGAACGGCGGTTCGGCGCTCACCCGGGTTTTATCGCCTGTGGCTGGTTGGTCAATCCGAGCGCGGCGAGCTGTCGCACACCATGCTCGAAACCGCACACGGCGATCGAGCCGGCCAGCATCCAGAAGCGGCTGCCCTCGACGAGCGGTAGCTCCACCCAGCGCGTGATGACCGAACGGGAGAAGTGGCTGTGCCCGACGAACACCACGTCGCGTGAGCTCATCTGGTCTAACGCGTATCTGACGGCCCGATCGGCGCGGTCGCTGACTTGCTCCACGCTCTCGCCGCCGGGGCAGCCGTGCGTCCAGACCAACCAATCGGGAACCGATTCGTGGATCTGGGCGGTCGTCAACCCCTCGTAGGATCCGTAATCCCATTCGGCGAGTAGGGGAGAGACCTCGTCGACGGCGAGCCCGGCCAACTTGGCTGTGGTCAGGGCGCGGATACGTGGGCTGCTGATCACCAACGGCTCAGCGAGGTTCAGTTCGCGCAGAACGCGACCGGCGAGCTCGGCCTGGACGCGTCCGGTGTCGGTGAGCTCGAGGTCGGTCCGGCTCGTGTGCTGGCCCGACTTCGACCACTCGGTCTCGCCGTGGCGCAGCAGCACCAAACGGTGGTTGTGTAAGCCCATACCGAGTGATTCTGCCGGACGACATGTTGTGGCCGCTGGGCCCAAGCGCATGGCGGACGAACATGCCAGGATGGCACTGTGAACGCGCGGCGATGCGGAGGGGCGGGCGCTGGTGAGTAGCACCCGGGTACTGGCGGTGGCCAACCAGAAGGGTGGCGTCGCCAAGACGACCACGGTTGCCTCGCTGGGTGCGGCGATGGTGGAGGAGAACAAGCGGGTGCTGCTGGTCGACCTCGACCCGCAGGGCTGCCTGACCTTCTCGCTGGGCCAAGACCCCGACAAACTCCCGGCGTCCGTGCACGAGGTGTTGCTCGGAGAGGTCGAGCCCAACGCCGCGCTGGTCGAGACGGCGGAGGGAATGACGCTGCTGCCGGCCAACATTGACCTGGCGGGCGCCGAAGCGATGCTGCTGATGCGGGCCGGCCGCGAATACGCGCTCAAGCGCGCGCTGGCCAAACTCGCCGATCGCTTCGACGTGGTGATCATCGACTGCCCGCCGTCGCTGGGTGTGCTGACTCTCAACGGGCTGACGGCCGCCGACGAGGTCATCGTGCCCCTGCAGTGCGAGACACTCGCGCATCGCGGTGTCGGCCAGTTCCTGCGAACGGTCGCCGATGTCCAGCAGATCACCAACCCGGAG
>Ga0134125_10009744_pt1 | contig 10801 bp, 12 predicted proteins | sample KB31751_FD_96464 | JGI IMG/M metagenome (GOLD analysis project Ga0134125, IMG submission 96464) | Terrestrial soil microbial communities with excess Nitrogen fertilizer from Kellogg Biological Station, Michigan, USA - KB3-175-1 | ecosystem: Environmental > Terrestrial > Soil > Unclassified ...
CTCGGTTACCACGGGGAAGAAGCGCAAGGCTGGATGGGCGAGGTGGTGGCCAACGGCCCCGCCAGGATGCGGGCGTATGGGACCTATCTGGGGAACCTGTTCGCCACGCGACCGAACGTCGTCTGGATGGCCGGCGGCGACATCGGCACCTCGACGTCGTTTACCTCCGCGCAGCAAGCGGCGGAGTCGGCGCTCATCACGGGCATCAAGTCCGTCGTGGGCGCTGCGCCGTTCTGGTCGGCGGAATGGGACTCGGAGAGCATCGCCACGGACCAGGCCAATTTCGGCGCGGCGATGACGCTCGACGGTGCTTATAGCTGGACGGGCGCCACGATCGGCCAAGGCCGCCGCGCCTACACCCGCTCGCCGATCGAGCCCGCGTTCTTGCTCGAGGAGCCGTACGACGAGGAGGGCCCGGACGGCAACGACTTCAACCCCAACGCGATCCAGCCGGTGCGGCGATTCCAGTGGTGGGGCTGGCTGTCGGTGATTGGCGGCTACCTGAGCGGCAACGGCTACGTCTGGCCGTTTTCGCCCGGCGTCTGGGAGCAGCACCTCGATACGCAGGGCGCCGGCGACATGGCACATCTGAACGCCTTCATTCGCTCCGTCGCCTGGCAGGCGCTCGTGCCCGACGGGTTTGGAGCGCGCGCTCTGGTCACGGCCGGCCTCGGCTCAGGCGACGGTTCGGGCTCCAGCACGACGGTGACGGCGGCCGCCGATCCCTCCGGCACGCTGCTCGTGGCCTACGTTCCGCCCGGCCACCCGGGCAGCTTCACCGTCGACCTGACCAACCTGTCCGGCCAGGCCACCGCGCGCTGGTTCAATCCGGCGACCGGAGCGTACACGCCCATCGGCAGTCTCCCGAACACGGGCTCGCACACCTTCGACGTCCCGGGCGACAACGGCACCGGGTTCGCCGACTGGACCCTGGTGCTCAGCGTTCCCTGACGTGTCCCGAAGAACGGGCTCATCGGGCGACCGGCGAGTGAACGACGCTTCCAGGGTCGGGGACGCGTGCATTTCGGCGCCGTGAACGCAGGCTTCCCAGAACGATATTAGGAATCCACGATCTCACGATCCACATTTTTCCCCGCTCGCCGCCGGCACCGTCTCAACAGAGGAGGATTCACGATCGGAGCCACCATGACCCGCGCCCGCTTCTACTTGCTGCTCCCGTTGCTGGCCGTCGCCGCCTGCCAGACTCAGCGGAAGCCGCTCACGGGGTTCACGGCGCAGCCGCCAGGGACATTACTCCTCAACAACGGCAACCTGGGAACCGGCACGGTGGAGCTCTGGACGATCTTCGACCTGCCTCCCATGCCGGAACAGGTATTCCTGCCCCAGCTCAACGGTCAAGACGCGGTCGTCGTCACCTCCGACGAGGGATTCTACGACTACGTCCAGTTGTCCCTAGAAGGCTGGACTGGAGGCTTCCCCTATTCGCTCAACGGGATCCCGCCCGGTACCTACACCATGGGGATCGTCGACAGCGACGGCGAGAGCTGGGGCCAGGCGGCGCCGCTGACCATCTCTGCGCCCGTCACCCCCCTCGACCCCTTTTCCCAGCAGCCGGCCGTGATTTTCACCCATTTCGGCGGACAGATGGGCTCGTGGACCATGGACCCCCGCACGAAGGACGCCGACCCCACGACGGACCAGATCACCGTGACCAACCTCGTCGATGGAGAGGTGGCCGTCGAGCGATGCCTGATCACCGGCGGCAGCCCGACCTCCTGCACGCCTGTCGGCACCGTCGCGCCAGGAGCTGACTTTTCCACCGTCGAGACGCTGGCGGCGGTCCCTGCGACGTCCGACCACCAGGCACTCGTCATCTCCCTCGCGAGCGATGCCAGCCAGTCCTACCAGCGGGACCTCCTCCAGGGGAGCAGCAGCTTCTTTTTCGGGGAGAGCTGCCAGATCGAGCGGATCCTCGTCCACGGCAGTGTCTCGGTCTCCTCGCAGATCCCGTTCGGAACCGAGTTCGCCATCTCCTCCTGCTACGGGTACCAGAGTGGAGGGACCTGAGTTGTTGTCCGGGCGCCGCCTGGACGATCGGCCGTCGCCTGTGGGCGCCTCGCGCGGCTATCCGGCCGTCAGGTACCGGGCGAGGAGCAGTCCGGCGACCGCCGACGTGCCGTTGGCGAGGAGCGAGACCAATGCCGCCCGGCGCGCTCCGAGCGCGGGCCAGATGACGAGATAGACGGCCGTCTCGGCGGCGAACGCCCAGACCTCCGCGGCGGTGAAGCGCCCCCAGCGCCCGAGCGCGAGGCCGGGGAAGAGAAACCAGACCAGCGGATGCGTCGCCAGGTTCGCCACCACGACGCCGGCCAGGCGCCGCGCGGTCCGCCGCTCGGCGGTCGCCAGCAGCGGCGTGGCGACCGGCAGCTCGAAGAGCAGCGTGAGGCCGAACGCGCGCAGCCAGCCGGCGATCCAGAAGGTCACGGCGGTGTCTATCCTGCCGCGGGACGCGCCGCGCCCCGGCCGAGGATGAAGGCGAGCACGGCCAGCTCGAGCCAGGCGTGAAAGGTTCCGAGCGACAGGAACAGCCGCCGAGTCAGACCCGGGTCCGCCCACCCACCCCAGGCGACCAGCGCCGCCAGCGCGACGACGACGGTGACGCCGGTCGGGCGAAGATCGCGGACCAGCTCGCGCCAGGCGACGCGCCAGGCGCGGCCCCCCTCGCCCGGACGGTCGCCGGCGGGGATCGCCACCAGCCAGATCAAGTAGTGCACCGACTGCAGGAAGGCGAACGACATCGCCAGGCCGATCGCGAGGCGATCGGGGAGGCCGGGCGCCAGCCAGTCGGCCGCCGCGAAGATGTGCAGCCCGGCGACCGACAGCCAGCCGTGCGCGACAGTCAAGGGGATGAGGACCCCGCTCGCCAGCAGGGCCGCTCCCGTCAGCACCACGGCGGCGGCAATCCACGCCAGCCGCCCTCGGCGAAACAGCAGCAGCCAGAGGGCGACGGCGAAGAGGTTGTGCCCCTGCAGGAGAACCATCCGAAATTTCAGCGGCGCTCCGATCGCCCACCCCGCCAGCGCGAGGGCGGCCGCCACCACCAGCCAGCCTCGCGAGCGCGGGCGAGCCGCGAGCGCCCCCGCCGCCGCGCCGAGCACGATCCACGCCGAGGCGATCCCCTGCTCGACGGCCAGCGACTTGAAGCGCGCGTCTGCCTCGGAAAGCGCGCGCGCCGCGATCAACATCGCCGCAAATCCGGCGCTCGCCACCAGCCACCAGCGCGGCCAGGCGCGCCGGATCAGCAGGTGGCGGACGTCGGCCGCCAGATGCGGCACCCCCAGCACCAGCGGCGCGACGACGAGGAGAAACGACGGCGCGATCACGGCCAGCGCGAACGCGGCGAGCGCGTGCACGGTGAGCAAGACCGGCACGCGCACGCTGCGCCGGCGCGCGAGCGTCCGCCCCCACGGCCAGCTCGCCGCCAGCCGCAGCGCCAGCTGTCTCAGCTCGTCGAGCGGCGAGAGCGCGTCTTCGGCACGCGCCGCGAAGGCCTCAACGGGCGACATCCCGCCGCCGGCGCGCGATCACCAGCCCCAACCCGATCAGCGCCAGCAGACCACCCGCCCCCGGATCGGCGCCCCCGCCAGCGATCGCGCACCCCGACGATCCGCCGGACGTCGACGTCGCCGCCCCGCCGGTGCCGGTCGAGCCGCCGGTCTGACCCGAAGCGCCCGCCGCTCCGCCGGTGCCGGTCGAGCCGCCCGGGTGGCCCGAGGCGCCCGCGTTGCCCCCCGCGCCCGACGGCTGACAGACATTGCAGGCGTACGTCATCGGCGTGAGCCCTCCGTCCGGGCCTCGGACCGACTTGGTGCAAGTCGTCGAGGCGCAGGTCCCCGCTTGGTCGTACTGGGAGCCCGCGTTCTGACAGGGCTGGCCGGGCGACGTGCAAGTGTCGGGAGGGGCCAAATCCGCGCGCGCCACCCCCGCGACAAGAAGGACGGCAGTCAGGACCGAAGAGACGGCTGCGATCGTCAGGCGCATCAAGACCTCCTAAGCGTTATCCATCGACGGTAGCACGACCGCCGCCCGAGCGTCCGAGGGCAATCGGCGTCCCTCACCCGGGGGCGACATGCGCCGAGATCGCGTCGACCGCTTGCACCTCCACTCTTCTCGGCAGTTCCGACGGTGATGATTCGAAATTCGTCTCATGCTGTTCCCCAAAGTCGCCTTGCCCGGGACTCCGAGTCGAAGCGCTGGGTGACGGAGCGGCGCGTTTGCAAGGGGGCGCGATCGGGCGGATGATTCGAGCTTCTTAGCTTGTGAGGACGTCGTGGATCACGATTCGCTCGTCGCGCTTTTTCGCCGCATTATCCTCGCGGGACCGTCGCTTCTGCTGGGCGCCGGTCTCAACGTCGGATGTAGCTCTGGAGGCTTCGGCTGCCCGCTCCCGGATAAGATGCAGACAGTCGAGCTAAGCCCGAGATATCAGGGTTCGGACGCGGGATTGGTCGATGGCAGCGTGGAGGATCTGCTCGCGCGGTGCCAGGCGTCTTCGTCCGACTGCACGCCGCTGTGCCAACAGGTTCTGTGGTCGCCAGGGAGCGAGCCAAGGATCCATTCGTGTGAGCTCGTCCCGGTCGACGGCGGCCTCACAGTCCGCATTGCCTACGAAACCTTCTGCGGAGGACGCTGTCCCGAAGGCTTGGCCCCTCCAGCGTCCGTCGCCGCAAGAGACGCACTGGCCGCTTGGCTGTCGGCTAGCGCACACATGGAGGCCGCGTCGATCGATGCGTTCGAGATTCTCGCGACAGAGCTCGACGCGCATCGCGCGCCTCCAGCGTTGATTCAGGCTGCCCGCGCGGCAGCCGCCGACGAACGTCGCCACGCCGACGCGATTGGCCGTCTCGCCGCCAGGCGGGGGACGGTAGCACCCGAGGTGCGCGTGAACCGCGGTCCGATCCGTGACATCGAGGGGGTCGCGCGCGAGAACGCAGTCGAGGGCTGCGTGCGCGAGACATACGCGGCGCTGCTCGCGTGCAGGCAGGCTCGCGCAGCGACCGATCCCGCGATCCGATCCGCTATGACCGGCATCGCTCGCGACGAGACACAACATGCCGCTCTCGCGTGGGCGGTCGACCAATGGTCGCAGGCGATGCTCGCTCCCCAAGCCCGTCGTCGTGTCCGCGAGGCGCGGCGCGAGGCGATTGAAGGGCTCGTGAACGTGCCTCTCACCTTGTCCCGCGGTGACCGCGCACAGGCCGGGCTGCCCGACGAAGAGGAGGAGGCACGCATCGGCAGGGAACTCGGCGCAGCGCTGGTATGAACGCTCAGTGGGGCGCCATGTCTTCTGAGATCACCGTGAAAGGATCCACGGCGATCTTCCGGTTCTCCGGGCCGCCTACTGCGGTGGATGAGGGGCGGGTCGGGAATGTCCCCCGGTCGCGCGGGGCAGGGGAAACAGGCCCCCGGGGGGCTGCTCGGTTCGGGGAGGAGGGGGCGAGGTTCGGGTCGGTGGCGGCGCGGAGATGAAGCTCCAGATCGTTCACGGCGGTCCTCCATCGTCTGGAATCGGGGCACCCGCGCACGGAGCGCCGCCAGCTCCCCCGGGGCCGAGGGGACCGCGTTCTTGGAGGGTGTCCGGGACGGCAGGAACCAACAAGGCAAGGGCCCGAGCCCGCGAAGCGGGTCCGCCCCGGGGAGCCGAGCAGAGCGACCGGGTGCCCGATTCCAGGCGATGGAGGCAACGAACGACGAAGCTCTCGAGCGCCATTGCCGACCAGAATCGGATCTCGATCGCGGGAAGAGATGCAGCCGCGGGACCTAGCCGCGCTTCAACGTCGTCGGGGCCCGCGCTTCTGCTTCATCACGATCCCGAATCGGTCGGAGTCGACGAAGACGGCATGGGCAAAGCAAGCACGGAAGTATTCGCCTTTCGGGTCCGGCGGGCCCATCGGGACTTCACCGGGGGTCTCTCGACCCGGCGATGGTCCAGTGGGCGGGATGGAATATCATTGGGCATTTCCCGGTTGTGAGCACGTCACCTGCCCTGAGGAGATTCGAATGAGGTTCACCGCATCCGCCGTCGCCGTCATGTCCATTTCTGTCGTCGCCGCTTGCAGTCACGAGAACGTCGCCCCGAAGACGGTCGCCACCGCAAGCGCGCCTGCTCCCGCCACCGCGCCCGCGCCGTCGCGTGACGTGACCGCGAACCAGAAGATGAGCAACACCTTGGCTGTCTCCAGCGACATCGTGCAGCTATGCGGGATCAGGCCCGCGCCGAGCGGCGCGTCCCCGAAGTTCGGGTTCGATAAAGCCGATCTCAGCGACGACGACCACGACATCTTGCAGCAGCTCGCGACCTGCATGCGGTCAGGCCCGCTTCAGGGGAAGAGCGTCGAGCTCATCGGCCGGGCCGACCGGCGTGGAACCGAGGAGTACAATCTGGCCCTCGGCTCGCGGCGCGCTCGCACCGTGAACGACTATCTGCAGTCGCTGGGCGTGGGCGCGCTCTATCTCTCGCAGACGAGCCGCGGCGCGCTCGACGCGACCGGGACCAACGAGGCAGGCTGGGCGAACGACCGGCGCGTCGACATCATGCTCAAGCGAAGCTAGCGCACACATGAACCGGCGGCTTCTCTCGGGCCTTACTGGGATCGTCCTCGCCTGCGGGTGCGTCACCACCGGAACGTTCGACAAGAAGGTCGGCGAGCTGCAGCAGGTGACGGCCGACCACGACAAGGCGGCTGCGGCGCGCGAACAGGCTCTGCGGGCTCAGATCGCCGACCTGCAAAAGAAGAACGCGGATCTCGACGCCCAGTTGAAGACGATGGGGGCCGAGCGGGACAAGGTCCAGAAATCGCTCGACGACACGACTGCACTGGCAGGTGAGCTCAAGGCTCGCCTGGAGAAGCTAGGCCAGAACGTCGACAAGCTGACCTCCGAAAAGGGACAACTCGCGAAGACCCTGGACGACGCCAAGGCCCGCCTCGACGAGCTTCGCAAGCAGAAGGCTGCCGCCGACGCGCGCGCGGCCACGTTTCACAACCTGATCGAGAAGTTCCGGTCGATGATCGACGCGGGCCAATTGAAGGTCATCGTGCGCGACGGTCGCATGATCATCGCGCTCGAATCCGACGTCCTCTTCGATTCGGGCAAGACGGTCATCAAGCCTGCGGGTCAGACGGCGCTCGCCAAGGTGGGGCAGGTGCTCGCGGGAATCACCGACCGGAAGTACCAGGTCGCCGGTCATACCGACGACGTCCCCATTCACACGGCCCGCTTCCGGTCGAACTGGGAGCTGTCGACCGCCCGTGCCGTGGAGGTCGTGAACTTCCTGATCGCGAGCGGTATGAAGCCCCAGCAGTTGTCGGCGGCCGGCTATGGCGAGTTCGATCCGGTGGCCCCCAACGACACGCCCGAGAACCGGGCACGCAATCGGCGAATCGAGATCGTGCTGGAGCCCAACCTGGCCGACCTGCCGGGAATCGACCAGATCGGCGGTTCGACGGTAAAGTAGCGGGCCTGGGCGGCGTCTTGGCCTCGCGGGTACATCTAGTGGATGTGGTCCGGGAACGGGAGGGCCGCGCTGGCGCGTCCCATCAATCGATCGATCGTGTCGGCGATCGCGCCGATGGTCAGCGGGCGGCGCAAGGTCGCGACGATTGGACCGAGGCGCTCGTCCTCGCCGGAGCCGACGTCGGCGATGGCCAGCATCGCAACGCCTTCGCGGAAAAGCATGGCGCGCATCTTCTCAGTCAAGTCCTGGCCATGCAGATCGACCACCATGAGCGCTGGCCGTCTGGACCGCGCCAGCATCAGCCTGATCAGCGCGTCCTTCATGGTCACGAACCCCACCGCGTCGTATCCCCGCTCGATGAGCTCCGCGCGCAGGTACGCGCGCGGCCACTGATCAGTGCTCACGATCCAAACGCTGGGCTCCTTGCCAGCTCTTCGGCCGATGTGTGACAGCGCCACGCCAAGCCTCCCCATGACGGATCAATGTGAGCCCCGTCGCAATGGTGGACAACGGGGCGAATCTGTCGTGGGTGCTACCCCAACAGAGCGGCCACGAGGCGGAATAGCCTGGTGCGGCGCCGTCGACGGCGGCCGGCAACCATCGAGGCAATCGGCCGATTGGCGAGCGCTCGATCGAGGGCGTCGTGCAACGAGAGACGCCCCGGCCCCGCAAGCAGCAGCCCGGCCGCGACCGCCATCAGGGCGATGTTGAATTCGTAGCCGCCCTTGGTGATATCGAATCCGTTCCTGCGGTGGACCTTGGCGATCGCGACCGACTGAGTGACGAGGACGGCCAACGCGGCGGGGCGGGTCAAGACACCGAGCAGCGCCGACGCTCCGGCGAATGTCTCCGCCAGGGCGGTTGCGAGCGCCCAAGGCTTTCCGGGCGAGATGCCGATCGACTGGAACGAGCTGCCGGCCTGGTCCCGATCTCGCAGCTTCTGAATGCCGTGATAGAGCATCGTCGACCCGAGCGCGGCTCGTGCCGGCAACAGACCCATCGCGCTCGGATGCGCCCTTACACCGTCTCGACGACTTGTCTCCAACATTTGAAGTTCCCCCCCGGTCCTGATTCAAGGATGGAGCCCCACCGCGTTCGAACAAGAGGATCGACGCCCGAGCGAGCGCAGCCGAACGGCGTCGCGAAACCAGTGCTCAGCCGCGACGTCGAAGGGGGGCCTGCTCCGGCTGGCAACCCGCGGCGGCTGGCGAGATTCTCTGCGAGCGCCCGTCAGATCCGCAATGAGCGCGCCCGCGCGGATGATTTCGCCCGACGAAGACGTCGCCGAGGCGGCGGCCAGAATGGCCGAGCGCCGGATCGGCTGCCTTCCGGTGGTATCCGACGGCGCCATCGTTGGCATGCTGACACGAACGGATGTGCTGGCGCTGGAGCGCTGCCGGTCGAGGTTGATCGTTCAATCCTCGATCACCAGGGTAACATTGAGCGCGAGAAGCGCGCGCAGCACTCTGTCGAGGTTGGCGCGAATCATGGCGATATTCAGGGACCGGGTCGATGCTGGTCAATTGCTTGCCGTCAAGCTGCAGGCATATCGCGGCCGGCCCGACGTCTTCGTCCTCGGACTGGCGCGCGGGGGCGTTCCCGTCGCGGAGCAGGTGGCCTTGGCTCTGGGGGCGCCATTCGACGTATTCGTGGTACGCAAGGTCGGTGTGCCGGGCGATCAGGAGCTGGCGATGGGCGCTGTCGCGAGTGGCGGCGTGCGGATCCGAAATGAGGATGTCATCGACGAGCTCGGTATCGAGCCCGAGGTGTTCGAGAGCGCGGCAGAACGGGAGATGGGTGAGGTTCGCCGTCTCGAGCACGCGTACAGGGACGATCGCCCGCCCGCCCAGCTCGGTGGTCGAACCGTCATCCTGGCCGACGACGGCATCGCCACCGGCGTGACCATGGGCGCCGCGGTGCGCGCCCTGCGGGCACACGGCCCGGCGCGGGTCATCGCAGCCGTGCCCGTCGCGCCTCGCGGTTCTTGCCAGAAGCTGGAGTCGGTGGCGGACCTCGTGATCTGCGCTGCGACGCCGCGGCCGTTCATCACCGTTGGTCAGTGGTACGAGGACTTCGACCCCACGACCGACGAGGAGGTGCGGGAAGCGCTGGAGAGAGGCCAACGATCCTTCGATCGCGTCGAGGCCGGCGCGCCGTCTGGTTGAACGACGAGGAGGATGCGCTTCAGGCGTTCGGAGGGACCCATGCTCGTGAAAGACGTGATGACGAGCCGCCGCGTTCTGTCGGTGGCGCCCGATGATGACGTGATGTTCGCCGCGCGGCTGATGAGCTGGGCAGGAGTGCGGCTCTTGCCCGTGTGCGAAGAAGGTCGCAAGGTGGTCGGCGTCTTCACGGAACACGACTATCTGCGATACCGGGCACGGAAGGGCCTGGCCAGGGGCGTCACCGTCGCCGACTTCATGTCAACCCCTCCGGTGATGGTGCGACCGGGTGATTCGCTGGTGGTCGTCTGCGGCCTCCTGCTCTCGGACCAGATGGGCTGCCTACCGGTCGTGGATGCAGAGGACAACATCGTTGGCCTGGTCACGGCGGGTGACATCGTCGCCGCCGACGCCCGCGCCGAGATGCCACGCACCGACGCTTCGGTGTCGGTGGCCGAGGTCATGACGCGTGAGCCGATAACTGCTCGGCCATACCAGCCGGTTCTGGAGGCGGTGGCGCTCATGACGGAGCACGGGTTCAAGCACGTACCCATCGTCGATGATGACGGGCGCCTGGTGGGGATTGTCTCTGACCGCGACGTGCGCACGGCGATCGGAGATCCGGCCGAGGCGCTCGGCCGCGACCTCACCGAGCTGGAAGAGCTGCCCATCTCGACCGTCATGACGACCCCGGTCGAGAGCGTGCGTGAGGGCGATCCGCTGATCGAGGTCGCTCACCGCCTCGCCCATGAATCGATCGGCGCCTTGCCGGTGGTTGACGCCCGGGGACGCGTCATCGGAATCGTGTCCTACGTGGACGTGGTTCGAAAGCTGCTGGATCTGGTCACCACCCACCGGGCGGCCAGTCCCCACCAGGGGCGGCCCGGCCCCGCTCCATGAATGCGATCGGACGAGTCGGGCGATGCTCGGGGCTCCGGGAGTTCGTATCGATCGCCTGCCCGATTTGCGGGTTCACCAGGACCTTCCCGGGTCGTGGGCTGTGCCTACGTTGCAGCTGCGGTCGAAAAGGAGGCCCCATGCTGTGCGAAGAGATCATGAAAGATGACGTGCAGTGCCTGTCGGCCCGAAGTACCGCCGAGGAAGCGGCGCGTGCCATCACCGACCGAGACATTGCCGTCCGTCTCGTCGCGGCCAAGAAGCC
>Ga0134125_10009745_pt1 | contig 10801 bp, 3 predicted proteins | sample KB31751_FD_96464 | JGI IMG/M metagenome (GOLD analysis project Ga0134125, IMG submission 96464) | Terrestrial soil microbial communities with excess Nitrogen fertilizer from Kellogg Biological Station, Michigan, USA - KB3-175-1 | ecosystem: Environmental > Terrestrial > Soil > Unclassified ...
GGACCACTTCGAGGACCCGCTGCTCGACGTCGCCGCCGACGCGCCTCATGCGTCGCCTCTGTGCTGCGGCGCCGAACCAGAGCCGAATTTTCGCGCCACCGCTTGGCGGTCGACCTTCAGGTTGCGGGTGAGGAGGCCGTTTTCCACGGAGAAGCGCTCGGTGGCGACGACCACGCGGGCCAGGCGCGCGGGACCGGGCAGCGTGCGGTTGAGATCGGCGACCCGCGCCTTCATCCGGCGCTCCAGTTCTCGGCGCCGCGCCTCGTCGCCGGCCTGCTCCGGTTCGACGACGAGGCAGCAAAGGTCAAGATCCCCGCCCCCAATGATCACGGCGCGCCCGACGCCTGGCGTGGCCGCGGCCTGGGCCTCGATCGGCGCGGGATGGAACTTGTAGCCGGCGCGGGTCACGATCGTGTCTCGCTTCCGGCCGATGAGGTAGAGAAAGCCGTCGTCGTCGAAGCGGCCCAGATCGCCGGTAGCGATGCTGCCGTCCGTGAGGAATGTGCTCGCCTGCTCAGAGGCGTCGTCGACGTAACCGACGCTCTGCGGAAAGCGGGGCCGGAAGAGCACCTCGCCGTCCGCAGCGAGGCGGACGGTTCCCGCCTCCAGCGGTCGGCCGACGGAGCCGAGGCGGCAGCCGTCCGGCGCATTGGCGGCAATGACGCCCCCTTCGGTGATCCCGTACGCCTCGAGTAACGGCAACCCGACCAATCGGAAGAAGAGCAGCGTCGAGCGCCGGCTGGGGGCCGAGCCGGTGATGAGCACGCGGGGTGCGCCGCCCAGCGCCGCGTAAAAAGGTCGGAACAGCCGCTTCAGCGCGCGCCCGCGCAGGACCCGCAGCGGAAGAAGCCGCGCCCAGGCGGCTGCCGCGCGCAGCGCCGCGCGAACCGGGGCGGGCAGCGCGTTGAAACGCGCCTCGAACACCTGATACAGCGCGGGTGGTCCAATGACGACCGTCGGCGCCCCTTCCTGGATGGCGGCGAACAGCTTTGGAGAGTCGGTGAGGACCATGGTGGAGCCAAGCCAGATCGAGGCGTACACGATCAGGCGCTGCTGGAACGTCGAGAGAGGCAGGGCGATGAGCGTGCGATCGTCGGACCGCAGCCCCCATCGGCGCGCGGCGAGCTCGATGGTCGCTTCGGCGCCGCGAGCGGCCATGCGCAGGCATTTGAGGCGCCCCGCGGTCCCCGAGGAGAAGGCGAGCGAGCAAACGCCCTCCGGATCGAGCGGCGGCACGGCGCGCGCCGAGACCCCCGTCGTGACGCCATCCAGGTTCAGGACCCAGTGCTCGGGCCGGCGCCTGAACAGGGCCCGGGCGCTGGTCACGAGCAGGGCCAGACCATACGTGTCGGCCAGCTCGGAGAGCGGCCGCGCCGCCATTTCCTCGACTGGAAAGCAGACCGACACGCAGCCCAGCTGCTGGACGGCCAGATCGCACACGACCCACTCGTACCGGTTCTCGCTCATGATGCCCACGCGCTGGCGGGGCCCGACACCCATTCGCGTCAAGGCATTTGCAAAGTCATCGACGTCGTTCGCGAATTCCCTGAAGGTCTTCGTTTTCCAGTCGGCGCCAACGTTGTATCGAATCCCGGCGCCGCCGTTGGCGCGCGCATGGTCCACCAGCGACGCGAGAGTCAGGGCGGCCGGGGGCACGGCTGGCTCCAGGCCGCCGTCGGTCTTTTCGACGGAACGGAGGAGAGGCCCTCCAGCTTCGGACGCGCGTGTTTGAACGAGTGTTTGATTCATGGGCCCGCTTTCGACGCAAACGACGCTAGCCCACCGCAACGAACCCAGAGGAGAGTCAAATTGACCCAGCGGCCACTCTTTCCGCGCGCTGTGGCCAAAGCGGCCGGTGGTGGGCCAAAATGTCCCTGAAAGATCGTTCAGGGAACGAAACGCACCAGCCTCACGTCGGCGCGTCTTGAACGATGGTGTGTCTGCGTGTCACCCACCGACTCTCTTTGTGCCCCCGTGCAGCCCACGCCGGACTGGCGCGGGTTCGAACGTGTTCCCGTCACCGTCGAGGACGGCACCGTGCTCAGCGCCTACCACGTCGGCCGGCGGGAACTGCCCGCCATCCTCCTCGTCAACGCGTTCGGCATGCCCGTCCGCTTCTGGGGCCCGCTGGCTCGGGCGCTGAGCGACCGCTTCTTCATGGTGAGCTGGGAATCACGAGGGGTGCCGAGCCTCGACCAGCCATTCCATCCCGACCGCTGCAGCCTGCTCGATCATGCCGGCGACATGCGGCGCGTGGCGGAGGCGTTCTCCCTCTCAGGCGCGCTCGCCGTCGCCTGGTGCACTGGATGTCAGGTGGCGCTCCGGTGCGCGGCGATGCCGGCGCCGCCCATCGCCGGCGCCGTCCTGCTGTGCGGCGCCTACTGCCTGCCCGACGGGCGCTGGACCTCGCAGTACGGCCGCAACATGAAGACGATCGCCAAACACTGCGCCCGGAGCGTGGCGCACGCAGGCGCCTTCAGCGACATCTTGATGAGCGCCGCACACAAGGGCAGCGGCTCGACCCAGCCCGCAATCGGGCAGGCGATCCCGGCGGAAGTGCTGGACATGACAATGGGCCCGTTCGCCTCCGGCCAGGCGCTCTACCGGTATGCGCACCTCCAGCGGCAGTTTCTGGACCCTCCGCCGGAAACCTGGGCTTCGGAAGTCAGGCTACCGGTCCTGGTCCTGGGAGCGGGGAAGGACCAGATCGTCCATCCCGAGGCGTCCCGAGAGATCGCGCGCCGCCTCCCGGAGGCGGAGCTGCTGATGCTGCCCGAGGGCGATCACTTCGTGCACTACTTCGATCCCGCCGTCCCGGCGGCCATCGAGGACTTTCACGCCCGCCGCCTATCCCGCTCGAATCACCCCCGGCCGGCGCACCGTCACGTGTAACTCTCCGCTCACCGGGGTGGCGCGCGCGAGTCCGTGATTGGCCAGCCCGAACGAGCGCTCGTTGAAGGCCATCATCGGCTGAATGAACCAACCGACGACAGCCAGAAACACGAGTGTTCCGACACCGCACGGACCGCCGAGCAACCAACCCGACAAGAGCAGCAACACCTCCAGAAGGCCTTTACAGAGCCAGAACGGCGCCCGCCAGCGCCTGGTCATCGTGATGGCGACGAGGTCCATCGGTCGGATCCCCACGCCGCTCATGATGATCAGTGACGATCCGTACGCGCAAAAGATGACGCCGACGACGAGGAGCACAATTGGTTGCGTCGAGAGGCCGGTTGACACGTGGGCCCATATCCAAACGTCGATGAGCGTCCCGCAGAACGCGAAGGTCACGAACGGTGAGATGATCGGCGCCCGGCGGTTCCAGGCCGCCCAGACGGCGAGGAACAGGATCGCGATGCCCCCCTGGGCCATGCCGACGGTGATCCCGATCGTCCCCTTGAGCCCAAGTGAAAGTACGTCGAGCGGATCGGTACCGAGGCGCGAGCCGATGAAGAAGTCGGCGCCCAGGGAGAAGATCACGCAGCCGATCACGTAGAGGACACATTGGCCTCTGGTGCACGTCGGCCGCAGACCTCGAGCCGTGGCGACGATGATTCTGTGCATGCCGCGCATGTTACGCAGGCCTCTCCGCGCGCGACTGTGGGGCATTTTGTCAGGGGCGGGTCATTTGCCGCGGGACTTTGAGTGCCGCCCCGATCCCGCCAATGCCCGCCAATATCTGTCCGTCCGTTCAGGGTACGAAACGTGCCGGTGTATTCGTCGGGACCGGATGAGACGTTCCGTTGCGGGCGAGCGGCCCAAGCGCGAGTCCAGCGCGGTCGTGCGAAGTGGCCGGCGACATCATTCGCGTGCGGACCACGGCCAATGCAATCCCAAGACACCCCTCAGACACTGGTGGACGCGCTTCGGTCACGGGCGCGACAGGCGCCCGACGCGGCGCTGTACACGTTTCTGGATGGAGACGACGACGCCGGCGCCTCGCTGACCTGCGGCGAGCTGTGGCTCCGCGCCGGGTCGGTGGCGGCGCAATTGCGCGCGGAGCTGGCGCCCGGCGAGCGGGTGGTCCTGCTTTACCCGCCTGGGCTGGACTACATCGTCGGTTTCTGGGGCGCGCTCTGCGCGCGGACGGTGGCGGTTCCCGCCTATCCGCCCGATCCGGTCCGACTCTCGCGGACGTTGCCGCGTCTGGAAGCGATCATCCGGGATTGCGGCGCCACCACCGTCCTGACCACCGGACCGGTGGCGGCAATGGCGGGCGCGATCAGCGCGCAATCCGAGGTCCTGCGGCGATGCCGATGGCTGGCCACCGACGGCGTGCCGCCATTTCAACCAACCGGGGACCAGGTCCAGCCGGTGGTGCCGGACGACGTGGCGTTCCTGCAGTACACCTCGGGCTCGACGGGCTCACCGAAGGGGGTGGTGCTGTCGCATCGCAACCTGATCGCCAACTCTCGCGTCATCGCGCAAGCGTTCGACACGGGTCCGCGGCATCGGGCGGTGCTCTGGCTGCCGCCGTACCACGACATGGGGCTCATCGGCGGGATCATTCAACCGCTGTTCGCCGGCTTCCCGGTCGATCTGATGTCGCCGCTGGCGTTTCTGTCACGCCCGCTGCGCTGGCTGCACACCATCGCGCAACGACGGGCCACCATCGCGGGCGGCCCGAACTTCGCTTTTGACCTGTGTGTTCGCAAGAGCACGCCCGCCGAACGCGCGGCGCTGGACCTCAGCGCGTGGGAATGCGCGTTCACCGGCGCCGAGCCGGTGCGAGCTGCGACCCTCGACCGATTCGCGGAGGCTTTCGCCGTTTCGGGGTTTCGCCGGGGTTCCTTCTACCCTTGCTACGGGCTCGCCGAAGGCACCTTGATCGTGTCGGGCGCCAGCCGCGCGGCCGGGCCGACGGTGCGGCGCTTCGATCGCGCCGCGCTGGCCGTCCAACGGGCGCGAGCGCCCATGGGCGCCGCCGCCGCCGTCGACCTGGTCGCCAGCGGCCGCCCCTTGTCCACCGTCGACGTGCGGATCGTCGATCCGGAGGCGCGGGTCGAGGTGACGGACGGCGCGATCGGCGAGATCTGGGTGGCCGGGCCCAGCGTGGCGGGCGGCTACTGGAACGATCGGGAGCGATCGGCGGCCACGTTCGGGACCAACCTGGCCGGCGGCACCGGCCCGTTCCTCAGGACCGGGGACCTCGGCTTTCTCGACCGGGGCGAGCTGTTCGTGACCGGTCGTCGCAAGGACCTGATCATCATCCGGGGCAAGAACCATTTCCCCGACGATCTAGAACGGACGGCCGAGGCCGTCCATCCGTCGCTGCGGCCGGGGTCCGCGGCCGCGTTCTCGGTCGAGGCGGGCACGGAAGAACGCCTGGTCCTGGTGCTGGAGCTGGATTCTCGCCGCGCGGCCGACGATGGTTCGCCGCCGCCCGAACCCGCCACCCTGGCCGCCGAGGTGCGCAACGCGGTGGCCCGTGACCATGAAGTGGCGGCCCTGGCCGTCGTTCTGTTGCGGCCCGGCACGGTGCCGAAGACGTCCAGCGGCAAGATCCAGCGGTTCGCCGCCAAGGCTGCCTTTCTGGAGGGGCGCCTGGAGTCGCTGGCGCAATGGCGGGAAACACCGCCGCCCGGTGCCGAGGGGGACCAGGCCGCCCGGGCCGAAGCGCCGGGCGCCCGTCCGAGCTCCGATCCCCTGACCTGGTTGCGCCAGGCGGTGGCAGTCCGAACCGGAACCGCGGCCGAGCGCGTCTCGCCGGACGCGGCCCTCCTGGACTTTGCGCTGGATTCCCTGGGCGCCGTGGACTTGCGGACCGAGGCGGAGCAACGGTTCGCGGTGTCCCTCCCTCTGGGCCTGTTCCTGGGCCGGGCTTCCCTGCGGGCCATCGCCGACCAGATCGCCGTCCCGGCGTCGCAAGCGGAGCGCGGCGGTGCGCCGCCGCCACGATCGCAGCTCGCCCTCGAACAGCGGCTGACCCCCAATCAGCACGCGCTCTGGCTGCTTCAGCAGCGGGCGCCGGCGTCGAACGTCTACAACCTGGCGCGCGCGCTGGAGCTGACCGAGCCGGTTGACCCGGGCGTGTTCCGCCGGGCCGTCGACCGCCTGATCGCGCGCCATCCGCTGCTGGCGGCCCGGGTCGACACCGACGAGCACGGCCCGTTCCACACGCTTCGGGACGGCGGCGGCGGGATCGACCTGCAGATCGTCGACGCGCGCCATCTCCCGGATCAGGAGCTGGCCGCACAGGTCGACCAAACCGCGCTCCGGCCGTTCGACCTGCGGCAGGACAGCCCGGTCCGGATCCGCCTCTTCACGAAGGGCGCGGCGGGCGCGACGCTGTTGCTGGTCGCGCACCATCTGATCTTCGACCTGTGGTCGCTGGCCATGGTGCTGGACGACCTGGCCGCCACCCTGGGCGCGCTCGATCGTGGCACGGAGCCGTCCCCGGCCGGCGCGGACGCGGACGTCGATTTTCGCGCTCACGCCGCCTGGCAAGCGGAGCAGCTGGTCGGACCCCGCGCAGACGCGCTGCGGGCGTACTGGAGAGAGCGGCTCGCCGCGGCGCCGAACCCGGTCGTGCTGCCGGGGCCCGAAGGGATGGGCGGCGCCAGCCCGCCGGATACGACTCGCGCGGGGCGATTCGAGCTGGCGCTGGGGGTCGCGTTGACCGCCGAGCTTCGCCGGTTCGCGGCCGCGCGCGGGGTGACCTCGTTCTCGGTGCTGCTGACAGGCTTGGCGGTGGCGCTGCGCCGGTACACCGGCGAGAGCGAGATGATCATCGGCGCGCCTGCCAGCGGGCGCGTCCACCTCTGGCAGCGGCGCCTGGTGGGCTATTTCAGCAACGTCCTTCCCCTGCGCATCGACCTGTCCGCCGATCCCACCGCCGGCCAGGCGGTCGAGCGGACGATGGCCACGCTGGCGGGCGCGCTGGACCACCAGGAGCTCCCGTTCGCCGAGATCGTGCGGGCCGCGCATTCCGGTCAACAGGGTGAGGAGCACCCGCTGGTCCGCGTCCTGTTCAGCCATCAACAGCTGGGACAGGGAATGCCCCCCGGGTTCCCCGCGCTGGCCATCAACGTCGGGGGAGCTCAGGTTCACCTCGGGGACACGCGGTTCCGAACCGTCGCGGCGCCCACCCCTCCCCCGCCCTTTCCGATCAGCTGCGCCGTGGCCGAGTTGCAGGGCGACTTGACCGCCGTGGTGGAGGTCGACCGCCGGTTTCACGACGACACCCTGGCGCGCTCGCTTGCCGAGACCTGGGCCACCGCGGTCGCCGCCCTGGTGCGCGCACCGGACCTCCGTCTGTCGCGAACCGAGGTCCTGGGGGCCACCGATCGTCAGGCCCTGGCGCAGCTCGCGAAACGGCCGCAGGCCGACTTTCCGCCGGTCTCGATCGATTGGGCCGTGCACACGCACGCGGCGCGCGATCGCGACAAGGTCGCCGTTCGCTGCGCCGACGGCGATCTGACCTACGGCGCGCTCAACGAACGATCCGATCGCCTGGCGGCGGCGCTTCGCCAGCGGGGGGTCGGACCGGACACGCTGGTCGCCATCTGCGTCGACCGGGACCGCGAGCTGGTCCCGGCCCTGCTGGCCGTGGGCCGCGCCGGCGGCGCGTACCTGCCCCTGGATCCGGCGCATCCGCCCGCGCGGCTGGAAGCCATTCTGTCCGATTCGGGGGTGCGGATGGTCCTCGCCACAACGGCCGCGCGCCAGGCGCTGCCGGCGGGGCCCTGGGACGTCCTGCTGCTCGACGACGGCGCGGCGGACGCCGCGGCAGAGCCGGAACCGGCGCCTCCGCACGCGGATTCTCTGGCCTACGTCATCTACACCTCTGGTTCGACCGGCCGGCCCAAAGGGGTCGAGGTTCCTCGGCGCGCTCTGGCGAACTTCCTGGGATCGATGCGCCGGACGCTGGGGATCGGGCGAGACGACCGCCTCCTGGCCGTGACCACCGTGTCGTTCGACATCGCGGCGCTGGAGCTGTACCTGCCCCTGCTGACCGGGGCGACTTGCGTGCTGGCCAGTCAGGAGGCGACCCGGGACGGCGCCCGCCTGGCGCAGCTGCTGGACGCCGAACGAATCACCATCATGCAGGCCACGCCGCTGACCTGGCGGATGTTGCTGGAGGCCGGCTGGCGGGCCCAGCGGCCGTTCCTCGCGCTGTGCGGGGGAGAGGCGCTGCCGCCGGATCTGGCGCGCGCGCTGCTGGCGGCCGGCTGCCGCCTGCTGAACGTGTACGGCCCCACGGAGACGACGGTCTGGTCGACGTTCGCGTCCATCCAGGCGCCTGTCGACCGCATCACGCTCGGCGGCCCGCTTCACGAAACGGATGTGCACGTGCTCGACGCCGCGATACAGCCCGTCCCGGTGGGCGGGGTGGGCGAGCTTTGCATCGGCGGCCTCGGTCTGGCGCGGGGGTACCGCGGCCGCGCCGACCTGACCGCCGAGCGCTTCGTGCCGCACCCGTTCGCCGCCGGCGAGCGCCTGTACCGCACGGGCGATCTCTGTCGCCGCAGGCGCGACGGCCAGCTCGAGTACCTGGGACGCGCCGACCAGCAATTGAAGTTGCACGGGTTCCGGATCGAACCCGGCGAGATCGAGGCTCTGCTCCGCGAGTATCCCGGCGTGCATCAGGCCGCCGTGGTCCTGGTCGGCCGCGACCAGCAGCGCCCCCGGTTGATCGGATACGTCGAGGCTGCCCCCGGCTGCGCGATGAACGAGCTGCTGGCGTTCGCCCGCGCCCGTTTGCCCGGCTACATGGTACCGGCGGAGCTGGTGCGCCTGCCCGCGCTGCCGGTGACCGGCAACGGCAAGATCGATCGGCGCGCCTTGCTGCTTCACGCGCCGGCGCCGGCCGACGGTGCGCCGTCCAAACGGCCGCGCAGCGAGCTGGAACAGACCCTGGCGGAGGTCTGGCGGTCAGTCCTCGGTCTGCCGGACGTGGCGGCCGACGACGACTTCTTCCAGATCGGCGGACATTCCTTGCTGGCGATGCAGGTGCTGGCGCGCATCCGACATCAGATCGGCGTCGATCTCCCGGTCACGACCCTGTTCGAGTGCCGCACCATCGAGGCGCTGGCCCGCCGCATCGGCGCGCGCGATGCGCGGGGCCCCGGTACAGCGCAACCGGTGGTCGCCGCGCCGCCGGAAGGTCCGGTGCCGCTCTCGCACGCGCAGCGGTGGATGTGGCTGCTGGATCAGCTGCACCAGAGCCCCGCGTATCACATGGCCGCGGCCTTCCGGATCCGCGGCCCCCTGGACGTCCCGGCGCTGGAACGCGCGTTCGCCGCCCTGGTCGCGCGCCACCCGATCCTGACGACCGTGTACCAGGAGCGTGACGGCGGCTTGATGTCCATGGTCGCACCGCACCCCGCGCCCGGCCTGGCCGTCGTCGACCTGGCCGGCCGGGCGGCGGGTGACGCATCCCCGTCCCTGCGGACCTACCTGGAAGACGAGGCCCGGCGCCCCTTCGCGCTGGGAGAGGGGCCGCTGTTCCGGCGGTCGCTGGTGCGGCTGCCCGCGGCCGATCACGCGCTGGTGCTCGTGCTGCACCACATCGTGGCCGACGGCGAGTCCCTGCGGATCTTGATCGCGGAGCTGGAGTCCCTGTACGCGGCCGAGCGGCGGGGCGAGCCCTGCCTGTTGCCCCCGGTCGGACTTCACCACCGAGACTTCGCAGTCTCGGAGCGAGCCGCCTGGGAGACGGACCGCTGGTCCCAGCAGCTGTCGTACTGGCGGACGCGCCTGGCGGGCGCCGCGCCGCTGGAGCTGCCCACCGACCATGAGCGCCGGTCCGCGACGGCGTTGCGCGGGGCGACGCATACGCACCAGCTGGCGCCGGATCTGCTCCCGCAGCTGACCCGGTTCGGGCAGCGCCATGGCGCGACGCTGTTCATGACCTTGCTGGCGGCGTTCAAGGGGCTGCTTCACCGGTACACGGGTCAGTCCGACCTCTGCGTGGGAACCCCGTTCAGCACGCGGCCGCACCCGGCGTTCAGCCACACGGTGGGCCTGTTCATCAACCCGGTGGTGATCCGGACCGAGCTCGGGCAGCGCGTGACCTTCGCCGCGCTGGTGCGACAGGTTCGGGACGCCACGCTGCAGGCGCTGGACAACCGTGACCTGCCCTTCGAGCAGCTCGTCGAGCAGCTGCGCCCGAGCCGCGACCTGGGCGGTTTGCCCCTGTTCCGAGCCGCGTTCGGCCTGGAGCAGGGCGCGTCGCTGTGTCCGGCGCTGGACGGGGCCGAGGTCGAGCCGCTGTCCCTGGACCTGGGCGCCGCCAAGGTCGACTTGACCGTGACAGCCGCGCTGAACCGAGGCGCTCTGTCGGCCGTCTGGGAATACAACAGCGACCTCTTCGAGGCCGAAACGATCGCCCGGCTGGCGCGCCACTTCGAGGCGCTGCTGCGGGCGGCGCTGGCTCACGATGACCAGCCGATCACCGCCCTCGATTTTCTGACCGCCGACGAGCGGGACCGCCTGGTCAGCGGGTTCAATGCCACGCAGGCGCCGTTCCCCGGCGAGGCGCGCATCGAGGAGCTGGTCGACCACTGGATCGAGACGACCCCCGGCGCGGCGGCCGTGGAGTCCGACCAGGCGCAGCTTTCGTACGCCGAGCTCGGACGGCAGGCCGATGACCTGGCGGCCCAGCTCCGCGAGGCGGGCGTGGCCGGCGAGACGGTGGTCGGGTTGTGCATCGAGCGCTCACCCGAGCTGGTGGTCGCGATGCTGGCCGTCTTGAAGGCGGGCGGCGCCTACGTGATGCTGGACCCGTCTTACCCGGCAGAGCGGCTGGCGTTCCTGGCCGGCGACGCCCGAGCGCGGGTGATCGTCACGCGCCCGAGCC